>Ga0307517_10001009_pt1 | contig 47807 bp, 62 predicted proteins | sample 23_EM_MG_FD_194515 | JGI IMG/M metagenome (GOLD analysis project Ga0307517, IMG submission 194515) | Populus trichocarpa ectomycorrhiza microbial communities from riparian zone in the Pacific Northwest, United States - 23_EM | ecosystem: Host-associated > Plants > Roots > Unclassified | place... | reverse complement strand
AGAAATTATAAAAAATAAATTATATTAAATCCGAACCACCCCCCCCCCCCCCCCCCCCTGGTTCAGATTATATATGAAAAGGTTCAGAATCTGGAAATTTGCATAATTTATAATTTGGTCAACCAGCCCCAAGACTGCAATTCTCGACACATTATGCCCCAGTTCGCAATGCACAAAATGAAGGGCTACATATAACAACCTACAGCAGGACACCTATCATATGTGTAGTTTCAATTTTCCGCATGAATCTGGACATTTGGAAAGTCATTTTTTTTTCCTACGGGAACAACCTGCGATCGATCCAGATTCTTGCTCCACGCTCCAGATTTTTTTTCTAGATTCCTACGGGAAGTCCTCCAGTATGCACATGCACAAAGTTTGAGCTCGGTCCACCAGCGCCCAACCCGTGTACTCGCAAACGTCATGCGTTTGCGAGTAGGCATCCTAGTGCTAATTGATACTAATGTACGCTGCAAGCAAGCATCCGTGGTTCATGGATGCCTTCCGCAAACAGCTGAGGAAGGGTCGAGCCGCAGAGTTTAGTGGGGCTGGAAGCTGATTCAATCCATCTCATTGCATTTGAATACACTTGTAGTCCAATCCCCTCTTAATGCCCTAGTAATAGCAATGCGCTCTATCCCCCTGCGCGCGAAAATGCCGTACCATTCCCAATTCATAGCGGGTAGGGTGCGAATGTCCCGGCTGATTGAACCGTGAGTTTGGTGGTGATGCATGACTACTTGAAGTCCATGTTCGATCGACCCCATGGTGTTCACTGACAAACCCGACCCAAGATCCTTGTGATGTTCACGGGCGCCTCCCGCGGCGAGCGCAATCTGGGGGAACCAGGTGGTTCATTTCACTTCAATGGATCCCATTGTCCCGAAATGCACTCTCTGTCCAATCACAGAAGCAATGGTTTCTCCCGACTACCCCAAGAAAGACCTACCTTATATGCCCCTCCAACCCCCCATATCAAGCCTCTACCATGCTCTAACCATCTTTCTATCCTCCATCGTCCATCTGTTCACCTCTCTGGAATTCGACTATACTATGTATAGTATAGGGATAAGGCAACCCCTCGAGCATTTCAAGTACCAGATCAAAACTCCTTGACTTGCAACCTTGACGACATGGCAACCCTTATTGCTACTCCTTCACGCATTCCGGGCCTCGACAGTGCTTTGGAGATCAAAGACTTACAGAAAAGTTGCGATGTGTGGGTATGAGGTCTCGACTTGAAGTATAGCATATTACTAACAATTGCTAGCTACAATGGGCTGCTCGACGATGCGGAACAGCCACCCGTCTCGGAGGAACATATACAAAAGCTTGCAGCGCTCTTCGTCCGCCATAACGCTCACAAGACTCTTGGTGTCCATTTGATTCGTGGCCACTTCAAGACACCAGAGAATACTGTCATGCTGGGGGGCAACTTCGAGAAGCCTTGTGGCCGTTGGACCAAAAGTGATGGAAATCGGCGCCGTCGACCTTGGCATTGTCCATGGACATATTTTCGTTCTTACGAGTGATGGTTTCATTGCATACGAGTACCAGGACGGGCCCATGCCTGATCTGTCAAGTGTTGGAAAGGAGTTCTTCACTGACTTCATCGACTACCTTATCACAAACGACCTTACGAATCTCCTTGGCCTCCAGGTTCTTATTGATGGCATGGACCAAACCATGTGGGAACTCATCCTTGACCAAGGGACTGTTATGTTGGATGCAGCAGTCGTACGTGGCTGCTCACCGACCCTAATCACTGGTTGGAGGTTTGAAGCCAGGGATGGGCAACCACGCGTATGTCAGGCAAACGAGGCGCACTGTGAGATGGTTGATCGCACCCACAAGGTTTTTAATGTTGGGAAACCCCAACCCAAACTAAGCGACGTCGATGACCTCAAGAAGGCTCTCGTCGATGTGGGCATTCTCTGATCACTCAGTCATTCCGCTCACAAAGGCACAGCACGATAATGTGTCTGTGTCTTGTGTTTGTTAGATAATGATGCTGTTGGGTTGTGTGGACTTATCGTATGTGAGGGGAGATGTTCGTTGTATTCTAGTAGTACAAGAGAGAAGGCTATTTAAGGAGAAACACCCGTGCCAAGCCGACTCCCACACAACAAATGATAGACCTAATAGCAAACGTAGACAGGCCCTAGACTAACCCATAGACATGACCTAAGTGGGTAGCCATATCTCAACATATCGTAGAGCTAACAGTGCTACCAGATGCAACTCAGTTTATTCCAACAATCAATGATCTCAACTTTTCAACAATACCTTCCATTTGTGCTCCAGTCTGTGCTATAGCTTCGGTCAATTAAGGTCATCGAACCTCAGAGTCGGATTGATAAGGAAAGCGTCTAGAGATAGCATGTTGTAACGTCCTGTCTCATCGTCACAGATGGGTGTGGCGGGCGGCATATTTGCAAGCCGGGGAGTGAAGCCACGACACCGTAGTAAGCCCATAATCCTTGCTGTCTTGATGGTCTCTATGGTCTCTGCAGATAAGTCTCCTACTTCGTCTTGAAATGTGCTCTAAAAGGTGTCCTGCAGAGCCTCGTAACCTTCGTATCGCCTCCACCCATTTTTAAGGTGAAGTGCACCTGTAATATCTTTTAGGGTATCAAGGTTCTGTCCAAAAGGGCATATTTCAGCTTCTGCCCAGTCAATAACACCAGTGAGGTGACAGGATGTTCCGTCGACCATAATATTGCAGCTGCTAAAATCGCGATGGAGAAGAACCATTGGCAGCGAGAGAATTGCCTCCATTGAACTAAGACATTTTTGTATGACCTGGTGAAAGCGAGGTGGTAGGCAGTGGAGTAGCTGCTGCAGATCTTCGACATATGTTCGGCGTAGATTCTCGCGGTAATCTGAATCAACCTCTTGAGGCGCTTTCCAGGAGAGGGCAAAAAAACTGTAACCAATTAGTACTTTACTTTTTAAGAAATGTAAAGGCATCTTTGTAGTGAGATTCGGAGGGTAAGGAAAGACGGAGGGAGGACCATACCGTGCTACGTCTGACATGAACGTTTTTCTCCAGGCAAAATTCTCGTCCGAATTTTCAGGGGAGCCATTTGCAAGAGCAAAGTCCAGATAGCTGATACCTTGTATCCGATTCATAACATAGATGAAAAGGGGTTCTTTACCATGATCGTCACCCAACTGTCCATGGAAAGAAACGCTCGGGACTAGGGAGCCATATATTTCGCGCGCCAAAGTCATGGTCTCAGATTCGAGCATCAAAGACTTGAGACGGAACTGGACAACGAATTCAAGTTCAGGCCCAGCGTAAACTGAGTAGCTGCAGTTGCCTTGGACGGTCACAGGGACAACAACTTGCCCCCCAACAAGGTCTTTGGCCTCAATGTCGCATGCTGCACGAGTTGCAGACGTCTGTGAGAACAATTTTGCCATTGCGGCATCCAAGGAATATTCTGGATAGGTAGTTGCAATTGTAGCATCCAAGGAAGATTCTGGATGGGCGGACATAGTAGCAATGGAGCCTCGAATCTGATGGAGGTTCGCTGCTGGGATGTGTTGTTGGGGTGGAGAGGGTGTGGTGTCTATTCTCTATGGAGGTTGCTAGCTACGGTTCACCTTAAGTAGTGAAAACTCTGCTCATACATGTGATAGCCGTATGTCTCCGCATATGCCCTATACATCCGTTCATGCCCTAGAATGTTCCTGCTGATGTCCACCCTCTGGTGTTCCTTTATATGATACATGTGAGCGTTCCCCTATCTCTGCTCTCAGGCAGTGCTCCACTACTGGGATTACTATGCCATCAGGATCGCACACTGTTTTGCTGAAATGATGGAATAGAATAGTTAGAATCCCGGCGTGCAGCGCATGCGGAGAAGAACGATCTCCGGATCTGGCTGGGAGTGCTAACGATCAGGAGAGTCGCGGACCAGATAACCTTCCTGCCAAGAGATTTGCCTACACGTCCCCAGGCATATTGAACCCGAACACAGGGGGTAGAATTTTGTATGGCGGATTCTTCACCATTCACTCATCTTGGCTTTTTTTAGAGGGAGGGGGGAGAAAGAATTTACTTACAAGTATGACACCCTGAAATATAAAAAAAGGCATTCTCTTCCGGTTCCTTGACAAGCAATAACCCGACTGGCGCCCTAGACCGAAATGGGATAAAGCAGCTTCGGGAAATTAAGCGAACTCCAGCTGAAAAACAAGCTTTTTTAAGCCTCTGTTGACGTCCCCTCTTTTCCACCTTGCCTTCCACCGACCCACACCAGCGCCACCAACCCCCTGAACTGATCCAAGTGACAATGAATGAGGAGAGCGAGATACCCGCAAGGGAAGAGGCGCATCAGTATATTTCCCCCTTGTCTTCTACCCCCACTCGCCCTTTCTTGCTTTCTTTTGGGGGTTTATTCTCTTTTTTTTTGTTTTTCCGGCTTGGTGCTAATGTGGCTTGCATGGATGGTATGGAAGTCCATTAAAGTTGTTCGACCTGGCAAAGAGTGCGGGGAGGGTGCTGTATGTACAAGCTCCGATGGTTAGGTATGTTCTACCTGGGATGTGGCAGTGGAGAGGAAGTGAAAATCCAGCTGAGAGAATAATAGGTATAGCAAACTTCCTTTCCGGAGTCTAGTAAGGGATTACGGGGTTGATTTATGTTATACCCCTATGGTGGGTTTAAAAAGGCTTGATCAAGTGGTCTGGTGCTCGGAGCCAGAGCTAAGTTAATGTGTGTCCTAGATTCTTGCAAAAGAATTTGTCAGGAATCAGACGGCTCGACTTAGCGGTAACTTATTCCCGCCACTATCATTCGTCACCCCCCTTCCCATGCTCACCGCGCCTGTGTTACACCTGGCTAAGAAATTCATACTAGATTTCACAACAAACGCATCGGACCGCCCCCTAATTGTCCAATTCGGGGCCCACTCCTCCACAGATTTTGCCCGGGCCGCTGAAATGGTGAAGCCATACACGGACGGTATAAATTTGAACTGTGGTTGTCCGCAAACATGGGCTATTCAAGAGGGTATCGGGTGCAAGTTAATCCAGCAACCGCAGTTAGTGAAGGAAATGGTGCGTGCGGCAAAGGATCGGTGCGGGGAGGACTTTTGCGTGTCGATCAAAATTAGGATTCATCATGATCTGCGAGAGACGGTGGATTTTGTTAAGATAGCGGAGGGCTCGGGGGTGGACTATATTACTGTTCATGGAAGGAGGCGGTCACAAAAGAGCAGTGAGCCAGTGAATTTGGAAGCTATTGCACTGGTTAAGAGCGCTGTAGGGGTGCCAATTGTGGCTAATGGGGACGTGTTCAATTTAGAAGACGTCGAGAAGATCGTGGGGGTTACAGGAGTGGACGGTAAGTTCCTCTCTGTCATACGCGTCCCTCGGGGATCTGGGAAACCCGAGTGTTGGGTTCCTTTTGGATCTTGGCTACCCGTCCCAGACAAGAAGTACCTGAATATTTAGATGGGAAAACAGGGATATTTCGCCTTTCCTCAATGTGGCGTTGACCTTCCCCTGTGTTCAGGTGCTTCCTTCTTGCCTGGGACGAGCACCTATGAGTGCAGTAGCGGCCCGGCTTTGCGGTCTTTTGTGCACTTAGACCGGAGGTTCCCTAAATTACTAGCAGGCAGCTGACTTCAAGATCAATAGGAGTTATGGCTGCCCGTGGCCTGATGGAAAACCCGGCTCTGTTTGCTGGTTTTAAGAAAACACCTTGGGGAGCAGTTGAGCGATTTCTGCACTATAACATGAATTATGGCCCTCTCCCATATCAGCTCACTCTGCACCATGTCGGTGAAATGTTGCGGGACATGATGACCAAGAAGGAAAGGGCAGAAATGACAAGAAGTTCTGGCTCCATTGTTCAATTACTAGATTGGTTAGACGAAAGGGTAGTTGTTAGGAGATATGGGGAAGCAGGGTTTGGAGAGGGAGTAGAAATGGAGAGAATATCATCGTGATTCGAATTTTGAAAATCAACTCGCCTTCTGGAGTATGTGACGGATTTCGAGTTGCTCTTGGCCCCCGGAGTTGCGTCCGCACTGCTGCCCTAGTACAAGTGCCAGAGGAAGTATCTCCGTAGAGGGCAGGGGTAGTTAGCCAGAAAAATAATCCCTTTCTTGTACAAGTACGAAAGCACCTCCCCTAGTGCACGATACCGGCATGAAGAATCCGACCATTAGAGTCTGAATTTGGTGTGGGCGTTCAGCCCTGGCGTCCCCCTCGGGCCATCGCCGAGGTCAAACCTACCCAAGAAAGAGCCAACAGGCTCGGAATTCCCTCATGAGTACTCTCAATGGCACCGCGGCGGCTAGGAAGCCAAGGAAGAAAGAAAGGGACGAACGATATTCTGCCAACACCTTCGGGGAAGAGCGTGTCATTGTGCGCTGTGCTTTTGGGTCCATTTCCCGGACTTTCCTGGGCATTGGGGGGGTTGTTTTTTTTACACAAGGCTAAATTGCCGTACTCGCCTCCCGCCCGCGTGCGGTGGCCAAGAGAGAGCCCTGTTCAAATCAGCCGCAGATCATCCCGTCACTCAAGGGTATGTTCGTTATCTGGGCTCGGCGTTGGAGTGATTGGTCGATGCCATATCTTGACCGGCGACGGTGGTGCTGTGACAGATGGTATCATAGTATAAACCCACTGTAAAATTTCCTAAATGGGCTCGATGTAAGCCCCCCTCGATACTGGTTGTAGCACTGGCACCGCGCTACCGATTCTTGGCGGTTCGGGCTGGACTTACACTTCCCAAGGGAGAGGTGTTGTTCACGGCGATCCTAAAGGGCTGGAGGATAGCGCAACCGGCACAACGGGGCAACCAACACAGATGCTCTCCGAGCAGCTGCCATAGAGGTGCTGACACATGGTAAAAGTGATAGTGAATACTTTAGCTCAAGTGAATGCAGAGCGGATACTATCATACAGCGAAGATGCCTTAACTTTTCATTGTGAACTCCCTTTTTAAAGTCTGCCAAGTCCTATTTTTCCACTTATGCGGGTTGCCCTACCCAACTCTTTAGGACCTGGAGGCGTGCCGGGGGGGGGGGGGGGTCGGCTAGCTAGCTATTGGCCTTGGAGTTTTTTTATAATGCATGTATTATATCATACGCATCCCTCTTTAACCCGCCTTCTTCCAGGCTTGGAGCTCCGGATTTGTGAGGGGAGTGTTTGCTGTGGAAGGAGGAGTGAGGGGTTTGGAGTGTGCTCTGAGGACTGGTTGCACAATTGGCTTATAAATTGGTGTCACTTGTGCCTTGAATCGGGTTTCTAGGTAAGGGGGGGGGGGTTCTGGTATCTTGTATTATACGTTTACCACCGTTAATAGATAATAGATTGTATCAAGGACGTTTGTCGCCCGGGTTGGAGCTGGTAGATATAGTCGAAGGACAATCACTCCATATTAAAGAGGGGGGTCGGCTTTTTTTGTAATAATAATAATATGATACTAACTTTAATATAATCACTGGAGAGTATAATTATAATCTAATCTAAGGTATCATAGGGACGCTGGGCGCGGTCACAGAGTATCACTCGGTCTTACTTGGCTGTGTAGCTGTTGGAATTAGGCTTTTAGATATGCACTGTCTACGCATTGGGGTACGACGAAGCCGGTCATTCGACCTTGGTTCCAGTTTTTTTACTTTCCAAGCTGGGCTCACTGCATTTGGCTTTTTCCCTCATGTTACCGCCCAATCTGTTGACTGGTTATGCAATTCTGTTCTCACTTGTTTTCTCTTGTCTTCCAAATTGTTTCCTTATCTTCTTTCCTACTGCGGATATATGTTGCTGTTTCACTGTTTAAATAGCATGCCTTCCTGGCCCTCTGAGATTGAATGAAGTTCCTAAGCATCTCTTGCATGCACATGTTTCAGGTATACGGCTTGACAATTGAACCGTTTTTCAATAGTAGCGGGTCTGTTGCTTCACTAATCGTGGCGAACCGCAAGTGGGTGGTCTGGAGAACTTCATCGTAGACGGGGCCTACCATCGTTTTCCCGATGCTTCTCTTTCGTTTGGTTAATCTGAGTGGATGAATGGTCACGACTCTTATCAATGTAGCGAGGGGGGGGGGATAATGACCAACCACAGCCCTGCCCTCATTCCCCCTGGCGGCGCTTCTTCTTCTTTCTCAGTCCCCCACCATCGCGTGTTGACTGTATATCCGCCGAGAAGCTCTCTGGGCCTTGTTACGCTCTACAGATTTAGCGTCGGTTGCGCTTGAAATCCTGCTTTGTGAGATAGGCGTGTGTCCCTGTACTGTACCGGCCGGTGTTTCCCCACCCACAGGTGAAACGTTTGCTTTTTGAGGTAGCGCCGTTTCTGCTCGCCATTCCTCTTTCCGGTTTTTTGGGAGTTCCGGGTATTTTAGATGTTGCAAAGTGAAGGGAAGGGGAGTCTAGCCCGTTGTTGAAAATAATCAAGCGGAGGTAATGACCGGTGGCATGGGGTTTACGCGGTGGAGTGGAACGGCCCGAGTGGAGACAGGAAGTTTGTATTAAGTGGTGGAGAAGGTCATGATTTATTGTATTGAGTGGGCGGGAAGGAAAGACTTGGGAGGAGGAGTTCAGAACAGGGGGGAGAGCTTAAGGTGAGGAAGAGAGGGGGGTGGAAGAAAGGGTTTCAGATTCGCCGCTGGTGTATATGCATCCACTGCGGCCTCAGAGTGCGGGGACATCCTGCACCAAGTGTGGCTATTTCTAATACTCTCACTGCTTTGAAGGTCTCTTTGGCTTAAGAAGCACGCCAGTATATATAAGCTCTTGAGCTTATATTTATGTTTATAAACTAGAATGCAGGATAAAAATATCAATAGTGCGTCATGTAGTAATATCACAGAAAATAAACTAGGTCCTAAAGCTATGTTAAAAACCGCTTCTGGGGAAAACCTTGATGGGAAAAAAGGTTAGTAGTAGGTAGGGAGAGTACAGGCTGCAGTAAGGAACAATAGGAAGCAGACAGCATGTCCGGATGTGAGATTAGGAGAGAAAGTTGGTGAAAGCAAAAGAAAATTAAGATAGCCAGAATAGTCCTAATTAGAAGACTTAAAGTGGAAGGAAAGATAAAGATAGATATCAATGGGGAGTCAAGCAGTAGGATTTAATATCATTAAGTCTGGAAACTTCATGCAAAATAAGTTTGGCAAGAGGATTGTTGGTTATTTGGGTAGAGTAGCATATGATATGTAAATACTTACATTACAATTTCCAACTAGCCATGTCTCGCAACAGGCACCCACCATATACTTAAGTCCTGATAGCTCTTAGCGCGTGTTGGAGCTGTGTACAGTATAGTGCTAATTAGCTATACTCACTACCCTACTCCACTCCAGCTCAGACAACAGCTACTATGTGTCAAAGGTACCCATGGTGCCTCCTTCCTCCTTCCTCCCAACTCCTTTCTCAACTCCTCTGTCTCAACCCTAACAAGAGTAAGTTCTCTCTTTAATCACTGTTCTCTCCTCATGGAGGCTTTCGACCAAATGCGAAGGTGCCATTTTGCAAATCACAAGAACAGCAGCCCACTGCGGTGGTAAGGATCAGTTTCTAATTGGTAGAAACCCAGAATCGTGGGTTGTGTAACGGGTAATAATCTCTCGAATCCGTGTTTTGCCACTCCTAGTTTCCGATTTTCACTTAAACAGCCGAGGTATCATATGCGGAACTGATAGCGAGTGATGGTTGGAGGTTTCAGCCATGATTTGCCAGCAGGATGGCTCTCACGCGCCTAAAGATGAGATAAGATAAGGTGGCTGCGCACCGATTAACAAGTGATCCAAGCGTTATGATAACCGCCGTTGCATCTCATCAGTTAAAACCAATCTCATCTCACGAATGATTTATGATACCACTTGTCTCAAGTAATTCCAAAACCCACCAGAGGTCACCCAATCCACAAAACCCTGCGGCACCCTCACTCCTATTATTGCAATAGAAGAGAACTTAACCGTCCCCATCCTGGCACACGCATTGGGGTAGAACCACTGGCTCTCCCTGCCTAACTTTCTTGCGATCTGCAAAACTGCCTTCTTAGTCGCACGCTCGTTCACTGACGAACGCAATGGCTGCACCTAGATCGATTGCACGCATCCTTAAATTGCTCCCGTATAACATCCCCTCTTTTCACCCCCCCGCACAATCCTCCTAACAGCTAACTGGCAGAGGTACAAGCAGGAACGCCTGCAGCTACCGCCGCCGCCGAGCCCCATGGCTTCCTGTAGAGATGCTTGCCAAACGTTATAGCAGTAATGTATGAACCCGCTACTGTTATTACCATAGCTATCACCATTCTCCAATAAGCTCACGCTAGACTACCCAGACAGCAGCAGTCATCGCCGCCGCCGCATCCCCGTCCGCCGAACAAACAATCTCCTCCCCCTCTTCCTCCTCCCCCTCACCTGCCACTAGCGGCGGAAGCAGCAGTATCATTAACAAACAAATACAAACAACCTCGGACCTCCCGCTCAAAACATATAACGTCACGAAGGCAGATGCAAGGCCGAAATTGAGCGAGCATCATAAGATCACGTTCGACGAGAAGAAGACGCTGGTGCCCTGGGAGGAAGGGAAGACTTCGCATTTGTGAGATTGCCTTTTTTATTTTTTTCTTGAGAGGGAAGCTGCACGGAGCATGTGATTGAAGGGAAAACTAATTTTGGGGGCTATTAGTCAACATGTTTGGATGAGGGACCATTGTCAGTGTAGTGAATGCTTTCATCCAGAGACTAAGCAGAGGATGTTGGATACTTTTTCAGTGAGTCAATTTTCCAGAGAGAGTTTGAGTTAGGGGCTTGGGGGAATCACTGACCCGGTTGGGAGAATGACCAGATTCCGAAGAATATTCAGCCGGATACCGTTGAGGCGGAGGAGAAGGGGATGAAGATTATATGTGAGTTTTCCTGCTACGTGTGCAGAATAGATGTTGGGGTATTGAGTAACGGGTTTTATTTGTTAAAGGGAAGAACGGCGGCCATGAGAGCTTTTACACCTGGGGGTGGCTCCATTTACACTCTTATAATCCGAGATTAGAACGATACATTTCTCCCCAGTAGGAGACCCATAATTTCCAAATACACAAGCTTCGAAGGGCACTAAATACTAGTCTAGGTTTAAATTCTGGGGTTCAGAGATTGCCGAAATGCCACCGGAGGTTGAGTATGAGGATGTCATGGGGTCTGATGCTGGGGTTGGGGAATGGACAAGAAAGATTGTAGGCATCCCTCCCCACCAGCTACCAGGCTTTGTTTCTCGGTATTAACCTAGGGGCAAATAGCGTAAGTATGGATTCTGCTATGTAAACGGCGCTCCTGTGACCCCCGAAGCCACAAAGGAGCTTGTTGAACGAATAGCTCACATAAGGCATACTCACTATGGTAACAAAATCCTCCACCCCGCCTTTAGAGCTTGTAGGCTTGAAAAAAAACCCGTATTGACTAACATATATATGTTAAGGTGGATTCTGGAACTTCACCTCCGACCTATCCAAGAAAGACACAGCCTACACCACCCTAGCACTGGGAGCTCACACAGACACGACCTGCTTCTCAGACCCCGCCGGCCTCCAGCTCTTCCACCTCCTCTCCCACACCGATGGCTCCGGCGGGCAATCAATACTAGTAGACGGCTTCCGGGCCGCCAAAATTCTCCGTGAGGAGGACCCTGCAGCATATCGTGTTCTCTCAAACGTTCGTATCCCTTCGCATAGCTCCGGGAATCACAACTCGAGCATACAGCCCTACGCGCCGTTTCCGGTATTCAGCCATCACCCCATTAACGGGGAGTTGATCTTAGTTCGGTGGAATAATAACGATAGAGCTACCATGGATAGATGGGATGATCCGGCAGATGTGGAGAGGTTTTACGAGGCTGCTAGAGCTTGGAATGACGTGATTAAGCGCCGGGAGAACGAGTATTGGGAGCAGCTTGTCCCCGGGCGACCGCTTATCTTTGATAATTGGAGGGTGCTGCATGGTAGGGCTACGTTTGACGGGAAGAGGAGGATGTGTGGGGCGTATATCTCTCGAGACGACTTCATGAGTAGGTTCGTGATGTCTAACTCCAAGAGGGAAGATGTGCTGAAGGCTCTTTGAGCCGAGCCCCGTCTCATCGAGTGCGTTTGGAGATTACCTTTTACGCTGTATGTACCTTCCAGTATATATATATGGGGCTTCTTTTACGACTATACAATACTTCCGTCGCAGGTAAGGAGCAAGTGTAGTAAAGTATATAGCCATCTCGGCAAACACATCGCATTATTTTTCGTGAAAAAAAGAGAAAATCCGCTAGTATTACAACCCTTCTACTACCCATTTCCTCTCCGCCCCCGCCGCCCCGGACTCAGATAGGCTTGATCTATAAGTATCACCACGGTTAGCACCATCGCAACGGCAATCAGCCTCACAAAGACGACCAAATACCTTAAAGTGCAAACTAATCAACGAAAACACCAAGGCCTTCAAATCCTGAACAAGATAGTAGAAGACACGTAACCCCTCCGGATCAGCACTTTCCTGGACGTCTACAAGCGATCCTATCTTTGCGGTCTCGAAAGAAATATGTTCGTTGCCCAAGCGAATCTCCAATTCTTGACGTCCGTCCTTATTCTTTTGTGGCCATTTACCGTCATCTTCCCTAAAAAATACCAAAGAGAGAAAGAAGGGAAAGCCTCGTCGTCAGCAAACGAGAGAGAAGGGGGGGGGGGGGCTGCGCGGGGCGTGCATACTTCATGATCTCGCTCTCCTTGATAATCCTCTTTATTTCCTTAATCATCAAAGAGCTCACGCACACTACCAAGCGCTCCACACCGTCGTCAGTGCCTGTCCAGAAAAGTGCTGCATCTGCTGACGCTGCTTCTGAGGGGGTAAGAATCGGGGAGAACTTGCTCTCTTTCCGGATCAGCGAGTCGTTACGGTAGTTTGAGTTGTTGGCGTAGCGGGCCGTTGCGCTCCTGCCGTCGCCGAGGACACGAAAGTCAAATTCTGGAGAGGGGGGGCAGCGGGGCCGTATGTTAGCCTTCATAAGCTGAATAATTGGGAGGGTAAGAGGAAAGTTGTGGCTGTTGCTGTGGTTGCTCTTTGTACCTAGGAATTCATGACCGAAGCGACCGCTATGGCCGCTGTAGTAGCGGAGGTAGAATTGTTCGTTGTTTGCCGCCATTATTGGTTGTAACTTATTGGTGGTGGTGATAGTGGTGATCGATGGCTTGATGCTTTTGTGGTGGTGCCAAGATGTAAGTTGTCGTTCGTTGATCGGGATGTTCCGAGGGGAGTGGCTTCGGCGGTGGCTGGTGGGAGAATAGGCATGGGGTTCCTTCGATCGAGGGCATGTTATTGGTACGTACGGTTTCTGGTGTGGGGGGGGTGTTTTTCGGTTTTTTTGCGTTCAAAAGTGAACTTGAAACTTGGGAGAGGGACGATAATGATTACGATCAATGCGATGAAGGAGGATGAGCTGGTGGTCCATGAGGTGTTCGGTATATACAGTATCATACAGACTCCCAGGTTCGCTTCTGCGTTCTTAGTACCTACTACTTCTTAAGAGTTCGCATGTTGGATATGGTATGATACGGTACCCGTATGATATCACCTGTAACGCCTAGGTATCGGGACTGCGGTACCGGGGTTTCCAGATCTAAGCACTGCAGAACATGATCGGAGTCGCTTCGTGTGTTGGAGAGTTTGGAGGAATGAGGTTTAGACACGTCCACTGTCACGATAAGTCACTCGTCGTTTGGTTTCAGGTTTTAGGGTCGGCCATCGTTGTAGAATGGTGCCGGTATGATACTGTATGGCTTCGACACTACCGCAGAATCGCATTTTGCTTAAGATTTAGTCGATAATTCGCGTGATACTTTTGCCTATCAAAGAAGAGACATCTCCCAGGATTCTTTTCAAGGTTGCAATTCTTCGCTGCGATTATTGAACTGGGCAGTTCTGCATACTATGGCGTGGATCCCTAATTCGGCAGATGCAGAGTCCGGTAAAGAAGATACGGTGTGGGTTGCCACTTCGTGCCTCCTCGCAGAGCCTCTTTGTCCCAGGCCTAGGAACAGAGACAGGTTTGTCACACCAAGGAGGAGCGCGTATCATCACCAAAATCTTTCTCTCCCCAACCACCACTGCCGATTCAGCAAGGAGAAACAACTTCGCCATCCTCTGCGCTCCTCCACCACCCCTCCATCCACCAACGACGACGGCAACTCGGTTCACCGTATATTTTGTTGGGCACCTTATCCTCCCCGCTTGTATGACCGTTCCCCAAGGGTCCGGTCGTCGTTTCCCCTCTAACTCCAACCCCTCCGCCACCACCCTCATCACATACCTCGGACACCCTTACCCAGAAATGTCGGAAAGACAGAACTTGGAGTCACAGTGGATCTTCACTGAGGAGGAGCTTTTGCGCACCCCCTCCGTTCTAGATGGTATCTCGCCGGAGTTGGAGCGGGAGCAGCGGGGGAAGGGATGCAATTTTATATTGCAAATGGGGATCCAGTTAAAGCTCCCACAACTAACATTGGCTACAGCGTCAGTGTTCTTGCATAGGTTTTATATGCAGAATTCTCTCAAGAAACATCACTACTATGTCGGTCTTCCTGTTTTTTATCCTTATCGTTGTTCGCTGTGCTGTTTGCTTGGGAGCCTCACTAACTTCTGTTCTCCCAGGAAACCGCCGCTACAGCCCTATTCGTAGCGACCAAGGTCGAGGAGAACATGCGGAAATTCGGCGAGCTTGTCGCTGCTTGTGTACGAGCCGCTCAGAAGAATCACTCCCTTGAAGTGCACCGAGACGATAAAGAATTCTGGAAATGGAAGGATTGCATATTGACCAAAGAAGACTACCTCCTTGAATCCATTTGCTTCGACCTCTCTATCGAAGCTCCATACAACCTCCTCCTGCAATACACCAATAAGCTAGGTGTCCAGACACGGCAGCTTATTCGCACGGCCTGGACCTTTATAAACGACTCAACTCTTACAATGTTGTGTCTACTCTACCCTAGCAAGACTATCGCGGCGGCGGCATTGTACTGTGCGGCAAAGCATTGTGGAACGGAGTTCCCGGATCAGGATGGCAAGCCTTGGTGGGAGGTGATTGACGTGCTAATCAAGGACATCAAGAGAGCTTGCAATTACATGGCGATGGTTTACGAGTGAGTATAGAAAAACCCCAGAGCGAAACCCTTTTGCAGGACTTCTTCTTTCTTATCCTCTATCGTTTCAGCAAACCTCCGGATGGAGCTAATGTAGGCACAACATTCAGGAAAAACCCTCTCCGAGGCGAAGATGGCGTTCGATACGTTACTACCCCGGAAAATGGAGCGGAGACTACTCGGACAAGAGCCCGTGCCGTCAATGATTCGAGTCCCCCGGCGGAGAGTGTTTCTAGGAGCGGGACCCAGAGCAGATCTGGCAGTGAGGGTGGGAAAAGGACGAGGGATCAAAGCAGAACTGACGAGGAAATATCTGAAGAGGCTGTGAAGAAGAAGCTTAAACTTCATGAAGAAGCAGTCGGAAACGGGGCTGAGGTGCCTGAAAATGACTCTTCAATGAGAGGGAGAGAGAAGGCACCTCCGCCCCCACCCCCACCTGAGAAACCCGAGAATGGTGAACTTGAAGAAGGAGAAGTGGATGACTAGGTGTATCTTGACTCGTCACGTCGGCCCTTTCAGTCTCTATTTCTTGGGAAGAGTGAGAGGATAAGGTGGGAGAGCCTTTGCTTTTCATTGCCTCCCCCTATTCATTTCTATCATACTTTGCTATCCATCCCTCCCCTCCGCAATTCTCCTCTCTTTTATCTCATTTCTGTACCTACCTCTCTAGTGCACCCCCTTTTCTCTCATGCAGTGGACTGTCTCCACACGTCCACCTGCACAAGCAAGAAAAGAACGCAGAACCTGACATTACCGAAAGGAACCTATCCTCCCATAATTCTTTAACCCCAGTTCGGTTCTAATACTTTATTAATCAGCGATTGGAGTTTTTCTTCCCACCCTCCTCCGACCATTCAATTTCCTTGTTCCCTCTCTCTATTTCTATTCTCCTTATGCTTGCTTTATTCGTTAGGGGGGAGGAGTGGTATTCCCCTTCTTTCATTTTTATTCTGTGTATTTATTATGGACGGGTTGGAGTTGGAGTTTTTTCCTTTGATTCGTTGATGGCTGGACTCGCTGATGGGGTAAAGGGGGTTTGAGGAAGACAAGGGTGCGGGGATTTTAGCGTAGCTTAGCCTATGATCGGTGGTAATTGAGGTTTTGTTGTTTGTATGATGGCTGGAGTTTTATCTACTGTTTTACGGTTGCTGATGCGGGAAGATGGTAAGAGTGATGTTTGAAGATTGAGGGGGCTAGGAAGCGCTTTGTGGGGTGAGTTGTATAGTTTAGTGAGTGTAAACAAGCATTGTTTGTACTACTAGCACCTGCTTCAAGCCAATTTAAAACCGACTTATTGCTACCCTGGCGCGGGGCTAGGATGTCTAGCGAGCAGATTCTGGTCGTGGTCGTACCAGCTCACTCGGTATAGATCCCCGTTCATAGGACCCAGACGCCGTGATTTAAGGTTGGGCACAGTTTCCTGGGCCGGACTATCATAAATTAGGGGTGTTATAGCCCTCCTACGTTATACACTCACCAACGTACACGAGCTCCCGTCCAAATCCTGTCTTACTCTTAGATAGACCTACCTTTTTTCGTCATTGATGCTCTGGCAGTGGTCATTCCTTTAAACACAAAGGGTCCTCGTTACCAATTAGTGATCAGTGTCTATAACCCCCCCCATTCCCTTAAGGAAGTATTATATCTGCTCCTATGGTATGGTGGGTGAACGAAAACATGGACGGTTGCCTTTAACTTCAGGTGCGAAGAGAACTCAAGGATCAAATATCAAAAACACCTGAGCCCACCCTATATAAGGGCAAATGTTTGTCCCCACAGTGATGATTTAACAGGAGCCCAGAAGTTTAATTCCCCAGATCGGCCTTAGCCTTCCTCAATCCAGCTCTAAGCTATACACCCTGAGGGTGGAGTCCGCGATCGGCGGGGTATGAGGCAGAAAAAAAAGACCGGAACCATCAATCAGGAGGTTCCCCCCCCCCCTCCTCTCAGAGGTCTTGCTTAGTGAGTAGGATAATTTGGGGGTCTTTTGTTGCCATAGTGCCCAGAAGTAATACATATATACTCCTCTCTTCTTTGGGGATGGAAGAGGAAGGAGCTTCTACGAGCTGGGTGGGGGGGATATTGTTCGATTTTGGTTTTGGCTTCTTTTCTTGCCCTGCAGTCGAGCTAGTTTTGATTATATCTCGTCTGGTGTATGATACTCCTTGTACTATATTGGGGCATACGAGTAGGTTTATATTTGGTGTTTGGGTTTTGGATTGGATACATATGATACGCTGTCTAATTGGACCTAAAGAGAGGTATCATAGACTACTGGGGAGAGCGGATTTCCCATCTGGCACAGGGAAGTGATAATTTATGATGGGAACCTGCCAAGGACCGTGACTAATCCGCACTCTTCCCAAGACCCGATTCCCCGTTTCATCAACCGGGACTCTACGATAGCCATCATCATCATCAAACAATCCACTCATTCATCCACTGGACATAATGATGTTGGCACAATCTCTCCGAGCTTCGGTAACCCTCATCTCTCCCCTCACCCTACGTTAATAAACGATAAATCTAACGCTGGCATAATCAATTGTGACGATGAACAGCGCACTTCCCTCACTCGCTGTCTGGCCCGCCAGCAACACCCCCTCCGCACATTTATCGTCCCCACTGCCCCTCGTAAAGGTTCCCCCCCCCCCACTCCTCAACCCCACCACCTTTTTCCCCTCTCCTTCTGATCGCTGACGGTTTGTTTTTTCAAAAGCGGACCTCGTCCAGGACATATATCTCTCGGCACTAAAGGCCTACAAGCCCACCGCCCCCAAAGATAAGGATAGCGAAGGCCAAGTAAAGAAGTGGGTTGCTCCGGCTGTCCCGCAGAGCCCTGAGGCCGCTGAGGCCTCACTTGCCCAGGAATTAAAGGCCTACGAGGCTCAGGAGGTAGAGATTGAAGGACAAAGCGTTGACCCTGGGGCCGAGGCTAAGGAGGAGGATTGGTTCGAGGAGGAGGCTAACTTTGGCACCGAGGAGGGTGCTAAGCATTAGGTTTAGAGAGGGATTTTTTGTCTTTTTTAGTCACTTTTATGTTGAGCGAGGGATCTGAGGACATAGAATCATTGTACAGTAGGCGCTGGACAAGCGAAATATCAAAACGGGGGTATTAAAAAATGGGTGAAGGTTCTGGTTGAATGTTCACAGTTTATATTGGTATGCTTTGTTAAGGCTGCATCTGGTTGAGTATACTTGGCTGGGATGTCATATCGATATCCGGTCTCGTAGTTTCTTGCGATATGTTCACCATCTTTTGGGCTGTGGGAGCCTGGGATAGAGTGGAGAAATTTCGGTGTATACAGGGAACTGACATATCCCACAAGAAAACAAAAGACCGTACCGATCCCCGACTTCTAGTATGGATATGGCGCTTGACATGATCCACCCCACATGCTGGCGGCCTCGGTGCCATGACCTGTGTTGCCCAAAGCTTCTTTAAAGTTGAAGGAGCCTTTTGCTGGATATCGATTTCATCTCTAACCCATCTTCAACCTATCCCTTCAACCTACCCCCAGCCAATCTCATCGACTAGATGCCTCAGAGATGCTTCCGAGGGATGGGGGAGCCCGGGGTTGTCCGGAGAGTTTTGGGCGCGAGGGTGTACTCCAGAAAGATTTCTTCAAATCAGAAACCCAATCGCGAAGCTGATAGATAGAGTCATGAATATGAGCGTTAGAAAGAACCAAGGTCGTCGAGACGCTCGTATCAGAGGTGGGCTTACAGGTTGAACCGGTCTATTGCCACGCTCCCCCCAGTCACTGATAAATACTGCCCAGATTGTCAGAGCTATCCCACCCGACCAAAAATTATTAGCTGCCATATAAACCTCTAACTGAACAATGCAGTATCGTAGTCAAAGCTAGGATAGGAATCTTTCAACTAACCACTAATAATTACCCCCTGAGCCAGCTTCACAGCCTTCTGTAGTCGTGGCCGTGCGAACTTCAATTTCATCCGTCTTCGGTACCGTCGTTCGAGTCGGAATTGGTGCTTTTGGGAGAGAAGCGAGAAATCGGGAGGCCATGGTTTTTTGGCCTTGTAAACCTTTTGCATCAGGAGGGCTCTTGTCGGAAGCATGGTGTTTGTCCGCCCGATATTGGACCGCCTGACGGTTGGAGATCCAATATTGGATCGTCGTTTGATCAGATAAGTGTGCTGGATCTGGTATGATAGGCCAAAATTCTATGACGCTAAACAATGGCGTTGTTCCGGAGGGATGTTCTATTAAAATTTAATCAGATAAAAACTATCAGGCTACAGCTAACACCTCCAGACTTTCCATGCATGGGAGACCCTGCGCTGTTCCATTACTTTTCGGCCTTCCACCTCTCGCCATCTTATCACTTGGCCCTGCAACGTAGCTCTCTTTGCGTCAACAACTTTGAGCGATAGAACCGACTTCAAGTTGTTGACGGTTGGCCCCTCCCTCCCCGATCCACGAACTCCTATCCGCCAGCCGTTTCCAATACCGTACCTCTCCGCTTAATCCCTCACTCCACCATCGTCTCTCTCCCCAAATCTCACCGGCAAACAACAAACATGTCAAATTTACGTGCTGTCTCACAACCTCGGCGAGCAGCTCCCGGCACCACCGCCGTCAACGGTAACAATGCGCCACCCGTGAGCACCGCGCCGGCTACCTCTCAATCGGATATCCAAAACACTTCGCTAATCCAACTATCACCGCGGGTGTCCAGATCACCGGCACGATCGCTTAAGGAGGAAGAGGAGGAGGAGAAACGTTGTTGGATATGCTATACTAGCGAGGCTGAGGAGGAGCTACCAAAGAGCGATTGGAAATCACCATGCAAATGCACGCTCGTGGCTCACGAGTCGTGTTTGCTTGAGTGGATTGCGGATCTTCAACGACCCGAGAACAACAACCCTGGGGGCAAAATCGCTTGTCCCCAATGTAAAACCCAGATCAGACTTAAGGAACGGAAAAGTCTTGTGTTGGACATTGTTGAGGTGATCACGAGGGCTGTTGGAAGGACCGTTCCCGTTCTATTGCTCGCTGGTTTGTGCACCGGGAATTGGTTTGGATTCGTTTGGGGGCAATTGCGCTAACAAGATACATAGGTGTTGGCTCTGTGGTGTTTGTTGGGTGTACGGTTTACGGTAATATATCTTGGGTTTCATCAATTGAGTTGCGCAATTGCTAACAATCTAAGTAGGTGTCAACACAATATATGCCGTCTGTGGCCCGGCATATGCAAACCAGATCCTACTGGGAAGGAATTCCGAATTCGCTTGGACATGGCGTATGTCTATATCCTTTATTTCCCGTGATATATGTGTAACCTCATGCACTCAACTAACGCGGTACAAAAATAGGCCTCGGCATTGGTCTTCCTCTTATTCCGTTCGTGCTCGTAGCATCTCGTACCCGCACCTTTGAATCTGCTCTTCCGGTTCTCCCTCTAATATTCTTCTGTCATTCCGACCCACTCTACTTATCGTTTCCACCATCACCAGCTATCACTCTAGCGGTATTACCCTACTTAAGGGGGGCATATAATAGTCTTTGGAGTCGTTTCATAAGTCCCTATGAAGATCGTTGGATCAAGGATGTCACTCCCGCTTATGCCCTAGAAAACGCTGAGACCCGGCAGGCGGCCAATCAGAACAACATTAACAATCAGAGGAGGCAGGAGAACGTTAATGGCCAACAAGGGAATCGGCAGGCGGGAGAGGACGGAGAATTAGGCGCGGAGGCTGCCGTAAATGGCAATAGGTGGGATGGAGAGGTCCATCTTGAGAACCACAACATCATCATCCAGGGAAGCAACATCACAAATATGATCCTGGGAGCACTGCTTTGGCCAAGCGTTGCAAGGATGGTAGGGGAGAATGTCCTTGGGAGGTGGCCCAAAGCCTGGGGAGGTGACGTTGTAAGGAAGCTGCTTCCGGAGGGTGTCGTGAGAAATGTTGTTGGTGGGCTCATGGCTGTGGTGCTAAAGGTATGTCATGTTTTGCTACTCACTGCATCGGTTCCGGGATCCTGCACATTTCTGGCTCCGGGTGTTGGTTTCCCGAGTGTTGGTACCCGGTTCGCTGGGAGGAGGGAAACCCACACCCTCGGTGCAGCACGAACCACAACTGTGGGCAACCAGTTGTGTTTTTTCTTTTTTTTGCGCCGCCAAGAGTCGATGACGAGTGATAGAACACTTATCGTGTTATACGTTCCATCGTTTCAATTCCCCCAACTGCTTCGTTCCATGATCACCTTATGTTGCTTTTTTCTATGCGCTCCCTCCCGTTAGGCTCTGGGACCCACATGACACAAGGCTGCAAGGTGCTAAAAGCTGTTTTTATTTTACTGACGAGGCGGGTTCAATTTAGGACTTTATCTCCCTGTACTGCAAGTACAAACGCGCCCAACAATTCCGGACCAGAAAGGTTATGGATTACAACGATGTGAAAAAGGAAAAAGAGCGAGAGAAGGAGAAGGCTAGAGCTGCGGCAGCGACTGCTTCGAATAGAAGGTAGCGGTTACGGTGATAGGTTGCCGTTCGTAGGCTTTCCCACGGATTATCCACCCGCCTCATGTATTGCATAAAGAGGGCAATCACCTTTTTTTCATTAGCCCTCCCATCTCTTTTCTTTGTTTTTTGTTGGTGATCTTCAGCTTGCTGTCTACGGTGCTGTTGGAACTATGCGCATGATTGCCTAGATAGTCAATACCGGTACCGACATCACGGTTCTCATTACCTCCATCACAGTTAAACTTTTCCTTCTTTCCTTCATTTTTCCCCTTCATTCCTTTTTTTTCCCATACCCACTCATCAAATGTTTCCCCTCTCCATTATATCGGTATTTCATCTCTACAAGATGGATGGATGGAGCATCTTTGTCTCATTTCTCTCTCCCCCTCCCCCGGGCTGAGAGTTGTTTGATGACAATCCATATTCTTTTTTTTCTCCTTTTCTTTCTATCGAAACAAGGATAGTGGTACGAAATTATGTAATATAAAATGGAATGGAACACGAGCACGAAACCGCGAGAATTCTTTTTATTACGAGTTACTGCGTATGCTGCTGAACTGCCTTCCTGTCTGCCGAAGACGAAGGAAGAGAGGGGATATCAGGCTCAGCTGAAGAGACTTGCAGAATTAGTGTGTTAAGACGGCGTCGGCTGTGCTGGGCCAATGTGGGGTCGTAGTTTCTTTTTTCTTTTTTCTGTTTCAATATTGGGTACACGACCTCACTCGCGGACGATCATGGAGAGAGGATCAAACATCTCTCTGGTCGGCCGAGGGTAGGTATTTTTGGAGGCGATGACAGGCACAGCACTGTGCTAGTGTGCATATGTTTCCGAACATTGAACGATCCCATGATAAGTGCTTCGCCGGAATGGCCCTCAGAGCACCCCTACTGCAGAATACCCCCCAACCCCATTGGGGAAGCCCAAGTACGGTAACCGCACTGCACCCTTCCCTGTGATAACAATACCGGTAATAATAACAACTTTGAAGCTCACCCTTGTGTACCGCATCTTCACCACCACCACCACCACATCAGGAGGGAGCTACCGAGTGAAATGAAACATTCGCATCCAATTCCTTCCTTCTATCATACTTTCTACTGTGGGGGTGGGGGGCTCATTTTAGCAAGACCAGAAGATATCCCTTTTTCCGCTTTTGTTTGTGTGTCTGTCACTACTGGGACTGAGTAATAAATGAAAGCCGATGTGTGAACCCGGGAGGGAGGGAAGAAAAAAGGTTATTATCGGAGTTGCCAACTTGTTAGACTTTTGATATTGTATATCTCATTTCTTATTTTGTGTGTGGGGGGTAAGCTTTGTTATGTTGTTATGTTTCACCCGTATAATAATAATAATAATAATAATAATAATAATAATATGGCAATCATCGAATTTGTTGGAGTTGCGGTATGGGAAACCGAGATGTCGGTACTGGTATTCTAAAGTAGTAAGTAGTAGTAGTTGTGATGAACATGACTGGGTCTCTTTTTTTCTTTTTTTCTTCTAATGGGTGATGGTGTTGGGTCGTTTTTCTTGCTGGATAACTAACTACGGTATTTATCTCCCGGCACTGTGATGAGCACACACTCGGCTTTTTGCTGGGGGGGGGTTATGGCGGTATCATACCGTAAGTGTAGTTTGGGAAAAACATACAGTATCATACCGTGTTATTACTTGTAGATGATCCATTCATGCATAAAAAAGTCATCCTCCCGGTAACCCACTTATTATGACAGATAAACACCACAGCAAAAAAGTCTGCGAAGCAACAGAGATTCCAAAAACACTAAAATTACGGTTATATAATATGGTTGGAGTACGATACGATACCAGCTACCGTAAAGAGTGACCAACATGTTTCTCTTTCGTCTGTTTTGTTTTTCCTTCGCCCGCTTTTGCTTTTTGCCGCGCCGCCTTTTTGGTTTCTGCGTTGGATTTTTTTTTCCCACGATAGTGGTTACCAGTCGCAGTGATGGGGTTTTGCTCACCACCTCCCGGCTTCCACTGTTTGATACGGTAAATCAGCACGGCGGGCTTGATCTGAAACTACCTTATGATGTATAACACTTATGGTATGATAACCCATACTGTGGCCTATGTGATGTGATGTGATGTGAATGAAAAAAACGAAAGAGAGATTGAAGGAACTTCCTATTGTAGATGTGGCATTATATGTTGCCTACTGTTGTGATGGAATCTCAAGTTATATTTCGTTTGCGATGGGTGGGCTGGATGGGCCCCAGGACCGGTCTACTGCCTGCTGATTTTAGGGAGAGTCACTGAGGGTGCACCGACAGTCTGAATGTCATGCTCGGTGATAATTAGTTTTGAGTATGATACCTATTCCATGGCGAAGCAGGCTCACCATAACGAGAATACCTATGCAAATATCCCCTGTCCTGTAATAGTTATATTGGTGTTTTCACGTCAACCCATGGTTGAGTTACCGTAACTAGCAGTTTTGCACCAATATCGCATCACCGGATTAAATATTATCCGCAAACTCGTTCGTCGAATGTCCGATGCCAAGACGGACCTGCTCAACCTCACTAATTAAAATTTCCAAAACAAATCATTACCTATTATACAACAAGGATTGTTCACAGCTCGGATAGCACATGCATGGTCACAGAGCTCCTGCTTCTCTGGAGAGCATTTTCGCGGCCCTGAGCGAGCGTGATCGCCCCTTTGTCATGTCATAGTTAAGACATATGCTCTACGGTGGAAGGGGGGGGGGGGGGGGATTCAAGTTCTTCCAGGATGCCGGTATGTATGCATGGCTTGCACCTCGTGATTGCCCACTTTCTAATTGCTAACATTGTCTTTATGGGTGGATGGGTGTCCTGGAAAGAACCTCACGGGCGGCATCTATATGCCGGGCATTAAATTGGCCCAAACTGGTGAATGGCTAACTTGGGGGGGGTCGATGAATTAAGCATTCCGGGGTTGGTTGGTTTACATGGATTGAAGGTGTGGAGTTGTCGTTCTATTCGACGATTCAAAAAGGTTATGGTACGATGATAAGTGGTGTATTAGCCTCTGGAGTGAGGACATTTACCTACTGTCTTACCATCGATACCAAGAAGATCCAAGTCCCGCATCCCATTCTTGTGGGTCGCCGGCGGGCAAGTCTCATTTTTTTTTTCCCGTCTTCATACCTGGCATCCCGGGATTTCTGGACTCGTGTCTGAGTTGCATGGGGGACGGAATTACATGGATTATGGATCCTGTCATTTATTTTCCCCAAGGAGACATGGACTAGGTATTTGGCAAGATATCCGCTCCTAGAGTCGTGCCAGCATGGTAGACTTCTCCCAATAGTCAAAACACAGGTTGGTAGAATTTTTATACTAAGCGGCAGTGGTAGCAAGGGAGAAGGATGAAGAGGGTTATGGAGAGAGAGGGGCGGAAACATGCCGCTCATTTAAAGCCTGGGCCGCACGTTCCATTTGCCATGCTACCATTATGAGACTAGATTAGATAGTTATTAGTTAAAATACAAGAGAGTTCCAGTCTGTCAGAGATTTTCGACATTTCTATAATATTATCTTCTCCGTTCACATTGCAATAAAAACGAGGAAGTGAAAGAGAGAAAGGAATGGCTCATCTTGCATTAGTGCCTTCCGCCTTCTCCTCTATAACAATAATGTAGTTATCATTCGAAGTACACGTCTCCCCTTTGTAAACGTGAAAGCTTCATCATTATCCCATCCAGCGTTTCCTTCGGGTCTTCCTCCAATCCCCTGAAATTTCCCCCCGCCCCGGGCATCTTGGGTGCCACATAATTCAAACCGTCCATGTCCTTATTCCGGTCACGGTCAGTCCAGGATTCTCCCTTTGAAGGGGCACTCCCTCTATCGAGCAACGTATTTTTAGCTCGTGCACGTTACCCCCCTACTCCCATCTTGTCTAGAAAGAGTCGATGTCACCGAGATTGTACCCCCCAACTTGTCCAGGGATTCACGGATGATGGCAAGGTCCGTATCCTCTGTACCAACACCGGAACCATGGAAGAGCAAAGCAGCCCCCCCCCCCCGGCAACGGCAAAGTTTCGGTATGTTCCTCTCCGACAAGGTCCCAGACTACCCTGGCTGCCTGCATCCATCACAGCCAATTGGATTGTGAGAAGGGTGGTAAGGTTGGCTATGCGCTGGGCCCGCCACGGTTCTGCTTTCGCTAGGCGTGGTGCTGGGTGTTCGCTGAAAGTTTCGAGGGATAGAGGAGGCAAATGCTCGTAAGAACTCGAATAATCGGATCTTGTGCTAGGACGTTGGAGTTGCCTCTCCTAGCAAGCTCTGGCATCCTTTCTCTTTTTTTTGTTTGTCTCGGGGAGGAAATTTCGAAAGACATAGCGCAGGTCCTATTATCCGAGTTCTCACGGTAGGTGTGAGGTTTCCCGATGGCTGTGCATCCGGGAGGAGGATGGATGGTCCTTACAGTTGGCGAGTATACGCAGGCCATACGCGGCCTTCATGGGCCTCGTACCCCACTGTTCACTTAATTCCCATACCCCAAAACGTGTACCTGTGGCAGTGTTGTTGCTGGTGAAAATGTACCATGCAACCGAAGATCGCTGGGGATATATAGTACGGTACATTTTCACCAGCCAGAACACTGCCACAGGTACACGTTGAGGTTACGATAATTAAGTGAATAGCAGCGCACATATGAATCCCAGTATTAAGTGCGGAGGTTACGCAGCATACAGGGCCAATGTCTGAACACCGGTATATTCACTTCTACGCACGGGCAACAAAGAATCTGACAAAAATAATAAGTAGGGATCGAGATTCTCCAATGAGCGGAGAAACAAATACGAACACGAGAATAATGACCGCAGAGATAAGTACTGGTATATATCATGCAAGATTTCGAACCGTAAATGCTTCGTAAAGCCTTGTCCTGTTATCACATTACCGGTATCATAATTACCGGTATCATACCTTGGTTTCCGCCAAGACATTTTCACGGTATCATACCTCTCTTTCTGCAAAGACTTTGCGAACAGGAGTGTATCGTAGCGAGTGAGTGAGCGAGGCCTGAAATCAAATCGATATCCACAAAGTCAGAATATCGTAAACAAGCACCAAACTGCTGGATGATAGCTAATATCTAGTCCTAGGCACCAGCAGTTTTTTTTCTCTTCCCTTTCTTTTCTTTTGCTAGAAGTGAGAATTTGGGGAGCTAACTTAATGTATCATATCAATCATACACTCGAAGCTTTTGGGAGAGTGTGAGACAAGTTCCCAGATATTCGCAGCATCGCATACTATCTGGTTGACTGGCAGGGCTGTCAAGGTATGCACTGTGCTAAGTACTGTAGGCAACAGCAGCCTTGTCCGGTTGCCATTCATTCCGCAAGTGCTTTACAGCGTACTGTACCCCTCTTTCCCTTCAGGGAAAAACACTCACATATGGTACTTATTATTCCTACAGTAGCTACACGGCCATTCTAATACCTAAGACTCTCCATCAGAGGTAATGATGGCGCTCCCGTGATATCTTCCTTTCTCCCTTTTTGCTTTTTTGTTTCAGTATTCGTGCTACTATAGTTAGTGAATAAGGGCCCGGGTAATGATTCTAACTACTACGGATGTTAGTGATATCGTGGTTGAGGTTCGCCTGACGCGATTGAGGTTATGCGAAGACTTGAGCAAACATTGGCTTTGGTCACCATACCTTGTTTCATGCAGGGTATCATGGCGGACAATCATACTGTATGGTACTCTTGCTGCGAATGATAATACGGAAGGGAAAAAACACATCGTACACCGTCGTCACACTTGCCCTTGCCCTCGGGCGTCTAATTCTAGTCCGTTCGATCAGTCCAGTAGTCCAGGTGGTCCAGTGCAGTTCGGTCCACCCTCCTCCCCAGCTGCACTCTCCAAATCTGCCCTCGGATACGGAAGTACCGTGATTACTTGCCGCATAAGTGAATGATAGGAATGCAAAGTGTATTACACAAAGTATTATTAACACCATAATTGCCCTTACATTTTTACACGTCGTCGTCTGTCGGACGGGGGGTCGGTAAGTGAGTCAGCTTCAAGTGTAACGGCAATGCGCAGCTTATAACCTATTCTGTGGGGAATCCGGCCAGGGGTGGTAGGTGAATGATATCCCGTGACGTGCCCGATTTCAAGATCTCGACCGTCTGTGCAAGGTGAGTGGGTCGGGTTGCGGAACCGGGTGTTGCACGCGCGCGAGGTTGAGTGGGGATTGCTGCGTGAGCAGAGCAAGACAAGACATGTAAGTCAGTGGACAAGCATGTGGGGAGGGGCTCCGTGTTCCTTTGATCTGATCTGGATATTATTATTATTTTCACCCTTCCGTAATCTCGTGGGCTCCTCGGATTCATTTTCGTGCGCTCGATCATTGCTAAAGTGGATTACGGTCAGGAAATGGGCTCTTCAGGTACCAGCGCAGCAGATACCGGCAGCCTAAACCGGGGCAGGTGGACAGGGCAATCGGGCAGGAAGCCCCGTATGGCACAAGTAATTCTCATATCGATAGGCAGCCCATCGTGCAATATCGTCTTTCCGCCCTGATCACCTCGCATAAAACCGTCGATCTGCTGTTCTAGAATTCCGAGGTGTGTGGTGTGTGCGTGCGCGTGGGTGTGAATTGGGCTGGAGTGGACCTGGGTGTGCTCGAGTAAGTTATGGTGGAGCACACGAGCACCGTGACAGCCCGGGGAAGCGGGGCGGAAAAAGATGTAGTGTAAAGCAAAATAATAATGGCACAGGCAATTCTGGCTCAGCCCAGCCCCGGCGCCGGCGGCCGGGCTGGGAGGGGGAAGGAAGGGAAGGAGGAATGTACTCTAGGACTGTATGGGCTTTCCTCGTCCCACTGTGATATCAACCATCGACTTTCCGCAGCATCATCTTCATCTTCATCTTACCCGATGAGGGCAGGGAAGGAAAAACCGATTTCCGCCACACACGAAACAACCGCACAATCACACCCGCCATTACTGCGCAACCACTTTCTTTCATCCCCAGCTTGAGGGGTTTTTTTTCTTTTGTTTGGATGGGTGAGGAAAGGAGAAGATGAGGGAGATGTGGACGGAGATGGACGATGATGGGTAGATGGGTCACAGATGCCCAGGCAGATGCAAGGGACATCGCGTGCTGACTCGACCACTGATTGGCCACCCCTCACTACCACCGGCTACTCATTGGGCCCTCGAGTAGATGATCGAGAAAAAGGAAAAGAAGTTCCAGCGGACTGTTTCCAACTGTATGTCGATCACGAGGTCATTGGCTACCCGATTGTTTCCCCCCCCAGTGCCCCTCCTCCGGCGCGAAGTGAAAAACAACTCTTTTGTCCCCCCCCCCCCCCCTGTGTATCCCGCATGCGAAAATAAATCCGTGAATTATCCCCCGTATGACAAGGATTTGTAAGAGGAGGGGGGGGCTAAATTCAAAAAATAAATATTGAAAGGGGAGAGAGAAAGGGAGGGAGGAAGAAAAAAAAAAGACTCCGTTCGATGACCCAACGTTTCTAGATATTCGAATCACAGCCGCATCTGGTATCCTCAGCCTTAAAGTTCGCTGATAAAAAAAAAGGAGCCCAACCAATCAACAATAAGAGTTTCCTCCGAGCCAAGTACGAACAGCAAATCCTTTCCTCCCCCTGCCTTCCTCCGCTGCCAACGTTGCGCTGCCACGGAACAGGTACCATATGTACCCACCAATACCATCCTATCATATCGTGGAAAAGCAGGATCCAAAAAGCAAACAAAACATATCCAATCGAGATCTGGAACTCCACCTCTCCGAGGACAGAACCGTGCGGACAAGTGGTCCTTCTGTCTCGGGGGACCGTATTGCGCCTCTAGCGTCACCGCCCCGCTGTTGACGAGCCAATAATATCTAGTCGAGTAGTGTGTTTCTATTTTCCGGAATCGAGCTAAATCAAATCAGTGCTGGGAAAAAAAAAGAAAAAACGCCCTGGGAAACTCTTTTTTTCGGTTTCGCCCGGGCCATGGTGGGAGATATGACTGGCATAAGCCACCTTTTTGGAATGGCAATCTTTTTGAGTTTTTATTTTTATAGTATGGTACCGGTACTCGTGTACTCGAGTAGGGGGCAGAGTTGTGGCGGACATGTCAGTTTTCTTGGGGCTTGTGGGTCTTTCACCGCAGGTATATTTTACGAGTACCAATAGGTACCGGTGCTGTGTTGTACCGAGGGTATTTTTGCGCGGTAAAGTTGCCAACTTGACTGGGGTGAATCCGGGGGGATGGCAAAAACGCTGCTATGCTTCACTGTTTACTGATGACGAATCACGATCGTGCGGTGAGTGAGGGGGAACGAGTGGCTCAGTCGGTCATGGCTTGGGTGAAAGTTTACTCAAGTCAGCCGTTCAGTTCATCCGGTCCCGGTTGGGCTCGTACTCACCCTTCCAATGACAGAACCATTCCTCCGGCCTGTTTTATGATACCGGTACAGTGTTACTGTCGCAGCATGCGGACATCACTGTTTTGGATATACCACATGCCGGTACAGTACACTACACTACATGAACGAAATTGAAGGGTGTATGATACAGTATGGATAAGTTGAACCCAGAGCCCGGGAGAACACAAAAGAAACCCCTCCAGAGCGATATCGCAATTCTGGGGTAGCCATGAATTCTGGACGCCACTCTGCCCATGATAATCACAACTAGGAAAACATAATGGTAATGATGGCAATATAAAATAACCACATCGTATTAGGTGTGTGGTGTGCCACGATAAACGGTCAGCGGCTTCGTTCAATTTCTCAATTGGACTCACCCCTCCACACCCCCTCATCAGTCGCTCGCAAGTGCTTGCAAGTTGCAACCACCACCGGCAAGTAGCAATGGGTTTCCTCGCTTCGTGCCGGGTAGAGCAGGGTGGGGATGAACGTTTTGTCCCGTTTTTCCTTCCTTTCCATTGTTTCGTTTCAACTCAATCCCAAAAAAAAGACCCTCTCCTGCTCTCTGTACCCGCTTCACCCCTCTCTTCCTTGCCTTCCCTTTTCTCGAATGCCCGGAATCGGACTCGGAGTAAAGAAAGGGAAGAAAAGCAAGAAGAGAAGAAGAAAAAAAACCTGACGGCGTTTCCCACGAATGATATCGTGGGGAATGGCTGCCGCGATCTACAACTGTCTTTCACGATCCCCGGGACAGATGGAGATGTGCAGAGGAGAAAATCACGTCCTTCTTTCTGTAAGAATAGGATTGGATGGGGAGTTAATCCGACCAGTTTTTTCTTTCTTCCTTCTGCGCAGAGCACGCTTTATATTTCTTTTTCGGAGAGTGCGACGGCGGACTGAAGGTTTGGGAATGATTAAAAATCCAGAGTTTTGAATCGAATTAGGCAAATTGTGATTCGGGCCGGTTGAGGTGGAGTGAATAGTGGGGGTTAAGCTAGTTGCTGTATCCACTGACAGGAAGAGTGAGTGAGAGAAAGTGAGGCAGAAAAATGGAAAAGAAAAAAAGGGACCCTCGTAGAAGCGAGTGTCTGCATTCTCTTGCCTAGTGTGCCGATCAGCGATTACTCGAAGAGGATGTTGCTCACGAGGCGGGCGGACATCCAGTTGATGGACGACCTCCTCGCCTATCGTCGGGCTTTTCGTTCGACGGAGGAGGGGGACCATGTAGTGCCCATGTATCATGCCAAAAAGGTAGGCGAAAAAAAAAGCCACGATAGAACGTGCTAGCTAGATTGTATTTTACCGGCCCTAATGCGTTCCGCGGACCCGAGAAAAGGAGAAAGAGAGAAAAGAAGGCAAAATACTAGCCTTGTGCTTGCTTGTACTACTAGTACTACTGTGTACTATGCAGTACGAGTACATTAGTGAATGAAAGAGAGGGAGAAAAATACTTACCACCTTGCTTGTTAGCTGCCTGCTTGCAAAGTAACTCCTGTATGCCAAAAAGCCCGGTCCAGCCCCAGATGGTGGTTTATAATACCTTGCTGTTAAGGCTTGCGACGCGATTTGTTGGACTTTTCCCGATAGCCCCCCCACTCTGCGAAGCTGCTCCGGGAGGAAGAAAGACAGAAGAAGTTGCAAGCACTCACCACAACCACCATCAAGGAAAAGGGAATTCCCCATTCGGCGATTCTTTCCAATTGCTTCAGGAAATTCATATTCCCAGGAACGGCGATCTTTTCGAGGGAAACCGGTGCCTCCAACCCCCATTCCAACTGTGACAATTTTGTCGAGCCACGTATTTTCCCGATTCTTTCCCCTCTCCCTCCCCCCCCGTTTTTGATTTGGTTCCCTATTTCTCTTCCCTACCCCGCCTACCACCTAACAAGGGTTCTAATGAGTACTGGTACGGTAGGGGATTAATTTTTTTTGAACAAGTTAAGCCCTCCGAAGAGGCAGAAAATCGGAGCTAGTTTAGTTCAAAATATATTTCCATTCTTTTATCAATAGCGAATGAGCTAACCTTGGATAAAGTAAATAACCTGGGTACAGGTATCCGTATGGGGAATCAGCGTTTGAGAACGTAGGAGCGGTCCTTTGACTGGTCGCAGGTGAGCTTTTGTCGTCCTGGGCCTTTTGCGGTGGGAAGGTTGACTTGGCTGAGGCGGGCGGGCAGGCCCTGAATGGTGCTTTTGGCTTTCGTGAGGTCTTGAATCTTGATCTGATGTGGCAGCCAGCCAGTTTCTTCCTCTGCTCCAAGCCAGTCAAGACTGTTGCCGTATCTTAACCTTGTTTCGCCCTGTGAGCAGGAGCGTTGTAACGCCTACTCATCCTCCCCGCAGTAATCGAGTGGGCAGCTCTTTACACGCGGCGATTCTGAAGTATGATTTTTTTTCTCTCCCTACTTTCTTTCTAGTCTACTGGTGAATGGGCAGGCCAGAGGCAGGAAAGCGAGAAGACCAAAGAGAGAAAAAAGAAATAAAAAGAGACACCTCATCTTAGCTACCGTCCCGGCTGGCGGAGATGCAATATCACTGAAGCCCTTTAAGGTCTACTGTAAGTGCAGCAGGCAGGCAGGTAGACGAACAACGAAAGGACGATCGTGAGATTTAGGAGATCTTTTCGAACAACGAGAGAAAAGGGGTTTTTCTTCCAGACACGTTCTCGGGCCTGTCTCACTTTTTTTTTCTCCTGTTACAACAGCGATCAAGAAAAGAGGACAGCTATGATACTGCCACCCGACCAGCTGGCTCACTCAGACACATCACATCTTTTTCCGGACGGGAACGATGTTGGCCTCCCTCAGGTTTGCAGGGAGGTGGGTGTTCCTGATGGATGGGGAAGAAAGAGAAGAGAGGAGGAAGGGGAAAAGCATTTAGCCTAGTTCTCTTTCTATCTACAAGTAGCTTAGTTTGCTACCCATTTTTGGCTGAAAAGGCGCGCGCGGAAATATTTTGGTTCGCACGACCAGCCCCAATCCCCCACAATGCTGTACCAGTATCGTATCGGAATTAAACATCTTATGGTAGCAGGATTCAGTCAGGGTGCCATATAAGTACCGTTTGTACCCGTGCCAGAGTACTTTAGAGCACTGATCTTATCTGTCTGTCTGGTAGAAGGAACATCTGACAATGTCACGGACGGACGGACAAAGGAGGGGTGGAGAATCTGAGGAGGGAGGGCACAGTTGTGGCGGCAGGAGGTGGAGAGGGAGCGTCACCACGAATAGAACATTTGGCTATTTCTCTCGGATGGTCATATGGGGAAAAAGAAGTCTTTTGTTTGTTTGTATGTATGATACTGGCACGTATATACCGAGGCTAGGCCTCGCACATGCGATACCTGTATACAAATAGGGGGATTAAGTGGTGATGAGGACAATTTTAAAGTAAAGGAGCGTAAACTTTATGATATTTAGGGAAAATAATGATGTTTATTTGCTTTTGTATTAGCCTCCTCTCTTCCACCCACATGGCCAACTCTCCTATTGGATTTGACTCTAGATTTTATTTCCCTCTTTGGCGGAGTATCGTGGCTCCGCGCCAGTTGGTTCCTTGTCTATAACCTCGCTGCTTTTCGCTTGCAGCTGCATCTCTATTGACGCGAGTAAGGCGGGCAGCAGGGCGATGCATCACCCTTATTTGGAACACGCAGTTCCTGCTGTCACTTTCCCTTTTACTGACTTGTGCTCAATGCTTGCTCGGGCATCCGTCGAAGACGAGATAAGAGTTCCATAGCAAACTGTGCCCCAAAGCCAAAGTATCTAGTACACCGGGTAGCTATGCTTCCTTTGTATCAGAAGTCGATGTGATGTGCGGTTCATGCTCAGTACCCATACCGGTATTGTGGGCTATTGCTTGATTCCGCTCTGCTACCGAAAGTGCCCATGCAACGCTCCAATTTGTACTCTACGTGTGTAGCAGCAGGCGAACTTTCTTCCCTCCTGATAGTATGGTATGTACTGGTACACCTTCTTTCACCTTCTTTCCATCTCCCCCGCTCATTCCCCTACTTCGTGCTCAGCTACTCGTATGGGGGGGGAGGGATGAGAATATACGGTACGGGGTTCCTGCCTATCTATCGTCGAATTCGGGAGGTTTTTTCTTTTCCTTTCTTTTTTAGTTTTATTTCATTATGACCTTTTTATTATGATTGCAGCTATTTGTTTCGTTCGAGTAGCTTTTCTCCCTCCGATTTTCGTCGTTGCTTATTGTGAGCTAATGCATCGAATCAAACATCTCCCCTACATGACTGGCTTTGCTGCCGGTACGTACTCAAAAGTCTCTGGAATTGGGTTCATTTGTGGTACAATTGATGGCTCCAGGACACAAGGCTTCGCAGGAACCACCGTAACCTAGGCCAACGGACAAGTAACCCACGTTCCAGAGACTTTAAAAAGCGTCGAGCACTAACCTAGTGCTTTTACCGTATATAGTTAGGGATCCTTTGCCAGATGCGGAATCTCACACATATCATAACAAGTGGTGTTGGCAGAGGGGAAGAAAATAGACTAAACTTCCATTTGGGGGTACAAGGGGACGGATTCCGTTATTTTTGTTTTTACTGCCGTTATTTATTTTTCCTGGACTTGTACTGTACTTGTAACTCGACCATGCTTGTTACTGTCAACAAGCGCTCACACACCACCCAAACTCACTCACTCATACTCATACTCATACTCATACATTGTCACACACACCCACACACCTTTTTTTGAACCTCTCTGGGTCCTGTCGGCTGGAGGAGTGGATTATGGGAATTAGTCTGTGTTCTGTCCGCTCCACCCTCACACACCCCCTCCGACTCCGTCGTCATCGTTCGCTGGCATGCTAGCAGGCAGGCTCTGGCAGCCTGCGCCCACTACCATCCTTACCATCACCACTCCGTACCCTTCCCTCCCCGCCCCAAGATGCAACCGGCTTGTGTCCCTTGATCGGGGAAGGGGTGGGAGACATGTTTGTCATCTGGCTCAGGGCTCAGATAGGACTGGATGGCAATGATGTGGTTGTGGTGGTACTCGAATCTAGTCGGTGATGGTGGTAGCTGCTTGCTACTGATGGTGCTGAGCTAGTCTAGCTGCTAGCGTCCATGTCTGTCTGGTGTGCTCCGCATACTACCCATACACCCATCCTGCCAGATCTTCAAAACTACTTTGGACACACAGACAGAAGAACAGACAGTCTCGGTAGGCCCTCCAGCCCATCCACACACGCATCCAGCTAGAAAATCGCCCACCACAATACGATGGGACCAATGCTGGCCTGTCCCCCAAATTAATATTTATCATGGCCGAGTCGCTCCGGCTGTCTGCAGCCGCGTCGCCGCCTTCTCATTCTCTCTCTCTCTCTCTCTAAGTAACCATTTTACTGTGTACGAATCCTAAGTATAAGGGATCGTTGTTCACTTTACTGTGCCGTGATCTTTATTTGCCCCCCCCCCTTCACAAGCAGTCAGTCGCTTTTTGATTCTAGATTTATTATTATTATTATTATTATTCTATTTATCATTTACCTTCCTAGGACGCCCGCCTGCGCCCCAGCACCTTGCCTGAAAGAGGAAGATCCCTCATCCTGGCATCCTTCTTCTCTCCTTCCCTCCCATAGCTGCTTTCCGCTGGGGGTGTCTCCCTGCCTGCTTGTGCTGCTCGACTCGCTGCCCTTTTCCTTCACTTACACACCACACACTCATACCTATACCCCGTCACACACATACGGTAACACACCTTTTACCCCCCCACCTCCCATCCGCTGCCCCAACGTCCATTTGGCTGCAAAAGAGGGCTCAGCTCGAGCCTCCGTCATCAAAGGGCGACCCTACCCTTGCCTCCTATAAACATTCACTTTAACCCCCCTCTATTTCCCGTCACCCGGTGAGGTCCACCCAAAGTGATCTTCCTGGAGCAACATCATTTCGACATCACTCATCTTTATATCTCCTGCTCATTCCTCGAAGCCCACACTGGATTAATTCCTAGCCTTCTGGATTACCTTAGCGAATTTCCACTCTCTCTGGCCTTTCTCGCCTGTTTCCTGTACTGGACCGCAGATTGATAAAAGGCTCCCGCTATATCTTTGCTATCTATATTTGGTCCGCCGGAGCTATTGTCCTTCTCTTTTCATTGTTAAAAAAGTCCAGGACTCCGAGTCCAATTTCCAGGAAAATGAGCAACTCTTCTTCAAACTCAAGTTCGACTTCTTGTGCCAGGCCTGAGGACCGAATAGGACAATTACTCGCTGGACGTCTGGAACTCACTGGAATCCTTGGGGTTGGCGCTTATGGAATCGTTTATACCGCTATCGATATATTTTCCTGCACCCCATTTGCTGTGAAGGCCCTGTCAAAGGTTGGATTGGATGCCCGCCAGAAGCGGTTTCAGCAAAGAGAGATTGCTCTTCACCACAAGGCCAGCGCTCATCCGGGCGTTGTCTCTCTAGTGAAAATACTCGACACTGCCGATTGTACTTTTGTCATCATCGAATACTGCCCTGAAGGTGACCTTTTTACCAACATTACTGAACGTGGACGTTATGTGGGTAATGATGTTTTGGCCAAAAGGGTTTTCCTTCAGCTTTTGGATGCCGTTGAATACTGCCACAATCTTGGGATTTACCATCGGGATCTAAAGCCGGAGAATGTATTGGTTGCCAACGCTGGCCGCCAGGTAAAGTTGGCGGATTTTGGGCTTGCTACCACCGAAACTGTCACCTCGGACTTTGGCTGTGGGTCGACGTTCTATATGTCGCCTGGTAAGATTGCAAATGTTTTTGATTTGATTTTTATTTCTTTATCTGTACTTCTAGTGCCTTTTTTAAGCTAATCAAACTCTAGAGTGCCAACAATCTTCTCCGCGCACTGTTAACAGCTATGCCTCCGCTCCCAATGATGTCTGGTCCTTGGGTGTTATCTTGGTAAACCTGACCTGTGGCCGGAACCCTTGGAAACGGGCCTCCCCTTCAGACAGTACATTCCGTGCCTACTTGAAGGATCCACGAATGCTTAGGACCATTCTGCCGCTGTCCCCAGAGCTTGATTCTATCCTTCGTATGATCTTTGAGTGCAATCCCCAGAAGAGGATTACCATCCCGGAGTTGCGATTCCGTATCATGTCTTGCCGCAGGTTTACCACTGGACCAAGCCCTATGGATAGCCCGCCTCTTTCCGAGGCTTCTGATAGTTCTGGCCTCGTCGAGCCTGATGTTTTCAATCTTGCTTCAACACCTTACCGTTCCCAGGCTCCAGGGGTTTTCACCCCCGATTCAACGCCGTCCACCACACCTCAAACAACCCAAGCCTCTCGTCAGAATCCATACATATTCTCGAAACACCTCACAAACCCTCCATCCGAATCATCGTCCGAATCGCAGTACTACCACGACGCGTCTAATTCGCCATCGGGAAATACTAGCCCCATCATCGTACCAGTCACCCCGTCAGATTTCCCGCCACCACCCGGCCAGAGCTTGTGGCAGTTGCCAATTTTCCCATCGATAGATGACGTGGGAAGGGTGCAATCGCCTGCTCTCCCGGTTTCGAAGGGGGTCAAGGTCTTCTAAATTTCTGTCGGTCGGGCGATATGAGCACCAGACGAATTTAATCCTCCAACCAATACCACCACAAAAACAGTCACTTTGGCTACTATCGTGAGACACTGAGACTGGAATGGAACCACAATTTATCCTTGTACTTGGGTTGGCAAATTTTTATAATTTTTTCCTCCTTTCCCTCTCCTCGCAACGCGCGACGATTTCATTTGCGTATCGATACACTTTCTTGGGTCTGGGCTTTTTCATGGCTGTGGGAATGGATTCGTTTGAAATTGGTTGCTTGCTGTTTTTCCTTTTCATTATCGGTTTATGGATAGCGCCGGGGCAATAAGGAGTTTTACTGGTTTTTCTCTATCCTTTTATTTTATATATTTTTTATATCTATTATTTTTCTTCTTTTCCCTCCTTTCTCATACATATTCTTTCCAGATCGTGCGCTGGGCATTCTTACCAGCACATGTGATGGATTGGATACATTGGGAACTTTTTTTTACTCTTCAAACACTTTTGTGTCCGTATGTATTTATGTAAGTATCGGGGAAGTTATAAAGGTGTACGTTGGAGCTGGATGGGTGTTTTTTTCTCCTTTTTTCCCCCCTTCAATCGTGTTTATTTTTCTTTTGTCACTGGGCTGGGGCTTTTTCCTTTTTCATTCAAACGGGTTTCTACGGCGTCTTGCATATTATAAAGCATATCTTTTTTCCCCTCATCATATTTTTTATTTTCGCGTTTCCCCCGCAAGAGCATCATTTATTGGACATCTCGCCTCTTCTTCACCTTTTTTTCCGCTCGATTGGCCGGTCGGATCTTGTTCAAGCGAAAGGAAGAGGAAGAAAGGAAGGGCGAGGTCAACAAAAAAGAGAGATGTGATGGATGGAAGGGGGAGGGCGGAGAAACCATGGAAGTGTTCCTTTTTTCTCTCGTCGGGTAATGAATGAGACATTCGCCAGTCTGTCAGTGTGGTGTGAAGGAAGGATTTTGAAAAAAAGGGCCCTGTATTTAAATATTTGCATCATCATCATCATCATAACTAGAGGTCATCTTTTTTAATATGATACCGACATGGTAATTGTTATTATTGGATTGTTCACTTTTTTGTGTATTTTTGTTTTCGTTTTGCTTGGAACGGAGGGAGTTTTCTGGATTTTGATTTAGAGAGACGGGCTTTGGTAGTGTGATTTGGGTACTAGTCCCGTATGGATCTATCTACGGTCCCATTCTACAGTATCAGTTTGCGATGTTTTTTTGTGCGGCGTCTTGCCTCGAGAGTGTACAGCATAATATGCATGCACAGTATGCAACCATCCACGAAACGAAACGAAACGAAACGGCCTTCTCTCTTCCTCTCTTCCTCTCCCTCTCTCCACTACAGTACAGCCTAGCGATATTCACGGGGGAAGGGGGGGGAGAGCCCACGGTGGCGGCCTGCCCGTCGTCGTCGTCGCCGTCGCGATATCACTTTTCACTGTTTGTTTACCTCGTTTTATTTATTTACCGTACTGTATCATAGAGTACTGTACCCTCTCTCTCTTCCTTTCCCTCCATCACCTGTTCCCCTTGAAGAATATCATACTTGCCTACCTATCCAACTACCGGGACCCAAACTAACGCACGTTTTACCATCCATCCATACCGGTATCTTGTTTACTCGCTCCCACGCTCGGCTTCGACGTCGACGTGGCGATCATATGGTTTTCATTTCTTTTTCATTTTTCTACATTTATTTACTTATTTACCCTTTCACTCTTTCGCTCGCTCTTTTTTTTTTTTGTGATGTCGTTGTTGGAGGTGGAAGTGAGGGTGTGTGATGGATAATGTTTCATAATATTATTGTGGGTACTCGGATACCAGGGCTAGTCCGCGAACACAGGGCTGACAAAGCTAACGACGATATTAGGAATAGCGCACGCACTAAGGGGTGTGTGTTGAAAACCAGAAGAATTCCTCGAACGCTTTCTGCTTTACTATTGGTTGAACTATCTATTCAAGGTTTCTATTGGATATTTGCCACTTTAGCTCATGCTCAGAATAAATCCTGGTGTTCGCGGACTAACCCTGACACCCGAGTACGGTACGGTAGCTTGGTTACGGTAACTCGGGTGGGTATCATAGTTTTGTGTGTGTGTGTGTGAGGTGAGGGTTAGGATGGCATCATAGTAGGTATCAAACCGTCGGGTAGGTATGATAGGTAGGCAGGTAGGCAGGCAGGTAGGTATGATAGGTAGGTAGGTAGGAAGTTAGGTTTTGCGAAATGTGTATTTTTTGTGAACCGGAGGTTTCTCGCTTGCCTACCTTACCTACCTGCCTGCCCGCCCGCCTTACCTGCTTGGTATGGTATGATATGATATGATATTGCAGACCTGTGGGGGAATTACCGGTGGAGTACAGTTATTATCCTCAGCATACCCGGTGATGATGATGATGAGGGTGGTGATGATGATGATATCCTACGGTATGTATGTACACAATTCAAGTATTGTATGGCATTCACACATACACTGCACACACACACACACACACACGCTCTCTCTCTAACCTTCACCAAAACAGAAGAAGAAGAACAGATGGAGGGGAAAAAAAAGGAAAGAAAGAAACGGAAAACGGAAAACTACCGAAAGTCCCCTTCCCCTCCCTTCCCCCTCCAATCACCTCACACCGTATTCCCCGCCGCCGCCCAAAAAACTAAGCCCCAACCCACCCTGTGATTTTCGCTACTTTTCGAGGCGTTTTTTTTTTGTCGTCAGCAGCCGTGCAGGGTAATTCGCAAGGCGACCAATCAGGAACGCAACTATCCCCCTCTCCCTTTCCCCCCTCTCCCACCCCTGTTTCCTGCAGCCAGCTACCTGCTTCTCTCTCTCTCTCTCTCTTACTCCTCTCCGGGGTAAGTTTTTCCACAAGTGTGTTTTTTTATATCTCTTATTTACTTTCTTTTTGACTTTTTTTTCTTTCTTCACTTTTTTTTTCATTTTTCATTTTTTTTCTCTTTTCATGGGTGGATTAATGGATTAATGGATTAATGGATTAATGGATTAAATGGCTTACAACCGGGTTTTTTTCCGGTATCAATGGATGTGATGGATGTGTTTCTGCCTGGGTGCGTTATTCCGCCCTGTATGATTGACTGATTGATTGATTGATTGATTGATACCGGTGGAGGGATGGATGATGATTATGGGGAAGAATGTGGGTGACTCATGGGGGGGGGCTTATTATTATTATCGTTGGATAGGTAGGTAGGTAGATATCATGGGTATCATAGGTAGGTATTTAGGTAGACAGGCGGGCATGTGTTTTACCAGTATGGAAGGGAAAGGAGGTCCTAGCTGAGGATGTAGTTTGTGTGTAGTGGTAACCGTATTCTAGGTAGTATCATGGTATTTGCGCGCTCCCGTACCCGTTGCTACTGTATGAGCCATCCGTCGTGCGCTACAGCCATGATACAGCGACCAAAAAAACTTGTACCTTCCATGTCCAGAAGCGACATGGTTATCAGCCATGCAATCATGCGCGCATGAAAGCTATCATGATAATCTCGTGCTGAGATGGATGCGAAGAATGAGACAAGAACAAAAAAACAAAAACAAAAAACAAAAAACAAAAAGACAGAAAACAAAACAAAATATGGAGAAAGGGGGGGGATTCATGACAGTTTTGATACGGTACCGTACACGAGGTAAGACCACCAGCCCATCCCAACCCAGCCCATCCCAACCCAGCCCATCCCAACCCAGCCCATCCCAACCCAGCCCAGCCGGCCAGCCCAACCCGCGCCAGCTTTTGTTTTCCACCGTACAGTACATTCCGGCTAAACACCGGTTCCCGTACTGCACTATGGAAGCCTTCCTTGCAAGAAAGAAGGAAAGAAATAAAGAAACAAATACAGCACGGGCACACAGCTACAAACTACCATCATAGTCATCCTGTCTGCTCATTCATCCAGCCTCACTCATGAACTCACCTTACCTTACCTTACTCACCCCACCTCACTCACTCACTCACCCACTCACATCACATCACGCAACTATGATAGTTAGACTTACTTTGTATTATTATTATAATGCCTACATGGCTGAAAGCGATGGCTCGCATGGTGGGGAGGTGGCAAGGTGATAGATATGTAAGGGGGCGGGCGGGATGGAATAGAATAGAATAGTTGCCTGGAATAATCTGGATGGGTGGATGGATGTGATTGATGGGATAGATAGATAGATAGATAGATAGATAGATACCGGTAGATAGCCTGATTGTTCAAAAGTGAAGATGGGGAGAAAAGGGAAAAAAGAACTGGGGTAATGATCGTTATCTTGTATTGTACTGTCCTGTCCTGTCTTGTCTTGTCTCGTGCTGGGCTGTAGTCTACCGGAGTTGTGGGTGGATGGATGGATGGGTCGGTGGGGTGTGGTTGTGTTACTTACTTTTATGTGTGTATGTGGGGGGAGATGGGTAAATTGTTTACTAAGTTACTTGTATATACTTGCAAGGGGATGGGAATTGTTGGTGGGCGGATTTGTACTGTACGGTACTCGTACTCGTACTGTACTGTGCTGGTTTGTACTGTTACTATTGTATTACGCCTAGGTTTCTCTTTTTTTTTTTTTTTACTTTGTTTTTTTTTTTTTTACTTGGAACGAATCGTTGGGCCACGGGGAGGGTTGTCTTGTGTTTTGTTGTTGCGTGCTTGGGTTGATGGATGTATGGATGGATGGGGGTGGTGGATGAATGGTGAGGCGGACGGATAGACAGAACTGGGTGGAGCGTTTGCCCTGTTGGTTTGGTATCATGGCTTGTTGTGGTAGGCTGGATGGCATGGTGGCTTTGCCATGTGGATGGATGAGGTGCTGGGTGCTTGTCGGGGGTTTTGGGAGAAGTTGTCTGGGTTTGATGCCTTGGAGTGAGTGATCATCACCACCATCATCATCATACGTTGGTTGATGATGGGCGGTAACATAGATGGGGTGGGAAGGTGCGACGGTGTTAACGGCTGACTTTCACCTTACTTGACCTTGCCTTACCTCTGATTGTATTGTATGTGGTATATGATATGTTTCTGCTGTATGGTGATAGTTTATGAAACTATGTACAGTAACTTGTACAGTGCAGTGCAGTATACGTCAACACCTATCATATTCGCTTTAAAGCACAAGTACTAGGTATCATACACCTCCCGTATTCGCCAGCGTACTGTGCCTAGGCTACAATATAAGAAAAGGATCCTCCGTGGCCCTTATCCTCGCTAATCGCTCACATAATCCCTTCCCTCGCTCCCTCCCCAGCGTATCATACTTTGTATTGCGCTTATCTTGTATGGAATACATACATGCAATCTAGCAAGCAAGCACAATACAGCACAAATACTCGCAACCGCTGCCCCCCCCAGTCCTAAGTTGTGCAAGATATGATGATCTTCGAGGGGCCTGGTCCGAGTGTTTGCATGCTGTCGTGCATGTGTATACATCATATTAGCGGGCGGTAGGTCCGCCCTAGTACGAGTGCTTTTTCTTAGCCTTCTTTTGGGCAGACTTGTGTTGCGTTGCTATTGCTTATGTGGGTATCCCTGGTTTGAGGATGTTGTGGAGATTAGCCGATGGTATAGGATAGGGTAGGTGTTGTGTAAGTATCACAGGTAGGTGGGTAGGTGCTAGGGATGATACCGATACCGGCACTGTATGGAGGAGTTTGTACCATCGGTGGCTTGTGCAAGAATGAGATTGGGGAGGAAGGGGGGAGCTTTGTAACCTGTTCCCAGGCTTAATCTGTGAGCGGGTGTTACCTACAATTGCTTGCATGAACCACGGTTTTGTGCCAGGTGCTGTTACAGAGGAGTGGAAGAAGAGGGGCGGGGGGGGAAGAGAAAGAGAGAGAAAAGAAGGAAAGGATGCTGCGGCATATCAGAAGACGGGTTAACTTGATGCTCATTGCGTTTAGAAGACCAAGCAAGGCACAGACGAAAAGAGCTTCCTACCACCTTCTGTTCTATTGTGGCCGTAGGTAAGTGGTGGTGATCTAAGTCTATCGATTAATGATAGCCTAGCCTAGAGGCATCACCGTCTATCCCTGTGCCTGATCCCCCCCCCTCTCTCTCTCCATCTGTACTGTACCCTCCCTCCCTCCCTCCCTCCCTTACCCCCCTGCATCGGTCTCCTGCCCGCGCAAACGCCATACCAATGATCGACAACGTCGGAAAGAAATAAAAGAAATAAAAAACAACATCCTTTCTTTCTTTCTTTCTTTCTCTAATGTATCCTACCGATATCCTAACGTACCACAGCCTGTCTCTTCATGCGACGAGCCATCTTCCCTTCCCTTCCTCCCCCCCCGTCCAATCCACCCGACATTATGCAACACCGGTACAATGCGTACGCCCACTGTGCTACGGTCAGGTTAGACTATCACAGACCGGACCGACCTACGCAATCGCGCAACGACTTTCCCCTTCTTCCCCTTCTTTTCCCTGCATGAACATTTTGTGAGGGTTTGTGCTTGGAGCTTTCGTCTTTTTTTTTTTTTGGTTGCTGTGCAGCGGTGCGTGCCGGTGGTTGGATGATTGACATGGGAACTGGACGGCTGTGGCAGGTGGGCACGGTCCCGTACTGTACGATACCGTTATAGTACTGTACAGTTTGGTTTAGTTTTCTTTCTTTCTTTCTTTCTTTCTTTCTTTCTCTCTTTATTTGCCCCGCCTTTTCTTTTTTCCTCCCCTGATGCTCGTGCAGTAGGTCACTCGCTGGAACGGGTGTGTACGAGTACGGTACTAGTAGAGTGCAGGGGAGGGAGGGAGGGAGGGGGGTAGAAGGTAGTGTACGGTGAAGAAATGGTTTATGGAATGGTTTATGGAATTGGACTTTTTACAGATGGATGGTGAAAGGGATGGTGGTTGTGATGATGATGGGTGACGGAGGGGTGGAAGAGTGGGAAAAGAAAGTGAAATAGGGTGGAGGTGGTGGAGCAGAGGGGTGATCAAAGTATATTCTATGGGTATTATGTAGAAGATTCAACTCAATTCAATTCAATTCGGGTCCTGTTTGGCACGAGGGAAATGATCGGGTTTTCTCACTTATTCTGGGTATTCCCAGTGGTAGAAAGATAAATAAACGGCACTGTGCTTGGTATGTATATAAATGCAATGATATTTTCGTATAATAGTATAATGCCTTAGGATATTATTAATTTTCCTGTATTCTTTTACTACTGTATTTCCTGTGAACCTGTCGCTATCAGGGCATAATTACTGTATTGTTTTTCCGCAATCACTTGCGAAATATCATTTCCGGGGTATTAGGTATTAGGGCAAAGTGTGTTTCAGGCCACCTAAAGCTCAAAATCACAGTTATGCCGTTTTTTTGCGAACTAAGCCCTACAACCTTCCTCCACCCTATTTCCGCCTATCACATCCTAAGGAAGGAACTTTAGACATGTTAAACACTAGTGTTTCGGCGAATGCTATGATATGTTCTAAAGAATACTCTGTTTTCCCCGAAAACTGGGGTTTCCTTTTCTCTAGCGGCGTGCTAAACGGGGCCTCAACTCAATTACACCGGTTTCCAATAATATCCTTTCCTTTTCTCAATATTTTCTTTTTCCTCCCCGGCCAGTGTCAGGGACTAACCTACCCTATCCCATTCCTCTGGTCCACCTCACTCCTCCTGTCTTCCTCTCTCTCTCTACCAGTACTCGTACAGCACTTCTCGTCTCATGTCGGACTACTATCCGCACCGCAACCACCGCCCAAAAGCCAAATAAACCAAACAGCAAGAGTGACAAGAGGGAAAGTAAAAAATAAATAAAAAAGGTCACGGACGCACACACCCTTCACCCCCGTCTCGCTCGCTACCAACCTTCCCCATACCCGGGAATTCCGTGATACCCTAACCATGCCGCTTTCGTCCTTGCGACGTTTTTTTTCTTTTTCTTTCTTTCTCCAACCCCCCCCCCCCCCCCCCCTCACCCGGTCGGTAGGCTCCGGTGGAAACGTGAAAAATACTTCATGCAGATCATGCGATATCACTCGATGGGTGAGATTAGTGAGGGGTGTCCGTGTAAGTCTGTGTGTGTGTGTGTGTGTGTGTGTGTGTGGGGCGCGGGGGCGTGGGTGGGGGGAGCCACGGCAGTGCGAGTTATAATAGCTTACCGGTATCCGCGAGTGTCATGAGTGGGCACGAGACTTAACTTATACTCCGTTGGAGCTCCTCCAGATGAGGAGATATATCTGGTCATCGCGATGGTTACCTGTGGGAATCAGTCATGGCTTTATTATCATTATTATTATTATTATTATTTTGGTACCGGTGATCTTGGGGAATTATCGTGACCGCCGCCCCCCCTCTCCCTCGGTAGTGATCTGGCGGGGGGAAGGGTTCGATTCCTGGCGGAAATCACGATCATGTTTTGCGTTGGAAAGATGGGGTGCGTTAGGGGGTGATGAATGGATTACCGAGCGAGGGCTGGAAGCTGGTTTCTTTTCTTTGACTGGGTGGGAGAAGAAAAGAAAGTGAAAAAGTAAAAATAAAATCAAAATCGTGTCGTTGGCGGGGGGGGGGGTGGTTCTGTTTAGGTATCGTATCGCGGTTCTCAGTCAGGGCACTTGTTCAAAAATCACTATCACACTGGAACGCTGGGTTGTGTGGTACGAGTACAGCGGTGACCCGGGATCCGAGACAGGTACCAGAAACGTTGGATTGCCAACCATCTATCCATGTATAATATCAATCTTTCCAATTGTACTGCACTGTGTGCTGTGCTGTGCTGTACTGTGCTAGGCAAAACATTGCCATCATGCCCTATTATACAAGCACCCCAGAGTGCGAGAGCAATTGCGAAGCAAGTAGATAATGTAGTTGGAATTTGATTCGGACTTGACTTGCTCGCTCGCTCGCTTCCTCTCTCTTCCACTCTTCCTTCTTGTCCTGTTGTGAATTGAAGAATTGCATTTACGACCGTGCTTACCTGGCTGCACCACCACCACCACCAGACCCCGTAGCACGGCTCCATTTGTAAACCTCACCGGGTTTATTCAAGATCTGAGATTGTGAAATACCGTATCATGTCATGGGTAACCTGTCTCGTCTCGTCTCGTCTCCGACCATGGCTTTTTTTTTTCGCCCCTTCCTTGTCCGCCATGTCCCAGTCATGAAAGTTGTACCTTCCTTTTCCCCTCCTCTCATGATATTATCCTATGTGTATGTTATTCCCCCCCCCTCTCTCCTTTTCTCCTTCCCAATGTTATGACATTCTCGAGCCCAAAACACGGTAGACTAAGCGGAACGGAAGAAAGCCAAACTAAAGCCATGCATGGTTCACCAGATCAACTGACACTCCCTTCCTACCTGTACCCACTTATTGTACTTGTGCATTGCCTCCCCGCCCTTGCAAGCAAGTTCACGCCACGGCACTCGAGCCCGCTTCAATACAATACCCCACTACCCCTAACGCATGACGGACACGCCGCGATACAAGCGCTACCCCCCCCGATGGCAACAACAGAACTATACGAAACCCAAAATAGAAACTTTAAGCTAAGTTAAAAAAACCGCAAGCACAGCACACAGATGTCTAAAATTCCACCACGCACTGCAAATGCCGTATCAGAAAAACGTAACACCAAGAAGACAGGGAAGTGGAAAGAAGGAGAAGGAGAAAAAAAGCAAAGACCGCAGGGAGATCTTCGGAAACCTCTTTTTCTTTCTTTCTTTCTTTCTTTTTTCCATGCCAAGGTTTGTGGAGCGCCCAATCATACCAACTTGACAGGGGTAGCATGAAATTGCGTGTTTGTTCTCGTTTGTTGGTTTTCCCGATGGGTTGGGGCTGGGTTGGGTTGGGGAGATCGGGGGGAAAAAAAGTGTCTTTGCCTAAGCTGCATCGGGAGGGAAATGAGGGGAGGAGGGGAAGCAAAACAAAACATTGTTTTTCTTCTTCTATGGCGGACTATTGGTGGGTTGGTACAGCACCGGGTTGGCTGGGGAGGGAGGGAGGGAAGGGAAAAAATGGAGGTAATGATCTTGGAAACTTGTTTATGTATCATACGGTTGATGTGCGGTTCACGGTTCACTGCTCGTTCTCTACTGTTCGTTTTCTTGTTCTTCTTGCCCTATTGGGGGCGAAGCGGGGGGGGGGGATTGTGCGTACATACTACATACTCGAGTACCAGTATGACATGCTGTGATCAGCCCCACATATATCTGGAGGAGCGGAATGGAAACATATGTATGTAACCTATTGGCGCCAAATC
>Ga0307517_10001008_pt1 | contig 47813 bp, 28 predicted proteins | sample 23_EM_MG_FD_194515 | JGI IMG/M metagenome (GOLD analysis project Ga0307517, IMG submission 194515) | Populus trichocarpa ectomycorrhiza microbial communities from riparian zone in the Pacific Northwest, United States - 23_EM | ecosystem: Host-associated > Plants > Roots > Unclassified | place... | reverse complement strand
GTTTATCACACTAAGATAAATTCTTTTCAATCATATATTAGCTGTTTTAAAAAATCTGCTTGTTAAAGATTTTATTTAAAATTTAGTTTAGCAGCTCTTGTTAGCCTTTAAAGATGTGTGAAGAATAATCTGAGAGGGATGCCTGATAGTAAAGGTATGTACTTTCTCTTTAGCTATTACTAAATGATATGACCGCACGATCCTGTGAGTTTATGGCATGTTTATGTGTTGTCGTGGGTTTATAAAAAAAATAAAAAAAATTATATGAAAAAAAACTGTTATAATTCATAATATTTTTAAGGAAAAAACTACGAAGTTAAAGTCTCAACTAGTTTAATATTAATAAAAAAATCGACAAAGATAATTTTAGAAAAAATCATAACAAAAAAAAACGAAAGGAAAATAAACCATGCAGGGAAACACTGTAGCAATCAATATTGTTTCATGAGAAAATCTACATTTGTAATTCTCAACTAGTTCTATATAAAAAACAAAAAAAAAAGCAAAAAAATAGAAAAAAATGGGAAAAAAACATGTGGGGAAAGTTAAAGTTAAATTCTCAACCTGTTCAATATTAAAAAAAAATCAACAAAGATAATTAAAAAAAAACATGTGGGGAAATACTGTAGCCAGACAAAAATCATCTAGGGAAACACTGTATCAATACATAATTTTTTAAAGAAAAAAACTACAAAACTAAATTTTCAACCAATTCAATATGAAAAAAATAAAATTGACAAAGACCTTTCTGGAAAAAAACAAAAAAAAAATTAATTTAAAAAAAAACTATGTAGGGAAACAATGTAGTAATTCATAATATTTTAAAGAAAAAAATTATAAAACTAAATTCTCAATTAGCTCAATATTAAAAAAAAGTAAAATCGACAAAAAAAATTATGAAAAAAAAAACATGTGGGGAAATATTGCAACAAATCAAAAACCATGTAGGGAAACACTGTAGCAATCCACAATGTTTTTTTTTAAAAAAACTACGAAGCTAAATTCTCAAGCAGCTCAATATGAAAAAAATAAAATCGACAAAGATCATTTTAGAAAAAAAAAATAAAGGAAAAATTCATAATAAAAAGAAAAAAAACCTTGTATGGATATATTATAGCAATTTGCAGTGTTTTAAAGAAAAAAACTACATAGCTAAATTCTCAACCAGTTCAATATTAAAAAAATTGGCAAAGATAATTTTGAAAAAAAAACACAGAAACAAAATAAAAATTAAAAAAAACATGTATGAAAAGTTAGAATACTTTCCCCACATATTTTAGAGTATTGATTAATGATTTAAATATCATGAAGTAACATTTAAAAAAAAAAATTTACTATAAAAACAATTGCTAATTTAATCGTTCATAACCTCGTGATAGAATAAGATTTTTTTTTTGTATTTAAAAAATATTTTTAGCATAAATTTAATTTTTTGCTTTAAATGTTGTTTAGTATTTTCAAGTGTTTAATGTATTTTAATAGACTAATATCACAAATTATTTTTTTAAAAGCAACCACTTGTAAACTAAACTGAACACTAAAAATTTTCAGTATCATTTATCACTGAAATATTTCAAGGGCCACAAGATTTTCTAATTTTTTACAAGTAGAAGAGTAATCTAATGAAGCAGGATGCAGACAGCAAGATAATACCAACTAAATTGGTAGGTTTTACGAGGAAATAGACTTGGACCAACTGCAAATGCAACTTTCTTTAAAATGGCTGACATAATACCAGTTACAATGGAGCACAAAGCCTTGATCACTCTCCAATTATTATATTTTGAAAACAGAGATTATAGTAACAAAACCCAAAACCAACCATATCAAGGCACAACCTTGTAAGCTTTCATCTTGTCTATCCACGAAACGAATGATTTCTTGGAATTGCGAAATCCCAAAAATCCATGTTCCTTGCTCTTATTCAAACAAAGGACAGAACCCGGTATACTGAACACCAAATCTGCAAACCACCATCCCCCAACTTGCTCCAGCTTGTTAGGCAGTAGCTGGTTCTCCCTCACAATTTCCTCCCACACTGGTCCCTTGTCTTTCATCTTCTCCGCAAAGGTCACACTACTCTCCCCCTCCTCAAATCCATACTTTTCAATCCCAAACTCTTCCGCTAAAACCGTCCACAAATGCTTCCATTTGAACAGATCCCCGTTTTGGATATTAAAAGCTTCATTTTGTGCATTAGGATCCACGCACGCCCAAATTTCATGCTCTGCGATCAGATCTGCATCAGAAGCAATTGAGTAACTATTCCATGCCTCTTTCGATCCATGAAAGATCAGCGGAACTCCCTCGTGCTTGCATATTGCAGCGTAAACAGAAATAGTCACAATCATATTCATCAAGCTATAAGGTGAAAACCCAAATATAACACCAGGCCGGTGAACAGACCAAGTCACCCCTTCTTTCTTTGCCACTTCCTCGAACATAACATCTTCCAATGGGTAATAAAAATTGGGAAATCTTAATCTGGGCAGATCTTCCGTGAAAGGTGAGTCATGAGCTTCAATCTTACCTAATAACGCAAAGGGACCCACATATTGCTTCAGTCCGGTTTGGAGGCAGACATGTCGGAGATTGGCAGCGTTAGGTATAACAGCCTGGAGGACGTTGCGGAACATGAGACCGTTAATCTCACAGTTCTCCTCCTCCGTGGATTTGCTGGCCCAGGTAACATAAAAGATGTGGGTGACATCGGTGAGTTTAGAAAGCTTGGATTGGGTTTCGACAGTATTGGAGATGTCGCACTGGATGTACTCCACCGGATGATCCTCGTTCCAATTGGGGCGGGAACGTCGGGCGACGCCGTAGACTTTCCATGGGCCACCAGGCGTGTCTGAGAGTGGGAGGATCTCCGCCAAACTGTTGCCAACAATCCCGGTAACACCTAGAATCAGGGCCACGCTTTGGTAACCTCGTGATGCTTCATCTTCTTCGGTTTTTTTCTGCAAATTGAAGAAAAATAAATTATATATATGCGCGCGCGCGCGCGCGCATATGTGGGCATGATAGATAATAGCGAGAGGGTTGTTGAATCCTTACCTTGGCAGCGCCGATAGCACCAGACCACCACCAGCTCATTTTTCTTTATTCTTTTGATTGAATTTGAAGCAGGAGGAGGCAGGAAACGATGATAGTAGATAAAATAAATCAGGAAAGCCCAAGGAGATCCTCGCTAGCTAATAACTTTTTCTGTAACTACGATAGTGTTTTTTAAAAATATTTCTGGCTTAGAAATATTCCTTTTTATTTTTAAAAGTTATTTCAAATAATTTAAAAATATTAAAAAAATAATTTAAAACAAAATAAAAATTTTATTTAAAAAATAAAATAAAAACAAACAGCACCTAACGGTCAAAGCTGTATCGTTGTTTGTTCTGTAGGTTTGAATCGTTGATTGTTCTGCACGTGTCTTGGTCCGCTTCGATAACCGTACTAAAAGTGGTTTTTTCCATTATTATCAGACGCGAGCCATGACATGCGTGGCAAACTATAATGGGTGATTACAATTTGGACCAAAATATAGGATGATTTCTGTAATTTTCTCTAAGAAAAAAGTTAGTGATTGAAAAAAGAGGACATAAACTTTTTCTTTTCCTGTGCAAATCAGTTTAAAAAAGGACTAAGTATTTGTTTAAGCTTTAAATTTGGTACCTGTAGCTCTAATTCTTTTAAATTAATAAAATTAAATTTTACTTTATTTAACTAAATATTAATCAACCAACATAACATTTTATTAATACCACAAGATCCCTATACATATCTATGAAAAAAAAAAAAAACCAATACCACTATCAAATTAATGCAATATTATAGGATGAGTTAACCCCCCAACCATTGAATAACAAGAATTACGAGATTCATCCGAATTCCTCTCAACCTTGAATTGAAGATCCAAATGAAACTATCAAAAAACAAATCTAGACAATAATAACAGCAATAACTAGAGAATTTCAAATTAAGCTTGTGATTGCAGTTTTTTTGAAATAATTTTTTATGCTAAAATGCATGTTAATAATATTTTTTTATTTTTAAAAAATTATTTTTGACATCAGTACATCAAAACGATCCAAAACATACAAAATATATTAAATTTTAATAAAAAACAATTTGAATTTTTTAAGAACGCGGTTTGCACCGCGTTCCCAAACGATTCCGAATCAACTTTCCAAAGTGATAGGTGAAATGGTTCCAAATCAATTTTTCAAAGTGGTAGGAGAAATTGTGCAAACTGCGTTCTCGAACGGTTCTGAATCAACTTTCCAAAGTGTTAGGTGAAATTGTTCTTGCATTTTGTCTTTGTTATTTACTACTCCTGTAGCTTTTTACCAGTTATCTTCTTGCGTTGTGGTGTACGTCTTTGCCCTTGGACGTCAAATGATATTGAGTTTAGTATTTAATATAATTAAAAAAACTGCATCTTTATGAGTTGCATCTTTTTGACACATCTCTCTCTCTCTCTCTCTCTCTATATATATATATATATGTGTGTGTGTGTGTGTGTGTGTGTGTGTGTGTGTGTGTGTATAGCTTGGACTTTTGTGGTTTCACCTCCATCCATATGTAATCCTGATGACATCTATCTCATCCAGACGGAAGCACAAAAGGTAAAAGGATTGGTATGAACTACAGTGCCGGCTCCTAGCTGGTTTGCAAGATTTCCGAGAGAAATAAGCATGAACAGACGTGAATGATAAAACTAATAGTCAAGCTACTTAGCAAATGAATGGTAGTTGAAAGAGTCGGGAGGTCATGTGTGTTGGAAGACTTTGTTAGAAAAGGTGGTAAGATTGGATAAAATCTTAGTCCTAAACTAGTTGGATGTGTCTATATTTTCTTGTATTTTATTTGTTTTGAACCAAAACTACACTTTCCATGAATTATTGTGATAACAAGTTCTTTTCACTACTTCAACCTCCATCTCGTGATGTACTTGTCAAGAGTGTTATTGGAAATAATTGAAACCACTAGATTTATGTCTAAACGAAATTTCCATAAGACCATGCATGACATCCTTCACAAGTATTATAATTGTTGAACACTCCATACCATATTCTTGAGAAGCTCTTCCAATTCTATTTGTTTCGGACAACCTTTTATGAAATGCAACTACGTCTAGACTGTTGGTGACATGGCTCATTTTCTTGGAGTAGTGGCTAAGAAAAATGGTGTGATGATTAAGGAAGAGTGTAGGTAGCCATCGAGTTTGTTCTCCTTACTGGTATGATTTTTTTCTTTGAATACGTACAGTGTTGCTCCTGATCAATCAACTCCTGGGAAAAAACTAATAGTCAAGCTACTTAGCAAACCTATTGCATTGGAACCTGACGATGAACTTATGTTGCCTAGCAAACTAAATTATACTATTGATGGGAAGTGAATCCAATTGTCGAACAGATATTTGCATATAGACGCAGTGAAGGCAAGAGATTGGCAAAAGGAAACAACATACACTCACTTGTCTTTGTACTGTTGAATTTAACAGTCTGGAAACTCTCTACGTGAAAAAAGATCAACAGCAAGAATAGAGAGCGGATCAGTCTGCTTTGGTGATTTCTTAAATGAAAAGCCACAACAGCCCCTGTTTTTTTTACCTCCTAGCAGTGATATTTCCACCAACAGTTCCAAAGGCAAAAACACAAACATTTCAAGCTGCAAAATCAATAGGTGTAGCTGCAAAATCTCGTCAGATATTATTGTAGTGAAAAAAAAAGAAAAGAAGCAAAAGACAGATGAAGTAATGAGTTGCTCGCTGTCTATACACATGCAAGTAAACTGATAATTCAAAATCCATCCCTTTCTTTACCTGCAATATCTAGAAATATGAAATACAATAAATCAAATTGAAAACTAACCGTGAATACCTTGAGATTTTGCTCTTTCCTTTCTCCAAGCTCTTCATTCTATCAGTCAACTGATCATAAGTGTGCAAAAGTTCCCTGTAAGCAGAACTCCTTTTCTTCTGGTTGGCTGAAAGTTTCAAAAAACTTCGAGGAATTCTAAATCCTCCAAACACCGACCCACACTCTCCATCCACTGTTCCATCGTCATTTTTCTTCTGTAATCTAGGCACAAACATACTCTCGTTCAACAATTGACCAACAATTTCAGGAGAAAAAACCCAATTGGTTACTGAGCAAAAACAACAGAAACAGAAAGAGGGAGCTTTTTTTCTATGGTTTCAAACAAAGACTGGCCATTTTCAAGCTATTATGAAAAATTAGGCATGTACAAACATGAGGGTCAGTCAATATAGTTTTATTTTCCCCTTCATTTATGCATAGTTTTAGAAAGTCAACAACAGTAATAACCTTATATGTCAAGCTTCATTTTTTTTCTGTTATAGTGGCTTACTTTCTAGGCAAACAAAAAGGAACTAAACAGAGGTTAAGGAAAATAAATAAATAAATATATATATATATCTCAAAAGATTAGTATAGTGAGTAGATACCTTTGAAAAGAGAAGGACCCAAGGGATGATGATGATGATGATTGCTGTGAGCAACTTTGTTCCATTGAGGATTCTTCCTCTGCATAACAGAAAACCCAGGATATTGCAATTCCCGAAAGAGAGTCGACACTTGCAAAGAGAGTCGACACTTGCAATTCCCGAAAGAGGATTCTTCCTCTGATTCCAAGAGAGTCGACATCATTGAATATCACCCTCTTGAATCTGTCTCTCTCTCTGTAATAATTCCTTTTATTTTCTTGTTGTGTCTTGAAAAAAAAATTAAAAAAAGAGTTAATTTTCTACCTTTTCGTTTTCTTTTTTTTGTTAATTTTAAATGGTTTTTTTAGGTGGAGAAAAATCACGAGGACATGAAAAGAATAACACTTGCAAATGCTTATGGGTTTTTTTAGATATGTGTTTTTACTGATTTATTTTTTGTTTAATAGCCTCTTTCGTGATTAAATGTATTATTTTGATTAGTTTATACGATTTGTTTGCTTTCTTGGAATTACTGGGGATATAGATTTCTCTGGCTTTCTTGTGTCGATGAGAAGAGAAGAAGAAACGCTTAGATTTCTCTGGTTTTCTTGGAATTTGTAATCTGGAGCTACATCCTTGACTGCTCAGTTCAACTTCTAATTTAATTTGGTGTGTTGTGGATAAGAAAGAAAGCTGCAGTTACTTTTTTAACTAGAAGATATCTGATCTATGAATATATCAACTAGCTGATTACTTTTAAGCACAAAACCACGCAGTGTATTATGCTTCTCAAAATATTTTAGTGAATCCATTTTTTATTTTCTTCATCACTTCTTTCATTCTGTAGGTTCTGTGTTAGACTTACCTTGTAACCGCTGCTGCAAATATTTTAGCATTCCTTTGCACAGCCTTTTTGAAGCTAAAGTTATCGCTGACAATATTGTACATGCAACCAGGAAAAGAGAAGGATTGGTATTGGCTACATTACTACAATTCTTATCATAAATGTTTGTGGTGATTTGGTTGGTTAGAAAGTGTCTCTAGCAACTAGATTTACTGTCTTGTTTGTTGTTCAACCAACTTTTATTTGCAAGTTGGTGGCCTTAGGTTTTAGAAACAGTAGTGATGAACTCTATCTCTACTACTGTCTCAATTTAATGACATACAGAGAGCACCAACAGCAAAGCTATATAGAATCTGCTATGATTCGTGTAGAAATCCATTTTGGTTGAGTTGCTGATGTTTTTTTTCCCCTTGTTTTACAGGTAGGAACGACAGCAGAACGTTAGAGGTTTACATCTGAGGAAATTTTTTCTGTCAGGATTGGGGGATTCAAAATAAATTCTGGGATTTTCTAATGTTTCCACATTTGTATAAAGTTTTGATTGTTACATGGATGGTGTTAATGCAAGAAGAAGACTAATTTTCTGCCTTCAGCTCAGCACATTGAGACATGCAGAACCTTGCAAAATTAGTTACCAAGTAAAAGTAGTTGCAATCAAATATATTAAAGTATAATTAATATAACATAAACTATTTAAAATGTTATATTAATTATTTAGCTATTTTAAATGGCCTTTTTCATTGTATATGCTTTTATATGAAAAAGTGTAATGACTGTTTTTTCCTTTCACACTTAAAAATAATTATTAAGGGCATTGAAATTCTTATACAAGACGTATTAATCATTACAAAATTGATAAAAAAATATATTTATATTTTTTCTCATTTTAAAAGCACAATGTAATAACCAAAATACTCTTAAAAATAAAAATTTTAAAACATGCACCCAAGGGCTCTTTTGTTATTTTTATAATGATTTTTTAATTATTATTAGATCAGTTGATAGACAATTTGATATTTGATTAAATATTTAAAAAAACAAAAACAAAAGGTGGTTAGTGCATATAACACACGTGCCAGCTTCTGGGAGGCACCAACAGTCATCAGGTAGCTTGTGCAAAACCTTCTGATGGCCAAGATCCTCATTTTATCATGTCATTGAATGCACAACGGCATCCTTTTCCTAATGGGGTGGTGCATGTGATCGATGATGGCATTATTTGTTATTGACAATGCTTTCTTTTCTTTTTCCTTTTTTTTTTTCAAAGTTGTCCTCTAATGTATAAGGATTTCCACTTCGGTCCTTTTGATTTCTAATTTTTGTTTTTAATCTTTTTGTGAAATTTTGATCTGTTTTCAATTTTATTTTCAATCTCAATTTATGATATTTTATTTTTTTCAATTTGGTCCTTATTTTTTTTATTGTTATTTTTTGTGTTTTTGTTAAACTGATTTTTCTTTTCATTTTCACTATTCGATAAAAAATTGTTTTTATTTTTTATGTCAATTTTGGTCCTCATTACTTTGATTTTTTTTCCTTTTGTTAAATTGGTTTTTTTTTTTAATTTCACTATTCAATAAAAAAATAAAGTTGATTTTGTATTTCGATTTTAATCCTCATTTCTTTAATTGTAATTTTTTATTTTGAATCCTTTTATATAATTGAGTTTTTTTTTCCCTTAAATTTCATCTTTCAGTACTTTATTGATTAGAGATTGAGCTTCACCGCTTTTCCATATAGGATGCTTCAAGTCTAATTACCCGGGTCATGAGTTTCAAAAATTAACGCGGGTTGACATTGTTTTTTTTTTATAAAAAAAAAAGGCTTTGTGATTTTCTTTATTTTTTTCTATCAGATTATCTCGATCTCATAACATAGGCTGCAGGTGTGGTGAATAATTCAGATTAGATCAACTCTAATTATCAATATTATAAGTTTGTCATGTTAACTCGAGTTGACTAGACTTGATTTTTTTAGATTTATTTTACCTCATTTCATCATTCTATATTTAATGAGCTGAGAATTGAATTGTATCATTTATTTTTTTAAAAAAAAAATTTATATGTTATCGTAATCACTTTTTTAAAAGAGATTTTTTTCATATTTTGTCATTGCCTTTTTTATCATCCAACTTAAATAAAACTAATTTATTTAAACCATTCGGATCTATAACCCGAGTCATATTTCTTTATCTTTTTCAAGACACATTACAACATCTAAACAATATTTCTTACCCATCAAAAAAATAATAGTCTTTTTGTAAAGTAAAATGACTAAACAACCTTTAAAATTAAAATTTATTAAATTGGGGTTTAAGGGCTTTTTTTTTTAATTTTTATATTAGTTTTTATATAATAATTAAGTTGATTGAAAAACAATTTGATGTTTTTATAAATATAAAATATAATTTAAAAATAAAAAAATATCTTTCAATAGGACTCATGGTAAAAGAGAAAGAGATAATTGGTATTTTTTTTACTTCATTGTATGTGGTCTTTTTAAAAGGTGCTGGGGAAAGAAGAAAAATAAAAAACAAAACCTAAAAAAAAAAATCAATAACATCAAGAAACTTCCACATCTTTTAAGATAAGAACAAAGAAAGAGAGAGAGAGAGAGAGAGAGAGACTGATATCTTTGATTTAGTGTACGTGATAAAAGCAAATAAAGAAAGATACCATGGAAAAGAATTGTTATTTTTTAGCTGTTTATTATTATTATTTAATGTTAATGTTTCCCCAAGTATTACAAAGTTTAAGTTATCTATCTTATGGGCTCTGGGTCCTGACATGAAAGAGAGGCAACCCAATTTGTTAATTGATACTACTAGTAGCCCAAAAGGAAGAGAGATTTTTCCCTGTTTATTCTAAATTCCTGACAAGAACAACCAAAAGAGAAACAGACCTCCAGCAAATGCATTTTTCTTCAGAATACAGATATATGCTTTAATAGAATTCACCCACAAGAAGAACAATCCATCGATCTTCAAAATTATTTTTGAAAACAACCTACTACAGCGGTAAAAAAGAAGCAAACCTAGACCCACCCAGCTCAAGGCACAATCTTATGAGCCTTCAACTTGTCCACCCACGAAATCAGTGAATTCTTGGAATTCCTAAACCCCAGAAACCCATGCTCCTTACTCTTATTCATACACGAAATAATGGACTCTGCACCCAACACAAAATCTGCAAACCACCACACTCCTACCTCCTCCAACTTGTTAGGCAACAGCTGATTATCCTTCACAATTTTCTCCCACACTGCTCCTTTATCCTTCATCAACTCCGTCAAGCTCACTTTCTTCCCACTCTCAGGCAAACCATATTTTTTTATCCCGAACTGTTCAGCCAAAACCTTCCACAAATGCTTCCACTTAAAAACATCTCCATTGTGGATATTAAACGCTTCATTTCGTGCATTAGGATCCACAGCTGCCCAAATTTCCTGCTCAGCAATCAGATCTGCATCAGATGCGATGGAATAAGCATCCCAAACAGACTCGGTCCCAGGGAACAGTAAAGGCATCCCTTCATGTTTACATATAGCAGCGTAAACACAAAGGGTGCCCATTATGTTCATCAAACTATATGGAGAAAACCCCAAAATTGTATGCGGCCTGTGCACAGACCAAGTCACTCCCTCTTTCTTTGCCACTTCCCCGGCCAGAATGTCTTCCAAATCGTAGTAAAAATTGGGTGCGCTTAATCTGGGCAGATCCTCCGTGTAAGGAGTGTCATGTGGTTCGATCTTGCCTACCAACTCGAATGGACCAACGTAGTGTTTAAGACCAGTTTGGAGGCAAACATGTTTGAGATTGAGGGCGTTGGGGATAACAGCCTGGAGGACATTGCGGAACATGAGGTTATTAGCTTCGATGTTCTCGGCCTCCGTGAATCGGAGGGCCCATGTGACATAGAAAATATGAGTAACATCAGTTAGCTGGGAGAGTTTTGCTTGAGTTTCCGCCGTGTTAGATATGTCGCATTGGATGTATTCAACAGGGTGGTCTAAGTTCCAATTTGGTCGTGGACGACGGGCCACTCCGTAGACTTTCCATGGTCCACCAGGTGTGTCGGAGAGTGGAAGGATTTCAGCTAAGCTGTTGCCAACAATGCCAGTTACGCCTATTACTAGAGCCACGCTATGGTGTCCTCGGAACGCGTTGCCATTTTCAGACTGCTGCTGCAAAACATTTGCCCAAAAAATGAAACGTTAAGTAACAACATAATTAAAAAGTTGAAAAAAAGTGAAGAATTACAAATGGGATGGTTTGTTTTTACCTTGGCACCTCCAATTGCACATGCCCACCACCGGCTCATTTTCTAGACTGGATTATTGAAGAAGTAGGAGAAATGGTAATGGATTATAAAGGGAAAAAAGGGAGGGATATAAAGGATACAAGAAGAGTCTAACTAACGGTCAATCTTTACTGTCTCGCAAGCCTGTCTGTTGTTTTTTTCTTTCTATTAACATTAATATTTGAGTTAATTTTTACATATTTTGATTAATTTTATAAATTTTAAAATTAATAATTATATAAATCTTCAGTAACCATAAAATTTTAAAATTTATAAAATATAAATTAATAATATCTAAAAAAATAAATCTAAAACCTGATTAATTAAATTACATTTCTCAAGATTCTTGTATGTTGTTTTGAATGGGAGGTTCATCGGGTTGATTTTGAAGTTTGTAGTGATGCTCTGTGGTGCTATTTTTTGAAGGTTGTCATGTGGATATGGCATGGACGACGGTTTGGAATGGTTTTAAAATAATTTTCTCAGGCCCGGCCCGCGATTATCATTTATCTTGATTGTGTGTACATTGTCAAAAGTTATATAGAAAAATTAATTTGTTGATATGATTTTTAAATTGTATAAATATAATTATTTTTTATTTATACTTCAATAGAAAAAAAACTATTTTAACAATTCATTTATATTTAATTTTAATACTTTTATAAAAATTTAATTGATGAAATAATTTTTTTAATACTTTACAATTTTTAATAAATATATAAAAGTGATTTTTTTTGTCACAATCATTTGAATTTTTCATTAGAGCTGAAAATAAAGTAAACTAAAAACTAAAAATTTAGGTATTTATTTTGGGCGGGGGTTTGAGATTGAGTTTTAATCTATTTTTTGTTAAAATTTAAATTGTTTTTGCTTCAAATTAATTTTTCTTAATGTTTTTTTAATATTTTTATATGCTTATATTAAAAATAAAAAATATTATTATTTTAATATATTTTTTAACAAAAAAATACTTTAAAAATCAATTATTATCAAAGTTAAAATACCAATAACTAGTAGGATAACTTGAAAAATGTAAATGTCAAACATGATTCTAGTGGGGAAAATGAGAGAAAAGAGAAGGAAAAAAAACCTAATCAACAACAATTCATTCAACCACAACTTCATTAAGAAAAAGCCGTTGTAACGATTTCAACGACATTGTGAATATGATGTTTTTAACCATCGTAATGCACTCTACACATCGATAGAAGGTGATAGACGGTCATGGGAGGCTCTTATATTTTTCTATAAGCATTGCATATACCATCTATTTTTTCAAATTTAATAATATCTTATTTTGCTAAAAAAAAACCTAAATACTATTTGTTTTCTCCATAATAACAAAAAAAAACTAAAACACTCGAGCTTTAAAACTTTATATCTCAAAAGCGATCGAGTCATTTCACTGTAAATAAAAAGGTGAAAAGGATTAAAAGCTCTAGATTGCCAGCCTTAAAATTAATGATTTTTCCTTAGCCCTTAATTTTTTATTTATTTGTTTTTGGCACAGGTGTGGTATATGGTAGAAGAACACGACACACGTGAGGTTGGTCGAATGTTTTTATTATTTTCTTTTTATCTGAAGTTACAATACAAATCCGCGGACATGGGCTTTTGCTGGAAGAGGGAAAAGCTGAATTGTTCTGTCAAAGCTCACAACAAACATTGATTTGTCTTTTATGAGCTGAGCAACATTCAAAGTAACCCAGACACTCGGTTAGCTTCATCGCAACAAACTTTGTTTCCAGACCCTGGTAGTATGATGCTTTTAATTAGAAATGTACTATCATGATGTTATTTTATATTTCATTATTTATTTTAAAAATAAAATATCAAAATTATCCAAAAATATTTTAATAAAATATTTTAATTTTTTTTAAATATAAAAATAACTTTTAAAAATAATTTGAATCATAAAAACCCTCCCTCAACTGGGTCGATGAAGTGATTGATGTAGACCTTACCTAACTCTAATTTATAATTTTATATGCAGCTGCACGTTGGATGGGTGTCTATGCCTTGTATGTTTTTGTTTTTTTGTGTAAAAGTATTTTTGAAAAAGAATATTTTTGAAAAAGAATATTTTTTAAATTAATATTTTTTTATGTTTTTTAAATTATTTTGATCCTCTGATGTTAAAAATAATTTTTTTTTAAAAAATAAAAATATATTATTTTGATGTATTTCTAAATAAAAAACACTTTGAAAAAAAACTATAATCACACTTCTAAACATTAGTCATGTTTGAAAGTATGGTCTAAACAGATGTTTAAGAAAATTTATATTTTTTTTGTTTAAAATTATATTTTTATATTTTGAAATTATTTTGATAAAATTTTAAAATATAAAAAAATATTTTAATATATTTCTAAATAAAAAAAATATTTTAAAAAAGAATCAAACTCCTCTCCTGACATCCTATATAGATATACTAATCTGGAGTCGTTGAGTGCTAACCCTAAAAAAGGCCATTACACAAATGGACCACTCCATTGAAGGTTAAGACCAGCTATAGGTCCAATATCTTCAGTCCATTTTCAAGAAGTCCACCCTGCAGATTTCACACCTCTAGGAGTCGAGGCCTCTAGTTCTTAAGTACATTCGTAGTAATTAAACTCAGCCTCACCCAAAACCTTTTTTTTTTTAACTTATTTTTCTTTTTTAAAAATTATTTTGTGATTTTATATATGGAATTGATAATTTTTATTTTTAAATTATATTATTTTACATTTTTACATTGCTGATATAAATTCTCGTTGTCATTTTATTAAATAACACTGAATAAATATATATTGACTTAATTTATATATGTGTGTGTGTGTAAGTAAATAAACGTATAAAATGGAGATCTTTTTCTATTTTGTAACATGATCAAATAAGCCCATTTTATTGATGCATGATTTGACCTAATGATTGTTTTAATGAACGGATGAAAATTAAATTCAACCATGTTCACTAGAACCACACACATATATATAAATCTGGAGTACTGGTCGTAGTAATTTTATTTTTTTTAATAATTAATGCAATGGTGGTAATCTTGGAAGAATATTTCAGCCACCTTTAATCTTCCCTTCAGCAGTATTTAGTATTGTGATTCAATTTTAATTTTTTTTTTGAACTATTTGCTTCCTCATGATAAATTTAAAATAAATACTGCAGGTACTAGTAGTTCTCACATGTTCACCAACTTGAAAAGGTTACAGCTTAATTACTCATCAAAATGTTCCAGAAATTGATCACTGTCATTGTGCTCGAGATTCCATTTTCCTGTTTAATAAAATAAACATCATGGTCTGCATATTTTTTTAAGGAGATCCAACGGAAAAACTAGTGGCCAAAAAAGTATATCGAAGGTATCGAGTCCACCGCAATAAAATCTGGAAGTCGCAAATCACAGTATCTCTCCCTCAGCACGCAACAATCCTGATCCCCATCTACCTTCCATTGATCGAGCCACAACAGCTTTCTTACTCCTTGCCCTTTCCATCTCTCTCTCCACCCCTTCATTTCCTATGGTGGACAGCCCTGAAAAGTTGCAAGCAAAAGTGGCTGTCAACACTAGACTAAATAGTTCAAGCAATAGCTAGGTTGCAAGCAAAAGTGATTGTCACTCGCAACAATGGAGTACTAAATAGTTCAAGCAATAGCTAGGTTGCAAGCAAAAGTGATTGTCACTCGCAACAATGGAGTACTAAATAGTTCAAGCAATAGGCACATGCACCAAGTTTAAGGAAGAAATTGAGTGAAACATCTGAATTCGAAACAGTTGTTTAAGTATGCATTATAATGTGTATGATGAAAGCTCATATCGCTTACTGGAGATAAAACCTTTTTTCTCTATCATAATTCTCATCATCTCATCATGTTTTTGCTTGTCATAATTCTCAGAGTCACCATCCAGTTCTTGCACTCTACTTGATTGATTGCTTGATGTTTTTGACTTCAGATTGGCAAAAAGCCACGTAGCTTCCATCTGTTTGCTGATCATACGTGCTGCATGGTATGGAATTTTCACACCTTTGGCTGTTTCAGTCTTGATGCAGCCATTCAGGAACATTACACAGTCCACCAAGCTTTCTTTGGCCAACCTTTTTATGTCAAAGGCCTGTGATCTTCTCCATAGGCTCTTGCTGTGAGAATTTGCAGGAGTAGACAGGCACAGAGCTCTAGTTAAGTCACTAATGGCAGCATCTGGGTTCCCAAGCTGCAAGCGACACTGAGCTCGGTCACTGTAAAGTGCCACTCTCTCTTTTCTTAACCTCAATGGACATAAATCTAGTGCTTCAGTATACTTCACCGATGCTTCTTCTATGTTTCCTAGCCAAAACATGTGGTTGCCCTGTTGTTTTATCAAACCCGCCAAAACCCTTCTCTCTTCAACCATTTCTTCAGTCATTGTTTTCTCTCGTTTTCTCCTCTCTACCTTCAAATCCCAAATTTCTTGCATAACTTTTTGAACTTCGTTGTTCTTTAATCTCAACATGCTTTGTCTGTAATAAAAAAGAAGTACTCTTGCGATTGCATCTCCTACATTTGATCGATTGCCAAGGCTCCTGAGTTCAACCAAATCTACAAGAAACAAGGCGGAAACTTCTATAACTTTAAACCTGGTATCTTGGTCCTTGAGAAGTAATAGAAGACAATCAATACCAATATACTGCCAATCATCTGAAGATCTCGAGAGATTACAGAGACTTCTTACAACTTCTTTGGATTCAGCAATACTCTTTCTTCCGTGTTTGCTGTAACATAAAATTCTAATGAGTCCAACCCCAGAAGGTGATACGTGATTCATCACCAATCCACCCCACATTTCACACAAATCTCTTAAAAAATCCTGCCTACAAATGAGATTCAGAGACCTTTCTTTGCAAGCAAAGCAATTTAAGAGATTGAGAGACCAGCGTTGAAGTTGGCAAGCCCACTCCTCTGCTTTCCTGTTCTCAGTGTCCAGCCCTCCAACACCTCTTGTGAGCAAGTCACTATGATACTTCAGCCTCTCCTTTGCATCCCGTACCCCAACGAATTTTGAGTACACCACTTCAAGGCAATTGGAAGCTAACTGCATAGCTGATTTCACCACATCTTCTTCATACATTGCTACTGCATCAAACGTTTTCTCAAAGCTTGCAAGGTGACCCAGAGCTCGAACGGCAACTCTTTGCTCTACCCAACTAATCTTTCCTCTTAAAAGATCCATTAATGGAGGTATCACACCAGATTGAACAGCTTTCTCTGCAAACTTAACCTTGTTCATGGTGTAAGAGCCAATAATATGAGCTGCATAATAAGGGATGTAAATGTTTTGATCCTTAAGAAGCCAACTTCTATTATCAATACCTTTCTGGATCAAACTTGCCATGCAGTGGAAAACACCGAGGGATGGGAACTCTGGATCATCTGGTTGTGTCATAGCAATATTCCATAGACCGCTAAGAACCAGAGCAAGTGCTTGGCTGTCTCTGAAAGGCATTTCCTTGAAACAACTCTGTAGTCCTGCTCTCCTGATCATTGAGTCTGGCTCTTTCATCGTGCAAAAGAAACAACTGGGATTGATGCAGTTCTGTTCAGTACCAATATCAATAATGCTTTCGTTACTGCTGGTAGTGGTTATGGTGTGAATTATCTTCTCCTTTTTCTTCAGGGAATCCATAGTTCAGTGGCAAATGAAAGAATTGGTTTCGTGTTTTTTTTTAAAAAAAATTCGTAGGGTTAGCTTAGGGTTTGTAACATATAAAATTTAACCAGAGGACATGAAAAAGCGGGGGCCAGCTGGTGTAGTGACACCTAGTCACCTAGCTGTACTGTGCACGTGAAAATATTTAATAATATATAAATTCAGATTTTCTCAGAAGCATTTTCCAAGAACGAATGTTTGTCTTTTGTTCTCGAGAAAGGTTAAGACTCGGTTGTTTCACCAGCAGCTAAATTTATTATAACAGCTCTTACAGAGATTGTACTTCGCTGCATGTATTTACGAGCTCGAGAATGGAAGATCCAATAGTTACAAGATGCTATTCATATACATTCTTCTAGAGGGTACTATAAAGGCATTAATTTGAAATATCATAAACAAGGAGGAAACTACTGATACGTACTACGATCACCATGCTCGATGTAAGAGGATAGGACGAGAGATTTTGTTTGTTTGGAGCTCAATGGAGGGTGCAGCATCTACCTTTCTTCAATACACAGAACCCAAAACAATAGTAATTGCCATTGTTCGCCATTAAATACCAATGGAATTACTCTCTGTTCTGAAAAATCTACACTTTTATATTCCTCAGCAGTTTATGAACCTAGCTAAAACAATCTATAAATTATACGTTGTTTACTGCTGTATGCTCTCCAAGTGCTTCCCAGATCATAAAGCAAGTGGTCCTCATCAGTCCTTTAAGGAGGGGGGGGACGTATCGACGTACTATCTACAATTCTTCGCCCCACAAAACCAGAAAAAATGAGAAATTTCGGCCAATTGCCATTCCTTAATTTTAATATTTGACAGGACTCGTCATTCTATGAACCGATCTTCCTGAGCAGTTCATGGACCCCGAGGAATGCATAAATTAAGCATCATTTCTCTTCCATCATGCCAAGTGCTTCTCAGTTCATAAAGCTGGTGGTCCTATCACTCCTTAGCATTTTAGACCTTCCACATAGCAGCTCTTCTTTGCTGTTGAATCTCACTCTTTCCACCCTCTAAATCCTCTTATTTATATATACACTCCCAATGTCCTGTGGTAAAGAATCACTTAATCAAGAAGATTAAATCTTTGCAATTTCCTAGATGTTACAAAAGAATAAAAGTTCTGAAATTAATTGAAACAAAGTTTCCTGATTTTCGGTATAGGTTCTTCACCATGCATGTTGGGTTCCTTCATCAACTTCTTTATTGCTACTCTCACTGTCGCATTCTCATTAGAATCTTGTTTTAATCACAACTACTTGCGAAAGTGTAAAACATAAAACATTAACAGTAGAGAACCTTAGCACCAAATGTAGATCGTCACTAAATCAACTGCGACTTCAGTGAGTGTTTATTTTCTTCTAGTTAGGAAAACTTTATGATGAAGGGGATATTTTTTTTTCAATGTATAACTTTATATTAATAGATATAATTATATGAAAATTTTTCTAAAAAATCTCAGAGGCAATGTTTCTGACCCACAACTCATAAATTGACCCATGTGATTTGCTAGTTGATCCTGTAATACTGTGACCTATTCTCCTTTTCAGGTCAATCACCAAGCCAGGTATGACAACCATAATTTTTTTTTTTTTCATTAAAATAAATGCTGAAAATATTGGTGGTGGTGGTGAGAGAATCCTCATCCATCTAAACTCTAAAGAACGAGCGGGGTCTTTCTTCTTTATCTGGGCTCAGTTTAGGGCATTTAGCCTATGGTTCTGGACCTCCGTTCGCTTCTTAGTTCACCGCTTTCTTTTGAGTCTTTAACTTTTGTTATCAAGCCCATTGACTTTAAAAGTCCATTTAAGTTCTGCCAACCATGCTCAATGTAAGACCATCATTCCAGCAAAGCGACGGGCTTGGGTCATATCGTCCAGCAACAGAATGAATCCCACCCTCCAAAAAGATGTTTTATGATATTTTTTTTTATGCGAATTGTATCAATTTTTATTTTTGACGTGTATGATTTTTTAAAACTTATCTAATCAAGTCTATTTGTACACTCCAGCGGAATCAAGTCATTATTCAACCAAGGTAACTCAAGTTATTTTCATGCTTAATTATACAAAATCAACTCTAATTGACTTATTTTATAGCTAATTTATAAAAAATTCAACAAACCCTAAACAATAATTTAATCACAGTTATACCAATCATGAATTAACTATAAAATCATAACATTAACAGCAATGTAGGATGTTTATCGTACCTTTTGGACTGGGAAGTGGTTTTGGCTAAGGAGTGGTGGCAGTAACTGGGGGTGGCGGTTTCTAATGAGAAAAACATGCTTCAAGGCTTGGAGAAGAAGGAGATGCGATTTCTGGGTATATTTAATAGATATAAAAATACTAAAAAATGGTAAAAGAACCAAAAAGCCATTGTAAGAGAGTTCGGTATAATTTATCTTTAAAGGTAATAAAGTCATTTAATTGTTTAAAAAAATCAAGAAGACTAAGATGCCCCTAATGTAAGTTAAGTTATTTTTTAATTAAATGGAAAATATGTAATTTTTTTGTGCAAAAAGATAAAAAAACTAATTTACCCCTATATAATCTAAAAAGAACAATGATAATATATATGATGAAAAGACCATATAGACTCTAATACTTAAATCAATGATTTTTTTTATTCAAGGATAATTTCATAATTACACTTTTACAGTATTCTTGATAAACAGTAATTTTGCTATGAGAATTAGGTTTTTGTTAATAATTTGTTATTGTCTACTTTATTTACTTTCAGTGTTAATCTAGACACATGTATGATAGTGATCCCTCCAAAAAATGTGTGAATTTCATAAGCTCACGATATGACCGGAGATGAATTTGAGTTGGACTACATGTCTCCCATTGTTATGAACAAAAAGCTCTCCGGTAAGCATAGGAAAGCCAAGTCCTATGGCAGCGATAGCTTTTGCTTGTCTTTCTCCAGCAACGGAAAGCTAGTCCTGGGAATATGAAAGCGATACCTTTTGGTTGCCCTTTGTCATGGATCTATTCATTTGGAACATAGACCCATCTCAAGCAGCCAGCAAAAGATGAGAGTTGAGACCATAGCTATCGACACAAGAACAAACCGAAGAATGGACCAAGCAGGCTACATATAACAACTAGCTTTCTCTCCCATTTGTGTCAGGGAAGAGCTGACGCCAAACATGCACTTCGGTGAGCATTTTGGCTTGGGAATGGGGAGATTCCGCCCTAAGAATTAACAATGGGCATTTTTTTCATTTATTATATTTTTCAAAGCGACAATTTGCAAATAATTCGCCATCAGGAGAAGATATATCGCTAATGAAATCTACCTCACATCAAATAAGGAACAAACTGCACTATAAAAACATCAAACTTCCTACTTCTGAAACACCATGAACTTAATATGCCCTTTTGCGAATGGAGAACTGTAAATATGCAAATAGTAAAAACAGCGGGATGATCTCAAAATATACACAGTTTAACCTTCTAATTCCCTCGAGATTGTTGTAGGCAATTCAGGGTAGCTAGTTCCTACTCAGTTGCAGAGTGACCACGACCTCCAAATTCATTTGTTCCAATGCTACAAGTCTACAACAGTACATCACAAAAAAAACAAGTAACATCCTAAACAACAACAAACAACAGACACCGGCAAAGCCATTCACCATGCTGAAGTGTAAGAGGGCAGCTACGAGCTCAACTGAACAACACCACTAATAATGGAGTAAAACTTGAAAAAAAAAAAAAAAAAACCCAATACCGAGACTTGTAGGAAAATTGTGATTAGAATAACTCCCTCAGTCTATACATGCCTATAGGTTTAGCAGTCTCCTATTCTTGGTCAGCCAAACAAGCACCTTCTGCCCATAGATATTGCTGATCATCATTTGACTGTTCCTTTCTATCAGAGCAATTAAACCTCTTTGGACTTCACCCTGCTCTTGCAAAAATGGGAAGAGGACAACAAGTGATCAAAACCCGCTTGATTTTGTGCTTAAAATATATATGCTTGATACAGTAAAAGAAAAAATAAAAGGTACTAAACCTATACTAGTCATGCATGAAGTAGGTAGTAGCAAAGTTTTGGCGAGCTTGGCAAAACTTCTCGAAATTTTTTCGAAAAGCACTGTGGCTCTTCATATTGATGGAATATATTTCATAAAACTATTACGTGATCTAACAACCATTAAAAGGCCTATTAACTACCAATCATTGTCAAAATGGAATTTCAACAAATGCAAGTCTAAAACCATCATCACCCCAGTACAGAGACTGATTTTGAGTTAAGTAGTCTACCACACGAAACAAAGAATAGTACACAATCTCTGAGAAAATCAAAGATGTAACAGACTCAATTCCTCACAGAAAAATATGTCTCTCATGTTGAGAATTGAGTAGAATATATTCAGACCAATTCAAGCAGTTTGAGCCTGGGAAATCCAGATTGTCAATACACTCGCACTATAAAGTTCAATTAAACAACATGAATGGCATATAGAAACAATTTGATACTGATATTCTCAGTTAGATACGTTGAAGAATAAAGTGATGCTTACTATCTGCACATTACACCTGGTTTGCAGTTATCCAACAAGCAGGTGAGATATATCTTGGAGTGCAATGATCTAACCTGAGATACTGATAGTGCCTTCTGGATAACAAAGTTTCCGAAAGGATCCACAAGGAGCATGGAAGCACCTGGATTGCTTAGCAACTCCAAGATTATTTGTGTGGATTGATCCTCACTTGTTGTTAACAAGCACTTCTCCACAACATTACTTCCATACTTGTTACATGAAAGAGCCATGTAGCTCCCTTCAAACTGTGTGAGGAGATTTTCTGTGATTTGTGGCATCTTTAAATCCAGAATATGTTGCACTACATAGTTTCTAGAGAAAATTATGGAAAATTACAAGAACCATATTAAGTTAATATTACGCTTGAATGTGTAGTAAAGCATTGATGAGGTTTAGTAAAACAAACCCATAATGATCTTCAGCCAGGAGTAGTGCATTTGCTATGATCTCAGCTACCAGTCGATCTCTGTGTTCTCCCTCAGAGTATTCAACACATCGCTGCAGCACACAGCATCCACTCTTGTTGGTTGCAATCTCAAAGCACTTTTCTGCCACCTGTTTCAAAATATACTGCAAAAGAAAATCCACTATCAGATAATCATGAAGCCAAAATATGATTTGGTTTCAGGCAATATTTTAATTGCAGAATAACAGCAAGTCTAGCTTGTTGAAGATAACAAGTGCATCAAAAAAGAGGATTACAAGTGTTAGAGCAAAAAGTTCCAATATCCTGTAATTTTAAAGCAGATTTTGGTGATGAAATACCTATATTTCCCTATTTCACATTTTATGCAAGTCTAATTGTGCAACTACGTTGAGATAGAATGCCTTGTAAAAGAAGGTGATGGACAAAAACAAGAAAGTGAGGAAATTATGATAGAACGTTAGAGAGAAAGATAAGAGAAACATGAGGCAACAGACATAAAATAACCCATGGTAAATAGGTAACACTATGGATTCAAATGAAAAGATTTTAGAAAGCTGTGGATCCAACCACGGCAAGATCAAGTAAATTTCCATTATTGCAGCCTACAAACTACCATAAGTTTTTGCAAGCTTGTTGATGTTCCCAAGCTTTACACCTTAATTCAGGTGGTGGAGATGTAATGTTTATAGCTATATCCTCCCCCCAAACTGCACACCAATGATTAGGCACAGAAAAACGTTTCACATCCAGTCTAAAAAAGAGCTTGTAGAAAGGAAGAACCTTGCAAAGTCCCAAAGATTCAAATCCAAATCAAAGCATAACATGTGGAAGTCCTGATATTCTAAAGAATGAACTATGAAGAGAGCACGGAATAAACAAATAATTAAAGACAGGAGAAAATCAATACAAGCTATACGAAAATAAGGGTTTCATTTTACAAGTTTTTATGAAATTTCTGAAAATTTTGCTAAAATTTTTTCAATTGTTATAGCAGGTAAGGGTCAAAGTTGACCCAAGAAATCCTGTGCTGATATTTTCAAACCTCAGTCAGCTATATAATTAGCTAAAGCAGCCAATCACTTTACTTCAGAAATCTCTGATATGGTGTTTACAATAGCTCACATCAGATGTTCACGACAACTAAAACAAGAGAATTTCAACTTGCAAATTGATTTGAAATTCTATTGCAATTTTTTTAAAAAAACAGGCGCAAAATCAGAAGCAATCAGAACAGAAGCCATAAAGTTATCATAGATCCCAGCCAGATGAATAATGAGTGCAACCAGTATATATCAAGTGCAAGCAATGGCATAAACTTATACTAAACTTCTTCAAAAGAAACCCAACAAAAGCCAAAGCTATGGAAGCCTATGACAACCCACAGAGAAGTTGCCAGCTATCCTTTATTGAGAAAAGTGACTAGAGTTATAATAGTGTGGGAGAAAAAATTGCAGCCCTTTTCTTCCCCATAAAAGATAAAAGATTTTCACAATCTTAAACGAAAGATTCCACTGGAAACGGTTAAATATTCAGGATTTTAGGCTATAGCATAAATGCATATACAGAAAGGAGAATATTGCAGTAGTAATTGCACCTCTAAGAAGTTCAGGTAGATGGGGAAAACTAGAATTTGTTTATAACCCAACTAAGTATCCATTAAGTAAAACTTAAAAGATGGAAAAATTGAATTATTCAAAGATAGAAAAGGGTATAAAAAAGAACTTAATCGATAAACAAAATCACTTGACAGAGACAAAATGTGAAAACAAGTAAAATAATCACCACGTTGAAGGGAAGTGATGGAGCAAATTATCTAGAACACAAATAGCAGCAGGACAAGAAATAATAACCCACATTACACTCCATCAGAAATATGAAATAATAACCCAGATTACACTATGGAGATATAACACAGGATTGCAACAAACTATTTGTTTTTTGGGGATGGGGGGTTCAATGAATTGAAGATCACCTTATTGTCTTGAGGAGAAAAATGCTTCATAGAATGCTGGATCACATGATGACCATTGGAATCCTTTATCAATGCAACAGCACCTTGGTTTAGAGCTGATACAACTAAAGAAACTTGCAGAGGGTTTGTAATACAATTCAACAACTTCTGTACAGCCCGAGTTCTATTGCCAAAAAGAATAAATAAATCAATTCAGCAGTTAATATAGTAAGAAGAAACAAACTTAGCCGCTGTATGTCAGTTTCTTTAAGCAAAAACAAAAGACAGATACCACATTCTCAATTTGCACAGAAAATAGGAATGAATAAAATAACAGCCGAATGTATGTACATACCCATGCACATCAAGACAAATCCTCACGAGTTGAAAATCCGTTCGAGTTAGCATTCGCAAAACCCGAGTCCTCTGTTCCTCACTAATCACCTCTATAAGCTTTTGTACAACATAATTCCCAAATGGGTCCGCTATCAACCCCCCAACATAGTCTATCACTTCGTAAAACAACATATCAATTTGTTCTCTTGTTGCACTCTCAATAAGCCTTTGTAAGAACTTACATCCGTGTTGATCCTTAGCCAATGCCACGATCTTACCACTCAAATCCTCCCAGGACACGTAATCTTGTAACCAAGGTGGCCTCCTCCCATAATTCTGGCTTTTAGACACCAAAACATTATTCATCGACCCATAATGCGATTCTCTTTGCATTAATCCTCTCCGGTTGTTAAGGTTTGGATTTTGATACGCACCACCATAAACGAAAGTATTACTCCTCAAATCAGAATTAGAACCAGCCATCATTGGATTGTGAACAAAATCTTGAACCCTCGTAGCCCCGAAAGCATTTATATCATTGTTTTGGGTTGGCAAAAAACCAACCTGGCCGCTAGAGGCAAGATCATCCAAAATTTTAAAATCTACAACAGACCCATTAAAGATATTGTCATGAGAACCTGAATATAAAGTTTGATTATCATGAGATACATTGAGTCTTAAGAAGAGAGATTCAAGAGTTTCTAGGTAGGGGTTTTGAGTAGAAGTTTCAGGGCTCGCAAGGCTTTGATCGATTAAACGGGAAAAGGGAGTCTCAGGGGAAAACGGCGCCGTTCCAGCAAGAAATCTGCGGCGCTGCTGCTGCTGGTAAGGGTCCATAATTCAGGATGAAAAGAAAAAAGAAGTGAGAAAAAGGCAGATAAGGGTTGGGAGGGTTATGGGTTAAATGCAAGTTTTGAGAGGTTTGGGGGTTTAAAGGAGAGAAAATTGGTGATTTGATTGGAGAAGAAGATTGTTATGGAGAGATTTTACTGGTGTTAATAGAGTTCGTATGATAAGGGAAATATAGTTGACTGGAAGAGTTATAGATGGAGAGTGAGACTGCAAGTGTGAGAGAGGCAATTTTGCATGCTTTTTTTGGTAAGTATTCATGCAAGGAAGGAAAGAAACCTTCAAGTGTTTGTGTCCTCTTTTCTTTTCTTTTCTCTTCCCTTGCCTTTTTCTTTTGTTTACGCGGCGTATGTGTTTCTTCTGCTTCTTGTGGGTGTCCAAATAGGTTAACAAAGCAGCAATTTTTTCTTACTCGTTCTTTTGCCCTCGCATGTGTATTCTGTGCCTTTATTAATATTATTTTTTTTTTCTTTTTTTAAGGTTGTTTCTGGCCTCCTGTTTATCTGGGACCCATCGTTGAGGGTATGGGAGCTCAGGATTGTAAGACTTCGACGTCCAATTTGGGCAATTAGTATTCAAAATGAAAAAGAAAAGCGAATTAACACGGCAACAACAAATTTTAAAGAAATGAAATATTTTATGTATGTCACCGTTTAAAGAGGTGATATTTAATTAAATATGATGTTTGTAAATTGGGATATCAATTATAATTTTATTATAATTTTATTGTGATTCGAAACATGATAAAATTATAATTAATAGTGTAATTTATGATCGCTACATTAATTAAATTACTGGTTGACACTAAAAAACAGAAATAAACTACCATGTGAACAATAAGTTCTTAAAATTTTAACTATAATCTATTTTTGAGTCTACAAGTTAGAAAAAAATATACATTTTAACTCATAAAATATATTTTGAAGAAATATTTTATAAAATCATAGTTTTTGTGTGAACCGATCAACATGTTTATGCAATTTTCTTGATCGGTTCACACAACTATCTCGATTGACCAACCAGTTGAGTTGGAGAATAGGTAGTGAGGTTTTTGCCCCATCTAAATCTAACAAAAAAAAAATATGAGACTTAATATTTACTTTGTTAATATGACATTTAATTTAGTTAATGATTTTAGAGAGTTAAAAAAATTATATTTTTAACAAGATTTGGATAGTGTTTTTCCTATATAAAAACTATATCTAAAATTTTGTCTCACTTAAAAAAACCTGTAAAAAACCATAATAACCAAACTCAACAAAATCTCATATTTCATAATCATAAGTAGCCCACGAATGCAAATAAAAAAACATATATACATGAAAAATGAATTTCAATTACTTAAATAATACAACATTCAAGCAATTGATGAAATCCCAAAATATATAAATATAACTCATCTATTTATCTACGTCTACGACATCTACTAGATGATCCGAGCTCATTAATAGCATAACTCGATCCGGCTTTTTATACTTGCCTGAATGGCTTCATCCTCTGCCATGACATCATCAAGAGTTAATCTATTTTCAAAGGTTTCAAGTCTAGTGCGACAAACATTTAACCATTGGGATTCATAGATGTAACTTTCATTTTCTTCGTCAATATTACAAAGCATGAATACGGTCCCTTAACCCTCCTGTAGCATAAAGTCAACTTAATATTTATAAAATATTAATTTTAAATTAAAAGATCAATATATAAAAACCAATGTTTAACATAGATTGATTATAATATATTAGATTACTTATGATATTTTAAAATTGCTGGATATGTTCGGGAACATGCTCGAGATCCGGAGTAATGACTTGATGTGTAATATTCATGTGCCAAATCAAACACTTCTCATTTGTAATCACAAGATGCATATCTATAAATATCTCATTCATTCATGCATCCCATTATGATATATAAACTTTAATGCAACTTAACTAATTATAATAATCATTTTTACCCCAATTAGTTATAGCATACAAAGCTTCACTCATATCGATATCGTTTGGAATGTGTTGTTCGTTGCTGAACTGACACGTTACCTGATATGGAAAATGTTGCTCGACAATATCAACAAGATCACTGATGTCTATGTATCCATCCTAATAGTGCAAATAGCTAGATAAACCGTTAATCTTTCATTACCTTTAAAATAGAAATTTCTTAGATACTAAACAAATACAATTCGGTGAAGTCAAGTTTTTTTATTTAAAAAATGACTCAAAAAATACTTGGATAGCATACTGCCTATCTAGCTTGCTCCAATAAAATGCCAACTCATGCTACCCGTTGTTATAATCCAATTTTTTACCCTTATTTTTTTATCTAAATATTCTCAAAATATAAAAAGTAAAAAAAATATATATTCTTGATATATTTATATCATTTTCAGCATCATTTCAAAAAAATTTAAAATTTAAAAATATATTTTCAACGTATTTAGCAATTAACACATATATTTTAAAATTATTGATTAATTCTTGATATTAAATTGGCATTGAAGTTGTATTTTTTTAAAATATCAAAATACAAAAAAAAAAGTTAAAAATAAAAATATATAGAAAAGAAGACCAAAAGTGCAAGGAAAAAAAATTAAGAAATAAAGTGAATTTGATTTTTGGTCACCAAGCAATTAGGAAAGAAGAGAGAAAAAATTTTGCCTATAAAATGGTGAAAGAATCTCACCAGAGAGGGAGAGGGAAAAAACCACAAATAATCACCAAAACACTCCCTCTCCCATAAAAAGAAAAAACAACAACAACAATAAAGATTCTCATGGAAAAAAACAAAAAAGTTTACCTTTTCTACAAACTCGCACTCTCCAACACAAAAATTAAAAAATAACTTGGCAGCTTCCACGAGAGTTCTTCGCAACGGAAATGGATGATTGGGATCACGCAAGCAACTTTAAAGCCTAGTTGTAAGTTGCAACTAACTACAACAATTTCCATTGCATTTCCCACATTAATCCTCAGATGTTTCTAGTAATTTTGACTTATTATCAACATCGAGAATCAAAATTGTTAGTAGTGTATTTTTTTCTTTGATTCCTATATGCCTGAAAAGTTCGTGTGTGCTAAACCAAACCCATTATTAGAAAGCATCACAAAATGGTGACTGAAGTCATTAACAAAAAAACTAAGTAGTATGGCAAAAGAATTGTTCATCTATACTGATATCACTGTATATTGTAATAGTTCTTTGAGTTCTCTTCCTTCTACTTGGTATGGTTGGGGTGGGTTATTAGAGGGTTTGGATTCTTTTAGAGCATGAGATGTGGCTCTCGGCTCATGGGTTGGTGTTGGGTGCTCTGTGTTTATTGCTCGGTTCTATCAGTCTTTGCTGTTGGATGGGCTTTGTGTTGATCGGTTGATTAGTTCTGTTGGTGGCTCTAGCATGACTAGTGAGGACTGGTTTGGATGGAGCTAGGGTGGGGGCTGCTTTTTCCCAGGTTTGAGAGAACACCATCATTGTGCATTTAATACACAGCCTACTTTCACCTACGTTGGCCCTCTGTTCAACACAGGGCACTTTTCAATCTGCATTGCCAGTTTATTGATCTCTCTTGCTTAGTTTCTGCTCATGTCTTGATGTAACCAGGTTCTGTTTTTTTTTTTTCTATTCGGTTTCTTTCTTGGTTTGGCATTAGTGGCTTTTGTGCTTCTGTCGTCATTTCATTATGCCCTGTGTGGGCTTTTTTTTGGTATTTTTTGCTCAGCCTGTGTCCTTGATTTCTTTCATACTTTCACATCAGTTGGGGTATATATAACAAAAAAAATTCTTAGTGGTTTTCCCTGCATTCTTTCTCGCTGTTTGGGCTCCTGTTGCTGCCCTCTCAGTTTTGTTTTCTTGGTGTGTGCTCTTTGGCTTCTTTTTTTTATCATTATCTTTTGACCATGCCTTTTCTTATGCATCCTTTTTTTTGACAGGTTTTCTGACGCCCTGCAAAGCTTCTCATCCTTTCATTTGCTGCGTCTATCTTGGTTTTGCAGGTGGGTTATCGTTCTCTATTGTTTTTTATGGGTTGCCTTTTCTTGGTGGCTTTGTATTGCTTGCTTGGCTATGTTTGTGGTCTGTGATTCTTTTTTTATTTGGTCATCAGATGCTTCATCTTCTTCTGTTTTTTCTTGCTTATGTTCTGTTCTTTGCCTGTCTTTTTTTTTGCTTTTTTTTGGGGTGGGAACACTTGCCTTGTCCACTAACTGTTTGATTATAAGTTTGATTATCTCTTTACACCTCTTGCTTCGTGTCAGCTTTTCTGTGTTTCTTTCCTTTTTTCCCCTGCTATGTGTGAAGGACAAGCAATCCATGGAATTCGTTGGATTGGTTGTGATTGTTTTTGTGCAAGAGGTTTGATCTTTAATCTTGGTTTAGGGTCGTCATTAAATTAAGATTAGGCATGACCAGTGTGGTTACTGTGCTACCTTTGATTTCTATGTTTTTTGTCCTTCCATTGTTTGGGATGAGAGGCTTTCAACCAGCCATCTTATTTTGAATGTTGGAGAGTGCACCACTGAGTTAAATGTGTCATTGTCATGCCTATGTGAATTGTCAGTGCTTCGCATCCATTAATTTGTTTTTTGTTCATTATTTACACTGAGATTTTGGTTCAACCATTTCTGTCTCATAAGCTGGATTTGTGTGCATTTATTTAGGCTCGCTTGATGTTATCTACATATATATCTTCTTGAAATCTCGGTTGTTTGGTTGTCATGTCATTTTTTTAAAAGATGGTCATGATGCTAGCCTACGTTTAAAAATGTAATATGGCCAATGAAGATTGCCTTGCTCATAATAAGGGTTTCTTAATGTTATGGCTTGCTTTTAGACTTAGATGCAACAAGCATGTGTTATGAAATATAGATTAGAGACAAGCTGTGAGACTGGAGTAATGAATTGTACATATTTTTTTTTTGTTTTTCCTTCACACACAGACTTTTTCAAAGCTTATACTTGGTCTAGAGTGTTTTTCAAACATCACCATTCCAGCACCTCCTTTTCTGCCAATCTCCCCTGATTCGTTTTTTTTATATGTGTGTTTGGGTGTTTGACCTCTGTCTTATTCCATAAAATGGTAGCACAAAATAGTTTAGCAGAGTTGGTAAACTGCAGGGAAGAAAAGCCTGCTCTTTTTTTAGTTGGGATTAAGAGAAGACTCGCTGGATATGTGTGTGCAGAATTATTGTGTCCTAGATTCTATATTTTGGGCAGCAATCAAAGCTGTCAAGTTATATTTGTGATTTTGAAAATTTAGTGAATTGAGTCATTTTATAATCTTTTTAATCTATTTAGGTTTGGGTTGAGAGATTAATGATCCTTTTTTTGTTAAGATTTTCATTGATGAAGGGATTGATCAATAGAATTGGATGATCAAGAGCCATGAACCCTTATGAATTAATTTGAGAAGCTACTTTTGAGTAAAGAAATGTGGTTCTGAAATTATAATGTACAGTGTGGATAAGAGCATCATTGTGAATTTTACGGGATTCTTCTACCAGTCTCATGGCTATGTAGGCATGCTTTTGATGGATATAACTGACAAAAGTGGTCAGCTAGGGAGGAGGGGTTGAGGTATGTGTTTTATACTGAAGATTGAGGTTATAAAAGAATTATGGTGATTGAGAATTAACATGTTTTTTTATTGCTGTCAATGCATGTTAACTTTAATGGTGCTGGGAAATCAACTTTGTTTTAAGATTAAGCTTCAGAGCATGATTATTTCATTAGTTGACTCTGGTAATCTAAATGAGTTAAACGTTTGCATTGAAATGAAATGAAGTGTGGCTAAATCTTTGCCTACTTGCACGATACCCTTGCTATGAAAAGATCAAGACAACAGTCATAAGGGGCAATATAGAGGATTGTTATTGGTTAGAATTTTCTTGGTTGCACATTTAGGCTTTGGATAACTTTCATGAAGTTGCCATTCATTTGGACTAGATAATGCAGCCTTTACAAGGATTATCATGCTTAATTCTTTGATGTATGAGACTATGACAGATCAAAAGGTGATATTAGATGGAGATGACATCACATTAGATTTTGGCAAGTGGAGAAATTCAAGGAATGGCTAGAAATGAGAATCAGATTGTGAGAGTTAGGGACTATACCATAATCAAGAGAAACTGTCCACCTTTACATGGTAATATATTCAAGTTTTCCAAATGTTGGAATTTTTTTATGCAACCAGGTGTCTTATATGCAAGAACATGTGTACGTTCTAAAAGTTAAACTTATCTAGTCCCAGTATTCTACCAATGCTATCCTTTCTATCATATCCTGCTTAACTATCCTACCCATCCTCTATTGTCTAATAAGTGGCTGGTCTCTTTCACTCTATACAATAGAAGGGATGCATGCACTTTCCACCAAGTCATATAAGAAGGGAAACCGATAAGAGGCACTAAATTGATACCAATATGTAGTTTTTTCGCAAACAATATCATGTTGTGGTTCTCCATAAAAAATTAAGTTTCTTTCAGTAATATTTTAATGATTTTTTAAAAAATACATCTCCATAATTTGGCATGCCTTTCCAAAATATAAAGCTCCACAAGGATCTGTTTCTCCTTATGTTGAAAAAGTGCAGCTATCAAGTTCATCATCAAACCATGAGCATAGATATTTCCAATGTATTATTAAAAATGACAAATATCAACTGAAACCAAGAATTAAACCAAGTGCTGAAAAGAAATGCAATGTCCGATTTCCTACCTCTAAGGTTATCACGCAAGGATAAAAAATGAAACTGGCAATTAAATTATTATGTGTTAAGTTTTTCTGTTGGAGCAGGTGGTTCACTACCTTAGCATTTACCAAAAAAAAATATGTTGGCTCAACATATTGTTCTTTTCCTGTTAAGTGTCACCACTTTGTATATTATTGTATTCCTGTTTTCAAAGCACATATGATTGTTAAACAAACGTCATGGAAAGAGGGTGCGTGCGCGCACGCAAGGATAAAAAATTAAATTGGGAATTAAGTTATTATGTTTTTATCTTTTAAGTTTGAGCTTGAGGAAGCTTTTGTTTGTTGGTTTTTTTTTATAAGGGGTGTATATATGTATAGATATATACATGTTTTGGTTGCAATAGAAAAGAAAGAATGTGTGTATTGTGGTAGGACCATGCCTCTTTTTATTTTGTACATTTTTAATGTGGTGGGAAACTAACTGTAAGGCTAACTGATTGTCCATATTTTTTATTGTCCAAGTTATTTTCGTTGTCATTTTTTATCATTGAGGAGCATCCTTTCTATTGCTCATAGAACCATATATTATAGGAGCAATGTTCCTTTTTAGCATGTTATTAGGTTCAATCATAAAGAGACATGATGGGAACAGATAGTTGTTGTGGGATTGCCATCCTGAGTGAGTTTAATGGGATGATATGACTATTGCTAACAGTCAAACTTTTAAAGAATTGTTATGAGAATTGAAGGAGAAAGGGTGTTTGATAAATAATGTTGTTCGAGAATTGCTCAGGCCAAAAATACTTAAAATAGCGTTGCCTTTCATCTTGATTTATCAATGGATGCAGTTGCCTTTCATCTTGATTTATCAATGGATGCAGGCTACTGCATATTTAAGCTAAGACAAAACTTATGAGGTTTTTGTCGTTTTTGTCGATGTTTGGGGAGTTCATAACCTGCACTTTGTATTTTTGTTATGATCATTGCGTCTAACATTTTCTCATTTTTAATTTTTTTGTCAATGGTGTTTTCTATCAATAACATCAAGAAATACATCTTCCATGCATCCCTCCGTGCTCAGGTGTGTCGCGTCTGGGTGCCGAAACTAAACGATGAAACAAGCAGTTTCAATTGCTTGTTTGTTGTCAGGTCAGATAATTCTTTATCATGATTTTTGTCACGTAACATTTATAAGGAAATAATTTTCAATTGCTTGTTTGTTGTCAGGTCAGATAATTTTCAATTGCTTTTTTGTTGTCCACCTCTTTTCTTTTCTTGTAATTTTCCTTGCAATCTAACATTTGATTTGCTTTTTTTCTAAGGAAATCCTTATTTTTCCTTTTCTCACTTTCGTTTATTTTCTTTATTTCTAAGGAAATCCTAACCTCATTGGCACTGCTGTCCCTATGGTATTTTAATCTAGAGATTTCTGAGCTTCTCCCATATAAGCATCAATGCACTGTCTACTCTTCACTCTGATCCTTTACATTGTTTTTTGCCATTTATTCTTTGCCTTGTAACACACCTTAACCTTTTATTTCTCAGCTTTGGCCAAATGCTCCCGCCTTTCGCAAACGCTATTAGATCAATTGAAGAATAAATTAATGAAAATAGAAAGATAATCAAGGAAGTTCTTTGCATGGATCCATATTATCACAAGGTACATTAAAAAACAATGTCATTGGTTTTTTTATTTTATGCTATTGATCCTTTCTTTCTACTTTTGTTTCTTTTTGCATTGCGTAGCATGACCGTCTCATATGCTTTTTAAATGTGCAGAATGACCGATTCACTTACAGAGCTTCAATAGCTGACTTGACCTTTATAGAGGGTGGTGGTACGATAGTTGTCCCCATAGCACAAAATCATTATCTGGCGAAGGAAAAGATCCGAGATGTACTGAGCATCCTGCAGTGACACCAACACCAACACCAACACCATGGTAACAAAAAAATAGAAAGTTAAAAATAGAAGCAACAAAAGTAACCATGATCAATTTGCGAAAACCAAGTCAAACGGACTCTTGGGCATGCTAATTTTTAAAGTATCATGCCAAACTCTTTTTTTTTCCTTATAAAAAAAGATTTAATTTTTTTTTTTATGAACATAGAAAAGATGCTACAACTTAGGACGACTCCAAAATAAAAATACCCGGTGTCATTGAGCCGTCATGCTAAAGTAATTAAAGTAATTGTATTAATAGTAACGTTTTTTATTTGAAAATATATTAAAATAATATTATTATTTTTTTTAAAATTTATTTTTGATATATATACATCAAAACAATTCAAAAACATTAAAAATATAATTTTAAACAAATAATATTTTAACCACAATTCTAAAAAAAAAAGCAATCAATCAACCAAACCCATTTCCACAGGTACACACGGCCTCTTTAAGCACAGTGTAAAATTGTAATGTTGCGTTTGGGGAAAACTGAATACTGCACCGACTACCTTATTTATTAGTCGTTGAGGAAGAAGCTGCTTGTGTACAATACTTTAAACAAATTAATGAAACTCCCTTTGGCTGTCCAAAACGTGCCCTCAAAGAAAGGAAGATGACATTCGTCCAAAGAGAAGGTAGAAAGGACAGAAACCACCGGCTGCATATGGCATTTTCTGGTCCAAAACAATATTTTTTTGAAATTTCACCATGATGATGTTCTTATGGAACCCCATCTGTTCTTCCACAACTGCATTAATATCAGAATATGCAACCCAGCTAAAAACACAGCAATTCTCCCTCATTATAAGTTGATTTTCTCATGTTAGGTGTGTTCAAGTTAAGAATTTTCTTAAACAGATTTGAGTTTGTATGACTGCAAATCATAAGAAGCAAGGTCAAAAGAAAAGACAATAATGATGGGCAATAAAGTTGCAGAAATGAAGTACGGTCCATATGTACAGGTCAAAAAAGGATCAACTCATTCTGTTGTATTTATTAGTTCCTTCCAGGAACCGACAGTGCTAGGTTGACTATCGTACAAGATAAACTGTCACGTCAAAAAAATAAACTAACAAGCTCATCCTAGAATTTCGTAGGGGTAAACAAGGCACGCTTATCAACGTATCTTCTTGCTAAAACTGTGGTCCTTCAACCACCAAAACAGAGAAAAGAATGTTCTTACGTGGTTGATGATAGGAACATGACCATCCGGCTTCTTTGAGCGAAATTGTTGAGGGGACCTGCTACATTGATTGTTTGACATTGTACACTTGCTTTATGTATGCACCAAGGTTAGTGATTCCAAACATAAATGTGAATTTTACTTGTTGAAAGAATCTCAATGTGTCATATAATATATATCGCATGGCAGCCTCTGAATGACTGTCATTATTCTAATGGTCTGAGGTTTCTGCAAACTGCACCAACTCAATTTCCATTGCAAGTAATCCTCTCCGATAGTTCTAAGCTGAGCCCATTAGAAGGACTTGTACCGCAACGAGAAACAAGATAAATGATAAATGATACATATGCAACCGTGCCACTTCCGATCAGAAAGCCAAAGAGCAAGCCCTTAACTTCAGATATAAAGAAATCAATCAAAAGATACCCATTGATCAGGATAACCAGGACAGCAATAGTCCACGCCAGTCTCTACAATATAAATGAGCAGAACATTAGATACAGAAAAAACGATGCAAAAGTTTATATCAATTGGGAATCATCTTTTATATAGAAGATGATTGATCTCATTTATACTCATTTTCAGACACAATAAAAATTTGCTGAAAGCACATAGGTGCTAGTAAATAATTGAAAGGTCGTTTGCAGCTTGAGAAGATTATAAGAAGTCTTAAACTACATGAAATGATAGATTTGTCATGGCCGGCAATCTAAATGCTAGAACTACATAGCAGATAGAGGAGAAAATATGAAAAATTGGTTTCTTAATTTATGAAGTTAATGCATAGTCTCTAGACTAACAGAACTTCTTGCTGATTTGTTTTTCTATTTACATAGAGGGACTTTGCATTTTGTGCAACTGGAAGCCCTTGGCAATATATTCCGCAAATCAAACTGCAGATGCAATACTATAACTGTTAAAATGGTATTGAAAAACCAATTTATAGGAACCAAGACCTCTGTAGCCTGATGTTCTGACATGAAGAACAACAGGTATTGAACATGGAACTTTTCTGGTTCTATTTCAACCGTGACAGCTACCAATGTATCACACATGACAGCACAGACAACACAAAACTTACTAGAAATGTGAGTCAACAGTTTACCTCAAGAACAGGCCCGATTTTAAATACCCCCATGACCTGCTCCTTGGCTACCAAGGTCAGAAGAGGGATAAGTGCGAAAGGAATCTGCATCGACTGGAGCACATTAAGCCACTCATTCAGAATATCCAAAGAAGCTTCAGATGTGTTGAAAATGATGGCAACAATAATAGTTGGGATAATAGCAAAACTCCGTGTTATCAATGCCCTCGTCCATTTCTTTAAACGCAGGTTGAGAAAACCTCCCATGATAAATTGCCCAGCATAGGTGCCAGTTATTGTACTACTTTGTCCAGCAGCCAACAAGCCAATACCCCAGATATAAAGAATTGGAAAGAGTCCTCCACCGTACTTCTCCTCAAGATACTGCCCTGCATTAACTAGTCCTATACTACTGGCTTGTGGAGTACCATAAAACCCCTTAGCAAACACGGTTGTAACGAACAAATTTATCATAAAAGAGACAAAAAGAGCTACTGAGGACTCAATTGAATAGTAAGTCAGTGCCTCTTGCACCCGGGCTTTCTTCTGAGGATCGATCTTTCTAGACTGTACCAAAGCAGAATGTAAGAACACATTGTGCGGCATTATGACACAACCCACCACACCCACAGCTTGTCGAATTGTCTTTGAACCAAGTCTTGGAATTAAAATACCTACAAGAAGGATCATAATCAATCAGAAGAATGGGTGCAGCCAGTGAAGATATTCACAGAAACAAAATCCAAACACTGAACAGCAGAGTTTTCACTTCCTCTACCAAATAAAATTCTTACCCTTTAAAAGTTCTTTTCCACTTGGCTTGGCATCACCACACATCCAGGCAAATGATAAAGCCATTGTCGCAATCAGAACCGCAAAAACACCTTCTAACTTCCTTACTCCATAATTCTCTAGAAATAAAAACATGAAACTGTCCACACAGAAAAGAGAACAAAAAACCCCAGTTAATAAAACAAATCATCAAACAAGTGCAAATATTAACTACTATCTTCCAGAACTAAAAAAAACGAGCATCAGAGAATTATCCAAAAAGATAAGAATGACAATTAACGAGCAATGTTGACTTGATGACCAACTTCACAACGAAGACAATATAACTCGATCCGAAATTATCAGTTTATTTCAAACCAAATTCTATAAAACCTGTCAAAATCATAAAAAAAAAAAAATGGAAAAGAAAACAATAGGATTTGGATTCAAGAGTAAATCCAGCAAAAACCAAAAATTATAAACCACAAACAATTCAACACAGCACATACCAATCCGATGCCGTAATTAGAACTCCGGCCCAAAGAGGCAAGAACCCATTACTCAAAATCTGAATAGCAATAGCACTCCCAATAACCTCCTGTATATCAGCACCAATAAGTGCCACCTCCGCCATAAACCACAAAATATACCTAGCCCAATTCGAATACTCATCTCTACACAACTCCGCCAAGTGCCGCCCCGTCGCGACCCCAACACGAGCTGACAACATCTGGATCAACAACCCCATGACTGTTGCCCACAGTAAGAGCCATAACAACGAGTACCCAGCAATCGCCCCTGCCTGAAGATCCCCTTCTAAATTCCCTGGATCTAAAAACGCTATGCTCATTAAGAACCCAGGTCCTGTGAATAGCCAGAGTTTTCTCCATGAGAATGGTGGGACATAATCAACGGCGTCTATTGAGTGTGGTCCTTCCACGTCAACGATCACGATTTTCTCTCGCGCTTCGAATGCTACTTCATCGGAATAATTCTCGCTTTGTAACGATTGAGATTGTGATGAGGATGATAACGGCAACAGACGGTTTGATTCCTCATCTTTTTCGTCGTCTTTAGAATCCTCTCCTCCAGATGGCGAACTCATTTTTTGAAATTCCGTTTTAAATTAGAATATTCCGTTGTGGAGTGGAGTGGAGAGGTGCAGACAGGGGTGACCTTAATCTCCGATATGGTGAAGTCCGATGTGAATTTGTTAGGATGGTGGAATTATGATTTTATGTGCTACTGTCTTCTTCTATTTTAATGATGGTTATTGTAGAGTAGGTTTCATGTAATAGATGATCATCGCAGTAGGATATTATATAGCCAATCATGTATTGACGCGCGATAAATTGGTTGGCTTTTTTTACGGAACTTTGAAGAAACAAGAAATTATAACTTTGAAATTGCTTCGAGAGCATAAATCTGTTCTCTATGTTTTTTTTTGGCTGAATTTTAGTTAAAATAGCTAGTTTTTTTAAAAAAATAATCACATAAAGAGTTGTATTATGTTTTTAATAAATTATTATATATGTACTAAAAGAAATGGTGTTTTCCTAAAAAGAAAAGAGGTAAAATTATAAAATAATAATAATAATACACTGTATATCACGTGGATGAATGGGATATGATAGAAATTGCAGCAGAAAGGCCCACGAGAAAATGTGAACAGAAAGAAGGACGATGAGCACCATTCTTTTTCCTCATGGAAGAAGGAATTCATGCCATCCAGCACAACGAGCGATGCGAGACAAGGCATATGCTGACTTCTCATTGTCTTCAAAAAAGCAACGATGAACATCTCATGGCTGTAGCCTGGTAGGCCGTGGCATCTCAGCTCATGGCCATTGACTTGAGCTAATGAAGGTAACATGCGTGGAAGCAGATGATGTTTGAGGTACTTTTTGTAGATTTCTTGCTTTTATTGCCGCATGGTAGCCAATTCCCTGTCGTTTAATTTTGATTTAAAAAACAAAAAAGGAGTCATAAATATCCATGAATCGAAGGAACGATCCTTACGCAGTCTATAACACAACGTTCAATAACCACGACGAAATAAACAGCTTCAGTTTTTGATGGTCATGGTACAAGTGAAGAAGTACTAAACAGAGAATAATCGGAAGAAGAGACTAACTATGGATCCGGATGGTACACAGATTTGATTCCCACATTATCATCTAAAATAAAAATAAAATCGTATGGATGGCACAATGTGAATGATTAGTACTAAGACCACAATTAGCCTTAAAATAACAGGTTTGTGTCCAAGCACATGAACTATCCTGGGTGCTGTCGCTTGGATGCAGAGCCAAGCTATTTTTTATATAAAAAATAATATATAGGTATTTAAATGAGATTAAAAAAAGATATGAAAAATTAGTCATGAAAAAATATGTAACAACGCTAATTAGAGTTAAGTCAATACGAGATATTCCATCAAATTCAAGATCCAGATTATATAACTAGAATAACTCAATAAAAAAAAAAGAATTATAAAGCCTTTTAAAAAAAGTGTATTAACTTTTTTAACATTTGACCTAAGTCATTAAATCCGAAGCACTCGATTTAGAAAATTTTATGAAGTTGAAAAATTAAATATTAAAAGATGAAATTGAAAAAAAAAATTCAATCATACAAAATAATTTTAAAAAACAGCAATTCAAATAATGAAGATCAAAATTACTATTACTACTATTATTAATAAGTAATATCATCACTGTTATTATTATCTCTATTGTTATTAAAACTATTGTCGTTTTTATTATTGTTATTACTAACACTAATATTGCTATTATTATTTAGTAGTAGAAGTCGTATTATTATTATTTTCACAACTATTACCACTATCATCATCACTATTATTATTATGGTTACTATTACTATTGTCATTATTATGTTATTATCACTACTGTTATTATTAATATTTTTATTATCATTCTTCTTCTTTTTCTTCTTCTTTATATTATTATTATTATTATAACCATAATTTTTGTTATTATTATCATTATCATTATCATTACATTTATTATCATCATCATTACTACTATTATTATTATAACAAACTATTATTACTACTACTATTACCACTATTATCACCACCACTACCTATATCATTTTTATTATTATTACCATTACTATAACAATTATCACTATCATTACTATTATTATCAAAATTATTTTCATTATCACCACTATCACCATCATGATAAACTATTATTATTATTATTACTATTACCATTATTATCATTATCAATAGTATTACTATTAGTGTTGTTGTTGTTGTTGTCACAATTATTATCATTGAAAAAACAAAAATCATAAACTTGATTTAAATAATAAAATTGAAAGCCATAAAAAATTTGACAAGAGGGCAAAGGGAAAAAAAATAAGAAATTAAAAGTAGAAAGACTGAATTGAGAAAAAAATATACAAATTAAAAACCAAGGGTTAAATTAAAAATAAATAAAGCTTTATCAGAAATGAAAAATAACAAAAATACAAATATTAAAACTAAAAAGATCGAATCTGAAATACCAATAACAATGAGGACTATGGTATATTAATTTGTCGAAGTAGAAGAGAGAAATGAGAGGGAAAGAAAAGAACCAATCATATTTGAACGACACGAGCCAATTCTAATGGAAAAGACTATTATTTTTTTTACTCTTGGAGTTTTTTTATTATTTTATTATTTATTAAAATGTTGAATAGAAAAAAAATACTCTCAAACAAATTAATAATAACTAATATATCATGTAAAAATATGAAAATATCCCTAATTAAAAGACAATCATTTTTTTTTAAAACTAAGATCATAAACATCACTCCATTATTTTAATGATTTAATGAATAGTAAAGAGTGTCAATCTCCACAGTAAAATCAACTTCCCCTTTGGAATGTTTTTTATTAGCCACGCCAAATCTAGGTATACGCTAAGGATGCCAAAAGAGTCTTCTGATGCACTTGCGTGACATTGCATATCTCCACCAAGACCCAACCAGAAGGCGACAAAGACAAGAGAAGGCCTAATTTCATTGACAAAAAAACATCACATAATGTTTGATCGTACTGCAAATCACAATCCTACAATTTCTTGTCCGCATTGCTTGCTATACACGTCCAGACTGGGTAAGAAACAGGCTTAGAGACAGGAGACATGATGTACGATAAAATTACTCGTGCGATCGAGGACTAAAAGCAAAGGCAGCCATTTTGTTTTATCATCCTCCTTTCTCCATGATGCATGTGCATGTATTATTGCTGGTTCCCATCATTAATAAAGCATTTTATCTTTAATAACATGGGCCATGCATGCCCGGATCTACGATTTAACGGGCAATTTATTTTCCATTCACAAAGCAACACATGTGGCTAGACCGCTGTCTTCGTGTCAAATAGGAGTCATGGCAGAATGTATATAGCTGGTATTGTTTTTTAAAAGTTTTTTTTATTTGAAAATATATTAAAATAAATATTTTTTAATTTTCACATTAACATATAAAAAACCATTAAAAATATTAATTTAATATTTTTTTCAGATAACGCAAAGTTATCATACTCTTAAATACAATACCCTGAATACTTACTGAGAAAAAAGTTTGAGCATGCTTAGGCGTGGCCGACATATGGCTTTCAATGGCTGGGCCTTTGCCATGGTGAAACCAGGCCTCTCGGTCATATCCACCGATTTATCATCAATTCTCTGCCACTCAAAACACTGAATCAGCGAGCCCAATGCCAACCCCACCATTCTTAAGGCCAAGCCTTCTCCAGGACAGCTCCTCCTGCCATACCCAAAAGGCATCAGCCTAAAACCATCTCTAGCCCCCTCCAGGCCATTAAATCTATCAGGCCTGAATTTCCTTGGGTCCAACCAGATTTTAGGATCATTGTGTATGGCCCACATGTTCACAAATAGCATAGTGCCATGTGGAATGCGGAAACCTCCAACCAGACATTCCTCTGATGATTCATGAGGTACTAGCAGTGGAGCTGGTGGGTACATCCTTAGTGTTTCATTTATGATGCTTCGGAGGTAAGGAAGTTGGGCAAGATCGGCTTCATCAATTAGACGATCAGGTCCGATATACTCGTCGATTTCTTTTTGAGCCTTCAGGAGGACTTCCGAATGGTTGAGCAGGAGTGAAAGTGCCCATTCCATTATACTAGATGAAGTGTCTGTTCCTGCAAATAGGAGCACCTACACTCGGAAACAAGATGTTGTGATGATCAGTAGCAGTTAGAGAGTCGACAAAAGCGACGCAAACCGAATTACCATCAAGTGATCTACCAAATCCATAATGGCTGTGAAATTATTATGACCTGTGTATTGCGGTTACTTGAATATTTTAGTAATACAACACTACAAGTCCAGCAGATTTCATCCACCATGGTTAAAAAAGTTGCACAGCGTTGTCGCTTTATTATGTTTCTCGATCACATTCCACTATCATCTTAATTTCAATGATTCCCATTAAAAAATGACTAATAAAAGAAGATATATAATTTTTTCATCAGATCTCAGTCATTTTAAGTTTGACGATTCCCAATATAGAGTACGGGCGGATTTTGAATTATTGTCTAATTACCCTGTTGATGAGAATGTTATGTAAATCGAGCAAATGATCACAGATTCTTACCAGCATAAGCCCTTTGATAATATCATCCGTGTAATACTCAGGTTCGGTTTCTTGCAATGAAAGCAGAACCTGAATCATAGTCCTTTTCCTTTCACCACAACAATCACTCTCCAAAAGTACTCTCCTTTGTTCTTCGATCAAGCACTGCATGAAACTGTCCCTCTTCACTCGGCACTCTATCAATCTCTTCTCCATCTTCTTTGATTTAATCCATGGTACGTAGTCTCCGATTATGGTTTGGCCAATTAGCGTATACATCTCAGCATGAATCGCACGAAACCTTTGTGCTTGTTCCACATCAGAAACATCGTCTCCATAATACCTCTTTCCAGCTATCATCCGCATGATGATGTTCAGAGTCAGTTCGAGGAATGCTTTCTTCATATCCACCACCTGGTTCTGATTACGAAAGAGCCAGCCGATCATCCATTTTACCTCCTCTAGGTGTGTGGCAGAGTGCATCTGGAGGCGATATGCAGATAAGACTTCAATAGACACGATCTTTCTAAGGTTTCGCCAGTGGTCACCGTAGGATGCCCAAAACAGGTTTGTACAGTTGTAACCAAGGTGTTTTCCAATGAGTAGACGAGGGCGGTTAGCAAAGACAACGTCGTTTTTGGTAAAGCATTCTTCAGCTATTGAGGGGGATGAGACAACAAGGACTCGACGGGATCCGAGTCGTAGCAAGACAACGAGCTGGCCATATCGATTGGATATATTGGACAGGGTCCTGTAAATTGGCTTCTTAAACAGGTAGAGATGGCCAATGATCGGGAGTGAAAGGAATGGACTAGGCGGGAGGTTTTGGATCTTGTCTAGGAGGTGTCTTGTGATCATATACAAGGCTAAAAAAACAGGAAAATAGAGAAATAGTGTCGCCATGATCAATTTGCCAATGGCGAATCTCCTCGTCGTTCGAAGGAGTATTACGTTAAACCCTGTGCCTTGATGAAGCTATCTGTGGATTATAAAAGAAACGCAGTTGAAGCTTGTTAAAGTATATACCTTTGATCAAGTCTGCCAAAGAAACAATCATGCTAGCTCGACCTTTGTCTAGATTTGAATTTGAGTTGAAATGTCGACATACAAAGCCCACCTACACTAAGAGACGACCATAAATTACCGAAAGCAGTACTTTCAGAAGTGGAAAAAAAGGCCGTGGATTAATCTCTAAATTTTGAAACACGGCCGTGAATATCAAGCAGACAATGGTCATAGGACCAAATAAATTGAGTAGCCATCAATTCATATCGGCCTAGCTTTTTTGCTCTGCATATGTTCTGAATGAGGAATCAGCAACAAAACCGAAAAGAAAATAGCAAGAAGATTGTCGTGGCTCAAAAAAGACCAGTAATAAAGAACATGTATAGCACAAATGTCACATCATCTTTTATTCTCAGCTAGATAAGAAACAGCATCTCTTCGATAGTTTCCAAGTCATCACAGTCTAATAGCAATAATTGCACTAAAGTGGGCATCGAACAAAAGTGAAATTATTATTTTCCCAATGGTAATTACAACTTTTCACAAATTTCATTGGTAATTTTAAAATTGCATGGCTTAGTCTTTTTATATTTTTTTTAATATTCTTACGTAATTATTTTTAAAATCAAAAGTTATTTAAATTGAAATTGAGTTTTTTTTTTTATATTTCACTTTTCAGGACACAATAAAATAATTCCTTTGTCTTTAATATCAAGATTTTCTTACATTTTCTCACGTGGCTTGTTCATATTTTTATTTTGGTTTTTTTGCGTGATTATTATATGGTTTTAGAGGAAAATTTGGTGTTTGTAAATATAAAAAAATATAAAATAAAAAGTTGTTGGCACATGAATTGGATGTACTAGTAAAAGAATTGGATGTACTAGTAAATAAACCACTTCATCGTGTTTAAGCGACATCTTACATGGGCTTATAGAGATAAAAATTAACCTTCTATGGAGTTTTTTTATTCGTCATAGCAAGACCTACCTCTCTAGGTATGTCTAGTGTAATTTTCTTTGGTTTGGAACTAGATCTCTCTCTCTCTCTCTCATTTTTTTTTTTCATTCTCACGTTTGACCTTTTAAATTTTTATAACCCTTCAATTTATTTTTTCTTTTGATTTGGTTCTTATTTTTCAATCGATATTTTTTTTATTTGAATTATTTTAAATATTACAATTTATTTTTAATTTCATTCCCCGTTAATTTTTTAATCTGTCAGATTTAGTTTCTATTTTTTTAATTGATATTTTTTTTATTTTAGATCATTTTAAAATTGATTTTTGATTAAATTACTCTATGCATCCTATACTTTAATTATTTTTTTAATTTGCAATGAAGTTCTCAAATATTACACTTTACAACATGAAATTAAAGACAAATAACACTTTATATCCTTAGTAATTGGTGCTAGAAAAAAGACCAATAAAACATATGTATTTATTTATAAATCTACTATTATATTTGAAATAATGTCTAAAAAACCTTTTCTTTTTAAAACATAGCGTTGAATAAACAAACAAATTAGAGACAAAATTAGAAAACCCTATCCATTAGGATTTGTTTGAGTTCATTTTTTTTTAGATCATGTAAGTTTTTTAATTTTATCATTCAATATTTGTTTTATAGAATTTTCACTAATTCTGAAAATAACATAAATTATCTCAAGTATTTTTATTTGCCATTCTTTTTTAAATTTATATTTTTTTAAAAATAAATTTTGGTTTTGAATTAAATTAATTAAATTGATTTCTTAAATATAAACATGTCATGCTACTCCATGATGTTTTTGTTTTCTTAAATATAGCTTTTTGGGGTCTTTTTTTTTAATTGATTGGTTATTATTATTATTATTAGGCTTCAATATTTTGTTTATTATAATTTAATTTCCTATTTTGTTTAGATTTAGGTTTCATGGGATTATCACATTTCTAATATAAAAAAAAAAACAAGGAAAATAAAAAAAGATTTTGAAATAATAACATTCAGACTTAATTTATGCTTGTAAAGGAAAACAGATAGCAAGCTGGTTGCTTGAAAATAAATAGGTACTTAAAATAATCTAAAAAAATTCAAGCCTAATTCAAAAGTCAAGAATAGATCTAGGATTTAGTTTGTTTCAATGAAAGTCTTCGAGCACATCCTCTCCTTATACTGTTATATGGTTTAAGTGTTTTGCAATTTCGAATAATAAAAGTTCCACTTGATCTAGAGATTGTGAGGAGATTATTTGCACTATTTCTTAAGCCCTCTCAATACCCTAACTGACCTCCACTCTTGCATTGTGAAATGGGATGTTGCTACCATCTTCGTTCGTCAAACAGGCCAACCAACAATGATATTAATTTAGGAATAAAAAAAAAAACTGACAAATTAAAAAAAGAATAACTGAAAAAACCGAACTGTGAAAAAAACCGATTAAATTTTAAAAAAACCGACCGGTTCGGTTCGGTTTTATAAGCTTGAAACTGAAAAAACAGAACCGAACCCAAACCGGAAAAAAACGAGCCAAATCGGGAAAAACCGAGCCAAACTGATTTGACCGGTTTTTGTCCTAAAAATCGAACCGAACCGAAACCGGTCGGTTTGAACCGGTTTCGGTTCGGTTTCGTTTTTTTTTAATCGGTTTTGTTACTCTTTTTTATGAAAACCGAACCGAACCGAAAATGACCACCCCTATATCAATTGATGCAACAAATATGGGTTTTTTAGTCTTTAAATCTTGTTATCAAATTATATTCTAATTCAACAATTAAATATAAAATTACACTTGTTTTTATGGTATTAGCGTTAGAGTATTTCAAAACTTTTTAAGACCTAAAAAAAAATCTTGACAATTAAAGAAAGTAAACTCATGAGTGAAATAAAGTTAGAAATCATCGCAGGTACTGATATCGCAGCTAAACAATGGTCCCAGTAATGATATTAAATACATATGAGGCTAGCTCGGTTACTTTGCATTGGAAGGAAAAGTAAATGATATTAGGCCAGAGACTGTGACCTTTTACAACTAATAAACTTGGCAAATTAATATCTTCTGTTCAGCAAGCAGCATACAGCCTCCTTCAAATTTGAGAAAGAAGGTTTGCCATCGATGGACGGGAAGTGCATCTGGCCAGTAAAGGCTGAGCCTTGGGCATAGTGAGTCCAGTCCCCCCTGTCATGTCCACCATTTCCTGGCTAACCCTGTCCCATTCGAAACACTGAAGTAATGACCCCAGAGTCAATCCAACCATGCGTATGGCCAAACCTTCCCCAGGACATCTCCTCCTTCCTGACCCGAAAGGCATCAATTTGAACCCATCTCTAACTCCCACGGAACCTTCGAACCTTTCTGGCTTAAATTTTGCTGCGTCGTCCCAGATTTTAGGATCATTCTGTATTGCCCACATGTTAACCAACAACATGGTGCCGCTTGGTATCTGGAACCCGCCTACCCCACACTCCTCTGATGACCTGTGAGGCACTAGCAATGGGCCTATTGGGTACATTCGCATAGTTTCCTTTATGACGCAGTGTAGATAAGGAAGCTTAACCACATCAGATTCATCAATCAGACGATCGTGTCCAACAACCTTGTCAATTTCATTTTGTGCTTTCCTTAAAATTAGAGGATTGTTCAGCAGAAGTGACAATGCCCACTCCATTGTCCCAGCTGTAGTCTCTGTCCCGGCAGACAGTAGAACCTGCAGCATATACGTGAATTAAAAAATTAGTGCATGAATTCGGTCTTCTCATGAACAGTGGCTGCTAAATTATTTGCGCCTTGCACTTTGATCAATATATAAAAATTAAAATTAAAATAAATAGAAGAAAAGATCATTAATTCTAGGACTCTCACTTGCAGATAAATGAGGAAATAACTAGAAAGTACTAAAATTAACGAGAAACTTTTCCCGTCATTTTTCATTCTATACGACAAGCCCACCTCCTCCTCCTTTTTTTTTTTTGGTAGATTGTCTCTGGAAAGTGAAATTTAACGCCACCCAGTTCTCACTGTTAGAAGACAGAGATCTTACCACCATAAGGTCCTTGATAGTTTCATCCTTATAGTACTCAGGTTCTGATTCTTGCAGTGTTAGCAAAACCTCAATCATGGTCTTGTAATTTCTCTCATTAGAAAA
>Ga0307517_10001007_pt1 | contig 47813 bp, 63 predicted proteins | sample 23_EM_MG_FD_194515 | JGI IMG/M metagenome (GOLD analysis project Ga0307517, IMG submission 194515) | Populus trichocarpa ectomycorrhiza microbial communities from riparian zone in the Pacific Northwest, United States - 23_EM | ecosystem: Host-associated > Plants > Roots > Unclassified | place... | reverse complement strand
ACCAATATGGCACCCCTGAACAGTCATACAAAGTCACAAGTATTCACACTAAGTCACAAGTATTCGTACTATAGTCAAAACATTAGTCATACCGTAGTCTAGATTCCCGCAGGTGCGACTTTGGTACAACTTTGTGTGACTTTAGCCTGACTAATGTAAAAGTTTCATTTTACTGAGGGTCATTCAAGAGTCATGACGAAGTCAATGACCCGCACAACACTGGTCAAAACTAGTGCCACTAGTTTTGACCGATCGTTCACGCATGTTACGCGTTACATATATTATTCATGTCCACAGCACCCTAAATAGGGAATTAAGGGTCCATCTTGGGCGCTTTTTCGAGATTTTGGATCAAAAACTCACCCGGGGGTGACGGAATGTGGAATTTACATCAACACTCACAATTTTTTTTTGTGACCCATGCCAAATAGAGTATGCTTTCCGAAATTCCGAGTTCCAATGTTTTTTTTGTATGTTTTTTTGTCATATGCATCTATTTTTTTTTTCTTGATTCGTGTAACTATCCCTTCTATCTACCCATCCGTAAACTCACGAAGATCTATATTCCTTTCGAAAATTTTCTGTGGACAATTCTTTGTTCGGAGGAACATACGTGAGAAATTACTGAAAGCGGCGAGTTTCGTGAACTTTAATGTTGCCTCCAATATTATTGCCGGGAATTATGTGGATAGGGTCTGGGCACATACTCAAATGATCTCATTTTCTATTGATTCACTCCTGGAGGGTTCTGCACAGCCACCAGAACATGTATCCCTCTGCTTTGGGATTTTTGAATTCAGGCACGCGAAGTCCTTCAGAATTGTACTTTTATTTTACAACATTCCACCACCCCCCTTGGGCCTTGTTACCCGTTACATGAACGATCGGTCGAAACACTACAGTAGTACTTACGTGCTATATAAGTCTTCGACTCACGATCACACTTCACACTCCTTGACAAAAGCTGGCATCGCGACACTAGGCTGGTTTTCTTGTAAAACGGAAATCCACTCAAGGCTCATATCCGTTCTATATATAAAATTGATGGACAGGGTATTCCTTCCATTCCAGCCTGGGTTAACAAAAGTGCACACACCACATAGGTATTCCCTATCTACTAGCACAATCCTGTAGATAATCCCCTATATTCAGCGACGCCTAGCAGGTCCTTTTGGTCTTGCAAATCCTCTCGGAGCTGCAGCTAGAGGCGCATTTCCACTATCTGCCCATCCCAGCTCGGCTTTCAAGTACTCTTCATCAAGTTCTGTTGGATCCGAAGTCTCAACTTTACGAGACATCATGACAACAGGGGGTGATAATGAGGTTAAAATATTTTTCGCGGTTTGAAAAGTGGCCGTAGACCCTGAAGAATAGATCATACGATTCTTGACAGGAGCGTCGGAAGGGCATGAATAGATGAATACTGCGCAAAAGATCAGCATGAATTTATGGACTTCGAGAGACACGTGCCATACTGATTTCACGTTTTGCATTCTGACCGACAGAATGCAACCAGGAGAATAAGGCGTAGCAGGGTTCAGATGGAAGAAGAGAGGAACCTAACGATGCAATCGATACGTCCTTGGTGCTATGTACGACGAGAGTCTCGTTCTGAGGATCCACTGTCTGGTGGGGGGGTGTGAAACCAACAAGAAACCGAGGCAAATTAGAGGAGAGCCAACTTACAAAGACAACTGTCGATGAACCAGTTCCCTGCCCGAGCTCTTTCACAGCTCGCTCAGCTTCTTCTGACCAATTAAGGCCTACACCAGCCCCGACGTAGCTAGTTCTTGCTCTGCTACCATCGTACGAGGCCGTTTCGCGTTCCGCTGCGCGCAACTCGATCATTTCTTGCTCGCGAATTGACAAAGGGTGGGGTGCTGCAACATGTCGGAGGTGAGACGTGTAGGCATCGGCAGTAAGGTCTTCCTTGGAGGTGGCGAAGATGGAATCAGTGAATACAGTAGAGCCTAGGGACTTGAGTAACGTCAATCGCGTCGAGGCGTACAGCATCTACATGTAGGAATTTAACAAGGCGACCCTCTAATCATGAGCTAACAAAGTCATTACCTTGTCTCGAACTTTTGCGGAATCGGGAACGTAGGATATCGCTATCCAATCCGAAGGGGGATCCAGTTTGGCAAGAACGTAAGCAGGGGAATCGTCTTGCAGGACGTCGACGTCTTGTAGTTTCACAAGGTCTTCCTCGAAAGAACCACAAATTGGGACAGAACTATCGTGTACAAGAGATTCTGAGCGATTTCGGGTGAGATTTGGGGAATGAGAAAGACTTCAAATGAGAGACCGTTTTGAATAGAGACTTTGATAAAACGGATTGCATTAGATTGGACAGCGACAGCAAAAGTTGAGGCGAGATCAGGCGAAACGGTGATCCCAGACAGAGCGGACATGATGAGGGTTTGTGATTAAGAGGAGTGATCACAGGTTTGTCTGTCATCATGTCCACTCCATCTTCTCCCCCTCCAACGTCTGTTCCATACCAAGCTTACAAGGTCAGTCCAGTATATGTATTTCCTTCTCTTCCCCTATCTTATATGTCCATCAGTCCAAGAGACATTCACGCAACTTATCGAGCCCGAATTTTCACTTGATCCCCAACCAATCACCTCCCCATATATCTAGGCCATCTAGTGGAATAGGTCCACCAATTCCGTTCCTGCATCCCCCAAAGTTGCTTCTTGGTGGTGGGGAGGAGGAGAGTTCCAACAATGAGCTGGTCGACGAGAGCCACGACATCCCGCAACCCGATGTCGAGTCCGAAGTCTCTGCGCTAGTCCCAACCCCAGATGGTTCATTCATGTTCGCGGTCATTAACTCAGAAGTTATCCAGAAACCCGTTGTTACTCCACTCGTATCGACCACTGGTGCCTTGGATGAAGAACCGGGTCCGGTACTCGGTGACCTTGTCGAGAATGTAAACCGTGCTACAAGCCAGACCGTGATTCAACCTGCTTCTACCGCCTTGGGGTCAAGCTCGGTCAGCTCACATTCCACCCCGAAGAAGACTACAACATTTCGTCGCCTGGTTCCGAGAAGCGCCCGTCAAAGCCCCGCAAGTCATACCCGTAACATTTCGGTTTCTTCCCTCCCACCTCGTCTGCCCGAAAAGGTACGAAATGAAGCGCACTCGTTCTCTGCGTCCCCAACCCTATCTTCTGGTGCTCCTGAACATTTAGTTCTTACGCCGCCGAGCATTCGCGAACTGGTATCTCAGCCCAGTCAGCAATCAAATCATATCCCTCAAACACTACCTCCTGCGCCAATGATAAACCTTAATTCTACACCTAACGAACCCCAAATGGCTCTACCTCTTCCAGCATCTGCCTCATCGAGTAGACATGCTCCTTACCGACCTGGATTCCAACCAAGAGGGATTTATCGGCCACTAACAGACGATTTTCTTGCCATTCGTCGGTCCATCCGCGATGGCGAAGGGGACGGCGGAATTAAAAGAGTAGAACGTACAAAGCTTGAAAGACGGCTCGAAAAGCTTATTACACTCCATTTCCCTTACCACGCCTCAGAGATGCCGAGGGGAAATTCAAAGAAAGATTTACGACCAAGTCTTGAAAATCGGGTCCCTTCTTCATTTTTGGATTTTCGAAGCTTGCGTAGCCTCAATATACACGACGCTGGCGATCTTTTCAGAGGGATCGTAATTGGGAACCTCAGCGATCCAACAACGACGGATATTCGGGGTTGGTCTGGGTTGTCTATTAGAAAACATTCTTGCTGATCTGTATTTCGTCCCTTAGCCACGGAGCAACGCATAACTCCTTGGCAGGACGATGCATCCGTTAACAAATGCCCCCTTTGTCTGTGAGTTGGGAAATTTTGGCCCTTTACTTTGAATTAAACGCCAATATCATCAGCGCTGCTTTTCACCCTCTTTCAAATCGTAAACACCATTGCAGACTCTGTGGCCAAATAATTTGTTCATTGCCCATTAAACATCCCCAGCGGAATGCGTTATGCTCCACCCTTTTCGTCGTTGATGCATATGCGAGGCAGATCGAAGAAGTGGGAGAAGGCGTTGATTATGGGGTGAAAAGGCGAAAGATGGCCAAGAACTTAGACCAGCCTGGACGACAAGAAGAGGAGGATAAATTCCTCAAGGGAGTACGGATATGTCGACAATGCCGACCCATACTCTTGTGCGTCTGTGTGCTCACATTTGCGTTGCGCAATTGTCGCTAACCCATGTTAGACGACAACAGTATTACCAACAATCTCGCGTTGTGCCGGATTTTGCGAAGCTTTACGATGTTTGCAACTTTTGCATATTTTATTTTTTTCGCAAATTCTCAATTTTACAAAATTTCCAGAATTTTATCAGCCTGGAAGCCGACATCGAGGAATCGCTTCCAAATTTTCAAGAGTTGCTTATGACCCTAAGGTGTGGTTTGTTGACAAAATATGGCGATGCCGACTCACCTTTGGTTGCAGTCTCCGTGATCAACCGACAAAAGATGCTTCGGCTGCGCGCAAGCGCCTACTCGACTCTTTCGCTCAATACGACAAGCTCTCAAAACAGATACGAGCATTGCCCTGCCCAAATGGTCCAGGAAGCTCGCAAGATCGGGTGCAAGCGGCCATTATGACGCGTGCCAACATATTTCTGCAAAAGAATATGTTCCCTCTCCAGGTACGCATTTCTGAAGCTCGAAATATGGCCACTTAGATATTTTAAATAGTCGCTACCTACGCCACAACCCAGATCCAAACTTTCAGGCTCCAAATTCGAAGGCGAAACCGAGGGTACGGAAGCATCACACGCGATAGATAACATAGATTCAGCTCTGGCTCACACTCTCCAACCCCTACTCGAACAAGAGAGTCTTCTCGAGTCGTTTGTCGAGGAAGCCCAAGCGCAGCGCAAATTCGAGGACGTAAAGACTCTGAAGGTAAACCTGGCGGAGATCCGGCAGGAGATAGAGAGGGTTCTGTCGGACACGGATAAACCTCATTGACATCGCTGCTGAGCGTTTAAAGTATACACTCCATTAAAACTCAACATATTCTTTCCCAATGAACACGAATACTTCTCTTCCTTCGCATCGTCTTGTGTGGGAACACACGGCACACGCCTTCGACTAGGGATTGGATATTCCAATCGACTCAGGTTTACACCTTCCCCCCAAAAAATGGCACCACCTGGTGACTTCTACTTGTTGCAATCATACTCCTTGACATCGCACGCCTTGACACAATGAAGTCTACGTGACCAACCTTTTGAAGTTTTAACGCAGATGAGAACAAACACAAACGAACGGCATGATTTTGTTCCCCCTAATAGCTCTCGTTGTGAAGTAATACCGTCGCCTTTGAATTTAATAAACCTACGATTGCAGCGCCTGTTTTTTTTTTTACAATTATCGTAAGTGTCCAAGCATTTTAACTTTCCACAGATGCTTCCCACCGATGATTTCTGATCTCTTATATTTATATTCTTGTCTGAACTTTGGTGGTCAAGGTTTTCAAGGCAATTAAAACTTCTAAATCGTACAAATGCAGTTAATACAATTTATAACGGAACTCGATGTATGTGATCAAGCAACAACAACCACAGTGCCGCCTCTCAGCGACCCAGCGATCCCATGAAACTTGATATATCTAAGCCCTGGTACTCATCTTCAGCCGGCAAATCTTCAAGACCGTGCAACAGATTCTTTTGTGAGACAGGCCCAGATGACTCCTTTGCTTTGGCTTTCGCGCTAGCAAGTGCGTCTTCCTCCTCGCTTGTCCGGCGGAATAAATCCAATACAAGATCCGTATCCATCGAGGCCAAGCCAGAGTTCTGTTGCGTAACGATGGAATTCGCTATGTTGAGCTTAAAACGCTGCAAACTAGAGACAAAATTTTGTGAGAGAGTTGAAGATAGGGAAAGAAAAAAGAAAAGGGCTAACCCCATGATTTTCTCCTCCAACGTCCCTTTCGTAATCAATCGATAAACATTGACAACCCGCTTTTGTCCGATTCTGTGAGCACGATCCATAGCTTGAAGATCTTTCATTGGATTCCAGTCGTGTTCAACAAATATGACAGTATCAGCACCGGTCAAGGTCAATCCCAGCCCGCCAACGTGGGTGGTCAGCAACAGGCAGTCGATACTTGGATCGGCATTGAATGTTTGGACAATTGCATGACGCTTATTGGCATCCGTTCCCCCATCTAGTCGCATATATGTAACCGAGGGCATATGAGCTTTGAAGAGGTCGCTCTCGATAATATCCAACATTTGTTTCATCTGGCAGAAAATCAAAACTCGGTGTTGAGAAAACGAAGTGGAGCTTTCGGCGGCTGTGTCCAGCAATTCTGTCCTGTGGGAATCAATGGTCGCAACCTGCGCACAACCGATTCCACAATCTTGCAAAATTTGCCTGAGGTGTTACTAAGCAAACAAAAAATTATCGAGACTTCAAAAATGATGTTAACGCACTTCAATGCTAATAATTTTGGGGCGTGTTGGATTTCGTTGAGGCTCGTGGATGCATTACCCAGATGGATGAAGGCCGACTCGATGGCTTCGGTGTTGGATTTGAGAACCAGGGCAGGATGATTGCATAATTTCCGCAGATATTGCAATGATTGAAACACATGTTGTTGTCCAGGCCCAGTTCCTTCACTTGCGGTATTGACCGTGTCTGCAGCAGAGGTACGAGCCTTCGACTTGGCAAAATCGTCGTACAGATACTTTTGTAAGTCTGAGAGTTCGCAGTAGTAGTCTTGGATAATTTTTGGTGGTAAATCATTCAAGACATCTTCTTTCAGACGGCGCAGTAGAAACGGAAGAACCTGTTTGTGAAGTGCTTCCAGGGCAAGTGCAGCTTTTCAAATGCTGTTAGGCGATGTTTTGGATTTGAATTAGTAAGGGACGAACCTGCTTCACCAGTTTTCGACTTCCCATCGCGATTTGACAGTATTGGTCTACCAAAGCGTTCATTAAAGGAAGACTCGGTCCCTAAGAATCCAGGCATGAGGAAGTCAAATAAACTCCATAACTCAAGAACATTATTTTGTATGGGAGTTCCAGAGAGTATGAGGCGATGTTGGGCTTGAATATTTTTCACCGCCTTCGTGAGCTTGGTCTTGGCGTTTTTGATGACATGCCCTTCGTCCAGAATGCAATAAAGCCATTTGTAGCCTTGGAGATTCGAAATATCGTTGCGAACGACCTCATAAGAAGTAATGATCACGTCATACGACTGTATTTTGCCCAAAAGACGCGACCGTTCTCTCGAATTTCCAGTGTACAACACTGGGCGAAGGTTTTCAACGTATTTTTGTATCTCGTAGTACCAGTGACCGGTTAGAGTTGGCGGACAGATGATGAGAGACGGAAGATGGACAGCATCAGGCGAGTCAGATACTCCACGTTTTTCCGCGCGTTCATGATGTTTGCTGGCCAAAATACAGATGGACTGCAACGTTTTGCCCAGCCCCATATCTGGATGAAAGAATAAGAATAAGAGGAAGACATACATAGCAGAAAGGAACACAGTACCATCACAAAGAATTCCATGCAACTGGTATTTGGCCAAGAAGGCAAGCCAATTAACGCCTTCTTGTTGGTATTTTCTCAGCTCGGCATTTATCTTCACTGGGATGATGTACTGTTCAACCTTCGACCCGTCAAGCAGTTGGCTGAGGAATTCGCGTTCGGTATCACGGCGTTTCAGGAGGTCTTCAGAGAATCCAGGAGGATCAGGTAGACCGACCTGTAGAGAGGATTTTAGTTCATCAGAAATAGTGCAGGACGGCTACCAACCTCGAGAGGAATCATCTTCACTAAAGAGGCAAAAATATTTGTTGAAGTGGAGCGAATTGCATCATCAGAATCGCTCATTCGGCCAAGGATGGGCACAACCAGAAAGATAACGTATGGAAGAGCTTTGATATCGAGGCGATTCACAACATCTAAGAATATAGGAAATATATAAGAGGTCAGGAAAATATTACAAAGTAACTCACGATAAATCAGTTCTGTTGCGCCTTGTCTGTTCGTCAACACCAATGGATCCTGGACTCGTGGAACGACTTTCTCAATCACGTGGCGCATTGCTTCCGGAGTCATTAAGTCGCAAACTGTTGCAAAACACCTGGCAGCAGCTTGCCTGACGATTGCAAAGCGGCTTTGGAGAGCAAGATCTATCAAAGGGAATATTTCGCAGAGTTTTGGCCAGAGGTTTTCATGGAAAGTAGGAATAACGACCTCCAGAACACTCAGGGAGTCGATGACATCCTGACCATATTGCTTTTCAATCAGAATATCGGACTCCTGAGGGGTATCTATTGTATGATCAGTGGTGACCTTCGGGTCGGTGTAATGTGAATACACACATACCAACTTGGCAGGCACTCAGAAGCCCTCCAGCCATCGACTGCCACATACTGGGCACCACCTCCAATAAGTTTGCCCCGAATTTTACAGATAATTGATTGAACGCCTGGCTAGCTCCTCTTCGAGCCAGTTGAGTCTTTTGAGCCTCTTGCACCTTGTCTGACTCTGCATCTCCATTGACGACTTTAGTTGCTTTCGGTCTCGACCCATCTGCCACTTGGAATGAGAGGATGCCGTCCATCAGCGTACGCGAATAAGCAAAGGTTGGCGTCTGGTCCACATCTTGACAGAGGAAGGTGCAGAGATTTTTCACTATTTTGTCGGGAGGCTGCGAGAGTTTGTGTTCTACGCAAAAGTCGACGAAGGAAGCGACAGCAACGGCGGCACGATTTTGTAGGTCGACGTTCTCTTCGTTCTACAGCGCGAGTCAGCAGGCACAGTGACAGTGTTGAATGGTGGGTATTTACCTTAATGCCATTCATGATCCCTTTCACGACCGGACTGACTTTATCTGGAGTGTTCTTAAACGCGACGAAGGCCGCCGCAAAGGATGAAGAGACACGGATGTCATGCTGGAATTTTATTTCGTTGTATCGTTGGATACTCGCCAGTATGGTGTTTCGCTTTTCCGCAATGAGCGCCAACTCCTTCTTCCGGGTTCGTCCAAGTGAATCCTTCAACTTCGTATACATGGCACCCATAGCCTGCTGAGCCACTTCAATAGAAAAGTGCCCCTTGATCGTCCCAGATAGGTCTATCTCAGCACCAAGGGAGGGAATCGATGACATGGGGAGTTTACACTCTGTAGAAAACTGCTGAAGGAGCGAAGTGCAGTCAGCGTGGAGGCGGCTGAGTGCAAAGGCCATTTCGTGGTACGCGGCGGGAGGTTTCCCTTGCAGCCAGGAAAGAGTCCTGTCAGTGATTTCCTGCGCAAGAGTGGACCCGTGTGAAAGTGGGATTTTCGAGGATTCAGAATGCGAATCGTAGAGGTGAGCCCACTCTTCAGCAATAATAGCTGTCAACAATTTCTGAAGCATGCTCGTCGAATCGATGTAGTGTAGAAGTATGGGCTTGAAGCATTGGTCTATGGGATTTTGCTAATACATAGATGGTCAAAAATGGTGGCAAGGCAGAATTTAATAATCCATTACCTGTGTAGGCCAGAAAATCATTAAATTGGCTAAAGCGGTGGCGGCCGCAATTCTAGCTTTGAGGGTAATCTCTGCTGTAATTAAGGAGGGGTCTTGTGCCAGCATATTTTTGTCCACGTTATGACGTTCTATTGGGACGACCCCTGCAACCGCGAAGGAAGGGTTATAGAAAGTTGAGAGGTCGATTGCAACCCCGAGCGGGGTCATCACGACTGCGTACCAGTCGAGAATTATTTGCTGCGTCACAACATTGTCCATTCTTCCCGGTGAGGAAGAGAGAATGGACAGCGCAGTCTTCCAGGCAGAAAGACTGGCATCCCGTATGTCTGAACGTTCCTCGCAGACAAGGTTCTGGAATAACAATGACATGAAGGGTGTTGCAACCCAATCTTTCGGAAGAGAAGGAACTACCATGAACGAATTAAGGGTTTGGACTACCGCTAACCGAACGTTTGGAATTGTATGTCGAAAAAATGGAAATAAAGTTTGGGCCAGCGTTGAAAGTGGAAGGCTGGAGGCTTTAATGAGGAAAGGTCTTCTCTCAGTAATTTTATGGGGAAAAGACTTACGCGACACTCTCCTTGGCTAAGATTCCAATGACTTGTTCATAAACAACTAACTTTCCTGCAGATAACGTCGCAAATTTAAAAAAATTATTGATCTTGGAACAAATTCTCACCAATTAAATCCATGATGACACCAACACTAGAACTTAAATCATCCTTCATATCGCACAGACAATGCCAAAGGACCACCAAAATTTGCTCGAGTGATTGAGGAAGTCTTTGAACGATATGTTCGGCGACAGGCAGCAAGCACGAAGCTGCAACTGATCGCACGTCGTCATCACGATCACCAAGACTTAGGGAGCAAAAGCATAAGATGCATGAAGGGTTTACATCAGGCTTGACCTTACCCAAGTATTGCAGCTTCTACCACACCCTGTAGAACTTCTTGGCCATCACTTCCTAGGTCAACGTCCTCTCGTTTGACAAGTGTTCCTTCTTTCAACGGAATTCCGTCGAATAGATCGCTACGAACAGCAACTTCATACTTTATTCCAAGGAGTCCAGCGTGTCGAACTTCCCATATATGGCCCCTTTCTTTGTGGGTTTGTGGTTTCCCGTTCGGATGAGGACTGAAATCTTGACGAATCATCTGTAATAGAACAGAGTGTACATGATGGAGGGATCGGCGAGGCATGAAGAGCAGTAGTGAAGCAAGCGTCTGGGACACCGTTTCCCGAACAGGGGCAATCACCTGCGATATGTCAATGAAAGTGGATTAAGAGGAGCTCCGAGTTCAGACCTGGTCAGTGATAAAGTCGCTAAAGCGATCCAAAACGAATATGCAAAGTAACTGAGCGGCAAGGTCGTTACACCATTTCTCATGAGCCGTTTCATTTTCCAGAGCCGAAAGATCATCTGCAAGATAGAGGAAATTGATGAGCACAAGGTCCGTTATGAGAGCTCCACACCTACCTCGCATCCCTCCGCACCTTCCCTGCAGCTTTAGCAATTCCCGTAGGCCCATAGCGGCCCCATGTCGGACCTCCCAGGCTGCACTAAACAGATCGACTTCTAGAACCTTCACAACCCCATCCCAGATCCAAACATCGCTGTCTACCTGCAGGGCTTTCGATTGACTGGTGATTTTAGGAGATATTGCTCCTCCTTTAGAAGGATCGACAACAACCTTCTCAACCGCTGCGCTCAGCGATGGACTGCCCAAACGAGAATTTGGAGCAGTCCCGTCCTCTGGGTTGATCAATCGCGCCCTGTAATATCTCAGTACGTTTTATCTTCGAATATTAAAGGCATACTTGTTGGATGTCCCACTTGCAGCCGCCGCGTACCGCGCACCAGCGGTTTGTGGAGGAGGAACTACAAATGCGGAATTTCCAGGTTTGCGTTTTCGTTTCAGGCGGTTTCTCTCGCGAGCAGATAGCATCGTGGGGTCAGACTCAATGGGAAGGCTTAGAGGAGACGGTAAAGTAGGTGTCGTAGAACGCGTTGAAGGAGGGGTTTCTTTTGTCGGAAAATTCTCTGATGGACACACGTCCATTGGAGAAGGTTCCACGATGTCTGGAGGGTTGAGGGGGGTTGTGACATTTTCGGCAGGGTCGACATTCATATCGGCCGCAAATTCTTTGTCCAGATCCATATCATCTTCCACAGTGTCAAGAAATCCAAGACCCAGTCTCGACATTGCATCTTTACGGGCTTTCTTGACCTCTTGGGTGCTTGATAGGATCCCAGCCGGCTTGACGAATTCTTTGCCGGATGATGCAAGAAGAAGGTTGCCTCGAGATACAAGTTCCTGTACTGAGAAATTCGGGAAATCTGCTGCTCGTAGAGGTCCAGGAATGGATGGGGGAGCGTATATACTACCCCCATGACTAGTGGGATGCCAGACGGGAACAAGAGAGAAAATCTGAGAGAGTGCCACGGAAGCCGCCGTCCGTGAATCAAATGATTTTGAGTGAAGAAAGGGAAGGATCTGAAGAGTCTATCAATATATGAAGGTGTAACGGGTGTTTCTAGTACAGACCCTCGCCACGACAGACAGCAGTTCTGCCCAGGCTGTACTATCATTTCGGGGTATGTGCTGACGGCTTGCGCCAGTTTTTATGTCGTCCTCGATGATAGTAACATCACTGATGACACTCTTGACTGCGAGTTGCGCTAGTTGTTTTGCTGCAGTGTTCCTCACTGAGGGGCTTGAACCGGTGTCTAATAGTAGGAGGAGCCTGTCCAACCTGAACTTTTCGTTGAGTCTAATGATTCCTGAATACGGACGTGAACTGACCTTGAAGTCATGCCTTAATTGGCAAACCGGGCCGGATGCGATCAGTGGCTTTCCAACGGTGTATTTAGGTTTGTTTACGGGGGGGTTTTCTGAGAGAGCCCGCGCCTTTAAATCTCCTTTGATGTACCGTGACTTTGACCCGTGACCGTCACACATTTTTCCAAATTGAGCAGGCTTCCCGAAAAAACTACATAAGCTTCGCCTTGATCTACCTGTGCGCCAGATGAGATGGGAAAGGGCTTGTGCAGCTGCTCTTTGCGAGGAGCTCAAAACGCGGGTTGAAGGTGATATCCCCCTGCGATGCGATGTGTTGTCTCATTCTGAGACAATTCTCCAGGTACTGTGAGTGCTAGCAAAGCCGAGTATCAACTTTTACAGGATGCAGCAGTCGACATTTCAGGTGGCAGAAACGAGGAAGAACGCTGTACTGAAATGTTTGCGTTGATGGAAACTTCCCACTCCAAGATGCGTCGTGCATCCTCAACGAACGAATTGAACGAATTGCGACAGTTCTATACCGACTCCTGTATTCTAAGAGGCCTCGCACAATCTCTTTTGTCACTTCCACTACAAGCTGTTGCAACCCTCGACCTCGCTATTATCATTGCAGGCGCTTATGGCGTTGGCCGAATGGAGTTCATCATGGACACTATAACGAGGATTCAATCAGATATTCGGCAGGAGGAGAGCTTCAAGATGCCGCTTCTTCCCCTACAAGCAAAGCCTTACCCTGCTCGGACTACAATACTTTGCCCATCCCCGCCCTCGTTTCTTTCCTTCCAATCTACTTTCTCGTCCGCGCCATTCGTTTTACGCAACTATGCGCAGAGTTGGCCTGCGTTCATTGACCACCCCTGGCGATCGGCCAGCTATCTTCGCTCTGTAGCTGGCCCAGGTCGCGTCGTACCTGTTGAAGTCGGAGCTGATTATCGGTTAGCGGAATGGAAGCAAGACATAATATCTTGGGATGTGTTCTTGTCGTCCTTAGACTTTGAAGACTGCCCACGTTCTACTACCAACCCGAATATCTTCTACCTAGCCCAACATGATCTCATGAAACAATTTCCCTCTCTTAGAGATGACATCCTGGTGCCCGATTATGTTTATGCTTCCCTGACTGCGCCCGAATGTCCGGACTATCAGCCGCCTCTCAATGAAGAAGGGGTCCTATTTAACACTTGGTTAGGGCCTGAAGGGACAATTTCTCCTGCCCATACAGTATGTAGTTATCGGCTCTGGCCCTATTTCTTTTCCCGCTGAGTCAATTGGCTAGGATCCTTTTTACAACTTTTATGGTGGGTTACCCTTTCTCCGATTGATGTTAACCACACTCAGTCAACCCCAGTTCAAGTTGTCGGTCACAAAAGCGTTTGGTTGGCTCCTCCGTCAATCTCATCATCGATGTACCCCTATCCACCCCGATCAACGAAAACGGGCAACGATCCCAACCAGGATTTTAAATTAGGGAACACGTCACAAGTCGGTGTATTTTCTGATGTCGACGAATTAAAGGACTTTCCGAACTTTATTCGCGATGTTGTCCCAATTTCGAGGATTGCCACCCTAGGGCCAGGAGACGTTCTTTTCTTTCCGCCCGGATGGTGGCACGCCATGAAAAGTGAAACGACGAGTTTTTCCTTGTCCATGTGGTTTTAAATACGTAGTTTATCACTCGTTTACATCAGTAAGTATCTTAGATCTATGAAGCGGCTGACCAATCATACCACACGTGTAATGGATCACTTTCATTGTGCCTTTGAAGTTGATTGTATCCAGCTCTTCAAGGCCACCCAATTCTCGTTTCCCACTTCTTCAACGATCGACCCTTGCAATTCGCGGCAGGATTCTGTCCAACCCTTCCAACTTCTGACTTGAACTGCTCGATTTCATCGCGGAGATTGCCCTTGTGCCTCGACTGTACCATTTGCCCGCTGTTGCCTCATCTCCCATATTACGGGTACTCCAACGTTGCAAGTAATTTTTTTACTGCTAGATGTCAGGGCATGATCAGGACGATGACGAAAAATATTTATATTCCCCCAAACCCCTGGGTTCTGCCCAAATTGTGGACGCCATCAACCATTCTTCTGACGGCGGTGCTACAATATTTTTAGCCAGGCTAGAAATCACCGAAATCTTGCCTCGCGAAGCCGAAGAGCTTTCTGCAGCCGGGAAACATCAAGAGGGCGGGGTTGAGAGGTAGTCCATCAACACAAACTTGTGCACTTCGAAACCAAATGACCCTCTATCTCAGATTAACCTTGGGTAACAACCGCCTTTCTACCTTGCCTACAGAATTCGAACTCTTTACCCGCCTTCGTTATTTGAACCTCAAGCGAAATAATTTTTCCACGTTTCCAGATGTAGTGAGTTTCATGAGCCCTGGCTGGATATCTCAGGAGCTAACAAGGACTGTCAGCTAACTCGCATACCTGTGCTTGATATATTAGATATCAGTCACAACAAGGTAGAGAGGCTGCCTGCACACCCGGGCAGCCTTATGCGACTGCGGGCGAGTTTCTCGTGTTTAAATTTGCCGTCATTTAATTAAAATATCATCCAGGTGTTGTGTCTATCGCGGAATAAAATAACAAGATTACCATCATATTTATCGCAATTTCAGAGGCTCGATGTCCTTCAAATCGATAGGAACCCGATTCACTGGCCACCTCGAACGGCAATTGAATCATTTGGTGACGCGCACGATGTGCACCATAACAAAGAATTTGTCAGGAATCTACAAAATTGGCTGCAAGGCGATACCAAGGCTGGTGAATACGACGACTCGGGATATAGTGAACAACCGGATTGGGACCGCGAACAGTACGTATTGTGTTTATCCCCTTCAGAGTATCGCTAATTCCACTGTCTCAAGGCTTTACGACTCCTGGCTGTTTCCTGTTCATGAAACCGATTTTGATGCAGGTTTAACACCTCATACCCGATCATTATCTGCAGATTCCAACCTGTCGATCTCTGACCTACTCGGCGACTCTTCTCCTCGGGCAGACCCCAACGAGCACAGACGTGCGGACAACCCGAACATGGAAGAGCTGCTCGAATCGAACCACATCGGAAGCTCGCTGCGGCCATCTGAACTCGCGGGCGACTCTGCTTCGGATACCTTCTATGCCCCCTCACCAACATTATCGAAAATGCAGTACGAAAGCTTACCAGAGGCTGGAATAATGCATATTCGAAATTTGTCTTACACAAATACCCTTCAAAAACTGCAACCTATATCAATAAACGGGAAAAAGAGTTTGCCTGATCTTCGTATCGCCTCCAGGGACAAGAATATACCCACCTCGCTTGAAGGATATTTACTTCCTTCTATTTCAGGCAACGGTGATGCAGTGGATGAACCTTCAATCCTTCCTCCGACTTCACTCCGACAACATTCCGACTCATCTTCTAGCTCTGTTCAGTATCCAACTCCAGAAGACCTTCACATTTCCCATCCTCGCCCCCCCCTGTTCGTAGCTATTGAGAGAAGTTCCTACTTCCGCCGCTTAGTCGCAACTGGTACCAACGAGTCTGTACCAAAGTGCCTCTTTCTATTTCTGGAGACGGCCAGGACCATCCTCTTCGCCTTGGGTCAGTTGTATCAGACACTTGACCAGTACATACTCCATGGAGGTCACGACCGACTTTTTGTGAGGTTCAAGAAAGTGCTAGAGCCTGCAAACGCCAATATGCTGCACTTAATTCGCTCTCTTGATCGGTTCGACGACGCAAGTAGAAAATCCTTGCCGTCTCCTGCCATCTGTCGTGGATTGGTGGAATCTTGTCGTGATACCATCACATCCTTCCGCAAGGCAGTTGTGGTCTGGATATCTCAAATCGGTTTGGAAGGATCTGATGATCCACGCTTTCTGAGATGGCTGATACTGGAATTGTATGCAACCAACGCAGAGCTTTCTACCTCCTGGCAAGCCATGATTCCGCAGGTTGATAGTCTTCGGCCTTTTCTCCATGGAAGTGTATTCCCCCAATCCTCTCTTCTCTCTGGAACTCATGGGGCGTTCACTGATTCCACCTCACAATCTCGGGACTTAGCGCCGGCGGTCCGTCTTCGACCCACCGAAACCTTGGGACCTTTGGGATCAGGGAGGGCTCGAGCACGGCGGCATGCTGGTTCGTTCAGCTCAAAGGATGTGCAGATAGGCAAGGAACTTCCATCATACGACATTATCCCAAGTATGGCTGGGGGCCTCGCCACAGATACACCTACTTTGCGGACCCCCAAGCGTCTTGCAACCGTCCCGATTGTTACGACTACTGCCTCCAGCAGCTCATCGATTCCCCATAATTCATATTCATATCTCCCACCTGCACAGCATGTGCGCTATAATTCGCAAAATTCGCTGCATGACTCTTTTGCAATGTCACCTGCGACATCGCCGGAATCTCATGCCACCAACCAAGGCCATTTTTCTGCTGGAATTCTAGCAGTTCAAGACACTCTTGATACCGCTTCCACAGTTTGGGACCAAATTGAAGACGCTTTGAGTCATGTTGCATCCAATAATCAGGATATGCGCGAAAATCTCGAAACAGCACGTTCTGCGACCCAAAGATTAGCTCGCAATGTCGCCGAGCTTTCGGAAGGAGACTTTGAGGTCGATAAGCGACTTTTCAGGGAGAATGTGCATGCCTTTCTGAAGGTCAGGTCCAATGTACTTGAAGACGAGTCTTTTTTTTTTACAAATCCTTTATTGTATACTAGACGATTGTTCAAATATCGAACATCCTCAAAGCCCACAGCAATCTACGCCTTGTCCCAGCAGCGCTGCGGTCTAACATGGCGAAGTTGACTAATTCAACCCAAGATTTTACCGTCTTGCTTCAGGCGTCCATTCCCTTTGCACCACGTTCTAGCTCGCCAACATCCTATCCCAAACTTGCGCCATATAATGCTAGCCCTTACCCAGTCCAGGACAATCAACTGAGCTCTAGTCTCTCAAAGTCACGCAGTACACAACCTACTCCGAACGATGCCAAGCAAGCCCCTTCTTCACCATATGATAGCTTGCGATCCGTAACCCCTCTTCACATGAAAGCCCCAAGCGTCAGAAGGCTTCGCATTACGCACGATACTTCGCTTGATAGTTCTGATCCAGGATGAAGCCCATGCTTTTGGGACACTGGATTCTCTTGTATTTATGTCCTTATATATTTATACCTTGCTTTTGCAAGACGCGGTATTGCACCACTGAATTACAATTGACATGGACTCGGACCCGGCCAATGGTCTTCGCCATAATACTTATATCCGTAAGTGATTATATATGTATGGTGATGTTTTAAATTTTTGAGAACATAGAAAGAGCTCACTTCAGAACTAAAATTGATGTTTATATTTTCAGTGCAACATAGAGGCTTGGACCAGTAATTATAAGCGCGGCAGCGCCAATTATCATTGCTCGTTGCACTCGCGACTATGAAATGCCCGAACAATTTGAAACAAGTAGTAAATACAGTCGCATCTCACAGGCAGTAACTGTTGCTTAACGCAGCGTATTTCGTCGAGAAAACAGGGAAATAAGTATATAGACGTGTGGTATTAGATACAGAATATGTCAAAAGAAGGGCTGGCCGGCTGCCAGTGTGAGCGTTTAATGTTGTACCAAACTAGTCATTTGGCGCCCCACCAGATTACCCGCGCCGGCGGGCGAACTTTCATACTATATCGTGATCCCATGGGCACATCACATATATCGAAGTCTGTCTAGGAGAGACTAGGGCGAACTGAGCTCTAGGCTGAGAACGCTACTGTCTACACCCAAGGCTACACTACTCCAAGCTTCAGGGAACAGTTCTTGAGCTCTCTAACCGGCTCAATCGACTATACAAGACTGTTCTACAGCAAGCTCTCGTTTTCCGCGATCATCTTTCCTCCTGCAATGCTATGATGCATGATATGACACGCCTCATCTTAGAAACTGCTCCGATAATCGCCGCATTCCCCCAGAGCCAACCCTATAACTCATCACTCCATTTTTCTCTTGACCCCACTATTCCATGCTTACATTTTGGTTCGTGTCCCGAGTCGCCATCATCAAAGAAACCAAACGATACGAGTCATGCTACTGACCCTCCTGGACCTTCGCCAAGTTTTTGTTTTCGCCCTGGCCCATCATTCGTTGACGTTAATGATGTTCCGTAGGGTGGTTTTTATTTTCTTGGCTTTACTTTCTTTCCATTCTTTCGTTACTGCGCCACCGATGGTTGATTGCAGATTCTTGGGAATTTCCTTCTCATTGATCTTCAGTCTTGAGTGGAGTGCTAGTCCGGCTAACGTCCCGCTCACACACTATTATTTACGAGCTGGCGAGGTAAACTTGTTTTGTACCTGAGTTATTATGTAACGTAGTCAGCCTGAAAATATTACCATTACCATTACACTGACGCAGGCGGTTGTATGCCTCTACTTCCGTCCGGCAACCATAGTACTAGTCTCGCGTCCAGGACGATTTGAGTACTTGATGCGTCATCCTGCGTCATCCTAAACGGTACGTATTCTCACGGCACTTCCTAGTTGCTTCCTAGTAATTATTGTGGGCTCTTCCAAGTTGCAAACCATAGACTTTGCCTCACATGAAGGTAGTTATCGTTGGTGCTGGTCCTTCTGGGTTGGTAACATGCAAGACATTGCTTGAGGCCGCAAACGCCGATTTCCCCTTCAAACCTATTATTTTGGAGCAAGAAGACGACATTGGCGGAACGTTTAGGTATCGCTCTTACGAGGTATTCGAACTTTAGTACTCAACTCTCTGCTGGAAGTGCTTACAAAGTAACTATCACCTCCAGTACTCGAATCTTGTCTCATCCAAGCAATTGACGAGTTTCTCTGACTTCCGTTTACCACTCTCTCACGCAGATCACTTGACGCTGCCGGTGAGATTCGTCCATTATTTACACTCATGCAATGCGATCTCATAGTCGGACGTAAATTAGGAATACGTGAAATATTTGGAGGACTATGCCAGTGCTTTTCAGCTGAACCGTAGAACTCAACTCAATTGCAGAGTGCTGAACATCCGACGCAGTCCATCAGGCCCGGGTCATATTGTTTCGTTTGTACGGAGAAGAATTGCTCAATCTGGAGAACAAGAATGGGAGGAAAGTACGTGTTGTTCTCCCGCCATGTAGAATGTTCACGATGTTGTCGTTAACAAATACCTGTAACAGCCCCAGAAACCATTTCAGCGGATTATGTTGCCATTTGTGCTGGACTTCATGTCACTCCAGCAATTCCCCAAATTCAGGGTCTCGAACACATTTTCAAATCTGCCAATCATGGAGATTCCGAGTACCTTCCTGCCGTCTTCCACTCGGTTGAGTACAAAGAAAGGTCTCAACTCACTGGGCGGCGTGTCATGATCCTTGGGAGTGGAGAAACTGGCATGGACCTAGCATATGAAGCAGTAAAAGCAGGAGCGAAACAAGTCGTTCTATGCTCTCGATCTGGGTATGTGACTTGCTGACGGCCTTGCCTGTCCTTTGTTTTATTGGTTCTATTCTAGATTTCTATCTTTCCCAAAAGCACTTGTAAGTAGCCCATTTTCTGTAAGCCTCCGATTCACGAGGATGCCAGAATGACTTCAAAATATTTGGGATGAAATTCGAATCCAAGACACCTGTTCCCATTGACTCCTTGATCACAAACCTGGGTGAAACAGCATATGTGGTAAGTATTGAGCCTCTAGATTTTGGAAAATCAATGAAGGTCCAATCCGACAAGCATCCATGGATTGCCCAATCTCATGTACGGTGGTTGTATGTAGATCATGGTTCCCTATTTCTTAAAACTTGGGGTCTAATGGCCGTAAATGCAGCATCTCGGACTTTGTCATCAAGCGTGTCCTTTGGCTCCTGACAGGTATGGAACGCTCTGCTTCTCTGAAATGAACCATTTCCTAAACTTGGTTGCCCAGGAACCCAGGCGGGGTGTAACCAATGGGTATATTGTTTTATTTGGTACTCTGCGTTATTTACGCATATCCGCATCTAAACCAGGTCGGAGAATTGGAGCAGAAAAGGCTTGGTCGAGCCTATGTATTCCTCAACAAGGCATGATTTACATTTGTCTCTGTTATTCGAACACTGTCCTTACTTTATTTTTGCAGTCGCATAAGGCAATGCCTTACCTGAATCGACCCTATCGCCATCGAAAATGGTATTTGGAATATTTGTCTCGATACATAGATCCGCCAGAGGATTCTCCGCCGCAAACAAATTTCGCTGTCGAACTTGCGCCATTTCCGACGCACTTCTTAAAAAATGGACAAGCTGTCTTCACCTCAAGCAATCGTAAGGATTATCTTCGAGTTAGCCAAATGGACATTCGACCAGATACCGTAATATTTGCCACGGGATACACCCAATGTTTCAATTACTTGGACAAAGAAAGCAACTACCCCTCTCCTCGTGATGCAGACTTGCGAAATATCACAAGAAGTGGAAACGAAAATATGGCTTTCATTGGTTACGTCCGTCCTGGAGTCGGTAGGCTGATGGATCTTAATCTACACTCAAAGCTAACCTTTCTTCAGGTGCAATACCTCCGCTTGCTGAGATGCAGGCTTTCTTTTGGGTGTCTCTCATTAAAGGCCAAGTAAAATTACCGTTGTCAACTCCTCACTACCACCTACTTACTTCAGAGGATGCACGCATTAAATATGGAGTGGACCATTCAGCATATGCAAGCACCCTGGCAAATGACATTGAAGCAGCGCCTGGATTATTTGAACTTTGGTGGAAACACGGGTTGAAAGTTTTATTGTGTTATTGGTGAGTCTACTCAACCCAATTATGTTTTTTTTGTCTGTTTGATGTTTTCACATCAATAAAGCTTCGGAGCTGCGTTTACTCCATTTTACCGCCTTGTGGGACCTTTCCAAGCCGACAGTGCTGTAGGGGTTGTGAGAACAGAGCTTTGGGAAACAATTACTAGACGGGGAATTCTTGGGAATATCTTCATGGGTTTGTTACCAATGGTCTTTTATTTGACATTGAACCTGGTGGCATATTTGCTCAGTTTCGTGTGGCATTTAGTAGGAGGGCTTGTTTGACCTACCGTGTTTCCCATTAATTTGAGTGAATTCAAGATACAGCCTGTGACGCCATGACCTTCAGTTGTGCGAAGCCGTGATGCTGTGACCCAGTATATAGACAAAGTAGAGGTTGGGAAAACCGGTGAAAGAAGTTTAGCTATGGAAAAAGCGGTTGTAGAGTCCTGGGGAGAGAAATATTAGGATAGAAACTCACTTTTTCATACCCATAACCAAGAATAGAACCAAGGACGTTGTTCTTCGATTCAATTTGAGTCCATTCTCTCAGCCAAAATTCGGCAATTGGAACTGCCAGTGTAACTAGCTTATTTTCTCCTCATATCCTCCAAAATACCAGTTTTTTTGTTTTGACCGTGACGATCGCTCCTAGTCCGAAATGTAGCTCGAATTTGAGCGTGTACAATTCGTCCGTCGATACGAGTCGAGGCTACAATTCCCGCTGTGTTCGCAATCAGTTTGAAATCACTCATCCCAGGGTTATCTTATCATCAGGCATCATGATCGCATTGGGCAATCATGACCAAGCAGCGACAAGCATTCCACAGCAAATGGGAGGCCTCATTGTAAGCTTGCATCGCGTCTCGTTAGTCCTGTTTCATCCTCTCAGCATTTCACAATGTCTACCACACGACTTCACCCTCACCACTCACTGCCTGCTCCCGTGGTGCATGCAACCTTTTCCATCTCTCAATCTAAATCCCATGTCCTGGCTGGCGTTCAGGACGCGTATTGGAGTGACGACGAGGCGGTACGCAAGATTATTTCGCGAAATATTCTTTCATCATTTGGTTAATGACATTGGCGATTTCAGGAAGATGCCGAATGCCCACTTTGTCTTGAGGAAATGGACATTTCTGATCTCAACTTCAAACCGTGCATCTGCGGCTATCAGGTGAATTCCCCCTTTTCCCCCCAAAGCCAGCGCAGATAACATTTATTTCCCCCAAGATTTGTCGATTTTGCTGGCATCACATCAAAGAAAATTTGAATAAGCGTTGCCCCGCCTGTCGTAGAGTTTACACCGACGACGCGGTCGAATTTAAACCAATTGCTACCCAAGAGTCAGGCTTTTTAATTTTAAACAAGCCTTCTTATCTGATTTTGGCTTTTTTTTTTTTTCGATCTAGCCATAAGCGCCTCACTCAGCAAAAGAAACAAAGAGATCGCGAGAAGAAAGACTTGGAGGCGTTGGGTAGAAAACACCTTGCAAATGTCCGCGTTGTCCAACGAAACGTTGTTTACATCGTCGGAATTGGTCCTCGCTTTGCGAAGGAAGAGGTACACCTTTTGTCTTCCTTTTTCTTTTCGCCATGCATAAATGACGATTACATCAGCTCATTCCGACTCTGCGTTCCAATGAGTACTTCGGGCAGTATGGCAAGATAACCAAGATTCTTCTGGTAAAGCGCAACTCTCCTGGTGGTGGTGTTCCGGTTGTTGGGCTGTATATAACCTACCATCGACGCGAAGACGCAGCCCGTGCAATTGCTGCTGTTGATGGTACCCAATCGCCAGGAGGGGGCCGAGATATAATGAGGGCCAGCTATGGTACTACAAAATATTGTATGGCCTTTCTTCGCGGCGTTCCATGCAGTGACCATAGTTGTATGAACCTTCATGAATGGGGAGATGAGAAGGATTGTTTCACCAAAGAAGATTTGACCACTTTGTGTGTTTTCACTCTTTTTCTTCTTTCTAATTCCATTTCAATTTTGTTGACATTTGCTCAGGAAACATACAATGAAAGCTACTGAAAGCAGAACCAGGACGGTTACTACCAAAAAGGGGGATGAAGACGGTAAGTTTATAATTAGTTGTCTTGACTTTGTGTGAATGATTGACTATCTTCACAGCTGGTTTACCCCGTGCGGCTTCATGGGCTCAAAAGGGCTCCGGTACTGTACCTTCTTCAGTCGGATCCAACCCAAACACGATATCAAGTTCCATGTTGGTGCCACCAAGACAAACCCGTCGTACTGGGCCTGTGCGACCGCCACGGAATGTAGTGAATACCGGGTCATCGTCAACGAACGAAAGTCGTCCAAGCACCACCAAAGTTGTTTGCGAGCGAAAATTACATTCATTGTCTTCATCGCGTCCTTCAACTCCCGCAGAGACAGGTCGTGTAGACGGCAGCGGCGAATCCAAAACGACCAAAATGAAAGAATCGGTCGTCCCCTCCTTGTCGAACTCACCTGCACCTTCAACAACAACATCTGACCAGGGCTCTGCTGTGCAAGAGATGCCACCTTCCATCCCGATCAGACCCGACTCAACTGATTCTTCGCAATCGAACCGTCCACCGTCCACCAAACTGCCACATGTACCCCTTGTTCCTCCTGGTCTAGCAGCACCGCCCGGTATCTCATCCCCTAGTAGACCTCCTCGAGCCGAGACGGCATCTCCACAAACACCTTTACTTGCGTCGCACTCGTCTTACCAAATGTCCACCGCGGCGCGTGCCCTTTTGGATGACGTGAAGGCCAGAAGAGAGTCAGCATTGCCCATTTCCTCTGGTTTGAGTCCGTTCCCAGACTTTGATAGAACATTACAAACCTTGAGCGGGGAAGATGGCGGGGGTTTCAGTTTTAATCTCGATCCCAAGCTGGCGGATGAGGCAGATTTGGCTGAAAATCTTCCTGATTTTGATATGACATCCACCATTCCTTTTCGCGGATCTTACCTTGATGCTTTTCCTGCCTTGCGCTCAGGTTCTCCGTATACCCATCCTCCCTCTTTAGGGTACCCTCAGAGTGTCGCCCACCCTATATATGACCCTTCTGCTGCAAGGTCAACGCCTGGGTCCCTGCTTGAAAAGCAAACTGTGAGAGGAGCGAGTTATCTTGGTTCATTTAATCCTTTTTCCGAGCCGTCGGTGGACGATGTAATGTCTTCGCCATCTCCTTCATTGAGGTCAAGTTATTCTCCAATAGACGAAGAGCGCAAGGTTTCTCGCTTTGGGTTCGCTCGCGGTCGTCAAAGCTCCACTGCAACTTCTTCGCCCCTCCATTCAATGGCCCCCTTGAACTATAGCAGCGATCTCCAACTCAATCATTCTCCCGATGACCTTGTGCATCCGTGGCCTCCAGGTTTGCACGATATTCATGTTCCAAGCCCGCTCTCTGGTTCTCCGTTACCGCACTGTGCTCAGGCTCAACCTATATTTGCTCCCCATCAAAGTCATTTGCAATCGCTGAGTGGCGGCGATCTCAGCGAAGCCCAATTGAGAAGCTTCATTCAATCCAGCCAGGAACGCGAAAATGGTGTTGTACATGCAAGGAGAACATTGGGTCAGTGTGTAGTCGTGGTTCTGTCACTGGATTTTATCGTCTCTTCTTACCCCGATTTGATTTTATAGATTTCCAACAACTGCAATTCAGGGCATCTCAACCATTCGAAGACCCAGCTATCATGTCGGCCAGTTTTGCACCGTCAACATCCATTGATGTTGAGTTTCCTTCCTATGGCCCTCCTCCCGGCCTTCCGGCACCGTCGCCTGGATTGCAGCAGGCCCACCAAAGCGGGGGGATGAGTGATAGGCGCAGTAGTTCAACGCAGGGTGAGTCCTTCGTATCTTGCTTGAAGGGGAGGGAGGCCAGTGTACCGAGTACCGTGCTTTCTCAGTGCGGAACTTCCAATGATCATCATGCAAATTCCTTTCGCCACCCTTCGTTCTCGTGAATTCGCGACTTTCCACTATCGAACGTAGTCAGCCGATCTTATGACTCTCCCTCTCCTTCTAGTTTGGTGTTGACGTCGATTCCAACGCTGATATTCACTTTGCTTATATTTCGCAACACGGTTTAGTTCCCTCGGTAATTCCTACTCCACCGACCCTTTTATCTCCTGAGGATTTCCCGGCTCTGGGTCCGAGCGCCTCTGATCCGACACCCGTTACTCACCAACCTGAACCGAGCGGTGTTCAGGATTCTTCCACCATTCTGAAGACCAAAGATCAAGAAAAGGCGGACCGCAGAGCAGCAAAGAAAGCTGTTGCCGCAGAAAAGGCTCTCGAGAAGCAAAGAGCTGCTCTCGAGAAAGCTGAAGCTAAGGCTGTAGAAAAGGCCAAGGCGAGCCGGGAGAAAGCTGCAGAGAAAGAAAAGGTTTCGTCTCTCAAGCAATCATCAACACAGGTCAGCCCAGAGAAAGTTTCAACTGGCGTTGTGGCGCCTTCTCCCCCTCCAGTATCGCACCCAGAAAAAAACAAGGCCGTCCGTCCTGACACTGAAAAAACGTTAACTTCAAAGAAATCCCATTCCAGGGTCATTGATTCTGCGGCAACTTCCAAACGTCAGGATCAGACTCAAACTCCGAAGTTGGCAACACGACCAGCCTCATGTGTCAAAGTGTCCGCTCCTTCCATCAACGATTCCAACTTACAGGTTCCTCTCTTATCCAAAAAGCCCAAAAAGAATAAACCTATTAGCAAGCCTGTCAAGGTTTTGAAGGAAGAGGAGTTGCATGAGGAGCCTTTTCCTCCCTCCACGACGGATATATCGCGAATGGCTGGGTTCATCGCGGACTCGAGTTCAACAAATTCCCGTTCACATTCCGTTGAACGCAGACATACCCCCACCTCTGTGCAGGAGCTTTTGGAAAAAATAGACGCCATAACTCCCGGGATGGATCTTGTAGACAATCCCTTTTTTGATGTTCAGCGTCTCACGTCTCCTGCTAAAATGCCCCTTGAGTATGGACCACTGGTTCACGCATTGTCTGCATTGTCTGTTGGTGGTGGGTCTTTCGCAAACAACATGCCTTCCGGGTCGATCGACAACGCCGTTTCGTCTTTCCAGCAATTGCTGGAGACCCTGACCCAAACGATATCCGACCTTCTACGCCTTCTTCCACGTACAACCTGGGATGACAGCTCATCTTTCGATGGTGTTTTGCGTGATATGCTTAAAGGTGATGACTTCCTCGATGATGGAGAAGAGGGGCCTGGCAAAGACGATGAGGTTGCGGCTCTTACATTGGCTCTTGAACGCCGTGCGCGGTGGATGGAAGTACAACTATCCAAACTAGAGGAGCTGCATCGTGATATCAATACGGCTGCCGTCCGAGCGATTCTCTCGTTCAATGACAATGGTTGGGATCGGCATGGTTTTTTGCCCCGAATTGGGAACACCCTGCGTCGATTTGATCATATCGGGATGCTGGAACAGAACGGCGAAATGCGGATGATGTCTGCTGATGAACTGGAGAAAAAACTTGCAGTTGCGAAGGAGGCAGCTGTTTTTGCAGAAATGGAGATCCGAGAGGCGATGGAGAGATCCCAAACTTCAAAATCGGGCGGGTTGTAATAAGGCTACCCATTGTTATCTTATTCCCCTCGCAGTATCTAATGTAACCATTACCAACCCTCTATAGTGTTTAACTAGATCAAAGGCGCAGTCGGCGTAATGTTCTCTCACTACCTCTCCTGGCGCTCTGCCTTGGCGTTGTCTGGGTACAACTTAGAGACTCAAGAGAGTCAACAAAAGAAAGACTGATTGAATGATAGTTGCATGCGTACTTCGCCTGGGTTCATAATATTCAAAGGATCAATTACCTTGGCAATTCTCATAAGTTGTACTGTATTCTCTCCAAGCTCTTCCTCGAGATACTCTTTTTTTCCGAGGCCGGCCCCATGCTCACCGGTGCCTGTGTAAAGGTAAGCCAGGTGGAAGGCAAATCGAACACAAACACGTTCCATCCAATGCAATGCAATCGCCCGATGAACAAGGTAGTGTACCGCTCCACTTGCGACATCGAGCTCATGCTCTCTGTCGAATAAGATGAGGGCGTGAAATTTACCATCCCCAACATAGCTGACTATAGTACTTTGCAGCTTTGATTCTATTCAGTCCTTCGTCGCGTAAAGAAGTTCACGCAAACGTAATAATACCGGAACACCACCATGGGACGAATTAGCACCAGCAATTGTTTAATAAAATGAAAGCCAACCAAACATCCGTTGTCCAGCAATGTAGTCCAGGATTGGCAGCCAAACTAGACATCAATGGATACTTGTAATTCTGCCAGAGATCTTCTGCTTCCCGGTCGGTGTCTGCAAATTTGAATCGCATCCTTTCACAATGCTTTGGATGACTTCAGAGGTTTTTTTGATAGATCTCTGATCACCCTGTATTTTGGAGAATGTGGGGTATGGGGTGTCCACTAAGCCTGCGTTATCGATAGCGTCCATCACTGGTAATGCTGGCCTTCACTGTTTAATGCAAGCATAAGTGAAAATCCAGGACTTACCATGATCATCCAGACGTTTGGCAAATTGTTTTTTTTTTACATGTCAGAATTGCAGCTATGGAAACTGCGCCATGGCTACACTGATTGTTAGTAACACAGGGGTCAATCGTAAAGTCGCTAATGGGAAGCACTGGTCCGAATTGGAGGAAATGCTTGTCAAGTCCATGGTGCACACCTTCTGTCGCAATTCCGAACGTACCTTCCGCACCAATGAACAACTTTTCTGTGTCAAACCAGCATCGGATTTTCTAGCCCTTGGTCTTGATGACCTGTCCATCTGGGAGCAAACCTGGAATACAGACAAGGTGCTTAGCATTTCGTATTGGCCATTTAAATCAGATTTCTAACGAGATTTAAAAACCACTCTGCTCTTGCGGTGCCACATCACACAGCATTTGCTGTGATTGAAGAAGTCTCAGATATGGGCGATTTCTCAGTAAATAATGTCTACCTACTTCCGCTGCATCCAGTCTCCACCATGCCACCAATTGTCTGAGGGTCGCGGTTAGCGCTTTGTCAATTGTAGATGACCAGATAGTACCATGCCTGGGATCCAACTACAGGAGTAAATGGCACTAGCTGTTTTCATAGAACAGGAATTGTATAATTTGCATACCGAAAAAATAATGGGATCCCCCTTTCCTTTGGTGTATGGTCAATATCTTTCTATCCAGCCTGACAGGTCAGGTCCGAATCATTGACTAGGTAGATCCATCAGCAACAATCCAAGGAATAGCGGATGATCACAAACCGTAAATGGAAAGAATTTTGTCCATGCAAGACAAAGTGAGTCCCGCTAGAAATTGGACAAGTGAGGAATTGAACTATGGCCTTCGGCTTCTTGTATCGTTGTACAGGTACACGGTATTTGCGCGGTATTGACGACTTTCACGACATCTTCGGTGGTTTTGAGCCTACCTTAAAGATCAGCCTCAGTTGTTGCTCACAGCGACACCTCTAATAAGGATCTACAATGACGGCATGGGGGGAGGTAGGGTGATACGAATGTTTGGACGATCCGTATGTCTTCCGAAAGGTGTTCTCATCCGTGGACAACAGAATTATGGTCCGGGGAAGAAGGAGGGTAATTCCTAATTTGCAGTTTCTAGTGCTTTGGGAGAGGCGTATCCACCGGCCAAGGTAGAGTTCTCCTTGGAATCCTCATTCTGAGATCAAAAGAAGTTGAGTGAATGGGTCACATCAAATAGTTCGCATAGATAGTCTGCGGCTGCGAACAGTATGCCGGCGAAAACCATTGATTATAAAGTGACGCATGCATTAAGAGGTCCGGAGAAGTTCTTGGACCACGGAGAGTATTGTGAAAATGAAATCTGGGATCGCACAGAAGAGGAGAATGGCCCACTGGGATATGGCAACAGCAAATTGGATTGGAAGTAACCACGCGGCCATGAGTGGTTTTAATGAGAGGAGAAAGGGAGGTTGATACCCGACCATTTTGTCGAAGAATTCACCTATAATATCTAATCGTTGAACGTTGAAGCTGGAGAGTTGTATGTGACCAAATTCGGTTATTATGTAATCTGACTTGTGTTTTAACTCTTCGTGCAGCTCACATCTCGCTCACATCCTTACTTTACTCCCAACGACCTCAGCACATGCCGCAGACCTCTAATGACCCGCGAATACAGGAACGCCTTTCGCAACTCAAGTTCGTGATGTGCTTTGTGAAAATGGCTTGATTACCTGAGCATTCATATTTCCAGTGAGATCGTTGCACGTCGCAATGAATTTTTGAGTGAACTATTTCGCATGGTGCGGAGTGGACGAGACGCTACTTCTTCACTTATCCCTAACGACGAAGATGAACACGGCCTTCGAACCTTTTTGCAAAGATTTGATTTCATGAAGGAGTGAGTTCAGTCATAACCTGACGTTTTATTATTTGAATAGATTTTTCTTGGATAGCTCGGATCGTGGCTCGATAACTACCTTCGAGGAAACCGAAATTCCATTTTTTGCATTGGATGAAACACATTCTTCTTTCTTATCCCCGCCCACGACATCGTCGTCTTCAGTTGATGGCAAGCTTGCCACCTCTACACGGACAACTCGAAGTCGTTCCCGTGTTGTAGAAGTGGTGAAATCGCCATCGCCTATTGTCGAGAAGCAACTCACTGCGGCATCGTACGAAACTCGACCTTTGAGTAAGGTGGAATACCTTCCGTCCGCAGCGCCCAGAGCTTCGAGCCCCAGTGCAAGAACAACAGAGCTCGAGCAACTAGATGAGGACAACGATGAATTGGACTTGATAGGACCTTCAACGTCATACATCCATAGGGAAAAACTATCACCACTAAGAATTACCGCCCTCCCCAGCACAAATGTGAATCGTGAATTAATGTCTACAAGAGAAGTGCTTGAACAGGAACCTAGGCACACTGTATCAATCTCAGAACCATCGTTCAAGGTGGTACCAGTATCTCCAGCTATGGAGTCGGCCTCCATTGAAGAAGAACAGGAAGAACGCGCGGGAAGTTTCATGGGAATTGAAGGGACGAAGGAAAGGACAACCCCCCGGCACCCCAACGACTTATCCGAAAAAGCTTCTGAAGTGGATGAAGATATGGAAGTGGATGAAGAGACTGAGGTGGCTCAAGAGACTGAGGTGGCTCAAGAGATTGAGGTGGCTCAAGGAGAGAACATGGAACCAGCATCAGACGAAGAAATGGATGTGGACAAGGAAACGAAAATTGATGCTAGGAATCCTCTACCCATTCGAACACCGAATGAACTTCTTCCGTCTCCCATAGAGGATAATTTCGAGGCAGGCGTCTCGGGCACCGTAACGCAACGGCCTGTCCTAGACACGGCGGAAGAGCCTCCTCTGGATAAAGCCACGAGCCTGAGTGACATTCATTCAAACCCAGGCGAACCCGGTACTCCTGTTACAGACATGCCGAAGCCTCCCAAGTATACCCCGATACACTTTCCTCTGCCCCCTAGTATCCAAGAAGCAATTTTAATCCCCGCTCCAACAACCAACGACGAAGAAACTGCGTTCAATCTTGACTTCGAGCCGGAACTTACACTTTCTTCGGTACCCACCAATATCGAAAATCGCCAACGATATGACCTCAAATACACCCTTCCTCCCCTCAGTGTTTTGCCGACAGATTTCACTCGCAAGGTTAAGCCAAGGCGCAAGAAGGATGGCAAGCGGGAAAAAGACGATGCCGTTCCGATGGGTCTTGCTCGATGGGGTGCGACAATCATGGCTAACCCTCTTTGGAAGAGAGTGGCGAAAGCCACAAAATGCTTGAACACTCGGGAATGGGGGGTGCGAGATGGTTTAATTATGGGATTATGGTTATAATTTGCTGAAAGCCTGACCATTTAGGTAGCAATGTCAGAATTACGGCTGATAAGGACGCTCGAGCGTATCGATTCTCTTAAGGACGGTGGACGGTGGGCGTTTAGGCAACCCAAGAAGCAGCGAGGAGTTGGGACGTTATTGAAAACCCACTGGGATTACCTCCTGGATGAGATGGTTGGTATTTTATTCTCCCCTTGAACACCCCTTTTTATCTCATTAATTTTAGAAATGGATGAGAGTTGATTTCCGTGAAGAACGAAGGTGGAAGATGGCATTGGCATACCATTTATCTACTGCAGTCCTCGAATGGCACTTTTCCAAAACATCTGAAGAACGCCAACGAGCAGGAATTTGTGTCAGATGGAAACCTCCTACCAAGGACCAAATAGACGAAGATCCCATGGAGGTTGATAACGCTCCGCTCAACAACATGGAACATCCTAATATGGAACTGCTTGGCATAAACTATGGTTCAGACGAGGAAGATGAGGAAGAGCTGGACAACGAGCAACATACAGTCATCGATGCGCTAGAGCCCGCGGCCGTCATAGAGGATGCCCTCAACGATAACACCGAGAGGCAACTAAAAAATGAGGATATTGATGATATATCCGCTCTTCATCTCATGCACCCCGATCTGGATCCTGGCGACGAGCAGACCTCGACCCCAATTGCTGACGCTGACCACTCGCACGCACAAGTCGCTGATAGTCGTTCTCGACTAAAATCCGATTCTAACGACCCAATCTTAGGTGATCCTAAATCAAGTTCCCAGTCTACGAATGGAGATGCCGATCCACCTGGTGCAGAAGCCTCTAAGACTAACCTTGCGCCTCTCCGAGAGTGCCTTGCATATGCAGGGGATGATCAATTGTTCGTGAATCTTGATGATATTCAGAGATTTGATCCGGTCGATCTTAGCACCCTCTTTCCGGATCTTCAGCCATACGGTCTCTTGGATGTTCCTGTGGTCGGAGGTGCCCCGGATGGGAAGAAAAAGATGGAAAAACGCTCTGACCGGGATGATCCCAATAAACGAATCGAGGACACGTCATACACGAGACTATATCCTACCGGGCGGTTCATGTACAACAAGCCTACTCTCATCGGTCCTCTTCAACCTGCCAAACGATGGAAGGAGGGAGGGTGGTTGCCAATGGAACAAACGCCTGTCCTTCCAGCTGAAATTGACAATAGTATGCGGGTTATGGAAGATAGCGCGAGCGGTGAGTTTATTTGAAGTTTGTTCTGTGACTCCGAACGAGCACTGATTTCTCTCAGAGCTTTTCGATGGAAGGACCAACACTTCAGCATCCAATTTTGCTTTCCAGCTACACTCTGCTTCTGTCAAAGACAAAGATTTGCGCAAGAAGTCAGAAAAGCTGTGGAGTTCAAGTGACGATTCTCTTCTCAAATCTCTCGTCGAGAGATATTCAACGAACTGGCCTCTCATATCTGAATGTTTCAACTCTTCCCGCGTGACAACAGTTACAGACAAGCGAACTGCTACTGATTGCTTTGAACGATGGAAAGAGAGGTTTGGCTCGGAACGAAAGGCCATCGTAGCTGAAACTGCCCATGCATCAGAAGATGTAACCACACTCACGATTTCTAATCAAATGACTACGAGAGGTGTGAAGCGACTTGCGAGCGCAAGCGTCTCCAGCCCATCTACTGCCTTCACATCCGATGCCAGGAAACGCTTGCGACATGGATCTCTCTCCGATGCCGTGCGCAGAACAGCAAAGAAACGCGCTGATGCTGCTCAAAAAGCTCAAGGTAAGTCGGTGCATTTATAGATCGTTTCCATAATACTTATTTGTCCTCGAATACGAAAAGCAATGCAACGGAAGTCTTCTTCTGTGGTCCACGAAACCCACAACCAATTTAGCAAGCTTCCAAGACTCGCGCCCGCAGAGCTCAGTCGACTGAAAGCAGAGAAGGATTTGAAGAATACCCAAGATATTGCGATGGCTCGAAAAATACAGGATGAACAAATCCGGCAGAACATCTTGCAGAGAGAACAAACTCAGCGTGCTGGTGCAGGACTTCCCGTAAGGCGGAAGATATTTTTTCGAATATCTTGCTGAAGGTTTCTTTAGGCCGTTCAACCCCAAGCAGCGCAACAGCAGCAGCAGCAGCAGCAGCAGCAAGGCCAGCAGCCTTCAGGATCGCAAACACAAACGCCTCAACCCCCTCAGCAATCTCAAGCGCAACAGCTTGCCCATCAACAAATGGCGCAAATACAACAACTCCAGGCCCAACAACAACAACGCCAGGATCAAAACCAGCGCCCAAACATTGCTGCTACAGTCCCCAATCGTCCTACCAGACCAACAGGAATTGCAAACACTCGGCCAGTCAATAGCCAACAGGCACAGATTTTGCAACAGGCGAGGGCCCTGCAAATTCCGGTGCAATTGCAGGCAGGTGGACAAACAAACCTGGTCAGTTTAAATTATCCATACATTCTTGAGGTCCTCGATTCTGAGAAGAATTTGTACATTTGTATGTTATCCTTTCTCAGCCGCAAGGACTGCTTCAAGGCCAAGCCCCTGGAAACCCCAACTCAGGAAACGCTTTTTACGGACTGCCACCGAATCTAACCCAGGAACAGGTTGAAATGTTTCGCGCTCAACTGCTGGTCAGCTAATAAATCCCTTTTTCCTGTGTAGTTTCTAATCTTGGCCATTCAGACGGCCCAACAGCAGCAACAGGGCAGCCAACCTGGGTTTGGTGCATAATGTGATTTGCAATTGTAATAGGGCTGTGTGTACAGATTTTTTTTTTTTGAAGGGTAACACGATCGATCGGTCCTCGGAGGGTAACACGGCAACCCGTGGTAATCCATCGTGTTTTCTATACCCTCACAGGGCGGTTAAAAAGGCTAGATATCATAGAATATGTCCTAGAATACCGATGTCAAATCCTGAACTTGTAGCTTGGAAAATTGAGTGAGATATTCGATTGAGGCATCCGATGTACGTATGGCCTGCGGAGTGACGATCTGTGACAGTGACCCGTTGTAAAGAACTCTGAGCAAGCTGAGCTCGTGTAGTACCTACCTATTCTCCCCCTTTGCCATCCTTAAGGCGGTCGCCCCACTCGTTCATTTTGTTATCAACCTCGTGCTCTCGTTAGGGTATGTATGTCGACCATCGTTTGCCTTGCCTTTGCTTATATGACAACACCCCTCTCTTTTGTTGCTAGCCGTCATGTCGAACAACGACCCAACGCGTAACATAGCCTATGATCCTTTGCCTCTCACCGGCGACGATCAACATTCAAATACGCTCTACAATGCCCCTCCTTCTCCTGACCCTCGTCTCTCCAGCTTCCACACCCCACAAATGATCCCGAGCGAACTGGGCCCCGATGACAGTGCCATTCCTCTGGGTGCCGCTCAGCCTCGCTTCCTTGGTGCCGCTTTGTACGATGGTCCCGGCTCACCGGCAATGCGTGATTCTTTTGCCTCGTCCCAGCACACCATTCCCAATTCCGTCTATGGCTCATCCGTCTATGCTCTCAACGACAACGCTGGTCAGGGTCACTTCGAAGGCAGCTACCGCGACGATCCCCGCGACAGCTATTACGCTGGAGAGCACGGAGGTGTGCCGATGACCCCCATGGTCACAGGCCATAGGGTTTTAGAGGAGAAGCGAGCAGCTTACATCCCGCCCAAGACGAAATCGAGGCGACAAATAATGATTGCAGCCGTCATTATTACAATACTCCTTATCATTCTCGCAGTTGTTATTCCAGTCTACTTTTTCGTCCTGAAATCGTCAAATAAGGAGAGCTCATCGAGTCCATCCCATTCGAATTCAGCGCACCCTTCTTCTTCAACGGCCGCAGTACCCACACCGTCGGCCGTTGCTGTAACGGGAGGTGACGGCTCGTTAATTACGATGGAGGATGGAACCACTTTTACTTACAAAAACCAGTTTGGTGGTACCTGGTACTGGGACGATAATGACCCGTTCAACAATGGTGCTCGTCCACAATCTTGGAGTCCCGCGCTCAATGAGACTTTCCAATATGGTATTGATAAAATTCGAGGGTATGTATATGTCATTGCCCTGGAAAACGTGCCTGAGAATATATTTTTAGTGTTAATTTGGGTGGCTGGTTGAATACGGAACCTGTGAGTAATATCCTTTGTTCTGTTCACTCCACATCCTTATTCAATTTTCAGTTCATGTTTGTTTATTCACCCGATTGTTTCTCTGCGTGATCTTCATTATGTTTATTATTTCCAGTTCCCCAGCTCTTTACCAAAAGTACTCCAGCAATCCCACCCCACCCGTCGATGAATGGACCTTGAGCCTGGCAATGACTGCGGACACCGCCAGTGGGGGTCTGTCACAGTTGGAAGACCACTACAAGACTTTCATTGTCAGTTCTTCCCTGCATTTCAAACTGCGGCTAACTCTGTCTTCTTCACTCTAGACCGAGAAGGACTTCGCGGAGATTGCTGGTGCTGGTCTCAATTTTATCCGGATTCCCATTGGTTACTGGGCAATTGAAGTTCGTGATGGAGAACCATTCCTGCCAAAAGTTTCATGGACGTCAGTACATATCTTCGGATCTACATCAACTATGCAGTCTTAACTCTTTGGCATAGATACTTCCTCAAAGCGATTAAATGGGCACGTAAATATGGACTACGTATCAACCTTGACTTGCACGCTTTACCAGGCAGTCAAAACGGCTGGAATCACTCCGGACGCTTGGGCACAATCGGTTTCTTGAACGGTCCAATGGGTTACGCCAATGCCCAGCGCTCTCTTGATTATATCCGTATCTTCGCAGAATTCATTACTCAACCCCAGTACAAGGATGTAGTAACAATCTTTGGCATCATGAATGAGCCTCAAGGAACCCCAATGGGCCAAGATCAATTGTCAAGATTGTACATCTTTAAATCCTCTCTCGCTCGTACACACCTAATCCCATTTTTTAATCTAGCTACCTTGAGGCGTACGACATCATTCGCACAGCTGGCGGAACTGGAGCCGGCAATGGTCCCTATGTCTCATTGCACGATGGATTTTTCTCTCGTACCAGCTGGGTCGACGTCTTCCCCAATGCCGATAGACTCTCGCTTGATACCCACCCGTATCTTTGTTTCACTGACCAATCCGCCGCCCTTATGTCATCATATGCAACCACTCCCTGCACCTCCTGGGGAGCTGGCGTCAATGCCTCGATGGGTTCCTTCGGTCTAACCAATGCAGGAGAATTCAGTAATGCTGTTACGGACTGCGGGCTATTCCTGAATGGAGTCGGTTTGGGGACACGTTACGAAGGAACATATTCAGGAGGAGGTTCGAGAGTAGGAAGTTGTACCAGCTGGACAGATTGGCAGAATTACGATACAGCGACTAAAGCTGCGATACGTCAATTTTCTCTTGCAAGTATGGATGCTCTCCAGGTATTTGCTTAACGTTACACCGCGTTCAAACCATACTTAACGTGAACCCTCAGAATTACTTCTTTTGGACATGGAAGATTGGTAACTCGAGTGTGAGCGGCAAAGTGGAGACACCTGCATGGTCATACCAACTCGGCCTCGAGAATGGCTGGATGCCAACGGATCCTCGAGACGCCGTTGGTGTTTGTGGAAACTCCAACCCATGGACCCCTCCCTTGGCGGCTTGGCAAACAGGTGGCACCGGCGCTGGCAACATTCCTTCCTCTGTTACATCGGCACTAGCATGGCCACCTCCAACTATCAGCAACGGCGGTCCAGTTTCGGATCTCCCAGCGTATACCCCCACAGGACCTATACCCACCCTCCCGGGCCCAACGTTTGCTGCAGCCACAGCTTCTATCGACGTGGGCAGTGGGTGGGCCAACGCCGCCGACACTCAGGGACTCAGCGTTAATATTCCGGGTTGCCAATATCTTGACCCTTGGGTAGACCCAGGGACCGCACCACCCCCAGTTTGCTCTGCCGCCAGACGAAGGAATGAGCCTGCCGCACCCACACCTGCCCCATGAGTGGATTACTATCCCTACTGTGGGCTCCATCGACGTTTTTGGACTAATTATTTTAGTATGAAGTTATCTTAACATGAAGGCTCTCATTTAGTGATACTTAATATATTTACTACATCGCCGGTGAGGCCGATTCACTGGGAGTTGTAAGGACAACTGGACAATGGAATGCTTCGTTTTAAATGGGTCTCTACAAGTAGTGTAAATAAGTATGTCTTGAGTATATCTCATACGCTCTTTTCGATTCAATTCCTTAGTGTTCCCCACTGGTAGTGGCGTATCGATCCTCGAGGTCTTCCTGTCCTCCGAAGCCACCCTCAAAGTCTCTGTCCATAGGATGTATTCCTTGGTCTAGATCTGAGCTAGTCTTCGAAGCCTCCTTCTCAACGAGACCTTGTCGAATAGCTTCAATTTGGGCTTGTTCCTGCACCAGTGACAGACGTCATAAGTTGTTGCGCCGTGCAACTTCATACGACGAACCTTTTGGTGAACAAAACGGGCCTCTTCAGCCTGTTCTTTCGCTTTCCAATTGGAGTCCTTGCCACTTGGTAAGATCCAGCTATTTATTCTGAGTTCCACAAAAGACAAACCTGTGCAGTCGCCGCCGTGACGGTTGATGACATCGTTGTGGTTGTAGATCAAGGTGGATTACATAAATACATAGGTCCTGGCGGAACCCTTTGATTATTCAATTGTATTTTTCGGTCTGACACAACCCTCAACGGGCTTGGTCAACGACCTTCCCACATGGAATCGGTATCCGACGACTATCTAGAATCAAAACAGCCAAAGAAAGCTCATGCATTCTACCCCTCTTTTACGCCAGTCACCAAGTAGAGGGTCGTCATTTTCCCGAGGGTGCTAGTGAGCTCGGGGATCCCACCAATAATCTGTGCCCGTGTCTTCACTCCATCAAATTCAATTGATCCTTTACCGGTACCAAAGACCTTGGTTTTGGCCAGCTTGACTTCCTTCAAGTTTTTCCCCAGACTCGAGCCTGTGTGGTACATGGGCAGTCGAGGCGCTTTTTGAACAGTAGCATATTAATAGAGCCTGGACAGAGATAAAAGTAAGGGCAGGAACTGAGGGACGCCGATTTACGGTGTCATCTGGTTAAAGAAAATATTTTATATATCACTATTCACACAAAGCATCTAAGAATGTCCTCAAGTCCTTCTGATCGATTTCCATTATGCTCAGATCGAAGGATCCGTATTGAATATCGGCATTGGATTTTTGTTGGGCTTCAAGGAAAGCTTGGGAGAATTGACTGAAATTGTCATGAGTAGAAGCACAGCGAAAAAGTTGCTCAAATACATACTTCTTGCGGATTTGACCAAAATCTAGAGCCGCCAGAATTCCAACGACTGAATAACGACCCTTCGGCTCATTGAGGCAAGCAACCACAAAAGGAAGACTCTTCTTTTTAGCTCCAGTGCCAGGCAGTTTGTCTCGGAGAGCATCTACCAACCATAACGCCAATCGCGTTAAGATTCCCGGATGCGAAAAGAGGGCTAGATCTGGCCCTTGAGTCAAAACCACGACTCGGTGGTTTCGCATCGACCGAATGTCTTGTTTGTCAATAATGGATGTACCCTGACGAATTATTGCACGCTGAAGAGACATAGCTAAGCTCAGAGATTGTCGCAGAGCAGGAACGCTAAGTGCGATCAGTGAATTGAAATGTCAAGCTTCACAAGCAAGCTCACTCAGTTAGCGCATCATATGCCGCCCAAAAGTTCTTCACCCACCATTGTGGGTCCTTTGGTTGATCAGCTGCTTTTTCGACTTCGATAGACGGGTCACCCTGCGGATTTGTAGTATTTCCTGATCCTTTATCAGACCTGGTCTTTAAATCGCCTGTCGATGAGTGATTTGCTTCCCAGATCTTCCCGGATCCGAACCATTCACCACCATTTCTCATTCCCTCAATCTCAATCTCCATGCGCATTCCTTCGGCCACATCTAACAGGGCACCTATTCCTTCCACAGCATCTGCTGCCGACAAGGGTTGGGAGTGGAAACCGTAACACCGCATAAACGATGGATAAGATAGTTCAACTAGGCCATATTCTGGGGCTATGTCGTTTAATTTTTGTATCAAGGAGTTTTTGAGATCCATATCCATGTGTGAATATGGCTGCTGCGTCTGAGGAATGGAGAAACTGCAAGAGAAAATGGGTTAGACAATCATCCCAAGCCACCAATATTATTTTATTCATACCCCATTTTTGCAAGGAGGCCAGTTAATCTTTGTCGTCCTTTTTCTTTCCAAATACCAAGTTTACTTGCAACATAACTTGAGTGGAACATTGCATCGTACAAGTTCCAGTGCCTGAACAACATGAAGCGCAGTTCCTCGGTCGTCCTTACACTCATGTCGTCAGGTTTAACTGAGTTGAGTGAGTGGGGTATGTCATTGGCAGTAGGCTGGGGATTAAGGCGGGATACTTCGTCAAAATATATGGCATGAAAAACCTCGTAGTCATCCCGAGATATGTGAGAGGTGACGTATTGGAACGTCAACCCCAGTATTGCAAGCCTGCACAATAAGATCAACACAAAGCTCGATCATTTAGTGGAAGCTAATACCAAAGAAAATCATTATCGACGCGTTCAAGGAGGGTAGCGAGGATATATATTGTGCTTGCCGCGCTCTGGCCATGCCAATTTCCGCACAAGTAATGTTTAAGAACTTTTGTGTAGTGATTATCGTATTCTTCGCGAGACATTCGATGTTGCTAATTCAGAGCGGGCAGCATATTAACGTAGACACAAGGAAGAAAAAAAAAATCCCGGTCAACTCACAACTTCGTCCAATCGTCGTCGTTTTCGAGGAGCATTTCTTGTGCCTTGCCGTCGTTTGGACGTCGGGGATCTTGTTTCTAATAATGTATCATACTCTTCGTCTTCATCATCCAATTCACTATCGTCTTCAAATTCATCTGCCAGATCCTCGTCCTCGTCATCAGAATCCGGTTTGGGTTCGTACTATTAAATAGGGTTCACCGGTCACTCTGACATATCTTCATGATGGGCGCACCTCGATAATTTCCCAGGATTTCTTCACGTCTCCCAGTTTGTCAGCCTCTCCATCGTCCCAAACGAACACTCGTTCCCCATTCTCCCCCCCTGCGAATAAATTTCCCAAACTTTGGGGGCGCAGGGAGTCGATAACGTGAATCGTGACTTTTAAATTGAACTCTCCAAAATAATCCTCACGTGAAGTAAGGTCTAACTGGCTGCCCATGCCAATCAAAATCAAAGTGTGAAGCTATAAACCTTTGGTGAGCCATCAAACGTGAAACGTGAAAACGGTTGACGCTCACATCAGGATTGGTCTTAAGTTCATCCCTCACACCCTGGACACCGTCTCGACCAACGATAGGGATAATTCGATATGCAACATCATCTTGCTTGAACAGCGTCGCTAGCATGCGCGCTGCAGACAGAGCATCTACATTGGGTGCAACGAGTACAATGACCGAAGAAGCTGAAGAAAGGGGAGACCGCCGATGTTCTGACAGTATCTTGTTATAAGCTTGAAGGTAGGAGGGCTTATTCCCCGCAAATTGTGGAGGGGGAAGATATACCATTGTTGGAGGATTTGAGTGGTGTTCATCAACGCCGTGACTGACGCGGCTGTCACAATACACGTGCGCCGTCCCCTTGTCACCTTAATCGCCAGGCCCGACGGCCCGACCTCCGGAGCAAAGCTGTATCCGATCTTCACTTGCTCATTTTTGACATACCTTATCCTCGAATCATGAAAAAAGAAAGAGGCGTGACAGCACCGTGTGTGTTTCGCATGGATTGGCCACGACTGTGTGGAGGTACGCGGACAAAGTGCTCGACAGTAAAAAGGATTTCTGATTGTTTGTATAAACTATAAACTCTCGGATGCGAGGTTGGCCAATGCATATGCATGAAATACGCCAGTTCATTTCCCTCCGAATCTTCCGCCCTCAAATCTACATCGAATTCTTTTCCAGCGCTCTGCCTGTTGTCATGCGAGGCACATACACTGCGCTTCAATTCGCCGTCTATTCCAGAATCTCACTCTAGCGTAAAAGTGGTGCAAGGGATTGGTTATGGAGGTTCCCTCACTAGGAAGACGGCAATTCAGCCCAGCAATGTGAATGCTGCGGGTGCCGATCATATTGCAAGTTGGGATATTAAGGGGTTGACACAAAGTGCCATAGCAGGAGGGTAGAAGACGGAGGCGAAAAGCGTTCGCGCAGTGAACCAGATGCTGAGAATAGGGAACGAGTTTCACTATAATTTATTCCTACTTATTCACCAAAAATGTATTCAGTTTAACCTGGGCCGTTTAGGGAATGGACAGGCCACGAGCTCTCGCAGTCTGACAAATTTTGCACATGGCGCGACAACGACTTCATTGTTAATATTCACGAGCTGCTGGCCGTTGTCAACTAGTAATTATAAGGTGATACCACTGCCATCGGTGAGGTCGATAAAGAACACGTGACGAAGCGGGCTTGGCAGGTTCCAAAGTTTTTGGCACCTTTGGAACAGCATGCATCGGTGCAGAATAATCTCCACCGTGCACACTCAATGTAGATGTCAGGGTGTCGCCACAGCTGCTAAATTAAAAGTCAGTCTCCTTACTTCCAGTGTCTTGATGCATGCTGAGCAGATTAAAGCCTAGGGAACAGGAAACCAACTCCCTTCCAAGTTCCTCGTCTCCGAGCTTGCGGTTACCAACACCAAAGCAATGGTCACGTTCTCCGCAACCTTCTCTGCGAGGGAAGCCCCTTTGTAAGTCAACCCCAACGCCTCCGGACTCCATCTCGAAGACAACCACTATCTCCGATAAATGGCCTCGTTCATCACAACCACTCCTTCGCCCAACTCGGAGTCTACTTCAACCAACCCCTCCCTCTGAACAACTACAATTAAGTCCTTCTCATAACAGCCCCCCCACCAAAGCTCATCAAACCGGTGAAACCTCACCCGCAACTTCTGCTGCCTCCACACCCTTTCCTCCATCCCATACGACTTCTAGGGGATCTAGCAACCTCAATAACCGTCAATACACTTCCAAACAAGAGCCCCGAGTCCAATCTCAAAATCCGCCTGGGTCAACTAAGCAGCATCCAGATAGTTACAGGCGATCGAGGTTTAACGAACAACATGCCTCAATCTCTCCAAAGCTGCAACGGCTCAGTGAACGAAATGGGATACAAAAGGCTAAAACGATGCAGGGGCGCAACGTGAAGGCTGATGTGAAGGCTATAAAGCCTCAGCGAGCACAGTCCACACGGACTCGCAAGGCCATTTTCATACCCAGTACATTGACGGTGGCTACACTTGCTAGAATCATGCATACGAAGCTTGGTGGGCATCTCTCTTTTCACGCCGAGACACTCCTGTTCACAATTTTAATTAGAATACCTTCAGATGAGGATGCGGCGGGTAGGGATGGTCGAGGAAGCTAATTATGACCACAGTACGTCAACTTACCAACATCTTTCTTCGTTTCATTTGCTGATCTCTTGATAGTTCTGACTTCTGACTACGCTGTTCTTTTGGCCGAGGAACTTGGATTCAAACCTGTCGTTGACGATGAGGCTGCATTTGATATTTATCCCCCGTTTGTCTTATTTGCTATCTCTTTCTGCTACAACTCACCCTTTTTTTTCAAGCCCCCCTCATCCTAATCCATCTTCTCTACCGTCTCGTCCTCCGATCATAACGATAATGGGCCATGTTGATCATGGCAAAACAACACTCCTTGACAACTTGCGCTCAGCCTCTGTTGCGAAAGGTGAGGCCGGAGGCATAACACAGCACATTGGCGCCTTTTCTGTTCCTGTCAAGAACCAAATTCTCGATGATGGTTCTATAAAATGTATCACATTTTTGGACACGCCAGGACACGCCGCCTTCTCAGCAATGCGTGCACGTGGCGCGGATGTCACTGACATCGTCGTTCTGGTAGTTGCGGCGGACGACGGGATAATGCCACAAACGAAGGAGGTCATAAACCTTATCCAAAAAGAAGGTGCACACATTAGCCTGGTCGTTGCCATCAACAAGATGGACAAACCAGGAGCCGATGCGGTGAGAGATGTCCAGATTATTTTATATAACGAACCTCTCATTCTTTGATCCAGGAATCTGTGAAGCTGGCTCTTATGACTGAAGGAGTTCAGCTGGAAGAATTCGGAGGGGATGTCCCTGCTGTTCATGTTTCTGGATTGACAGGAGAGGGCTTGACAGATTTAGTCGAAACCCTTTCCGCCGTCGCGGAAGTGCAAGATCTCCGAGCGGAACAAACTGGGCCAGCACACGGCCATATTATCGAGTCGAACCTTCAAAAGGGGCTTGGGTTCGTACTTGCGTTTTAATTCATATATACATCTTAATCTTTGTACAGTCCTGTCGCTACTGTTTTAATTCGTAGCGGCTCTCTAAGAACTGGGTCGTCCACCATCAGTGGTTTAGCACAGGGGAAAGTGCGTCGGATGGCTGATTCGAACGGCAAAACTGTCTCAAGGGCGCTACCCGGGATGGCCATCACAGTCTCTGGTTGGAAAACACTACCCAAGGCAGGCGACGAGGTCTTGGAAGGCTCTGAGACGGATATCAAAAAGGCCCTTGCAAATCGTATCAGAAAGGCGGAGACAGAGGCTTTACACGAAGACATTGATGCCATAAATTCAGCGAGACGACATGACCGAGAATCACGTTTAGAAGGGGTGGATCCTTCTGTTCTCGAAGGTACCACCACCTCGGGACCAACTGAACTGAAGCTTATGATTAAAGCGGACGTCAGTGGCAGTGGTGAGGCATTGGAGGGCGCGCTGAACGGCATTGGCAACAAAATCGCGGTGTCCAAGGTTATTTCAACGGCTGTGGGTGACATAACAGAGTCAGATGTCATGATGGCCAAGGCAGCCAATGGTGGGGTTTCTACTTCCTATCATATTCATGCAAGGTTTCTAATAAGATAAACAGCCACACTGCTTGGGTTTTCCGTTTCAGTGCCCCGTTCGATAAGGTCTATAGCTGCACAGAACGAAGTTCCTATCGCCACCTCCGATATCATCTACCGACTTGTGGAAGATGTTCGATCTCGCATTGTAGCCCTGCTACCCACGATTAAGGAGACTAGAGTTACAGGCGAAGCGGATGTCCTTCAAATATTTGAAATTCAGCTGAAGGGACATCAGATGATGAAAGTTGCTGGCTGTCGCGTCATCAATGGTTTGGTTCAAAGGAATAAATTTGCCCGCGTTGTCAGGTCTGGTAAAATCATACATGAAGGTACCATCTCTTTTTCCCCTTCTGTCACTGGCTAATAGGTTGAAAGGGTCACTGGATACCATGCGTCAACTAAAGAAAGATGTGACAGAAGTGCGTAAAGGCACGGAATGTGGTCTCAGCTTCAAGGAATTTTCGGATCTTCAAGCAGGGGACGTAATTCAGATGTATGACAAAATAGAGAAGCCCGGAGTAATTTAGAATTAGAGCAACAGTAGAGATTTTCTAGTTATGTAAACTCGGTACTATATCATACTCTAGCTTTGTTGCTTTCGTCGAGAATAATTTCTTTGCCTCCGACTGTGCCAGTTTTTCCACCCACACCAAATGTCAGACTAATGTTACCGAGGTCGCGGTTGGTCTTTTCAAGAACGGTCCAACTTCTTGCGTCACTTTTCCGGAGGTGCAATTCAACCTGGATAATCCATCAATATGTTACCGATGCAAAATGTATACTTTTATCTTTCCTTGGTGCCGAAAAACTGATAAGAGGAGTTGCTTGGGTCGATTGCCCCAAAAAGAACGAGGGTTCGCGAAAATCTCTTGCTCCCTGGAAGAGAAAAATCGAGTGTAACCTAAAAAGAAAGAGGTTCGCAAAACCGGAGATAGCTATCCAGAACAAAAAAAAATGCCTTATTATCGTCGAATTGGATGGTACTCCGGTCCTTGTCCACCTTTTTTGCAAAGATGGAGACGTGGACTTGTTCTGGCGTTTGGTAGTGATCGATACGGCATTCTACTTGTGCCTCTATCTACGGAAGAGGTGAAGCTGAAGAAACTAGATACTTCGATTTTCATGGACTCGCACCTTTTCTTCAGTGATCACTGGAACAAAACAATGACGACCTGTCTGACATCCTCCAATCTTCAGAAATTCGTCAAATTCCAGAACCCGACGCTTGCAACAAAGATAACCCTAGGGGACAGACCGGTTCCCTGATGTATTCTTGTCAAGAAGAAGGTTCACCGTACCTTGCTACCCTCCCTGAAATATGGCTGAAGGGTTTCTCGTTAGAACAACAAGTTATAGAAAGGTCTGGATTGGTTGTCTTACCGGTAATGAATGATAATGGCAAACAGTTCCCTCGCCATCTCCCTGTCTGTTGACTTCATCGCTGACAAAAACGGTACTACAACCTTTGCGTCTACAAAGAGCACCGACTTCAACTGACGCATTCAGATCGTCGAGCTCGAGGGTCGGAGCGGGGGTGGGGGGAGCCTCTACGGGGAGCGCACCAGCAGAAGCAGATCGCCCGATAACATGATAAACCTCTTTTCCATCCAGGATTTTCTGAGAAACGTTGGGAGATGGCGTTGATTGAGGTGCAGGTGCAGGTGCAGGTGTTATCGTGGTGTGTCCCCCGATCTCTGTGCATGGCTATAGGGAAAAGCTAAGGTGAATATAGGACGAAAGGGGACATGCGAATGGATCACTTGCGGGAATTTGCATGAACTCATCGAAATCGAGCACTGGCTTATTGATATCATTGCAGCAAGACCAAGATTTCAAACCTTCGTGGAAAACCTATAATCTATTAGATCGCCATCCCAGTGAGTTGGTTTGTACCATTAAATATGGACCCACCGGTGCTCCAGGATGGTAGCTGCAAAGTCCGATATCACCTTCATTATACTCCACCCCGCAACAATTTCGCGTGCAGCGAGGCATTCAGTCAACTGAGGGGTTGGATGATGGTTGAGGTCAAGGAATTTTGTTTATGTATTCTAGAAAGATCGGTCACGTTTGAGAGTGATTACACATAATAATTATGATCACAGTAATAAAAAAAATGGCATCCATTTCATATAATCTATCCACTAAAATCTGCAGAAAACTAGCGTTAAATGACCAGTAATTAATCGAGAAGATATACTTTGATAGGCAGGACCAGGTAAATGGTCATGAAAACCCCGAACCGTACGCTTCCCAAACCAAGAAGGCAATACCCCATGGCCCCACCCGACCAGCAGTACGTAGTATGGTCGTATACGTTGTCCGTGCTTCTCTGGGATTATGAGGTAGGTTATCTGATTGGAAGAAATATCGAAATCCGTCCTCATGCATTTTGCCTCTCAAGATTTTGAAAGACGATTGATGGTCGGGATGCAGTTCGAGGCTCTTTAAATGGATCGTGCGGCGTGCTATATCCCATGGGCGACAAACATACTCATAGGCGAGACCGGCTATCACCTGTAAAAGGATGAATAAGACTCGGAGAAGATCATATAAGCCCAAGCACATACACCGCCGGTCACAAGTATGACACCATTGAGGAATGCTGGCAACTGCCTCCACATGGAGCCGTTATTCTGAATGGAATTGAACGTGCCCACCCTGTCAACAGTCAAGTTCTTGGTCGTTGACCCAACGCGACGAGATAGCTCAAAAATCAAGAAAAAGGCGGCGAAACCTGGGGAACATGAGTTTCAGGTGAAAAACAAAAAGACAGGATGTTGACCAAATGTGTCCTTTGCACAGCCCCAGCCCCAGCCATTCCATCCACGACCCGCCATTGAGCTAACTTCGTGCAACCAGCCCCGTAATTGCCGGAAGTCCTGAAGATGAATAGGTGTTACACTCGTGGATCCCGGAACATTTTTTTTTCGAAGGACTTCCTTCCAGACACAGGTCCATGAATGCCCTGAAAGTCCATGTTCCAGAAGGAATTTCATGTTCTCGGCAGGAGCTGCAATAAGTGCCTGACTTGCACCAGCGACAGCACCGGAAATAGCTGAGTTGGCTAATGTATGACTGCCAAGGGAGGGTTCGAGCCTTTTGCTGGTTTCGCCATATGCACCCCATAGTACAGCGCCTAGAGTCGCATTGACAAGCATTGGGGGAACAAAGTATCTCGGAATAACCCCAATCTAAAGTTGAGTCGAAATCAGGCAACGATTGAGCGAAGTTTCCACTATACCCCTTGAAGCTTAACCAAGGAAAACAGGTATTGATGATTCAAGGTCACACCCTCACGTTTGGCCAGATTCTTCAAGATATGCCATCCATTGACTATCGAGGTCTGGCATTGATAGTGGGGGTAAGGCGATGACAGAGCATACGCACCTTTAGCTGGACGAAAAAGTCGTACTGGCCTAGCAAAATAGAGAGCCAAACTCCGTGATGCAGTCCGTGCTATAGCTGCCTCTATATTGCCCTGCTGTGGAGTGTCCCCTTGAAAGAAGCTTATTACTGTAAAATAGATAAGAATTTGATGAATTGACACACCTTGACTATTTGAAACAGACATCGTCCGCAATAAATCATCGTCAGGATCTTGCATAACCGTACAAAGAGGTTTGGTTGGTCGGACCGCCTATAGTTGTCGCATGGCGTAAGAATGGCTGTCAACTCTACGGTATGCAAAATCCTATTTAGTAATTATGTAATTAAATTTAGCACCCCTTTGCTCTTCTTTTACATATGAGTAACCCATTGGGAATAACCCCCACAATATATTTCCAAACTGCTGAAAAATTCGTCGGCTACCTTCCAGACTCAAACTTGCCTCTCAGATATCCAATATTCAATCTCCAACGCGTCAACGAGC
>Ga0307517_10001006_pt1 | contig 47842 bp, 64 predicted proteins | sample 23_EM_MG_FD_194515 | JGI IMG/M metagenome (GOLD analysis project Ga0307517, IMG submission 194515) | Populus trichocarpa ectomycorrhiza microbial communities from riparian zone in the Pacific Northwest, United States - 23_EM | ecosystem: Host-associated > Plants > Roots > Unclassified | place... | reverse complement strand
TGTAAACGTTCACACCCCCCCCCCCCCACTCCCTCCCCCTCCTTCCCTTCTTTACCCGTCCCCTCATTTTTCCACCCTCCTTCCGACTTGACTTTCCTTATAAGTATTCGGATGTGGGATTAACGATTCATGGATTCTGATTCCAGGACAGACTATTTCGATCGTGTGTTAGGAGATGCTGTCGAGCCTTCCTCTTCCCCAAGCGAAGGGAGCCCGTCTCCCCTACGGGCACTCACTGAAGAGGCGGTTGCTGGCCTCGCCGGCAGTCCCGCCTCCGCCTCCTCTTCCCATGCGGCGGGACGTGACCCAGTGTTCAACGAGTATGGCGACTTTCATCATCCCCGGAAGGGACATCGGTCTCATGTACGGGACTCGTCTTCATCATCGAGGAAGTTGAGTTCGTTGCTCATGTTGACCTCGGATCGCCTCGACAAGGAAACCCGGAGGGCCAACGATGCCGAACGGAGGGCATTGGAGGCTATTTCTTTGGCTAGGTCCGCAAACGAGGCCAAGCTCATTGCACAGAGGGACGCCACGAGAGCAAACGAAGAATTGAGGATGTACAAGTTGCAGTACGATAACGCCCAACGGGAGATTTTCAAGGCGCAGGAACTGATCGATCAGGTCGAAGCTGAGAGGCAGGACGCGGAGGCTGCTGCTGCTCGGGCGAGATCGACGGCGAGGAAGTTGAAAGAGCAGAATCTGATCATGATGGCGAGGGAAGAAGGTAGGTCGCTTGGGTACCAGGAGGGTCTGGCTACTGGTAGGAGAATGGCGTACGAGGAAAGAATGAGAGCCGGTGATTATACGGAGGACTCCGCTTCTGAGGATGAGGTTGTACTCCCAGAGCATCCTTCGAATATACGGCTTCGTTCACCTACGCCGGGACCTGGTTCCCGACCCTCATCTCGCCCGCCAGCTGCGAGACAGCCGCCCCCCGCACCTCCACCGCCGATGAGGTAAGGAATGATGCTTTATCTTGTGACAACCCCTCTTAACTCCCCCCCCCCAGACCTCCAAGCAGGAGCACTCATGCCAACTTCGAGTCGGTTCAACATCCTTCCACACTAGCTACTCCCATACGGCCCCCACAACCGACCCATCTTGGACCGCAGCCACCACCTATTCACCTTGAGGCAACACCACCGCCGAGGAACCGCGCGCGCAGCAAATCCGATCCACTGGGCTACCCTCCGGACAACTGGATCCCTGTCGCTGACGAGAAATCGTACATCGCGATCCCGCCACCTCATCACATGTCACCATCCCTCAGCCCTGAGGCTATGGAACCTCCAGTCCGCGTCCCGGATTCTGCACCGCCTGCCACTGTAGAGGATGCTACCGTGGGGACATCAACGACGAGTGAGACGTCATCAGAAACTATTCCCCCGCAATCGGCCGTGCGCGTCAAGGACTATATTTACCGTGCTTCAAAACTCCGTGAACGTGAGGAGCGACAACCCCAGAGATCGAGAACTCCGACCCCGTTGTCACCCGGTTCGACCAGGATGTCTGATTATGGGATACTCAGCTCACCTGCGCAGGTCGATGCGAGAAAGATGAAGGCGCCCGTTCAGGTTCACCGTTTCGAAACCGAGAGGGGTACGCCGGTGAGGGAGAAGACGGATCGGAGTTGGAGTTTGAGGAGGAAAAAAGAGGTGACGATAATCCTTTTCGCGATTCTCCGCTTTTTTCAGTTACTTATTGGTCGTCGTAGTCTCCTTCATCCGCCAGAGTTAACGTCAGTCCTGCACCGGTTCCTCCTCCTCCCATTACAGAGGATATGATTGCTGCTCCACGACCGAGGAAACCAGGCAAATCTCCGTTATCCAGGATGTCCCCGCCACCATCTTCTTCGTCATCTTCGTCGACCTCGACCGCCAAAATTTCCTCGTCGAGTACTCCATCCACTGATAGGACTAAGTTGGATCCTCGGAAGGATCCAAGCTCGGGTGGTGACTCGCGGACTCCTCTCGGTTGGTTGTTCAAGAAACGGATGAAGGAACACGCGAATGAGAAAGGAAGTGCGAGCAGTAACAGCGTGGATATCACTGTCGAGTCTCCGGTAAGGTTCCGTAGCCATTGTCAACCTTTTTGATCGACTAACCTGGGCGCTGTCAGTCTGAATCCGGTCACTCGTTGTACCACGCCAACGTCCCTCCCGAGAATCTTCCACAACCTACACTCCTAAGCCCAGACTACCGACCCGCCGTCTTACCTCCAGAACCGTCCACATCGACACCAAAACCGAGGGGGGAGAATCAGAACCTCCCGCCTCTGGCGGAATTCACGAACTTGATCTCTCCTGGACAAGGGAACGTTGCGACGGGGGATTTACCACCGGGGTTCGTACCGAACCCTCCACCTTCTGATCAGGTGCAACAGGGTACCGGCGGTGGTGGACCACCGCTCAGGCGCTCGGGCAGCATGAGGTCGAAGCGGAGGGACAAGGAACCGACTTACGAGGCAGCACCGTTGACGCCTGGAGTACAATATCCCACTCTCCCACCTGCTGGAGCGGACATCCCGAGACCAAAGTCCCGGGCGTCCAGATCTGTGAGGCAAGGACAGGTCCCTGGCGCCTTAGTGGGCACACCTTAACCGTCCCCCATCACTCAAACTTTCGACTGATCACGGGTTGCGCTTGTCGCATCAACGTGGTTTTTAGGTCTTCCCATTCAGTTGACCTCCTGTGATCTGCGTGCCGCGCGCGGTCATGCTGCATACATGCCTATACCATTACACCGGCACTGGTTTTTTCTTTCTTTCTTTTTTTTTTGAAACAGGGATCCGGCGGTTCGCCCGCGGTTTGAAGGGGCGGATCCCCAAGCTAAGCCGTTCCGGGCCATTAAAATCTTATGGAAAGTTTCTTCCAAAGGTTTTTGTTCATTCTAACCATCACGACCCCCACCTACTTTTCATTTCATCGGACAAAGTGTTCTCCGCTATTTTATCTATCCTCCCTTTATTCGGTTCACGGCAATTTGATTGTACCACTAGACATTCATATCTCTTTATCTCTGCTGTCCCTTTTCCTCATTTTTCGCATGTTAGCATGTACCCCTCCCCCCCGTCACCGTCCTCGTCCCCCACCCCACCGCGACATCCTCGCATGTTTGTTTGTACCCGTGTTGTATGTAACAGGAGGTTCAGAAAGTAGAAAATGTTCATATAAGCGTGCATGGACTCCGGATACACCACTCACCCAAGAGCCCCCATCCCGCCCGAGTTGCACACAAATGTATACAAGTAGGTATCTTCGGGTTCGATTACAGGAGCACCGGCAGGGTAAGCGCAGCTATCGCAGAAAACAGAGAGAAAGGACAGAGGGGGAGACAGGATAGGATGTGAGTATAATACGAAAATAATGTACGCAGTTGAGAAGAGACGAAGACCGCGGGTTGGCCGATACGCAGCGGGGAAGTCGCTTCCCGAAACAAAGAGTGGTACACGGAGCGACTGTCGGCCACAGGCGGGACAATAGATATCGGAGCCGAAGGGTGAAAAATAAGAGATATCAATAAACAGGTAACGAGAGTCCGAAGGCAAACAGGTAGAAAGGAGTGGCAAACTTTGGGTGGTTGACCCTGTGGCCAGCGGATGGTATAGGTCCAAATATACAGAAAACGGGCGATGAATATGAACCTCGATAAAGTTAAAAGAAGCAAAAAAGGTAACGACAGTGGTGGACAAGTTGCACAGTCAGAGAGGGGTGAAGAGAGGCTGACATGGCCGCACACGTTTGTGGCAAGATCGGTTTACTCGTTTGCCACCTGAACAGGGGAAAAAAATGAGCTTGAATACACTCCAACTCATTGAAAGGCCAACCTTGAGAACCCGTCGCCCTGCTCCATAATCTTCATCGTCTCCCGGGCTCAGACCGGGGTGACGCTCCTCACTGTAGTCTGAGGAACTCGAGAGGCGGTAATCACCCGGAGTTTGGCTCTCGAATGGATTCGGGAGTTCGCCCGCGTTTCCAGGTTTCTCTGGGACTGGTGGTTGCTGGACTGGGGGGTTTCCTGGGGTGGTCCCGCTGTAGGCGTTGGTCACGGAGGCCGTCGAGACGGGTCGCATCTGGGGCTGATGCTTCTCAGAATCAGCTTTTGTTCGGTAGTGGTCCTGGTATGACTCCTGTGCGGGAGGTTGCTGCGTATGTGGATCCTGTGGCAAGGGATCGGTCGAGTAACGAGAGGCCAGGGAGTGGCCCGGCTTGTTACTCTGCATCGACTTGTTTCTTGCGACGCCGCCATCTGGGTGAGGCTGAGAGGCGTTGCGGGTAACGTCGTAACCGCCTCCAATAAGACTCGGATCTTCCCTGCGATCCTGGGCAGGGTTTCTGTAGCGTATGTTGGCCTGGTGCTGCGGCATGGTCGCGTCGTTCTGTGCACCGTAAGCGTTATACGGGTCCGGCTGGTTCTTTCCACTCTTGGAACGGTACAGGACGCCAGCACCGATTCCGGCGGCACCAGGCCCTCCACCAGTTGCAGAGTAATTGTCTGGGTCCGCATAGGCAGTACCGCCAACATCAGACATGCCGTATACTTCTCTCGTAGGAGCGAATGAAACCGGATCTGGGTGGTAGGTATCGGCGTAGCCGTAACCGCCAACACCATGGCCGCTCGAGCCATACCCATAGTCGTCGTCAAAGTCGGGATTGTGCGCAGTGGCAGCGGCTTCCGCGGCAGCAAGTGCGACGTCTTTGTCGAACCTTTCCGCACGCCGACGGCGGATTACAGCCGTAACAATGAAGATCAATATCCCGAGCCCAACGAGACCTACGACGCTAAACGTGCCAGCAACGGCCCCGGTATTGCTAAAGAAGCCCTTGCTGGTATTGGTGCTCACGGAACCAGTGGCTGAAGGGGTCGTTCGAACGATAGTAGTGACAACTATGGTATTACCGTTGGAAACGGAAAGGAATGTTGATGGTGATTCTGAAGGAGTGGGGGTTAGCCTCGGAGGAGGAGTCGAAGGGGTCGAGGGCGAGGAGCTCGAGGATGAGGAGGTGGAAGATGTGGAAGACGGGGGTGGAGTCGAAGGGGGTGAGGTTGAGTTTGGGTTCGAGGTCGACCCTGGTAAAGATGACGAGCTGCCCTCAGAAGTGCTGTTCGGAGGAGGAGGAGCAGGAGGAGTTGACGTGTTCTCGCCGGGAGTGGACGCCGGGCTCGAGCTACAAGAACGTCACAAAAGGTTAATCTTTCACAACCGTTGTGATGCGAGATACAGAGCGCTCACAGTGGGGGTGGGGGAACAGACGATGATGCACTGGATGAGAAGCCTGCATTTTAGAAGTAAAAAATGAGTGTTTTCCGGGGAGGACGTGGCGATTATGGGCTCACTCGACATCTTTGGCTCGCAGGCGAGTGGTGACGGGGTGGGCCTCGGCGAGAGGAAGTAGAAGAACAAATCGCGTGATTCAGCCTTTGTCGGCTAACTCCGGAGAATCTTCCCACCGCATACAATCATCAATTGGCAAAGCGGTCCTCGACATCGACCGAGACTCGGTAAAGGTCGGCAAACCTTTTCCCTGGGTGTTTGGCGAGTAGCTTGCGCACGACGAAAGCTGTGGGCGAGGGGGCGCTTCAAACTGGAAGAATCTGTGGACGTGGGCGGTCGCGGCGGTAAAGTGACAAAAGCCTGGCGCCCAGCCTGGTGACGAACTTGTGATCACAAGGTGGATGACTACTGCCACCGAAATCGGTCTTTTCGAATTATGCCGAAGAAATAGGAGAGTTCGTCTATGTATCCACGAGTAAATAATTCTACAGAGATTCAACGTAATGACCTCTAGGCTCTACACATGTACCGGAAACTTGGCCATCCGGGCTGGCCAAAACTATAAATGCATAAAGATAAATGAGCAGCGAATGTGAATGTTTGTTCTAGGTCTTGTGGCTGATGCGTGCAAAGGACCGGGGGAGGGGGGTAGAAGTCAGGGAAGGTGACACAATTAATTGAACAGCACTCGGAACACAACATCCAAACTCCGGTAGAATTGGGGGCAGAAGGGAAACAACGCATACAACGAAACACACATACAACGAAACTGCAGCCTAGGGGGCCACGACTCGCTGCACGACGGATAATTAGATATAATCTATAACTTTACCTCCCGCATGTACAATCCATAATTTGTCAATCGTCGTTCAAGACGGGTGTGGTATGGCATGATCACCGAGTCAAAAATGCTCCTGGGTGGCCACGCTCGGGATGCCCTCGCCGATAATCAGACCATCCTCGTCCTCATCGTCCTCGTCCTCGTCACCGGGGGCAAATTCAAATGTGAATGCGGGCAGCTCAAGCGTACGAGCCCCCTTCGGTGAGTGATGTAAGAGCTGGGGAACAGGGGGTGACACGGATCTTGGTGGTGGCGCCGGGGCGCCTTCACCATCCATCCATTCGTCTTGCCACAAAGCGTCGATCTTCCAACGTTGCTGAGGATCCCGGACGAGTAGCCTCTCTACGATTCTCTTTACCCCCGGGATTTGCCAGAGAGCCGGTTGATCGTCTTCTTCCGCCTTTGGCCAACCGTATTCGCATTTAGCGATCCGCAACAACATCGCTTTATGGCTCTTCGAGTTGAACCCGCCGTGGTGGGAATCGAATGGCAGACACCGGGTAGCAAGTGCGTACAGCACGACGCCACAAGCCCAGGCGTCTGTGTGGCGTCCATCGTACCGATTCCCCATAACGATCTCTGGGGCAGCGTAGGATTCGGAACCGCAGCGGGTGGTCAACCACGGGTTGTCTGGGTCCACGAACCGTGATAACCCAAAGTCGGTGAGTTTCACTAATGGCCCTGAGGACCATGCGCCGGCCGCGTTCAAATCCCTGGTCAACAGAATATCTGAGGGACGTGTCAACTATCACCCATTAACCGGGGGGGAAAGAGGCTTACTCTCGAGTTTAATGTCGCGATGGACCAGGGCAACGCTGTGCATCCACCCAACGGCCTTACACAATTCACCCCAGATTTGGCGTAGGTGGGGTTCGTCAAGGTGTGCGTACTTCTCATCTGAGTTGATGAAGTCAAGTAGCTCGGGTCCGTCTATGTGCTCCAACACAAGGCAGTAGTAGGTGGATGTAGTAAACGAGTGCATGAAGGACACGATGTTGGGATGGCTGACGTGCTAAAAATAGATGTCGGCCTCCGTCAAGTGGAACAGCAAATAACCGGTGACATACCCTGAGGACTTCGACCTCTCTGATGAAGCTCACTCTTGTCCTATCGTCGATAGCGCGATCTGTCATTTTGACCGCCGCTAGCCGACCGCCAGGTTCGTTCGAGTGCGGTCGATCAAACCCATTCTTGACAGGCGATGAATTCGTAGCCGACAACGGGGTACCACCTTGTATTCTCCAAGGTTTTGTACCGGTCACGCCAGATCGTCCAGTGGAACGCCTACTGCTTTTGCGTCTGACGACGCCATCGCTGGCGGCGGACTTGAGCCTCCTGATTGACGCCTTGCGTGAGTGTACTACCTGCTCCAGCGTTCCGGAAACATCACAAGCGAGCCAGACGCTGCTGAACGATCCCTGGCCGAGAGTTCGGAGAAGGGTAAGCGAGACAGAAGAGTCATCTTCACACGCGGAGATTATCGATCCGGGATGCAATAACTTGGTATTGGTGACGGACACCCGACGGAGCTCTCTAGATGGTCGATGCGGGTTTGTTGGGCGGGGTGTCGCTCGTGGCGGAGGTGATGGTTCGTATTCGGACCCTGCTCGGGATGCGGAAGGGGTAGGAAACATGCCGATAGATAGTGGTAATGGGGATATTTTATTCGATGGGGACCCCTCCGTGGGAATGAAAGATGGTGTTGAGCTCCGACCAGTGGACAAGATCCGAGGAGTACTTTGGTTGGGCCGCGGTGTCTCTTCCGCGGAAACATCGTCATGGGAGGGGTCATATTCGACAAACGTGCGCGTTAATGAACGTTTAGGAGAGTCGTCCAGGGAGGTGTGCCTAGACGGAAAGAAGCGCGACAAGGGAGGTGGCGGCGACATCCTCCTCGGGGGTGATTTGTCCGAGTGAGATGAGGAGGAAAAAGATGAGCCGGAAAACGACGAGCTTATTGAGGAGTCGCGGGAGATTGGGGAGGGAAAGGGCTTGGGATAGTCATGCGAGTCCGCAGAAAAGAAATCGACATTGATGGATGGTGCCGCCGACACTGTCATCGTCTGCGTCAACTGCCGTCGCTTTCGAAGGCAAAAAAAAGCATACACACCGTCTGACGTTATAGAGTGGAAGGAAGGGGACTTGTTGAGGCTGGGAGGGGGCGCTGGTGAATCATACGTGCACGCGAAGAAGGCGTGGGTCTTCGAGTGCGTTTGTGAGCTTGCGACACGCTGCGGGGTGTGGGGGAGATGCAGCATCGAGGGACACGCTTTGCGAGAAGGAGCGGTTGGGGGGAGGGGGAGGAAGGACTGAATGAACGACGGGGTATATAAGGTCAGCACCGAGGCATAACACCCGCTGACTATTTGTGAATCGGTGGAGCAGCAGAAGCTGACAAAAAGGCTCGGATGGTGCGGAAGTTAATTGCGGAAACACACAGCCGAGACTAGGAACCCATCCAGGCCGGAGCCAGCATTGCGGGACGGAAAGTTATGAATCGGAGGGAGGTTGTAAACTCAGATTCAAAGCAATCGACAATCTCCCACGTATTATCCCCATATCACCCGCATAGTTCCGACAACAGCACAAACACATGGTACATTGGGAAAAAAAAAAAGCTCAAGCTATACAAAACGGTTCATCGCCGCCGATAATCATCCCGCCTATCCCCAGCGCTACGCTGATACCGCCTCGGGGGCGTCCGGCTCCTACGTGCTGGCGAACGTGACCGGGACGATGGTGGGCTGCGCGTTCGCCCGCGGTGGCGTCGGCCAGGTCCGCTGCGGCCGTAATCACGATCAGCGTCACGGGCCTGGTCACCGCCTCTGCCCCCAAATGGCGACCGACGGTCGCGGCTCCTATCGCGGGAGTCCTCACGTCGTCGAGGGGGTGTCCTCGAATCAACTTCCCGGTCCCTGTGTGACCTTGGAGGTGTCGAACTTCTACGCCGCGATTTGCGACGCGAGTGGTTGGAAGACCCCGAATCAGAGTCAGATGAGTCTTCTGAACTTGAATCATCCGAGTCAGAGTCCGAGTCCGACGATGAGGACCCTTCGGCCGCTTCCAACGCCCGTCTTTGCTCCATAATCAACCTTGGTGCGTTCTGGCCCGAGTGATCGTGAGCAAATTTCGCCTTATCACTGATGTAAAGATTACAAACCTTCAAATGCTCCCGCATCTCTTCAGTAATTGCCCCCAACCCGATCGAAGTAAAGTAGTTGATAGCGAACCGGGTGTTCTTTGGGTTGTCCAATGGGAACATCCCCACACAAGCTGATTTTACCTCTTCATCGGCAAATCTCTCCTTCAGGACCTTGAGACCCATTGATTCCTGCATCTCCGTGAGCACGATCTTGACAAAGATACGGCTGCTGGACGTCGTGTCTTCCTCGGTGAGTTTAATGCAACCCATGGCATTCCACGAGATGGCGTCGTTTGCGAGGAGGTGTCCGAAGAACCGGGCGATATTCCTGAGCCGGTTTGTTTCGTAACGGTGGATCGTGTCATAGTACGTCCAAAACGCAGCTTCGAAACAGTCGAACCAAACACGGTTCAACCGGCAGAAGCGCTCTCCGACCAACCCGTAAAAGGTGGAGTACGAACGTTCTTGGGAGCAACATTCAATGACCATCTTCACGAGTTCAATCTAAACAAAAAATGAATGAGAACGTTCGCCCTCATACGCCGCAAACGCTCATACCTCCTGACCCTCCTTGATCTGGATCTTGAGAAGTTTGTGGACGGCTTCTTCATAATTAAGGGCATTCATGATCGTGAGGTAGATAACCTTCCGCAGGTTAACCAGGTTCGTTTCTGTCATGTCCTGGATTCCTTCCATCTCCTCAACCGCTGTTATATACATCAGCTTTCAAGTCGCATGGAGTTCGGATTCTTACTAACCTTCCTCCTCATCGCTGGCGTCCTCCTCCTCGGAACCAGATTCTTCATCCGAATCTCCAAGGATCTCTGCCTTGATCGCCTTGTATTTCTCCTCGTTCTCCAGGTAGTTGGAATCCACCTTGAAGATGTTCAAGCCTTCCTGAATTTGGAGGTCCTCCTCCAATTGAATTTGATGTGTAATCTGCTCGTCCTCATCGACTAGATCCAGGCCGTCGGGAATGATAGGGTTGTCCTTGTAGTTGTCCTTCCTGACTTGCATCAAGACTTCGATCATGTACTGGACACGGTGGCTGATGGAGCTTTCGTTTAACACGGCACGGAATCGCTCGAAGACGGTGGCGTTCGCTTTCGGCGAGTTTTCTTGGAGGAACGCGCCAACTTCTCTGGTGAATCCAACCGCAATTTCGATCGAGTCGTCGGTGGGGCGTTCTAAGAGCAGGACAAGGATCTGGAGGGCAATAATTTCGTGTGCCACTTGCTGGTTGACGAGGTGGGCGATGAAAGTGGTCGTCGAATTACACACGATCTATTCAAAACGGTAAACACCAAACATTAAATCGAAAAGCCGTAGGAGTAATTGTACACGCACCTTGTCGTTCCTCTTGAACGACCTCCGGAATTGACTAATCAATCGAGTCAAGACCAACTCTCCAACCTGGGGTAGTTTTGTGTTGATAATTGCAACAAGGCAGGCGAATACAGGCGTGAATGGCAAACTCGTGGCCTGGGCTTTCATCACACTTCTGGCAAAAAGACCCTTCCCGCGTATGAGGTTTTCGGAGAACAACTCTGGGACGATATTCTTGATGTTTGTGATGTTGACCCTGTTGACAATACCAGTAACCGACTTCCGAAGGGCGTCCCAGGCCAGTCGTTGATATTCTGGGCTCGTTTTGTCTTGGGCGGCGGTGGCTTGAAGTGCACGCAGACGCGCTGGAGGCATGTAGACGCCGCCAGACCGGGTCCCGATGAGTTTGGCGAATTCAGCCTGAGCATCGAACTTTTCCTTGTCATGGGTTTGGGACTTTTCCTTTTCCAGTTTTTCGAGTTCGTTCGCGGCCAGGCGTGCGACCAGTTGTCGTTCGCGTTCTGCGCGTCGCACTGGATCAATATCTTCGACCCGGGGGTTGTCGTGACGAGGCCCTCGGGGTGAGGCTGACCGACGTCTTGATGAAGGAGGGCCGTCCACTGGCGACAACGACCTGAAAGGAGTTGAAAAAGCTGCACCACAGTTAACACAGACACACCCACCGCTTCCGCTTAGACAATACACCGTCTGAGGGGCCCGAGGCTGCCACTGTGGCAGACATCGTCAAAGTCGAGGTTGAGTGTGGAAGTTGGTCACGCGCTGATCGGATCCGTCACCCTCAGCGAACCCAAACCGCAGTCCGATCTTTCAAGCTTACCTTCTCCCTCCTCTACCACCATACCATTGCGTGCGACGCCCCTGCACATAATGCCACTCGTGGGAGGACTCGAAGAGCGCACTTTTGAGCACTCTACCTTCATGCTTTATGCCAGAGACGCCAAAGATGTACTGCAACCAAATGAGACACAACGGAACACCCTGATTGTCGCAGGCGTATACATTCTGGTGATTGGAATTCTGTGGTACGCCCCGTCTATTGCCCCCCTACAAAGACATTTATGTGGTACGTAGGCATGTGCCCTATCTGGACAGAATCAGTGAGTGCATCGATCCTTAACTCCTGACGATTGTGCTGAAGCCCTTCGCGCGTGGAGTCTACCCATTCAAGTACGTACAGCGACTTCTAGTGACGCACTCCCTTCTGAATGTATTTCAAGGTTACTCACTGTTGGGTTCCATGAGGTGCGCAGTCGCCATTTTCCTTCTCCGCGCTATTGATGGGCGTTTAGATGTCGCATGCTTTCGCCGGTGTGCTCACCTGCGCACGCATTCACTCAATCGAACTCGACCGTAGGTGGATCTTTGTAGCAGGCTCGAAATATACTGACCCGCGGACGATTAGCCGATGAAGGAGGGGTGACGAGAATGTCTGGTGGTATCCAGGCTATTACTCTCCCAGCTGGCTATCTGGGCTCCTCTTTCATAGGAGCGTGTCTGATTGCCTGCGGGTTCGACACAAATGCCAGCAAGGTTGCTTGCTTGATTCTCGCCGTGTTTTTTCTGTTCACCCTCTGGTGGGCTCGCAAGAACTGGCTGTACGTTCGCCAAAAGGGTGGCCGTCCAGCTAGATGTTAAAATTCTCACAGGTCTTGGGTCTTGATTGCCGGCATGTCCGGCCTCATTCTTGTATTCTGGTTTGTCGCAGATGCGGTCGCCTTGAGATATTTTGTGAGCATTTTTGGCATTCTGTTCTCGGTGTGCGAATGACATGCCTTCAGATATTATTTATCGGTGTAATGTCTTGTATGTACGTCCTGTGGGACGTCATCGGTGTGTATTCCCCCTCGCTTTTATGAGTGTTTGACTTACATGCCGTGAAGATGATACCATCCGCCGCAAGGTCAACAATTCCGACGCGAGTGCATTTGCTGAGATCTGCGGCTGCTGTCCATCCCGAGGTGAGCACACCCTAACATCGGGTGGGCCTTGGATCCTGATCCATAAGACAGTTTGGGGTGTGATCTGGTTGATGGTTGCGTTCGTATTCTTTGGGCTCGGCATCATAGTCGGTATTGCTTCATTCAAGGTGCTTTCGGATTCCGTTCACGGAGGTGAAATTGACTTACACGGGATTTATAGGGAAGCGCTGCGGAACAACGGGTGGCGGCTGAAAAGTTCTTGCCCGGTCCGGGTTCCGTGAATGCCGGTTCACAGTTGGCCCAATCACACTACGCGCTTTGCGTCTCCCTCGTCACTTCTGTCTATCTCACTGCCTGGAGACATTGAGTATGTTTTACTTCTGAGTGTATGAGACAACGTTGGACTTTCTTTCACGAGGTTTACGATACTTTGTATGACATTGTACCCAATCTAGATACCCCCACACTCCAGACTTTCTAACGTACCACTTTCCTGATTCCCCTCCTTGGTCTGTGTGAAACGACGCCGTCTGGCTTGAGCCTCGCTGTGGCTCTTGTCCAGTGGAAAGTGAATGCCTCCGTGGTCTCTGGTAGTCCATTGGCTAGTACACCCGTCCGTCACGCGGGAGAGTGGGGTATCCTCTTACAGTATTTCCCTTGAATTTCTCTCAAGGCTCCACCCATTTTTCTCGCAGCCCGGGCCACAATTCCCAACCAAATGGATTCCTCCCGGAATCACCCAATATTTTTGCAAGTGCGCACACCTCATGAGAAATACACGAGAATACGTAGCCCTCTCTGTTTGGCTCTTGACTTCCATCTTATCGTGCCCGCGAATTCACTCACCCACTGTAATCCGAAGAGGTTGAATCGATGTCGGGTGGAGTAATCGTGGGAAACTGCGCTTAACGCTTCTCAACCGCTTCCGAGCACACGCTCGACCATGCGAGTCCGAACACCCTCTTTCGCCCTGCTTTCTATTTGGTTATGGCTCCCGTCAACGTTCGCTATGTGGCCGTTCCCTCCAAAGCGATTTAAGGGGAACGCCTTGCTTGGTGCCGGATCTCTGGGGCTCGATACAGATGGCAGAGTTGTGGCATTGGGAGACTTCAACGGAGACCAATTGTGCGCGTACTCTACGCACTTTTTGCACTGTTCACGAGGTTTAACGTGGGTTCGTAGCCTTGACATGGTTTCTATAGGGTCCGATCAACAAACGCTCACCGTCCACCTCTGGAATCACGGTGAGCACCACCACGCCGCCTTCTCGTGTCCCTCGTTTGTGACTCCTCGGATTGAACAAAGAGCGATTCGAATATAGGACTTCGACGGTGCTTAAGCACAATCAACGTATCGTTAATGTTGTGCCTGGAGACTTTACGCAGAGTGGGCGGTTGGACTTGTTGGTTATGAGCCAGCCATCATCATCGAAGGACCAACTGGATCTCTCATTGTATCGCGCTGCTGTGGGTGGCGGTCTCGGTGAGATTGTTGATGATTTTACGTTGAGTCGACGTCCACTGACGGTGCTGGTAGAAACCACGCCAGTGTTACTGCCGCCTTCGTCGGAGTCTCAGCCGATACCATTCGATTCAACCGGAGATCTACGCATCGACCTTTTGGGAATTTCTTCACTTTCTTCCGGCGAGCGGGGACCCTTCAGTGTATGGCAGAACGTGTGGAACGCATCAAAACCAAATAGCGCTGTCTACGAATTGTGTGTTCGCGACCGTGTTTGCTAAATCCGATTAAGCGCTAACCTACGTTTCCCAGGACAAGGCCAACACTAGATGGCCTTCAGTGCAAACCCTCTAACCCCCACAGCCACGCTGTAGTCGACTTAGACGGCGACTGCTTAGCCGGTAGGTAACCAAATGGCGGCATGTGACCTTCGACTTAGTCTGCATCCAGACATCGTTCTTGTTTGCGACGACGGGAATACCGGAGACAAGGTGTTCCAGATATGGATTAACCAAAAAAAATCTGGATTCAAGCTGCAACAATCGGGAAAGCTGCCCCCAGGCACACAGTTTCTCTCTTTCGCGGACGTTGGTATGCATTCGCTATACCTACAATACCCTTGGAACAGAATCTCAAAGCTTGCAGACAGAGACGGGACTATCGATATGGTCTTCGCAACTTGTTCATCTGTTTCAAAATCGACTGGCCTCGGAAATGATTGCTATGTGAACGTCGCTTATAACAAGCAACTCCCGCTATGCGCGTCAACGACGACCCCCAGTTATAGGAATGGTCAACGCGTGTGCAGAGCCCCCGAAGCGCTATGCATCGCCGATATGAATTTCACCTTTGACCTGAGTGACAGACCAGGAAATGGTGTGCGTAGCCAGGAGATTCATCGTTACACAATCCTGATACACTTGCAGGCTTTCGTTCGGGTTTCTATCAAAGATCTTGTCCCCACCTCAGATGGAACCGCTCCCCAACTACTGGTTTTAGACACCACCTATGACCCACCCCTGCCGGTACCCCTCAAGATCGGAGACCTCAACCTGGATGGATTCGTGGATATCGTCCCTATCGTCGCCACGCCCTCTGAAGGCGACCGGTCCAAGGTGGCAAGGACGCCAAAAATCCTTGGGAGTGTTGCGTGCAGCAAAGGCGTGGCTGGTTGTGGACCAGAAGGCAAGGGCCGTCGAGGGTGGTCCGTGGTAGGGCGAGATAACAACGTTTTGGAAGAGTTTCAAGACGTGAGGGGAGTCGTGTTGGTTGACATTGATGAAGATGTTGGTTTCGCATCCCTCTATTGTCCAGTGTTGATATCTGAGCGTCTCGTGCAGGGAACTTTGGATATCATGGTGCAACGCACTGGTGAACAGGGTCAAGGGACCATTTGGTTCGTCCAGAATAACTTTTACTACGATGCCTTCTTCCTCAAAGCCATCGGTGAGTCCTCAAATGACCGACCTTGCCACTCCGCTGACGCCTCTCCGCAGTTCTCAACGGTGGCTGCCCGAGTGGGTGGTGTCAGACTGCGAATGGCAGCCGTTTCCACGTATGTTCTTTCGTAGAGTTTTGGTGGTCGTCTCTGACGGTTTTCCTCAGCCGTTCGGTGTGAGCTATTCCGGTGCAACGTACAAGTACACGGTACTCGACACTACTGGCCAGCGGGCCGCCGCCGCAGGTAAATTGAATGATTTGCTTTTCTGTCGTGGACTAAATTTCTCCCCCAGTGGCACAGCTCCCTCAAACGGCCTACCAATCCCTTTTGACCCCATACTCCTTCATCGGCCTGGGGCGCACAAACAATTACATCGAAAACTTCTTTGTGGGTTCGACAAAACACGACGAGGAACATTTCATCAACATGGAAGGAGTTATTCCGAACTCGAAAGTCGTCATCATTCCTCCATCAGATGACTCGCAAAGGACGGACTGGAGGAAGGAGCTGTACCTGAGACCAGGCGAGTGGATTCCCTTAGTGACGCTCACGGTCGTGATTGCGACTGTGCTCTTGGCGATCATTGTGCTCGTTCTACACCTGAACGAAAAGGTGGGCATCCGCTTCTATTTGAAACCCTCGACGATTTTAAATCGGTTCACAGAGAGAGGACGAGCGAGAAAGGAGAAAAGTTTCTCACCACATCAATTTCGACGCACTATAGACCCCACTGTAATACACCCATGTACGATCTTCTTGCGCTACGTTTGTCGTCCTGCCCACGGAACACATTACACAACGGTTGTTATATGGTATTACCTAAATCACAGCAGATGGGGGGAGTCCACGATACAGTTAAACAGATATCAGGGGGGTCGAGAATCGTGAACAAAGGTCAGAGTAACTCCCACATAACCTCCTTCCCAACTCCTCCCAAGGCCTCCACTCGTCCCTCTTTCTCAAGCTTACGCAGGTGTGAATCCAAACTGTGTGCAGCCCCATCCCAAAGACTCTGTGGATAGTCCTTGTAAATCCGGCCAACAATCGTCCAGGTCGTCCAGGGTTCGTCTCCTGGAGGTGGTGTGCCCAAAACTTCGATGATCTGTTGCTCCCGCTTGTTCCTATGGGTGATGTAGGTTTTGATGTTGTTCGGTCCATCACTAACGACTGGTCCGTGGCCCGGGTAAAGTTGTATGTACTTGGGCTTTCCTTCTGTGAGGGCTTCGTTGTAGTCGTACATTTTCTGGAGGCTGGACATGTACGTTCCAAGATCCTCGAATAGCGTAGATCCGTAGCCGAGGACGGTGTCTGCCGTGAAGAGGGCTTTGTCGAGTGGGAAGTAGATAGCGATGGAGTCGGTGGTGTGACCAGGCGTGAAGAGGAAGTGGATGGAAGCGAGATCGGCGTCTGGGGCGTCAGTCTTGTTGAGGGTCACTGGTAATTTAAAGTCGTCTGTGAGGTCATGCCAGGGGGAACCCGACGGAGATTGGGCGTAATCTTCTACCGGAATGGCCTTTATGTAGTCGTTCAAGGCCAGGTCCTGGGTTTTAAGTGGGAACTTCCACAGCCTGGGGGGTTTGAAAGGTTCCGTGGGGGAGGGATTCCGTTCGGACCACCGCTTCCGGATGAGGGACAGGACGCCACCGATCCCCTTGTAATGGTCGGCATGCCTATGGGTAACGATAATTTCTGAGATGTCTGGAATTTCTGGGTTGACTATCACGGCCGTCTCTTGGAGGGCCAATTCGAGGACGGCGATGTAGTGGTTCCGACCCTCCCCAGTGTCCACTAGGATATACGGATTATGTCTTCCGACGAGGTATGTGTTCGTCCCTACCGTATCAGTGAGCGTTTGCGCGGCATACCCCGTCTCGTGGTGGACCTACGCACCCTGCAGAGTGAATTTACCCCTGTTCTTGTGGGAGAAGTGAGCGGAATGTTGCCAATGATAAGGATGGAGACTGCCTATTCACCTGCCCTAGAACTCTGATCGCGAAGTCGCTAAGCTAATGCAGGCCGTGAGATCAACCTGTGCCGAACGGGGAGGGGGGCACGCACGCGGGTGATGTCGGGGATTTCCTCGAGCTTGTCCATGGTGTATGCGGGGTTATGGTCGTGGTTTGTGGCGGAACACTGAGGCTTGCACCTCCGATCGCCATGATGGTCATCTCACAAAGCTCGTGGTACGGGGTCTGAACTTATTCCTAGTAAGGCATGGTAGAAAAACTCTTAAACTTCCATGGTCGGGGTGTAAATGGTCCCGATAATGTTCATCGGACCCAAGCTACGAGACATAAGGTATCACGGTCGCAAAAAAATACCCCAACCCGTCGGAAAGGATTCACCATTGGGCCTCCAACGCTCCGCAGGGATATAGGACGAGAGGAGCCGATTTGATTCACGGATGATAATCTTGGTGTTGCGAAGTTCTGGGTGTGCTCAAACGGCGGTGATGTTTTCTCGCGAGTCTTGCAGATTCCTTCTCTCCGAATGAGTTCGTATGGCATCCTGATCCCTGTGCGAGCAATACACACCATTCGAGTGCGGAAACGAAGCTCTGGCTGCCTCAGGCGAGTCGGCCGACCAGTGAACGTGATCGAAATCAAGTGGTCGAATACGTCGAGATACTATATCTCGTAACCCACCACGGCACGCGTAATCCCCCTTCGTTTTGGGAGTCAGTCACGCACTCCCTCTTCCACACCCCAACCACACAACCATGCTTCCACTGTTCGGAGCAGACGGCAGGAAACAACGAATCATTAATCTCGGCGGCCGCCCCACTTCTTCCACCCACACCTCGATATTGGACGAAGCGAGATTGCGGCGGGAGGAACGCCAAAGTCAACTCAAGCGGGAACAAAGTGCAATTCGCATCCAGGCTTGGTGGAGGGGTAAACGAGAGGCCCGCGTGGTCCGGGTTCAACTGCGACACACGTTGGATCAGGACCCGACGGGGGTTAATGGGTTGCGTGCTGTGGCACTCATCGGTCAGGACGAGGAGTCCCTGGCAATCTGGTCCCGCAATGCCCTACAATCAGGAGAGAGTGGGTGGGGTGTATCGTATTTTGTGTGCGCACAGCTAACTCCATCCCAGATGTCCTGTACGCACCCGCTCTCGGTCCCGATCGCGACAGTTGGGTATTTCTGATCAAGAGAGTCAGCCTTCTGCTGGTATCATCCGTTTCAAAAAACTCACGGTGCGTGACTAACGCTTTACTCGTTCGTTTGGAGTGACTCAACGTACCTTACAGCTCACCTTTTGCCGAGGCACATTTACGGATCCTCCGATCTTTCGTAACCCCTTCGAGCAGTGCTCCGGTTCTTGGGGACTCCAGCTCGGAATTCGCACTCGTCATTACAAACTATTTGCTATCGCAACAACTATACGCCAAGCTAAGACGCGCAATCACTCAGATCGTAAGTCTAGAGGCTAACTTTCCCTCCGAATACCGACCTTACGTTCGCAGCCCGTCGAGAAGAAAGATCAAGTTCCAAGTCTATCTCACATCATTTCTCTGACAACATCGACGCTATCCTCCTCCAGAAACCAGACAATAGAGCCACTGTTCACTCAAATTCTTACAATCCCTCTATTACCCTCTCGCCTCTCATTCACACCGCTGAAAGAACTCTCCTCTCACCTCCCACTATCATGGATCCACCTCTTATCACCTTACACCTTCATTGGATCCTTGTCCAATGAAGCCAAAGCCCACCTAATTGCTAATCTCATGGTGTTCACACCACCGCGCTATTCCACCTTCCAACCCAAGCAGCTGGATACATATCTTTTACTGCTCACCTCCGTATTGCAAAGCCTTCCACCAAATGCCTTGGAACCCCCATCTACATCGAAGGATAAGTCTTGGGTGGACGAGGGCGATTCAGACGATGACATGATTCATGTAGAAGTCGTTTCGACTTTTGCGGCATCTCCCATGCCGAAGTTGGACACCAAGACGCTGAAACGACTCCAAAATCTCCCTTCCCCTGCGCACATATCCACGCTACTTGGCCTCTATTCTAGCAGAGACAAGGTCGCACTTTTCACTTTCTGCTCGAGTGTATGCCAGGCCTGGCCAGCGAGGCAAGACAGGGTTCTTGCGGCTATTGCAGGCCACACGGGTGGAGGATTTGTTCGGGAACTCTACCGCGAACACGTTCGTTCGTCACCACTTGGTGCCGAGGTGGATTTTTCTCCCCTCGCAGGTGAGTTCAGTTACCGTGTTGTTGGATACGTCCTAACATTTGGTGCAGATCCAAAGAACGCGGTCCACTGGCCGCCCTTGCTACTCCTCATTGACCTCTACACTCAAGCGCTGCTGACGATGGGTGACGACGAGTTCTTTGGGACCGGTGTGGCAAACGCTCCCCGAAATCCCCTGAGTTTGGGAGAAGTCATCTCACTTTCCAGGAGACTTTTGAACATTGCCTTTGTGTTATACTGGAGAGAGGATCAGACAAACCCCGTCCAAGGGCAATTTACGGCCGCCCAACTTAATTGGAACGGGATCCGCGACAAGGCTACGAGGTGTTTGCAAGCCATCCACGCCCGGGAGTATGTACTGTTTACAATGCTTAGAGGATCTCACCCACTGAAAGATCCACCCCGTAGTTCTAGAAAACACTTCACACCACGAGATCACTGGTTGGTGACCTCCCAGATCGACGTACAGTCTTTCGTACAAGCCGCCATCTTCGAAGAACAGCAGATGTCGGAGGACGGAGAAGAGATGGAAGAACCCTCACTTTATGCATCCCGACCACCACTAAAACCTTCACGTTCACTAACAAAGCGACAAGTGGCATACCTCTCGCCTCGACTCGCAGTCTTGAACAACATTCCTTTTGCCATCCCGTTCGAAACGCGAGTTTCGATTTTCAGGCACTTTGTTTTGAACGATATGACGGCGCGGGGTCGACTGAATAGGTTCAGTGGCGGGAGGACGAGGGCGGTGATCAGGCGAGATAAGATTGCTCAGGATGGGTTCGATCGACTCCAAGATGTGAATCTAAAACAACCTCTGGAGATTGTGTTTATCGACCAATTCGGACAGGAAGAGTAAGTTCGCCTCGGTCTTCGGTAACGTTTGGGTTAACGATCTTGATACTAGGGCCGGTATCGACGGTGGAGGGGTGTTCAAGGAATTCTTGACCTCGCTCGCGAAGGAGGTGTTTGATTCGGATAGAGGCCTGTGGTTATCCACCGAACAGCATGAGCTATATCCACACCCACACAGCTATGCTACCGATGGTATGATGGATATTCTATCCGTGATTGGCTTTAAGACTGACTGGTCATCGCCAGCCCACAGCCTTTCTTGGTTTAGGTTTGTGGGGCGAATCTTGGGTAAAGCCTTGTACGAGGGTATACTCGTTGACGTTGCATTTGCTGGGTTCTTCTTAGCCAAGGTAAGTTGTACAAGGATATTCAAAAGCTTCGTGATGCTGATTACTGTCGCGTTCACAGTGGCTCGGAAAGCAAAGTTATTTGGATGACCTCGCTTCATTGGACAGTGAGCTTTACCAGGGTCTCATCTTCCTCAAACACTACTCTGGAGATCTGGCAGACCTCGCTCTGAATTTCACGGTCACCCAAGACGAGTTCGGCGTCGCCAGGTCGGTGGAGTTGATCCAGCACGGAAGCAACATTCCGGTGACGAAGGAGAACCGGTTGAAATACATCTACCTCGTCTCTTTATACAAACTCTCTCGACAGATAAGGAAGCAGAGCGACGCCTTCTTCGACGGATTGTCGGAGATGATCGATCCCAAGTGGTTACGGTGCGCATCGTGATCCCTCCTCTATTCCCGCCACAAACTCTATATCTCCATTGCCACTCCCCACATCCACATACTGAACAATACGTTATTTTGTAGAATGTTCAATCAGCAAGAACTACAAATTCTGCTTGGTGGGGTGGATTCTCCGATCGTCGTGGACGATCTCCGAGCGAATACGCAGTACGGAGGGTTGTACGCTGATGACCAACCGACGATCCAAGCATTTTGGAGGGTCGTAGAGTCTTTCACTCAGGATCAGAAGAGAGCGTTGTTGAGGTTCGTTACGAGTTGTAGTCGACCGCCATTACTGTGAGTTTTTTGTTTTTCGCCTTAAACTCGGCGTTCGTCAAAAGGTCTAAACCTATCCGTCAGGGGATTCAAGGAACTCGTGCCAAAGTTCGCGATCCGTGATGCTGGAACGGACAATGAACGGTTGCCCACGGCCAGTACCTGCGTCAACTTGTTGAAGCTGCCGATGTACACGGACGAAAGGATCCTCAGTGCGAAGCTTTTACAAGCCATCAACTCTGGGGCTGGATTCGACCTCTCATAGGCCGTTTTCCGTTTCCACACTACGTCGCGTTTCACTTCCCCTCTTACGTGTTCTTCGGTTCGGGGTTTTCCCATTGTAATCGCTGATTGTACCACACTCGCATATCGAAATACAATCTTGTGTTCCGATTCCGGCTGTGCATCTCGCAGGACACATGATCCCTCGACGCCACGGCTTTTGTAGTTAAATTTTACCCGCTCCAATTCTATCAGCGTCCAACTTCCCAGTGTTCTGGGTTGTCGACAAACAGAAAAGGGTGTATTATGACCTCGGAACCACGTAGAGTATGTTGTAGTTTATACGTTATGTATGTGTCCATACCAGACGAGAGGGATATAGGGAAGGAAGGAACATCATAGTAATGGCGACGACATAGATAGACTGATAGATAGCTGTATACCATCTGTCATCCTTTGTGAACGGTGGTAGTACAAATCTTAAGGGCGGGAAGAAGGAGAACTGGGAGAGCAAGAAAAGACGCGCGACGCGAAACAGCATAAAGAAGGGCAAGACGGCGAGGTCTGCAAGCAGAAGCGTGGGGATATCGTTTGCAGAGGTAAGAAGGACGGATAATTCGTGGATGCGAACGATGAAACGAGATCCCGGAACCGAGAGAAATTAGACCGCCACTGCGGGAGATCCAGGCTGGGAAGCCATTTCTAGTCGTTCCTCGAGTCCCAAACCGAGACCTTCACGTTCCCATTCGCCTCCCTGAGTGGCGTCCAAGAGAGTGAGGGTCCCCTGGAAAGATGAATGAATGCCGCTGAGGTTGGACTTGCGACCACGCAAAGGGCGGTCAGAGGCGACGACAGAAGCAGGCGCCTCACCGTCTACCTCAGGCTCGATGATCAGACTCCTCGAGGGGGGCTCGAGGTTGCTGGGGGTGATCGATGTCGTGAGTGACGATAAGGGGAGCGCGGACGAAGGCGTGGATGTCAGAAGGTCGTTGTATGAAATGAAGGACAGCCGTTTTGAGCCCCCGTTCAAATTGGGGGAGTAACCAGATGCATTCGAAGAGGAGAGCGTGTCCCGGGTGGTTGTCCGACTGGGAGGCATGTGATCCGTGGCGGTGCCCGGGGATGAAGAGACCGAGGGAGGGATGGAATGGTTGGCGGATGTTGAGGTGGACACGGGCTGTTTGTCGACCTGTATCGGCTCGGAGCTGGAAACGGCGATGGCAAAAGTAGGGCCAGTTGCTGGTGGGAGAGAGACGGCGGTGAGGTTTGGACTCGTGGATTGGGGTAAGAGGTTGGGTAGGTTGAGCAACATGGACGCGCGGTTGGACTTGGGGCCGCCAGGGCTGGGGGATCTGCTCGTGGATCTCGGAGAAGTCGAGGAGGAATGGCTAGGGAAGACGGGATGAGGTGCGATCACCGCGATTTCGCCATCATCAGGGTTAGGGCTCGAGGGGACACCTGATGTGGTCGCCGTATTGGTGCTGGCGAGAGCCTCAACGGCAGCGTCGAGAACGGAGGGGACAGACTGGTCAAGGGCTTCGCTGTTATGACCCCGAGCGGTTCGGTGTGGGTCTGGGTGAGTTGGAGGGGACGAGACAGAGATCGGCTCGATGTCTCGTTCGAAGATGGCGGAGGTGCTGGAGTGGCTACAGGTTCGAAACGGTCAGGGTTTGACGAGAAAAATGGAATGAAGAGGACTGACACTGAGGTTGGTGAGGATGGGATTGATGCTGGTGAACGGGTCATGAGAAGCGAATTTCTGTTGGGAGATCCGCGGGAGGCTGATGAAGAAGTTTGAAAGGAAGATGAGAAAGAGAGAGAGAGAGTTGAAGACAAAGCGAAAGGAAACTTACGGGAGAGGGAAGTCGTCTGTTGGGTGGCAGAGTTGGTCATCGCTGGCGGTGGTGGTTTGAGGATGGAGTGGAGGCGAACAAGGGCAGGGGAGCTTCAGGTGATCGATTCTTATTCTTCCGGCTACCCGGTTTTACTGCAAATTCGAGTTCCGTACGCTGGCAAAAAAAAAAGAAAGAAAGGTCTTACCTTTGTACAGGTCTGCTGGCGAGATAACAAAAAAAGGCGGAGGAGATGGAGGGAATCGTAACCAGCGCAACACCAGGTGACATTTCTTATCTCAATCACATGACCTCGTCGTCATGATCCAACCTCTCCCCTCGGAACACATCCCGACGGTCATTCATCCACTCTCCGTTTGATACACTCATCTGCGTACCGACGCACTCCAATGTACACAGAGCGGGCCGAAAAAAATCTGTCACACCCGCCTGTAACAATCTCTTGATGTCGTTTCTTCAATCGCGGAGGTTGCGCGAGTATCTCCGCACTTTTATGATGCCTGTCGACGTCATCAAGGGTGGTGGAGAGAAAGCCATCCCCGTGAACCATCCATCCCCGGAGTGTCAGACTCCGTGCTGGGCGGCGCACTGCGCACCGGAAGCTCATCTCTCCGTCCAGGGATCACCCACATGCTTGATCCTGTGGACAATCAGCTGCAACCCATGTTTGGCCGTGCTTCGCAGCGCTTATCGATTTGGGACATTCAGCCCAAAAATCATGTACTGGGACTGGTATCGCTGTTTGTATTGAGCACAATCTGCGAACACGTTTCTGCTTATTCGGAAACCAGGGACCCTGGAACGCCCAGGTAAACGATTGAATCCTTCATAGGTCTGTCTTTTTTCTTTCTTTCTGATTCCGAGTCGGCCGGTTGATCACAGCCTCTCCCACACGCACTTCATCGCATCCGGTTGCGGGCGGCAGGGCCAGTGACGCCAGCATACGCAGTTACGTCACTAAGCCCTGGCCGGCACTGAACGTTGAACTACTGCAACGGAACCGGGGAATGCTGATGATCCCGGCTGATCCACGGTTAACTGTTGTTTATGGAATTTGGAATCTCGCACGACCACACCCTTGTGCAAACGCTACAAGCGGTCCCGTTGATTGCCCTACGATGCGACGAGGGGACATGGTTGGAAACATACCTCTGAGTGTCTCCAACTTGTCAGTTTTCCGAGCTGCCACTCCACACTTGGGGTCAGGAATTGTTCAAAAGGAGCCGCATTGCTGAGCCGTGTCTTTCCCCCATCCCTTCATGTCCTACTATCCACCTCCAATGGTCATTGACCCGCTCCATGCTCAACCAGCGGGCTCACAACCTATCATCCGGGCAGCAGGAAATCCAAGGCACGTTAATCATGCACAAACTCTCAAATATCGACTGCTCACCGTCAATCATAGCTTACCAGCGGTTCCTACGCCGATGGTTGTCCAACAGCAGATCCCACAGTTTACGCAGATGGTCAAAACTGTTTCAATGCCCATCCCCGCCAACGCCAGGAGCTCGGCACAACTGGTGCCACACGTACGACAACCCCACCACGCCGCAGGGTCTCTACCCGTGCACTCCCAACAACCGTACCAAACTGGACATCCGACATATAGTTACACATATGGCACACCCGCCACCACCCAATACATCCCGGGTGCGGCCGGGGGGTCATACATCTTTGTTCAGGACAGGCCACCAAGTTCCCGCCGCCATCATCACCACCATCGCCATGGGCGTCATTGTTCCTCTCACCGTCGACACCGCACCTACAGTGACCCCGAATACAACTACTACTATCGGCGCCATTGAACTGCACCTCTTTCGGTCGATATGGTTCAGCTGTCCACGGCGGCGATGCTTGACCAGGCCTAAACTCGCTACCAGCCAGTATATTTTCCGCCTCTGTGCTTATCATCGTAAATTGCCAACTTGTACACCGTCCAGACAATATGCCCACGGCCGAGTGCCCTATCAATTTACCTTTGTACTAGCTCAGAAGCTAATCACTGTCCCTGGCTGGAGAGCAGGATGCGCGGCCCGACCCGGGACGGATTCCGAAGGTACCGTGATGTCATATGAGGACCGGAGGTGGCCGGATCAGCCGATCAATATGTTGGACTTAACTGTTCGATATACTCGTTAGCTGCCCTCCTACGTGCGGCGCACTTCGACCATCAGATTCGCATGGCCACCATCGTGCTTTCGACGAACTGAATGAACGATGAAAAGATAGTGCGGTTATGATAACTCGTTTCACTCAAACGTGCCGATGTTGCCGACTATAGGCTTGTTGGCCTCGCGTCGCAGCAGCTGACCACCGTATCTATCGGCACTTGAATGGTCAGCGGATCGCTCAAAACCTCAGCGAGGGTTGGAAATGGTGCAGATCCTCCTCTTCGTTACCACCCCCACCTCTCCTCTGCAATGGCTTTCTACACCCCTTCTGTCGCCCCCTCCGTTGTTTCTCAACCTGCCTCCCAGGCACTCGTGCTCGCGGGCCAGGGGTATGTCACCCTTCGGCGTTGTACATTGAAGGCGGAACGCTGATCCTTTGATCGTTTGATCCTTTGTGTTGATAGTACGGGAATGCATTACCCGACCACCATCCCGACTGGTCGAAACAGCTACGCGTACGGCGGATCGTACATGCAACCCGCCCAGTACGGGTACCCGCAGACCATGCCGGTGTACGTTCAACCCCAACACCAAGTCGTATACGCGAACGGGTACCCCTCGTACTCGTCCCAGGGCTATGGGTACGGCATGCCGATGACCACCCAGTATATGCCTGGCATGGGAGGTCCAAACGTGATCGTCCAACAAGACCCATACGGGTATCGTAAACATCGCTCTCGCCGTCATCGCCGTCATTCGCACAGCGGTTATTATCGATACTAGGCCCTCCCCCCCCCCCGATTCATCCAGTTTCTACGAGGCCTCCAGTTATGAGATACCTTATGCCTACCTACGAGATTACGACTCCATCGCTTTGTATCATCACCCGCACCGGCAATGTCTTCCTTTTCTTTGGGTAGTTGTATGACTAAATACTGTAAATGTAAACCACGATTGCATCGTAGTGTGCCAGGCATGTGGGCGGTGCCCACATAACCATGTTATCCTCTCTACTTGGCTCCTCATTTATCACCATGCAACCCCTGTGGTCACTGTGAACACCTACCGCATAGACGGATAGATCCACGGATCTGGGTGTCAGACTCAAGCCCAGAAGGCGTCAACCCGGTGGCAGATTCGGTGTTCCGAATCTTGCTTGCACCTCAGCCTGTCACGTAGCCAATCGATTGGGAATCGAAGTCGAGGGCGCAATGTTCTCGGGGTATTCAGAGCTCCCCCTCCCCTGAACTTGAGGCTGAGTTCCAGCCTACTCAAAGTTCGGTTTGAACAGAACCGAACATCGAGAACATTATGAGGGCGAAGCGTTCAAAACCGGACGGTACCATCTGTCAAGCCGGATGCGTTCTCTGAAAACTTCGGGGAAGCTTTTAATTTCGTGGTGATTGGTAGGAGCTAAACGATGTAACTGTAGATCAGGGTAAAGATTGGGTAAGCATAACTGGCTACGTTTCGTAAACCTTCACGACTTCTTAGGAGTCGATTGATATCTGGAGATGTGATCCCATCTTTTAAACAACGCCGCCTGTGCCCCTCATCTCAGGCTGTCGAAGAGGCCCGCCTCCCACCCCTCCCGAACTCGGTTTTCCGACTCCACCAAGCAAAGCTGCAGCATCGAACGGGGCGCCAGCCACAGCCTCTTGACCCCATCCCCAACCACCTTCTCGAGTGGCAGGTAAGTTGTGAGAGAGCAACTCAACTTGTGGATGGTAAGAGAACGAAGGTGTGAGTGAAGTTCCGGAGTAGTACGGTGTGCGGTGTAAGAGAGACGTTGTGCGTGGCAGTAGAAGGTGGTTGAATCGGAAGTCCCAGACGGAGGCAAACGTTTGCCGAAAGGCAACGAATGCGCATGCAGTGCCGATTAGGGCACCCCCGATGACGTCCCAGTGATGATGGACTGCCCAAATATATGTCAGCTGTCTCAGCGTTTCGACAATCCGAAGAACAGATCTGACGAGTCTCACATTTATCGATGGTGAGAGCACCGGCGATCAATACAGCCCCGAGTATCGGGATAAAGAACAGGACCATCTTCCAGTACGCAGGATTGTGTGCGCTCATCACCTTCAATTGCGCGTTAAAGTACAGGGAGAGGAAGATGAGGCCAGCAAACGCGGCAGTCGCGTGCCCAGAAGGGAACGATTCGAGGGCGTCGTTGATCGCTTTCTTGTCTCCAGTGCACACCGACCGGTCGTACATGTAATTTGCAAATTGCGTGCCAGAGGGTCGGGAAAATTGGGCCACGTTTGGCATGCAAACGGCGTAAAAGTGAGGACGAAAGCCACCGATCAGCCACTTGATCCAAACCTGTGAAATTGAGTTAGGCAACGAAGGAAATGAGGCATCGAAGACGGGTACCTGGAGAACTGCAGCTGTGATCAAACTCTTCAGAAGCCCTGTGGTAGTGGTGAAGAGATCGTCGAGGCTCCTTCGACGGATCTGAAAGAGAACAAAAAAGACAAAGGGTGCGAAGAACGCAATAAAGGCCGCCAACCAGATGGGAACGACCTCCTTTCGAACTGGGTAGGCGTACTCTGGGTAGACGATGTTCCCGTCCGGATGGAAAACGGGAAAAGATCTGTTAGGTGCAGGAGCTAAAACTGGTTCAGTCGACACATCCACGACGAACTACGAATGAACCAGTTACGAGCATAGTACACCCCCAAGCCTATCGCACCCATAGCTGCCATCGTGATGAGATCCACAAGGTGCAACCTGAGCCATTTGGTGAGCACAAAGCCCTGCGCTACGCCGCCTTGGCCAGCTGCGGTTCTATTGGGATTGTTGGTTGCATATGGGTTGTCGTTCGCGCGGCGGTCGTGGCCGTTGTTGGCAGCGGTCGCATGAGAGGCCTTGAAACGACTGAACATCGCGTGTGAGTGGAATATTGTAAGAAGGGGAGAACACACCTCCTGCGCTCCCAGTCCTAAAAACAACCAGAGATGGGAGTGGTCATTGTGGAGACAGTGATATCATTCGATCAAGGGAGTTGAGGGATCAATTGATCATCGCATCGCTCGTTTGGGAAAAACCAGCTCAAGTGGCTCGACACGGGGGGCAGAGGCATCGGAGACGGAGAGAAAACGTTATTCATGGAGGGTACCGGTGGGTGACAAGATGAACTACAGCAGAACCTTGGGAACAACTAGAAAACAAAACACAGAGAGCGATAGAAAGCGTACACACACAAAACTGCTTAAAATGAATGTAAGGGTCCCGGTACAAATGACAGATTGATCTTCGTTTTGTTACACATTAAGCGGGCATAAAGTTTGAGGGTTGTGACCTAGAAGTGGGGAAAGCGGACATGAGGCTGGGGAGATCACGGCCGGAGGGACATCGATACGTACAGGGTCTGGAACGGGGACTTGCCCTAGTCCGAGTCCTCGGTATCAGATTCATGAATGACGAGGACGTTGGACAAGCCGCTCTTGACATAGAAATGTCCGTTCTGATTCAAGGATATCCTCCTCGCGATAGAATGACGCATTGATCTACGCCCGACGCGGTTAAGGATCTTTCCGGCCACGAGCTTGAATCTGGACTCTGAACACGGAGCGTTCTGCAACTCTTGCATACGAACCGACGCGAACATGGGGGGGAGGAAAGGATTTCGGATGCTCCCAATTGGATCGAAACCCATGCGTTTATCGTCAGAGAACGGGTCATCGGTGTCCTCAAAGTCTGATTCGTCAATGGGTGATTTAGTTGGTGGTGGGATTCGTGTCAGCCGCGTACGCCGGTGCTTATGGGATGGGGGAGGTGGGGGCGGTCTACGCTGGGCAGACTGAGTGGGACTGAGCTTAAGAGGGAGGGTGATTGGGCCAGTGGTGGTAGAAATGCGAGAGATGGGCCTCTTCCAGGAAGACGAATTCATGAGGGACTTGAAGGTATGAGTTGAGGGATGGGCGAGCAAGGGAGATTATATGAGTGCCGTCTTCGGACCCTTGCTACGCAGCAAGGTGTTTCGTCAGCGGCCAAGGGTTTCAGGAGGGGGAGTGGGGAACGGACGGTCGCACCCAAACCCGAACCTCTGTTTATACGGGGATGGGACCACTTTTAGCACCCACGTGACCCACGGCGATGAGGGAAGAGGTCCGGTCTGGACTTTGTTGATGCGGAGAACCTCCCCCCCAGTTGTGATAGGAACTGCCATGGACACGTTGGCGGATTCCGTCCGAGCAGCATTGCTCTTGTTCGACACCTTCGGTCCTCCATTGTCTGCTTGTTGACAGGCGACACCCGCATTGCAGTTCTTACCGGACAATGAAAGCGTTTTTTTGGAGCTTTTGTTTCTGGCCTTTCATCCTTCCCGCTCAGCTCCAAGGCCAATGGCTCAGCACCTTCTCTGATCGTCGCAACCGACGGATTGCCCCTTTGTATCCATGTCGGTTTCGAGGGCATGTCTGGGACCTTTCGCGCACACGTGTAACTTAGACTCCAACGGTTGACCACTCCAGGGAAACGAACGATCCTCGGGGAATCAGAACACCCCGCCATGCGCGACGGCACCTGATACCCTTATGAACTCCTTTGATTCACCATCTTCTCTCCAACCCAGCATCCCGGGCCCATGCCGATTTTTTCTGGCCATCAGGAGATTCGCATCTACAGTATAGCCAAATCGCGCTTGACCTGATTCACCAGTGAATCCGCCTCTGGGTCCTGAGGCCCCTTATCAACTCCTTACGGCATCGCATCTCGAATCACCACAAATCTCTACATTGCCCTCATCGTGTGGCTTGAGCTAATACTCAATTGAAATCACGTTGTCCTCATTCAGCGGCCGAACCGCTTGCTTACGGATTTCTGCGTGGAAGCCCCGTCCTTCTAATAAATCCTCTCGCATTCCCGTTTCACGTAAAAGTACAGACCAATTTCTAACATTACACCGCTTTACAGTCCACTCCACGTGAACGACTTCGGAACCTCGAATCGAGCGAATAGCACTAAAGATTCCTGGGCGCTGCTTCCGCCCACTCTCACGGTGTAGATTCCTTTATCCACATTCCAAATCGAATACTTATCGTCCCAATAGCTGACGGCGTACTTGTCCAGCTTCAACCTGACCTCCTCCGATGCACCGGGTTTCAAATCCTTGACTTTCGTGAACGCTTTGAGCTGAAGTGGTGGATGAGTGTGCTCAGCCGTCGTCGGCATTGTCACATATAGCTGGACCGCCTCCGATCCCGTAATCGATCCTGTGTTGGTCAGCGTGAGCGTAGCGGTGACAATGATATCCCCGCCAATGTAAGAGGGCTCGGAGAGCTTGAGTTCAGAGTACTGGAACGTTGTGTACGACAGTCCATGACTGTCAACCCGAAATTATAAATCTTTGTCCGGGTGATGATAAAATCTTTCTCTCACCCGAAGTCGAAAAGAGGTTTGATACCGAACTTGTGATAGTGCTTGTAGCCCTGTAGAAAAAAAAAATCGCGGATGTTGGTTTTTCCAAGCAAGAAGGGACTCGTGGGACGTCCACGACTTACCACCAGGAGATCCTCTGAATACCTGATCTTTCCATTTTCCACAGTGAACGAGGCGTAAGAGGGGACGTCCTCGATGCGCTTCGGGAACGTCAACGACAATCGACCGGCTGGGTTTACGTCTCCGAGCAAGACCTGCGCAATGGCATCTCCGGTTATATTACCCAAGTACCATGCGTGGACTATACTCGGAACCGCATCCACCCAAGGCATGGTAATCGCCGATCCGGCCTGTATGACCACGACGGTATTCTTGTTGACTTCGGCTACTTTCTGGATAAGTTCGTCGGTTCGCCCGGGGAGGGCGAGCGTTTCTCGATCGCACCCTTCGGTCTCGAAATCGGTATTGAGACCGACGACAGCGATCACGACGTCCGCCTCCCTGGCCAGGTCCACCGCCTGGTTCATGAGGTCGTCCGGGTTACGGACCTCTGCACCACCAAGCCGGATGCCGGGGGCGCGGTCTATAACGGTCTCGTCCTCGTCGCCATCAGCAGGAGCTCTGACGTTGCAGAAATCTACGCGAATTTCATGACTTTTATTAGCCTCGAGGTGATAGACGCCACGTTCTTCCACAGAACCGTATCCAAAGAAGTAGTCCCCACGGCGTTGGCGAGTCCAGTTGTCGATCACCAGGTTACCGTCTACCCATAGCTGTTGGGAGGGTGCATGGATGCGTCGGGAAGAACGGTATTAGCGAAACTTTGTAACGATGCGATCGGTGTGACAAGTTTCATCGCACCTTGGCGCGCCCGGCGACAATAAGACCGAACTCGAAATCGATGTTGTGAGGTTTCGGTTTCAGGAACCCGCGAAGCTTCATCGTCCATTTATGGGTGATGCCCTCGGGACTGGGCATGTTATCGAACAACCTCGTCTCGTCAAAGATTTGGGTCGCGATGGGGGTATCCAGCGGCACCATGCTATCATCGCTTTCGTGCGAATGCCATTCAGCGATCCATGCCCTCTCGCCCCTATCCTTCTCTGTCGTCAGATCCCACTCCAGGGTCGGTAACTTCAAGGTCGCTGGGGTTACATGTGATGAGCGTGGGCCGTCTGGAGGTCGAAAGGACCTGTCATACCTCTGGCACCCTCACTGTAAGTTACCTCGGCGTCTTTGCCGAGAGCGTTGACGATACCATCGTAAGGGGAGACAAAGTAGGAAGGCTTCAGACAGGCAGATCCGCCTCCGGACAATATCGCAGCTTTAACATTCCCACCAACAATAGCGACCTTCTTGACCTTGGTTTTATCGATCGGAAGTACCCCATTGTCATTTTTGAGAAGGACGATGGACTCGGCAGCGACCTTCCGTAGAAGCGCGGTCTCTTCTTCGCTCTCGTGGGTGGATTCCTCTCCATCACCCTCCAAGACCTTCCGTCCATAATTAGTCCACATAGAAATCCTGGTCCGAGGACGGGAATTTCTTGGACTCACCTCTGGGGCCTGTTGGACACATTTTTGGACTACCTTGAGGACTTGCAGCGCTCGTTCTTTGACAGCCCTGATAGTCACCTTCTTCGCATTGATGCATCGTTTTGTGAGCTCAAGGGTCCTACACTTTTTGACACCAGGCATCTCTAGGTCGACTCCGGCATTAATTCCAGCGTCGACACTGTATGTTCCCCACCAGTCACTCATGAACATCCCGTCGAATCCCCACTCCTTACGGACGATGTCTTGTAGCATTTCCGGGCTCTCTGCTACGAGGGTGCCGTTGAGGCGGTTGTAGCTGTTGTAAGAGAGTGAGTGGGTTACGCGTCGTGGGACCGTGTTAGGGGAAGTACGCACGCTGTCATGATTGCCCAAGGCTGGGCGTGCTTCTGAGCCAACATGAACGGCATCATGTAGATCTCGCGCAGTGCGCGGTCAGAGACAATGGAATCGTAAGAGAAGCGTTCGTCTTCCTTGTCATTGGCACTGCGTACCACAGAAAGTCTGTCAAAGGGTTATTTTTTCTGATGGAACAAGCTAACGTACCAGAAATGCTTGATGGTAGCGCCGATTCCGCCCTCTTGAAGGCCCTTTATATATGCGGAAGCGAGGATTCCGGACAAGTAAGGGTCCTCAGAGAATGACTCAAAGCTCTGCGAGACGGCGTAAGTTCGGGAAGGTGGATCAACGAGGGAGTGGCCACACTCTGCCACCGAGGGGGTTCTGAAGAAATGAGGGTCAGGAATGCTGTGAAGCGCGGATTATTAATGATCGACGCACACGTTGAATGTTGCAGGTTGGAGCCAAGATCAAAGAAGTGGCTTTCGACTTGGCTTCTGGAGCGAGCAGTTTAAGTCCGATGGCGTGGAGGAGCTCTGGGTCGAAAGTGGCTCCCATGGCAGTCGACGACTATTGCAATATAAATTCAGCGTTCAGTCGCGGGGTTACGGGGGGAGTTGCCGGCATTTGACATGCGGCTTATCGTTGGAGGAACCTCGTTGATCGAAAGTGCCACGAAGGACAATGAGATCAAACGGTGGGGAAGTGTGCGACTTACGAGCAGGACTTTAGCCGGAGTGCTTGTCAAGAAATTGTCGCCTCGAATGCCATTAGGACCATCGCTGACCTTGATAGCGGGTATCCCCAGCCTCTTAATAGCGTGAGTGTGCCAGAAATTAACACCAGCGGTCAGAGAAATAGCCTCATCGGTGGTCAATTCTTCGAGAACCTTGGATAGGTCCGCCTTTGCAAAGTCGGAGGGGGGCATCTGCGCAGACTTGGGACCCAAATACGAAGGGTTGGCGGTCTATATACCGGCCGGCCAACAGGAAGGTCTGTCACGTAAAGTGCAACAAGACTAGTGGAGCGCGGAAGCGACCGAGATTTCTCCGCAGCCAAACCTCGTATCGATGGGACAGCAGCATAGGTTAGACGCACTTGCTTAATCATGAGATGGGCGTCGAAGACAGAATGAGACGGATCAATAAGGAACGAGGGACTGCATCCACCGACGACGCCTTGTGGGCGAAGGTGCCCTGGAAGATCAAGTGGGTAGATACGGGCGGAAGGTGATTCATTTTCCACGAACGCGCCGCAGGGGAAGGCGGAAAAGTGCCACAGGGTTGGTGTGAGCGGAATGGACCGAAGCTTGCCTTGATACTGGATCCAATAATTACGCTCACAAAGATCTCGATGGCGCATCACGCTTTTTTCTATCTGGCAGTGATGGAATTCACACACACCACATGATGCGCGGCTGGATGATAGGATGACACGGTCGTAACGGGACGTGACGATATCGATATCGGGTGCGATTGCCGATGCGCAGATGAGGGGCCACCCTCGCTCTGGAGACCGTCCGGTGAGACGTTCTGATGGGGATGGGTTGCCGAGAAAGAGACTGGGGACGGGATAGGGGCGGACAACCGCTACGTTCGGCTGAGGTCACAGAGGGCGGGGAGTTGTGAGCTGGGATTCGGCAGAAGAGTGGATCAGGGTCTCCAACAATGGCCGATCAGATCAGAAGCGACTCGCTGGCTCGTAGGATTCAATTCCTCTGGGAGATATTGGACCCCCCCTCTGCAGGATAGCTACACTGCAGCCCTGTTGCGAAAAAAAAACAAATATCTGAGAGCGGACCTGGTGCTTCACCGTGTGGTAGACAGCCCGTGGGAAGGGAAGCGGCGTGGAAACCCTGGGAATCCCATATAGGGGAGTTTGTGATTAGTCAGCGAAAAGGACCGTGATCCAGCGAAATGGATTGAAGAATTCAAACTCCGCCGTGTTTTACAGCGCTGTTTCTTGTGCCTGGCTCAGGCACCTTTTAGAGGAAGAGTCCCTTGTCGTTCTTCATAACGGCAGATGGAGGTCGAATCCCCCCTGAACTCCAACGAGGACCAGGCATCCATGGCCTCCGTCGTCGCACCCCCGCCTCCCGTCTCCGTGCCATCTCACTCCGACCCTCTACCGGTCAACAACCTCTCCAACGTCACCGGTGCTGGGGTCAACAAGCGTTATCGCCCTGCCCCCGCCAAAACCTTCCAATGCAGGGGCTACGGTGACTGTCGAATGGTCTTCAGCCGAAGTGAGCATCTGGCGAGACACATTAGGTACCATTTTCGCCCCCATTCACTCCCAGGACACGTCCTAATCCTCTTTTGCTTTCGTCAGAAAACACACTGGGGAACGTCCTTTCAACTGCCACTGCGGAAAACATTTCTCCAGACTCGACAACCTTCGCCAGCACGCCCAGACGGTCCACGCTGACAAGCAAGATGTGAACGAAAAGATGATGCGCGACCTCACTTCCCTCCACGCCAGCATGACGGCTGCTGCGAAAGGCACCACTACACGTAGCAAGCGCGCACCTGCCAACGGCAACCCGTCTACTAGCGGAAAGTTGCCTAGTCCCCAGAGTGTTTCGCCCATCAGCCAGACAGACTCATCGAATCCGATCAAGGATGACGATGTCTCCCCCCCTCTCTCTGCCATCCAAACCCACCATCCGCGGCCTGGGACCAGCACCGGCTACGAAGGAGACAACGGCTTGGCATTTCGCCAGATCTCAGGGAGTAATCCATGGCCCATTCACACCAACACCACCCAAAACAACTATTCCTTTCGTGACCAACAATCCACCTCAGAGTACGGCCAGTCCTTTCGGAACCCATCCTCACACTATCAATTCGGACAACATCCGACGCGCCAGTCCTTTCTCGCCTCCCCACCAACCTCATCATCAAGGCTCGGCTCAAGCCACGGGAACCCACCTTCCGATGGTCGATCACTCCCACCCCTCTCATCCGTCGTCTATTCGTCACTCTCCGGTTTCTCAGGCCAGCAGCCACCATACGCCATCTCTCACCCCCCACCAGCAGCAAACATATTACCCTTACCAAACCCAACAATCAATCGAAGACCTGCGACATCCGCATCAAGACCAACAACAGCCCCTGCATCATATTTCTACCGGGCCCCAGGAAGCTCCTCATCTCACCAACTACATTACCCCGGAGCTCCCAGGTTTGGATTGGGGGGCTTTGGAACGGAATTATCCATACCCACATATCCAGACGGACCAATGGGATCAGGTTTCCCCAGTGATGGACCGTCCTCCCCAATCACAGGAGAATCACCATTTTCATTCCATCCTCCCGCGCTCTCAGAGCAGCAACAGCAACCACCAACCATCCCTCGCAAACGGCCTTTCCCAGGATCCGATGATAGCGACCTACCTGATGGGAATGCAGACTACGACTACGGATCAGAGTCAAGACCCCAATCTCGGCGACTCACAGTCATGGAGCTCCTCAATGACACCGATGAGCCACCAAGGACGGCAACCACAGCAGACTCAACCTCCTCCAGATTCGTATCGTCGTTATCCTTCCCGATCAATGAGCGCCCACGAACTTCCTCAGGAGCATTATTCTCAAGAGATTCGAAACTCTACAGGTCAGATGCGTCGCCATCCCATGCAAATTCATTCTTCCCAGGAGTTCGAGGATCGCCAGAAAGTTCAAGGCGACTACTACCGCCACCTGGGAATGGCGGCCGCTTACCAATCTACCCAGATTCCCCCGTACTTTCACCCACAGGATCACCCAACTCGCAATCCACCATATCTCCAGTTGCAGATCCCTACAGAATCTCATCATCTTCACCATCGCTCGTCAGCACCCGGCTTGCTCGAAATGTCGATTCGGGATCAACGACGGGTGAGTCCCCAAGGGACAATCAAGTACGAATCGCCTCAAGGCCTACCCCAGTTGGAATGAGGGCCTAATCTGCTATCCTTTAAACCCCCTCTTTAATATGTCTTCTCGCCTTCTCTCTCTATCACTCCCTTCTGGGGATCCGAACCCTCTCTTCTTCCCCCTTATATTAGCTTACTGACCCACGCCTTATTCATCGACCCTTCTTGTGGTACCCGTACGTGTATCTCCTTGTCTATTCATTCATTTTATGTGCCGGTCGCTTTTGTGTCTGCCTTCATACTGTTTGTTCGTCCGGCATCCGGTTTCGAGGGTTGTGAGGCAGTTTTCTGCCCGAGAAAGAAGTTTTGTAACTATTTTGTAATGAAGATTACCCATAATCATAGTTGGTACATATACTGTCCGGATACCAGTTGCTAGACGGTTTTGTCAAACTGCACGGCGTGATCGACTGCGTGATATTTCTTCGGTCTCCACTTCGATCTCCGCAATTTTGAGAATGAAGGCAGGTTCCAAGCCAGCTACATTGCCACCACAACTCACGATGAGTAGATTGCGGTCGAAGGATGTTGCCATGGCGAGCTAGGTGCGATATATGAGCATATCGCTGGTCTCGAAACGCGACACAAGTACAAAATCGATTTGCTCTTGATATGCGGGGATTTCCAGGCGATACGCAACCACCAAGACCTGCAGTGTATGTCCGTCCCTGAAAAATTCCGCCAGCTCGGCGGCTTTAACGAGTAGGTACGTTCGCAGTAAGTTGCCCGATAACTGCGCTTCACGGCAACACATCTCCGCTGTAGATATTACACCGGGGCCAAGGTCGCACCGGTGCTAACACTGGTTATTGGAGGCAACCACGAAGCTTCCAACTACATGTGGGAACTGTAAGTAGCCTGCCCTTCTCTTACAATTCTCACAATGCCCCTAATTTGTTCTTGGTTAGGTTTCACGGCGGTTGGCTTGCCCCCAATATATTTTTCCTGGGCAACGGCGGCTGCGTCCAGGTGAACGGCATTCGCATTGCGGGCATGTCAGGTATCTTCAACCGGCATCACTACCGCCAAGGTACAAACTCGTCGTCCTCACGCGAGCGCGTGGCTGAACCCACACTCAGGTTTCTATGAAAAGATGCCATATTCCAGTGGTAGCATGCGAAGTATCTACCATATCCGTGAGTACAACTTCCGGCGGCTCGCGCTGGTATGTCTTGCATACCCGGTTACGTTGTCCCGGCGGCTGAACGTGATCTAGCTCTCGAAGCCACATGTATTCCTCTCACACGACTGGCCGGCGTCTATCGAACACCACGGCAATCTTGGAGATCTGCTACGACGGAAGCCATTCTTCAAGGATGATGTCAGGAACGGTGCACTCGGATCACCCCCTCTCTTGGAACTTCTGAAGACTCTGAAACCGGATTGGTGGTTCAGTGCTCACCTTCATGTCAAATTCGAGGCGACATATTTCCATGCTGGGGTTGCTCCACCCCACCTTTCATTGAATCCGGTCGAGAAGAACCCAGACGAAATCGTAATTGGCGACGACGACGACGAGCCGACACCATCGGTGGTACCGGCCACAGATCCAAAGCCTTCCACTATCAACCTCAATCCCGATGAAATCACGCTAGATGACGAGGAGGAGGATGTTGCCCCCGCTCCTGTAGCTCCACCCCCACGGGAGAAAACGAATTTCTTGGCACTTGACAAGTGTATACCGAACTCGAGGCGGCAGTTCTTGGAGGTGAATGCCGATTTTTGGCTAGCCTAATTTTCGGTATTGACGGGGGACGTTAGGCTATGGACATCGACGCCCCTGAGACCAGCTCACCTCCGAGACTCACATTTGATCCGGAGTGGCTGGCAGTCGTTCGAGCCTTCGACCCATATCTGACGTTGACAGAAGACCAGCATGTGTCGTATCCCGGCCACCAAGACGCGATCGAGGCGGTTTCTCGTGAGCTGGAATGGGTCAAGCGAAACCTTTCAGAAGGCGGTCGTCAGAACATCAACGAAGTTCAAACCTTTGTCATGACGGCCACGGGACCCACGCCAGAGACACAAAATGCTAAGGGACAACAACGTGGGGCTATCGTGTTCTCGAAGCCAAGATGCATGCTGACATGTTGACAGCCGATTATTTCCCGAACCCCCAGACGACCACGCTTTGTTCCATGCTACAGATTGACAACAAGGTTGATCGTCTAAATTCCTGAAGATATGGAAACATGACCGTGGAGTCCTCTTGGCGGTTTCATAGTTTACTTGTTGTAGGGCATGTAACAATTCTTTGCGGTGGCGATACGTTTGTGCCGTTGCGAAGGGGCTCTCGAGTGGAGTTTTGGTAGTAATACACCCTCGGGGCAAGAGTGTGTGTGTCGCGCGAGCCTGCAAGACGGAGGAGCAGCGGTACCGATGATCAGAAAGTGTGGTAAAACCTTTGCAGCGGGTGGACCAGTTATTCACGTGACTGGAGGTAGGCTTAGCGCGCCATTTCGTACAGGATTCTCACAAATACACGCTCGTGCTGCAACCACAATCCCCAGTTTCTTGCTGCTCGCTATATATCTCGTCGCGATTACTTGGGGATATATGCTCGAGAAGAAGAAATGAGCGTCGTTAGAACTGCTCGGTGAGCGATTGGTCACCCAACCTAGTTTCCGGCGCTCTCGTTAATAAGCATCCCGCTCGAAGGAGTGTCCGCGGTTTGGTGGTACGCTCGACTTCCCTGGCAGTGATTCGGTCCACTTCAGCCAGACTGACGTTCGGAGACGGCAGATCTGCGATGGGCCAACAGGGAAATCTTCTCGCAAGGTTAAGTTCACGGAGGAGGAGAACACTGGGACATTGCCAAGAGGTCGGGCATGCATGCAGTGCAGGTAAGTTTTCGTTTGTGACTTCACCGATCCTCCACATCATTGAGGTTGTTCTCGTGCACAGGCGGAAAAAGAAGGTACCCCACACTCTTCGGACCATAAGTGCCATGGCTGCACGCTGACAACTGTTCCAGAAGTGTGATGGTGGGTTCCCCAGCTGCCGCGGATGTTTGGGGAGTCGGGGTGATGTCAGATGCACCTACCGAGAACCTGAGACGGTTAAGCCGGAACCAACAGAGTTACCTCTTGTCCCCACTACGACGTCTCCTGTTATCCCCCCAGCCGTCGCTAGGCAGTCACAATTCAGTGTGGCTCCCGTTTTCGACACGTTCAACTGGGCCCCGGTCTCTTTGGCTATACTGGACTTCAACCCTTCGGGCTACTCACTATCAGGTATCTCTCCCGAAGACATGAACCTTCGATTGTGAGTGGTGTAACTACGCTCGGGACCGGTTCCCCTGATAACATCTACGACAGCCGCCTGGTTTTCCTTTCCTACCGTCTCGCACAAGGGATATACCTGTCCTTTGCACAACAGCAGGCCATCATCCTGGGAGACACCTCGGGCTCGTTCATTCACCCCTTCTTTATCGAGTTCGCCCATTTGGTTGGATGTCACTTCCATCGACGTTACAGCTCGGAGAACAATTTGATGCAGCTGGAGACTAGTTACTTGGTTTCCGTTCTACGGACGTTATCATCGATGAAGGAGGAAGCTGACCCTGTATCCTACGCTCATGCACACTGGCTCGTAGCCATGGCATGTGTGACAACAGGGAACTCACGGAAAGCCGTCAATTTCGTGAAAGAGGCCGCTAATGCGGTCGAGCGCAACCGGGATTTATTCCTCTCCCAGTTACCCGATCTGAGTAGCGGACCGGTCACAGTATCGGTCGACTATTCAGAGGATCTACATGAGAGGTTGGGACTACTCGCTCATATCCTCTGGTTCAGAACATACATGTCGATATTCCTGGTCGACTCCGGAGTATACCCAATGCCTGACGGTGTCCCCGACAAAATTCCCGTGTGTGTTTCGTCGAATTATCATCTGTCGCTCACTCAGGCGCGGGTTTCAGCAATCTATTTTGGAGAAGCTTGAAGACGTCCTCTATGGCCCACAGGGTGGCATCCTCTCCGGTCTTACTCATCTATTTCAAAATTACCTACCGGTCGGTCGAATCATTTGTTCACGGGGCAGTGTACTCACTTTTAACCCAGATTGCGTGTCCCGTCCTCTTCGAAGTATGCCCCCTCATGGTCAGAGTACGCACCATGCTGCTCATCCGCAAGTCGCGAAAGTTGATCGCGCAGTATGTATCCGAACGTCAGTATCCCTCCATGTGTATTCTTCCCACTTATCTGACGTGCGTGTAGGAACACCGACACCAGCTTGGTTAACTCAGTGCTCAGATATCTGTACCGAGCTCGGAGAGCGTGTGCAATCGGTGGCCAAGTTGATTGGAAAGTTTGCCGCTGCAAATGACCATGACAGCTGCGTCTCTCTGCGGATGTGTTCAGTGGTTTGTTTGTCCAACCTTGCGGAGCTCTACCACATTCTGTCGCATCACCCACTGTGGAAACTACCGGGGGCCGCGATAAGGCGGTACGAGCAGACAATGTACCTTATGTCCGATATATCTATGGAACTCACGAACGACGACGACATGCGTCATCTGCCATCCTATGCTGGGGTAAGTACCCCAAGTACTCATTGCTGTGCGTTGTGCGCTGATGTTCCTGGCTTCTTGACAGTGTTCTTGGGTCCGTGCCGCAACGCTCCTGCATCGGGAGGTGGCCATGATGTCATTCGAAGGCTATATCCCTCACCCTGAGAAGGGCATCGACGAAATGCGAAAGTGCATAGGGGCAACTATCGCGTTCATGGATGCCACATCGGACAGATTCTACTCGGCGTCGTCGTTCGAGAACCCCTCGAGACATTGGGGCAACTTGATACCGGCCGATTAGTCCTTCGCCCTGGCGATGGACTCTGGAGGATATACCGGCTGCAAAACTCACGATTTTCTCCGTTTCTCTCATTCTTCCCTTTTGTGCAGTGAGGTGGTTCTTGTGCTTTGTTATCACGTTATTCGTATTAAATACTGCATTTTCGTTTCACTTCTACATAAGTTACTAGTTGACGCATTCGCAATCGGATCTCACGTTCATGGTGAAAGCGGAAACAAAATGTGACAACTTACCTAATCACCGTGATCTTCACTTGTCCTCCTTCTCTGCCCGCGCTTCCGGCTTCGTCTTGTTCCAGCACTCGCTTTCTACAAAACCTACATCGCAGCCATGTCCGGAGCGGCAACTTCAGCAGGGGCGTCAAAATTCCAGCAGTTCATGAACCACCCTGCTGGTCAGCTCACCTTCCGTTGTTGAACGAAAAGCCGGAACTGAAGGGGTCTTCATTTTTTTTTCCACTCGCGTGCATGGAACAGGTCCAAAAACTGTTTTCTTCTGGGCCCCGATGATGAAGTGGTGTCTTGTCATCGCTGGGGTCAAGGACTTGAGCCGGCCAGCAGACAAATTGAGTGTGTCTCAGAACCTGGGTGAGCTGTTTCGGATCGTGCGGACTACCGGTCACACTGAGCGTTACACACTTCTCTCTCGGAAAAGCTTTGGCGGCGACGGGTTTCATTTGGGTTAGATACTCGCTCGTTATTACCCCAGTGAATTACAGTCTGGCCGCGGTATGTCTATCTGGCATTATGCTAAAGGTGATTTGACTGAATCAGTTGCGTCTGTTTTTGTTGTAGGTCAACTTTTTCGTTGGAGCTACCGGCCTTGGACAGTTAGCGCGTATCGCTCGGTGCGTCTAGTTCTTTGTTCCTTACTCTTGGCGAGTGCCATTGACACGGTCCCGTGTCTCTACAGTCATCAGAATAGCATCAAGACTTCCACGCCAGCTACGCCAACTCCCCAGTAGTCAATACATTGATATGTTGTGATTTTTTTTACCCTGGGGGGTCGTGTGTCTCGGCGTCGTTATCTTCGGGTGAACCATCGGTAATGCGCAACTCGTGGATGATCGGGCAACGGGTGGACGCTGGACCGTTCATATACGGAACGGACTTGAGAAACGGATCATAAATGGACTGGAAAGGGACCACAACAGGATCCAGGGGTGAGATCGCAACTGGGAGATCCGAGGAAGTACTCAAGGGGAAACGTGTACAGCATTGTCTGTCTTTTTTTTTTCGATCGGCAAAGGGTGTGCTTGACCTGCATGAGATCGGAGCACACTCTGTCCCCCAGACGAGGTCTGGGAGAGAAAGCCTTCGTTGCTGAAGCGAAGACCAGCGTCTCCCGCCAGTTGTTAACCTGATACTTTTTGCTTGTCATCTGTGATGGCTCGGTGGTGCTGACGGCACCACGCCGGTGGACAACAGATACCCAATACCACACCATCCCTGATCGACATTAATCCTTACAGTACTCAGGCTGAATGCTGATTCCGGTTGCCATCTGCTTTTAATTCTTGAGAAGCGTATATTTTGAATGGTCAGGGGGAATCGGAACTCCGTTAAAAACCACCCGCTGGTCAGTGCCGATGAATTGCCTAGAGTCTGTTGGTTATTGGGTCCAGACTGCCTGGGTGGAAGCGACGGTCGCACACTTCAGAAATTACATCCATGGGCAGAATGGTGAGAAAAACAACGCCCGTCGGAAGCATTATTAGCTTTGAAGGGACGTGTGACGTGGGGTGACGGTTGTAACACTTCCCCCCCGCCAGTAGGTCCCCTTCGCCCTTCGCTCTCACTTCCATCTCCCTCTCGGGATTTGTGCGCGCTCGCCTTCGGACTCACCCTCGCCGGAAGATCTTTGGCCTGCGGATGTTGTACCGCATCGGTACTTCGGCCTAACGGAACTGGAGCCACCCCACCAGCCTCCCGTCCTTAACGGAATACACACGCCCACGCCACCGCCCGTCTCATCAGCTCATTATCACGCTTTCCGTGCGCGAATATGGCCGCCGTCGCGCAAGAGCCCCCACGAGAAGATCAACCCTTCACGATGGATCGTTCGGCCATGCACATCCGCAACACCGTGCAACAGAGTCCCGCAGGCGTTTATCCCAACGGTGATGGGCCACAGCCCTCGATGCGGCAGCGACGGGGCCAAAAGCCTAACTCTGCAGCCTACACCTCACCGATTTACGACCAACAAGGCCCACAACTAGCCCCGACCGATCATCACCCCGTCCAGTCTTCCCAGCAGCCCCCGACCCAACAGCCTAGCCCACCCCAATCCTTCAAAGACCCTTCACCTACTCACATTGACCAACCTTCAGATGACAAGACGCCGGAGCCCGCCGATCCAGCCTTGCGCTTTTCGAACCCAGAAACCCCCGCTCCCCCCCGCCCGCATTCTCAGCTCTACGCTTCATGGCAGCCTGTCAAATCCTATGGACAGGACCCGCCGCCCTCTCGAGGGTCTGTGAGGTCTATGCCACAGCAGCCAGATTTTCAGTCTTCCGGAAATTTCGGAAGTAATCCTTCTCAACAGCCACCTGAAAATCCACCCATCAACACCTCATCCTCTATTCCCGTGTCGCTCTCTCCCAACCCCCGCGCGGTCCCGCGATCGCCGAAATATGTTAATGCTCCTCCCAATCGCACGCAGAAACCCATCTACGCGAAACCTCACATCCCCAAGGAAGAGGTTTGTTTAGAATGCGCCATGAGGGATCAAGACATGGCCGATGTGGATGTCACTTCTCCTGGCGCCTGGGAGCGAGACAGTGATATCTACTATAGCGACCTCATTCGTTCCGAGGTCGAAGCTATCTCTAATGGCATCCCTCTTCCAGAGGACCGCCCTAGATCTACCGGCGACATACTTACCGAGACCAACCTAAAGCTTTGGCTCACCATGGTACGCATGTTTCCTATCTCAACCAGTTGCCGTAATTTAATTATTGCTATTCATTCACCAGAATCCACGGGAACCGGCCTCGCGGCACATGAATCTGGAGACATATGTCAAAGCCCAGAGGCTGCTCCTCGAAGCCGAGACCCTTGCCCACGCTCGAGCTATGCAAGAGTCGAAGCAACTGGAGAACAAGATGCGAGACAGCTACCGGCAACTGCGCCGCTCTGCCTACGAGGTCGGCGCTTTTAATGCCAACCCTGGTGCAATCACGCTTGACGAGACAGGACGGATACGATCCACCACATTACCGGGTTCACATCAGCGTGCCCGGTCCCATTCACGTGATGTGACATTGCTCGAGAACGGGATGATTGTCGAACACGTGAATGTCAAGAAGGAGGAGAGAGAGGAGCGGGACAGGCGGAAGCGAGAAGAACGGAGGGAAAGGAGTCGTGCGAGGAAGTCATCCAGAGGTTCCGGGCATGACCTCAGTTCGGTCTATGGGTCACTTCATCCTTCTCAACTTCCTACCAGCACTTCGGGTGGAAACACTGGGGGCCACGATCTCCGGGCATCGAGACACTCCCAGTCGTCTCTGCGACCCACAAGTATCTTGTCTTCGAGCATGGGGGAGAGAAGTCCACCTCCCAGAGCATATTCCACAAATTCGTTCTCCGATCTCCATAGTATCGCAGGCTCCACCTCGCCCAACCGGAGAACGAAATTTTTTGGTAATCTCCGGGCTCTCAGTCCAGGAGGTTGGGGGAGCAGGGATAGTCTGGCCCAATCAGGAGTCTCGGGTAGCATGATGGATATGCAGTACGCATTGTTTTTTTTGTTTGCAGCAGCGCTTGATGCTCACCACGCATAACCCAGTGTCGCGCTCCAACAAGAGGATATGAACGAGCAGGCCCATCTCCAGCATCGTGCTTCTATGACTAATGAAGGCCGTTCCAACGCGCCAACCCTTCGCGCGAATCTTGCCTCCTGGCCTCAGCATGGCAATTCTGATCTTAGGAAGGTCAGCTCCCCAACTCCGGAAGAAAAGCGAAAGAAGAAAAAAGGCCTCGCCAAATTCTGGTCAATGGTCACAGGCTCTACGCCTAGGCCCAAGTCGGAATACAATCATTCCAAATCGGCGGGCCTCATGGTTAACAGCGGGAACCAGGTCTACGGGACCACGGACGACGATTATCCTCTGGCCCCCCCACCGCCGTTAAGCTACCTTGTTGACAGGGATGGAGGCGGAAACCGACCCAGACGGCATTCGAGCACACCGTGTCTGCCCGGGACTGTGGGTCAACAACCAAACCAAACCCTTCCCCAATCACCTAGCCAACAAGGATCAATACTCCATGATCAGCAGCAAGGCTATAACGGTATACCGACTTCTCCTGCAGCCCCCTCCAGTGCTTTGCCAAGTCCTATCAGCCTGAGGATGCCTCCCGCGGTCAGCGACACCCCTGCCTTGGTGACGACAGGCCTCTCCGAACAAGAGAACGACCCACAGCAACAGCAACCGATGGGCGAACGGACCTTCATCCCACCTTCCAACTCTGATGTTTCTTCTCCCAGGTCTACCTCCCCTCTCCCCCAGAGACCGCATACGATCGCCCTCGGAAGGGATAAAAATTTGCCACCTTTGCCACCAAATGAGAGTTCCAGCATTGGTTTCCCATCTGCGCCCGATATAGCTAGCGCCAGCCGACCCCAGACAATGTATGCCACCCTAGACAGTCCCAGGCATGTCGCCCCCACCATGGCCACTGTCAACGAGAATCTCAGTGAGATGAATGGAGACCCGACCTTGTTCGGTCCTCCTCACATAGCCTTCAGGAGTGATGGCAGGATAGAGAGTTTCGGGGGGATGGAGAAGCCGAGAGTTCTCGGACCGAACCCTTGCGATACTCCCCGAGGCGCTCGACTGAACGGCCCAACTTCGTATGGATATCCTCATCCCAACGGCGGAAGCTTCAACGCGTACAATACCTACCCTGGAAATGGTGGTGGTATCATGGGAGACGCCTACGGGGAGTTCGGGAACTCCAGAACATCCCTGAGTTGGTGGGAGGACATGCAGAAGTCTCAACCCCCTCAATCTCGGCCCCAGTCCCACAGAGGTCGGATGAGCAGCGTCGAGACGACCGGAACGGGCACGAGAAGCAAGTCCCCAACTAAGAGAAAGAGTCGGTTCGGCTTGGCAAGCATGTTTGGGAAGAAGAAGGACGAGATGAGCGGTGGCGAGGATGGAGAAAGCGACAGCGTGAAGTACGGCAAGGCAAGTTCCGACGCCCACCAGTTCCAGAGGAGGTCGATCAATCCGAGCAAGACAGTCCAGCGGTTAGTCGAACAGGATCCGGAGTTCTTGGCCTACAGGTATCCCTCCAACGATGTCTTACAACAGAGATTACACGAGTCGTCATTCAACACGCGCTCGTGAACCTCTTCTTACGGCATTCTTGTATTTTTCCCTCTTTCTCTCTCCACTGCATGTTTTGCTTTATCTGTCACATGTCACCCCTCTCCCATTGTCATGTTTCGCGCTACGACCTACTCTCTCTTTCTGCCTACATACATCACTTATATGGTTCCTTAGTGCATACCCTGCATCCCCTCTTTTGTTTTTTCTCTCTTCCTTTACTATTGCTGCTGCTCATCGGACTCAGAGACACCCTAACTTCCCCTCCTTTTCTCCGTTTCGGTTCCCAGATGAAGGATCTTAGTTTATATATGTATCCCAGTTTCGCACTACACATTCAGCACTTTGGCATGTGCTCTTTCCTGAACGGATGCCCGCCCTGGATCTCTGGAGGGACCATCTGCTCGTGAATCGTGATCGGCTGCAGTCAACGATTCCGATCATACCGGCGCTTTGGTTCTCCGTGCTGCTCTCTCTCACTCTCTAGACATTACATGTCGACCAGGAAACTGCTCGTGGACGTTCACACTCACGTCTATCTACCACGCTATGCTTCTTTCTTGCGCGCGCGGGCCATCGCTCCAAGGATATTCTCGAGACCAGTTCCTGGTGAACCGGGTGTGGAAGAAGACAGGTTGGTTATCTTGGAGAATGAGCCTTCCGGAGGAAGACCAGTCGGTCCTCAGGTACTTTTCTACCCGACAAGAGCGTTTTTTTGTCCCGGCACGATGTACTGAGGTAAATTTGATCTCTGTTTTTGTCTGCAGTATTGGGATAGGTCTGAGAAGTTGGCGTTCATGGATAAGCATGGGATCGACGT
>Ga0307517_10001005_pt1 | contig 47845 bp, 31 predicted proteins | sample 23_EM_MG_FD_194515 | JGI IMG/M metagenome (GOLD analysis project Ga0307517, IMG submission 194515) | Populus trichocarpa ectomycorrhiza microbial communities from riparian zone in the Pacific Northwest, United States - 23_EM | ecosystem: Host-associated > Plants > Roots > Unclassified | place... | reverse complement strand
GAAGATGAGGATCATCCACATTGCGCACAATGAGTTTTATAATTTAAAGTACGCCACATTGCTGCCCGATGAGATCGTTGCGGTTTCAGAAAGAGTAAAGCAAAACCTTATAGATGTTTTTAAAGTTGATCCAAATAAAATCAAAATAATCTATAATGGATTAAATGATGAAGCGGGCTCTGCAAGTCATAAAAATGGAGTAGAAAAACCTGGTGGTAAAATATCGATACTATATCCCGGGCGGGTCACAAATGTGAAGCGCCAGGTAGAGCTGGTAAAAAATATGGAGGGTAAATTAAAGGAAGGTGTCGTAATTCATTTTGCGGGAGTAGGGGAAGAATCGGATAAATTAAATGCATTGATTGAGAAATCGGGCACTTTCAAATCGCTTGGTTTTGTAAGCATTCCGGAGCGATTGCCATTGTATGATTACGTTATGCTTTTTTCGTCTAAAGAGGGCCTTCCGCTAACATTGATTGAAGCCTGCATGTTTTCAAAGCCGATCATTTGCAACGATGTGGGGGGTAACGCCGAGGTTGTAAAAAACGGATACAACGGGTTTGTCAGATCTGACTTTGATGAACTGGCGGAACTTTGCAATAGTTTACCTGTTGCTGGTCATGCTGAATATAAAAAAATGGCCGGCTGTTCAAGGGAGGTCTTTAAAGACAAATTTCAGATGGAGAAAATGGTAAATAACTATATTAATTTGATTCAAGATGCCAATTCCTAAAAAAGGGTTAATTTTTGATCTGCTTCTTCAAATAAAATTCCTGATCGTAGCGTTCATTAATTTTACTTATTCAGTAATTCCGTTCTTTTTTTTGAAGAAGCTTTTTTTGCGTTTGTTTAAAATCAAATTGGGGGCAAAGACCTACATACACCGCGGGGTAAAATTCTTCCATATCGGTAATATAACGATCGGGCATAATTCAGTAATAAATTTTGGTTGCTACCTTGATAATCGCAGAGAAATCCACATCGGCAATAATGTAGGGATAGCTCACAATACGAAAATTTACACATTGGGGCATGACCTGAATGACCCGGAGTTTGGCACCAGGGGTTCACGTGTTACCATAAATGATAATGTATTTGTTTTTTCAAATTGCATGATCATGCCGGGAATCACTATCGGGGAAGGTGCTGTTATTCTTCCGGGTAGTATAGTAACTAAGGATGTATCACCTTACACTATAGTTGGGGGTAACCCGGCAAAATATATTAAAGACCGTACGACTGAAATTAATTATTCAATTAATTACGGTTACTGGTACGCGCTTTGACCGATAGAATAATCTCAACCTGTCACTTTTTTGTTAAACGTTTACTTTAACTATTTGACTATGAAAGAGGCAAATCCACACAGAATAAATTACTCAAAGCTTGGGATAAATAATCTAAAAGCTAAATTGATAAACTATTTCCTAATCATACTGACCTGTTATCTGGTCGCGATAGCTTTTCCGGCAAGGTCCGCGACCCAAGGCGCTGACCCCATAACTTATAAAGCTCCCGATGGAGCACCTGTTAATAAAAACTACAGGGTTCAAATAAGAGAAAAAGGCGACTCCGCGTGGAAAACTATTGATGTTAATGATGCGATGACAAAGAACCCGGATGCGTCAGGGCATTGTGGGTTTGTTTATTTTGATTCCTATTTCAAAGTACCGGTACAAGTAAAAATAACTAAGCTGGATGGAGTGCCGGGCAATGTCGCCATTCGTCCCAACAATGATAATATCAGGTACACCAAAAGCGGGAGTGATATTTATTTTGAAGTTGCCCGGCCGCAGAAATTATCTGTTGAATTTGACAAAGACCGGTTAAACAATTTTTTTCTCTTTGCTAACCAGGCTGCAACCAAAACAATTAATGCAGGGAGCAATAATGTTATTTACTTCGGGCCGGGTATCCATCATGCCGGCGCTATCACTTTGTCAAGTAATCAAACGCTATATATTGATGGTGGGGCAGTGGTTTATGGATACGTTTATGCTAACAAGGCGTCAAATATTAAAATTGCGGGCCGGGGTATCCTGGATGGTTCGGAGCTCGATCATGATCTGAAAGCTAAAAACCGTATCAAACTGATCAATCTTCACGATGTTGACCATGTTTCGATCAGCGGGATCATATTAAGGGATTCTCCTTTCTGGACATGCTCCATCAGCGGAGGTAACCATGTCGACATCTCTGATATTAAAGAATTATGCTATAATCCAAATTCAGATGGCTTTGACCTGTGTAACTCAAACAATGTTAATATAAGTGATGTCCTTGTCCGCAATGGGGATGACAATATTTCTGTTAAGAGCTTTAACAATTTAGGTGCAGACAGTATCAAAGTAACAAATGCTATATTATGGGCAGACCGGGCGCATAACATGGTGGTTGGCCCCGAAAGCAGATCGGCAACGCTTACCAATATTGTCTTCGATAATATTGATGTTCTGGAAAACATGCAAAATGACAAAGTATACCCCGGTGTGATGGCAATCATGGCTGCAGATGGGGGCACTTTCAGTAATATAACGTGGAATAACATCCGGGTAAATGATATTTCAGACGGGCAGTTAATTTGTATACAATATGTTGATGCGTATTCAAAAAACGGATTGGGTAAAAAAATCCAAAACGTGACAATTCAAAATGTAACCTACACAGGCCGTAAACTTCGCCCCAGCAAAATATCGGGCATGGGTATGAGGAACGTCGATAATGTTGTTTTGAAAAATATCATGATTAATAAAAAGGTACTCAAAGATACTATGTCAGGTGATGTCGAAGTCGCGCCTTCAGCTCATTTAAAAATTCTTAATTAATTCACGAAACAATTTGCCGGTGCTTTTGTTATGTATTTAATTTAAAATTAATCTTCCTAAAAAAACAATAAAAAGAGATTGATTTTCGTTATGTATTTTTAAAATGTATCATAATCTTACAGTGAGATTTTTATTTTTATGCAACTCACTTAATGATTTTTTGACATAAAATTTACTATTTATTCAAATATAATGCCTGTTTTTCCGATTTATATGGAAAAAACGGGCATTTTTTATTGAAAAAAATCCAAAAATTGAGCTTTTTATAGAAAAACTGCAAATAATTGCATCTAAAGAACATTAATTTTTATTAATATAATATAAATTGCTTCAAAGAACATATTTATTGCCTAAATATTTCATTAAAAAACATAAAATGGCTAAATTACACATGTTTTAGAAGACAAATATCTTGCATAAATGAACAATATTATTCATTTTTAAACGTAATTAATCAAAGGTTAATGTTTAACTATTAAAACAATCTACAACATGAAAAGCCATCGAATTTTAAATCTTGACATTCTCTCAGTCACGTCCAAGGACTTGCTAGGGTCACTTGATCAGGGCATGCTCTTTACCCCTAATGTTGACCACCTCATAAAATTGCAAAAGGACCGTAGCTTTTACGAAGCTTACAAACAGGCCGATTGGATAATTTGTGACAGCAAAATCTTGAGCCTGTGCGCTAAGTTCCTGGGAATAAAATTTAAGGAAGTGATTACAGGTGCATCATTCCTGTCATCCTATTATAATTTCCATAAAAACAATAAGAATGTAAAAATTTTCCTTTTAGGTTCAGTTGATGATATGGCCAAAGTCGCCAAAAATAAAATCAATGCAAAAGTAGGTCGTGAGATGGTTGTAGGCGCCCATTCTCCCTCATTTGGGTTCGATCAAAACGATGCAGAATGTGAAAACATTATTGATAAAATAAATAGGTCCGGTGCAAATGTATTGGTAGTCGGTGTAGGTGCACCAAAACAGGAGAAGTGGATAGTAAAATACAAAGAACATCTCCCTGGTATCAAAACCTTTATGGCATTGGGCGCTGTAATCGATTTTGAAAGCGGGAAAATTAAAAGGGCTCCTAAGGTATTTCAAAAAATGCATATGGAATGGTTTTATCGCTTGATGAAAGAACCGGGCCGCCTATGGAAAAGGTATTTAATAGAAGACATGCCATTCTTCTTCCTGATAATAAAGCAGAAACTAGGCAAATACTGCAACCCTTTCGATTTTGTATTACAAAGAAAGGTTAAAAACGAATCCTACGAAATGGAAATGCTGATACCCGTGAACGAAATGGAAATGGATTAGTTCTGCAATCCGTTAAGGGTCTTATGTCGCAAGACCCGCAACATCAATTACATGAACAGGATACTACTGCTATTATTTTTATTACTTGTTGTTCCGTTAATTTCTGTCGGTCAGACGTCTCTTTGGAATTTTGGCTTAGAGGGGCAGACTATAGCAACACCTGCAAATAAATTGCCCTTTTGGCTGCGGGCGGATCAGAATGGAAGTATACCATTGTCCGGGGCATCGGTGAGTGCCATCGCGAGCATATATAGGGGTTACGATACCGCAAGGAAACCCTTTATTGATTGGTCAACAGGCTTACAGGTGCGGGCAAACGCAGGTAATACAAGTAATCTCACATTAATTGAAGGATATATTAAAGGCAAAATGGGAATATTGCAAATTGAAGGCGGGCGAACCAAAGATATGACAGGGCTGGTGGATAGTTCCTTATCTACCGGGGCATTTGCTATCTCTGGTAATGCTTTGGGTATACCTAAAATCGGAATATCGATACCCGATTATTACAGCCTGAAATTTACTAATGACCTGATTGCTGTAAAGGCAGCATATAGTGCCGGCTATCTTGGAGATGTTCAATTAATTAAATATTCGACCAATCTTACAAATAATCCCCCCGGGTATTACCAGGAAAACGAATTATACGGGAGGTTCGGCCGGCCAAACTGGCGATTAAAAATTTACGCGGGTATAAATCATCATGTAATATTTGATGACGAACGTAAGGTTCAGGGGTCTAGTTACACGTTAAATATGTTCCAGACTTTTGTATATGCCGCTTTCGGTAAAACGTATAATCATTATTCCAAAGTAGGGAACCATATTGGCTCTGTGGATTTGGCTGTGCAGTATGAATTTGACAAATCCAGGTTGTTTATTTATCGGCAGAATTTGTATGATGAAGGCGCGCTGGCTCACCTGGCAAATATTGCTGATGGTATAACCGGAATAAGTTTAACTAATAAAAATCCGGGCACAACTGGTTTCACCTGGCGCAAAATTTTGTTTGAACAAATTTATACAGTTAACCAGGCCGGGTATTTCAATTCACCTTATACAAAGTCGGGTGATGAAAATTATTACAATAATCCTGAATATAAGTATGGATGGTCCTATTATGGTGTTGCTTTGGGTAACCCGTTATTGGTGACCCCGCAATACACCCGAAAAGGATTTCCAATAGCACCTGGTGATTATTTTATAAGTAACAGGGTGAGTGCTTACCATTTAGCAGCGATGGGTTCCGTATTCAATTTAGATGTTACAACCAGGTTTACCTATTCTATTAACTACGGAGATTTTGCTACAAGCCCTGAAGGGAACTCATTGGGTAAAATTCATACCCAGCCAATTTATGGGCTGTTCCAAACTGTAAATGAATTTTCATGGGGATTAGATGTAGGCAAGCATTTATCCAATGGATATAATGTCGGGGTATCTGTTGCAGGCGATGCCGGATCCCTGTACTATAATTCAGTAGGAGCTATTTTAAAAGTAAAAAAGGTATTCTAACAAACGCAACAATTTATTCAAATCACAAAAGGTATTAACTTAAACATCTCGTCATGATAGTCATAATGATCCTATTGATATTAATTTTAGTGACCATAATTATTGGGTTACTTACGTCGATGGTTAATAATTCGCATAACTGTAATCATCTCTGGGAAAGCTTTAATACAAGTTCGGTAAAGTGCAAAAAGTGCAACAAGGTCATTTTTTCGTATCCTTTAAATAAGGAAAACGAGTCCGAACTTTCTGAACTTGAATCTGACCTTGCTTAAGTCTGTTAGTCCATAACATTTGAGTTTAGGCAGCTTTTTTCTGACTATCCCCCTATTGTTTACATTGCTGTCAAACTGGGTTACATCAATTTTTGAAACGCATATTGGAATGAAATCCCGGAAATATTCGGCAGACAAAGGACATTAAAAAATCTTCTGTTTAATACCCCTTTTATAAATATCAAACAACTTCCAGCCATTTATTGTAATTTTAAATAACTGGTGACAGAGATAGAACCGCTAAGTTCTATCTCTGTTGTTTTACAACCAATTTTATAATAATTAATGGCCTAAAGTAATAACTGCTGATGGAGGCGGGAAACAAAATGGATGGTATATCCGGGATAGTTCTTCGTGCGCCAGGTAACCCGCCAACCTACTGGCTCACCCGCTTTGTTATTCTTCGCCTGCTGGGGGTAATCTACGCTGTGGCATTTCTTGTTGCAATCAATCAAATCATTCCTTTAATAGGCGCTAACGGGCTTCTTCCCGTCGGGATTTACCTGGAACAGGTGAGCCATGCACTGGGCTCGGTCGGAGCAGGATTTGTACGTCTGCCGTCACTCTTTTGGCTATGGCATTCTGATGCGGCCCTTTTAACTGTGGCGTGGCTCGGGTTTGTACTTTCCTGCGTAGTTATAGCCGGTTATGCAAATGCCCCGGTGCTTGGCGTTCTCTGGTTTCTATATATGTCGATTGTTCATGTAGGGCAAGACTGGTATGGGTATGGTTGGGAGATACAGCTTACCGAGACAGGATTTCTCGCGATTTTTCTTTGCCCGCTCTTAGATATGCGCCCATTTCCCCGGCGAGCGCCGCCTGTAATCATCATTGTTTTATTCCGGTGGCTGATCTTCCGCATCATGCTTGGTTCCGGGTTGATCAAATTTCGGGGGGATCAAATATGGCGTAATGGAACCGCCCTTTACTACTACTTCGAAACACAACCCATCCCCGGCCCGCTGACCCGCTGGTTTCATTTTCTCCCGCATACTTTTCTAAAAATTGGCGTCTGGCTCAACTGGCTGGCTGAGCTCGTGGCACCGTGGTTCGTATTTTGGCCCAGGCTCGCGCGCCATATTGCCGGATTGGTGATCGTGTTGTTCCAGGTCGTCATTATACTTAGCGGCAACCTTTCGTTTTTAAACTGGCTGACTATTGTCCCTGCCCTGGCTTGTTTCGATGACAGCTTCTGGTCCAGGCTTCTTCCCCGCGCGCTTGTTCGTAAGGCTGAAGTGGCTGCTGAACATGCTGAAGAATACCAGCCTATGAAAACCACCGCTTTTATAGTTGCTGTTATTGTCGCTCTCCTCAGCATCCAGCCGGCAGTAAATATATTATCTTCTGAGCAGGTCATGAACACCTCGTTCGACCCGCTGGACCTGGTAAATACTTACGGGGCATTCGGAAGTGTTGGGCAAGAACGCGTCAACGTGGTATTTGAGGGGACGACGGATGACACAATTAATAACAAAGCCAACTGGAAACCATATATCTACAAAGGCCTGCCTGTCATTCCAGACAAACAGCCACCACAAATAGCACCCTATCAGTTACGTTTAGACTGGCAAATGTGGTTTGCCGCAATGTCGACCGCAGATCAATATCCGTGGACATACAACCTGGTGTGGAAACTACTTCATAATGACCCCGGCGTTATCAGTTTGTTTGCAGGCAACCCCTTTCCTGATAAACCACCGCGATATATCCGGGGGGTCTTGTATCGCTACAAGTTTGCAAAACCGGGCGACCCACAGGGTCTTTGGTGGACGCGAGAGTCGATTGGCAATTGGATGCCGGTCCTATCCGAAAATGATTCCCAACTGGTTAAATTCCTGGAATATCAAGGATGGGTAATTAAAAAATAGGTTTCTAGTTGAATATCTATAACTTAACTGTTGTTGCTTTACCGGTATAATCAACACTCTTATCAGCTTTGGCGGTAACGTCAACATTTACACCATGACCAGGCTTTACCAATACAATATGGAATGCGTGCTTTTGCGGCATTCCATCAAAAGCCCCTTTTCGGTCCGAGATCGATAACTCATTTAACTTATCGTTCCATTTTAAGGTAAATGTGGCATATTTACCTTTTTCATAATTATAGTTGTCGTTTTCATCTTCGTAAAACTTAAACTCACCATCCGCGCCGGGATAAATTCTTAACTCAATCGCTCCGGAAGATTTTTGAGTAGCATACTCAACGTTTGGCCCCATCGGTATAATTGAACCCGCTTTTATATATAATGGTACAATATCGATCGGTGCTTCAGCATCAATAGTTTCGCCACCATTCAGCGATTTCCCTGTCCAGAAGTCAAACCATTTGGTTGCCTTGGGCAGGTAAACCTTCCTGGTCTTTCCGTTAGCGCCAGCATTTGCACCTGTGTACAATTGTTGTGTAACCGGGCTGACCATAAAAGCAGGCCCGAACATATATTGATCGGGGATATTGTAAACATTAGGATCATTTCTGAAATCAAAGGTAAGCCCGCGCATTATCGTATAATTATCAAGAGTGGTTTTTGCGGCCAAAGAATAAATGTATGGCAGTAAACGATAGCGCAGTTTATCATATTTTAATAGGATGGCTTTGGTATTGTCATCCCAATTTTTCGAAAATAATGCCCGCTCACCCTTCCCGTGAATACGCATAATAGGGGAAAATGTGCCAAACTGGAACCAACGCGTGAACAGTTCGCGATACTGCGGAAGCGACCAGTCGGGTATACCATCCGGCGATACTCTTGATAGGTAACCACCTATATCAGACGTCCAGTATGGGATACCGGATATACAGGCGTTAATTCCCTGTGGAATCTGGTTACGCAAAGAAGAAAAGGTGCATGTAATATCTGACGACCATAATACTGCCGCATTTCGTTGCTCGCCGGCAAATGACTGCCTGATCAGGCAAAAAACCCGTTTGTTCGGAATATCTCTGCGCCATCCCTGGTAAATACCTTTTGAATGCTCCAAAGAATAGGAATTAAAATAATCTATTCCTTTGCCTATAGAGAAATCAGCTTTGCGGCGTTCATCAAGCAGTGATCCGTTATCCGGTTCGCACTGATCTACCCACCAGGCATCCCATCCGTAGCGTTTTATTATACTGTCGCGTGCCTGTTCCCAATACAGCTCTCTTGCTTTTGGGTTATGTGCGTCGTAGTAAGTATCAAATGTGTGGGTAACAAAGTTGTCCCAGGTAATGCTTGTGAGGTAGCCTTTGCTTTTTAATGCATCAAAATCATTTGTACCACTTCCGAATACCGGCCATATCGAGATCATGGCATGGAGATTTGCCTTATGCAGTTCATCGATCATCGCTTTAGGATCAGGGTATCGCCCATGATCCATAATGTGCGAACCCATAGGCAACGGCGACCACCAATACCAATCCTGCACAATAGCATCAACCGGGATATGATTTTTACGATAAGCATCTTTCACGCTTAAAACTTCCTCCTGTGTTTTATAACGGTCCTGCGATTGGAACAAACCAAAGGCCCATTTGGCGAACATCGGCGCTTTGCCTGTCGCGGTACGATAGAGGTTGATGATCTGGTCAAAGTTGGGGCCGTAAAAAAAGTAGTAATCCACCATTTTACCACTTTCCGAACTGTATTCATATTGTGTGTTATTAACCTCGGTACCCAAAAACTTTGAAGCCGAATAATTATCCCACAGTATCCCATAGCCTTTGGTCGAGAGCAAAACCGGGATGGCACCGGTCATGTATTTTATCTCCATAATTTGGTCACGCCCTTTATAATTTATAGAAAGCGAATCTTCAGGATGGCAGCCTAAACCATAAAGAGCCTCGTTGCCCGGAGAATTGAACTTCGTATTGCAATTGTAAGTTTCTATGCCTGCAATGGTTGCAGCTTGCATGGTTTTGTTCTCTGTTGTTTCAGAAGTTATAATTGTCCCTTTTAAATCTGAATAAGTGATGGCATTAGTGGCTTTGTCAACACTGATATTTAGCTTAGAGGTGCTAATAACAATTTGTCCTTTTTTATCGGATACTTTAAAGCCTGTTTTTTCTTTCCAGGTATTATTAACCACCAATGATTTTTTTTCGGGAATGGCATTAAAAATGGTGTATTTAACTTCTACAATGTCTGGCCTGCAAATCCTGATAAACATTGACCCTTTAGCCAGTTTAAAAGTAACCCCGTCTTGGTTTTTTGTAAAGCTAATAACTGTAGCTTTTGCGAAATTTATTGAAATAAGACTAATAAACAGATAGGCTGCGATTTGCATCATTGCAGCTTTTGTAGAACATTTCTTCATTTTTTTATTTATTCTGATTTTATAGCAGATAGGCTATCATCGCCATAGAGCGACGGGAATAAAACTACCGTTCGTTTCTTACAAACGAGTAACAGAATTGATAATGAATATAGAAAAAATGTTAAATCAGGTGTTCAAACACCTTAGTTAGGCATATAATTATATTGAAATGGTTATTTCCCATTAAGCCATAACTTCTTCCTGCTCCTTACTACGCATTTCAATAATATATTCTGATGGCAGTATGCCATACTCTTCACGAAACACCTTGGCAAAATAGGCCGGATTATTAAATCCAACGTCGTAAGCCACATTGGCAATACAAAGCTGACTTTTTGCTAATAGCTGGGCAGCTCTTTTGAGTCGGATCGTCCTGATACAATCTACAGGGGTTTTCCCGGTAAGGGTTAACAGTTTCTTATATAGCGACCCCCTGCTTACATTCAGATGCTTACTTAAGCTTTCAACAGACAAGTTTGTGTTGGCTATATTCAATTCAATATACTCTAATGCCTTTTTCAGGAACTTTTCATCTTCTGATACCACATCAACATCCTGTGCCTGTATTTCAATCTGTTTTTGATAGGTGTCCTTCATCACCTGCTGCATTTTCAATAAATTCTGTATCCTTGAGACCAGTATCTCAAAATTAAAGGGCTTCACTACATAATCACTTGCACCGCTATCCAGACCAGCCATCTGATCTTCCTCTGCAGTTAATGCGGTTAACAGGATAACAGGTATGTGCGAAGTGCGGCTATCAGTTTTTATCTTCCGGCACAATTCTATACCATTTATGCCGGGCATATTTACATCACTTACTATTAATTTGGGGTGTAATGCGAGTGCTTTTTGCCAGCCGTCTTTCCCGTTAGCAGCTTCAATAACATGGAAAGTATTTTTCAGGTTATCTTTCAGATAGAACCGGAGATCATCATTATCCTCTATTAATAATATGGCAGGTTTCTTGTTTGATCCGGGTACTTCTTCTGCAGTTTTTGATAATTGTGCCGGAATATTATCTGGCTTTATTTCGGCAATTGGTTGCTCATCGTATTGATCAGCAAAAGGCAGGTTTATTGTAAAACACGTACCATAATCAGGTTCACTTTCCAGTTCAATATTCCCGCCATGCATTTTAACAAATTCTTTTGTGATAGAAAGGCCAATACCACTTCCCTGGTTGAGCAGGTTCTCAGGTACATCATCCTGGAAAAAGCGCTCAAATATCCTTTCCTGGTTTTCTCTTGCTATGCCAATACCTGTGTCTATAACTTTTATATCGAGCGTTTTTTTATCATCAATTTCACTGTCCGCCATGCCAACAATTATACTAACATGCCCATCTGGCGGTGTGAATTTAAAAGCATTGGAGAGCAGGTTGAAAAATATCCTTTCAATTTTATCATGGTCAAAATCCGTAACGAAGGACTGCACCTCACTTTCAAAGTGATATTTTATCTGTTTTTGATGTGCAACATCAGTAAATGAAGTGAAAACATCCTTTATAAATTGTACCAGGTCACCCTTTTTTAAGTTAAGCTTCAACTCGTTGTATTCCATTTTACGGAAATCCAGTAGTTGGTTAACAAGATTGAGCAACCTTTTGCCATTCTTTTTGATCATGACAAGATGATGCTGCTGATCTGGTTTTTCTGATATTTTGAGCAGATCATCGATTGGCGAAAGGATCAGCGTTAAGGGTGTTCTGAATTCGTGACTTATGTTGGTAAAGAATTTGATCTTCATCAAATCAAGCAGATGCAAACGACGAGCCTCTTCGCGTTCATTGGTAATGCGCCGCTCTATTTCGAGTTTAACCTGGGTGGCTTCAAACTGTCTCTTTAATTTAAGTATTCCGCGATGACGTATATAAAACAATAAGCCAATGATCAGTACGGCATAAATAAAATATGCGAGGTTTGATTTCCAGAAAGGGGGCAGCACGGTTATTTTAAGGCTTATGGAGCTAACATTCTGTGAATTGTTAATATTTCTTGCTCTTACTTTAAACACGTAATCGCCCGCATCCAGGTTAGTGTATATTGCCTTCCGGTCATCGGCAGGGGTAGTTATCCATCCTTTGTCGAACCCTTCAAGCGTATATTCATAATGTATTTTGTTAGGATTAAAATAGTCACAACCGGAGAATTCAATGGCAAAAACATTTTCCTTATAGTTCAATGTAATTGCTTTGGTTTCAGAGATCGATTTTGTTAATACAACATTCCCTTTAATGGTATCGCCAACGGCTACACTCTTATTGAACAACTGGAAATCGGTAAATAAAAGATGCTGTTTGGGTTTGTATTGATTTATTCTTTGAGGATCAAATAAATTAAATCCATGAGGTCCGCCAAATGCCAGCTCGCCGCTTCTCATTTTTAATGCGGCATACAGGTTAAATTCCCTTCCCTGCAAACCATCGAACTCATTGTACTTATTAATATGGAACTCATAATTACTACCTGCCCTGGTTACACTGATACAATTAAGTCCGTTATTGGTACTCGGCCATATATTGCCATTTTTATCTTCTATAATGCTCGAAATGTTGTTGGCAGGCAAATTCGCATCATCATAAATATCTATGAATTTGTCTGTTAGCGGATTTAAAATACTCATTCCATCTTTTGTACCTATCCACATCAGCCCCCTGCTGTCTTCCATAATGATATTTACATCATTGCCCGCAAGGCTATTTGTATTGCCGCGTTGAAACGAATAATGTTTAACAGTATTTGTTTTTTTCAATATTACATCTACTCCTCTATCCCTTCCGGCCCATATGTTGCCCTGTTTGTCTTCATACAATATGGATGTATAATCAGAGCTCATAGGATATTTAGGATGCCTGAAATTATTGTTTTTACGGTCATAAATATTAAGGTCTCCCGCGAAGGTTCCTACCCACAAATTCTTTTTCGAATCCTCCATAATCGTATAAACACGGTCGTCAGACAAGCTTTCCGGAATTTTATCATTATGCCTGTAATGAGTGAAATTTTTCCCGTCAAAGCATTCCAGACCTCCAAAGTAGGTTCCTATCCATAATTTGTGTTCCTGGTCGATGTGTAAAGCTATAATGATATCGTTTGAAAGGCTATTGGGGTTTGAGGTATCATGCTTATATTGTCTGTAGGTATTTTTGGAACGATCAAAATAGATCAGCCCACCACCATTGGTGCCTATCCATAAATTCTGTTCCTCATCTTCAGCAAAGATGTTGATATCGTTATAAGGTAAGGTCGACTTATCGGTTATGATGTTTCGGGCCAACCAAAACTGCATCATACCGCTACGGTAATAGTTTATTCCCTGCTTAAAAGTGCTGGCCCATATTATTCCTTCATCATCCTTATATAAATTAACACTGTTGCCGTTTAACGAATTAATATCATCTTCCTTATTTACAACATAGGTTATGGTTTGACTGGCGCTATCATAAATATTTATCCCGCCATGATCGGTACCGATCCATATTTTATTGTCATCGTCCTGCAGGATGTCATTCACCACATTGGAGTTGAGCCTGATGCCGGGTGTATCCTTACTGAAATGTGATAATGTATTTTTTATAGTATTGAAGCAATAAGCCCCCAAGGTCATCGAGGAAGAAAATATCCATAAGTTTTGCTGTGCGTCAAGAGTCAAATTATAATTCCCGGTTTTGTAGGCATTAACTTTTGCAAATCCATCATATCGCTTTGTTATTTTATTTATCCTGGTATCCAACTGGTCAATAATGCCATCATCATAAGCAATCCAAATGTTATTATGCTGACCATATGCAATATCCCTTATATAGTTTGAATGAAGTATCACTTTTGAAGAAGCCGCGCTGTTATAAAATTCTGTGCGATGATCTATAGGATGATAAGAATATACTCCCTGGTTTTTGGTGAGGAACCAAAAATTACCAGATTTATCTTTTTTTACTGCCGTTATTTGGTTAGACAGGATTTTATAACGGGTCAATTCATTATAAATGTTATTTGAGAATTTTTCCGTAGCCGGATCGTAAATACTGATCGCACTTTTTGTGAACACCCACATTTTGTTATCAGGGCCCTCGTAAATGTGCATGATGTAGTTTTCACCTATAGAATTGCTGTCCTTAACATCGCGTTTGAAAATCCGGAATTTATAACCATCATACCGGTTCAAACCAGACGTGGTTCCAAACCACATAAAGCCCTTCTTATCTTTAAAAATGCAATTAATGTGATTGTCTGACAGTCCCTTTGTTATATCTAAATGCGAGAACTTGTATTTGCTGCTTTGGGCATAAATACACTGCTGCAAACAAATAAACAGTACAAATGATACACGAATTTTTAAACCCATAATAGTTAATAATTGGTTCTACTATTATTTGCCACAATGCGGGGTGAATTGTGGTCAAACAACATATTCAGGTTTGGAATAATTGTAAATATAACAGTAATAAAATAAAAAATATATCTCAGACTTTATTAAAAAGTAATTCTAAAAAATTGATAACAAGAAATAATTGGTCTACGACTCGGTTTAACACTGATCTGTGATCGATCAGGTATACAGTTTTTTAAATTGTACTTTAAAAAGTATTAGTATAGTAAAATAAATCGGATTGAGTTGAATAATGTTAAAAATAGCCCTATAATTGTTAATAGAGTATAACAAATAGCTAATTTTTTATGACGCTGATAAGAGAGGTTTAAAAAGTCGATCGATCTTAACTTCTAATTTTATAGTTAAGGTGCTAAAGGCTCCTGATAACCTTTTTACAATTCCATTTAACTATAGGGTATTAAATGTACTGAACGTTTCCGGGAGAGTATGTTTCTTTAAATTCACTGGGAGTGCATTGCTTTTTAAGCTTAAACGTCCTGTTAAAATTAGATATGTTATTAAAGCCGCATTTATAAGCGATCTGTGCTACCGGAAAATTCGTATCGATCAGCATCCGGGATGCATAACCCAATCTTGTCTCATTCAAAATTTCAATAAAGGTTTTCCCGGTGCGTTTCTTCAAAAACCTGCTAAACGAGGTAGGGGGCATATTGGCAATATTAGCTGCATCTAAAAGCGTTAACTGCTTTTCATAATTATTACAAACAAATTCAAAAACCTTTTCAATCCGCCGGCTTTTGTAAGGAATTTTATCATCAGAAAAACCCGGATCAGAAAGCAGTTTAATATCGGGGCAGAGAGAAAGGATGTGCAATATGGAAAATAATTCTAATACAGCCCCAAATTGTTTTTTTTCTTGCAGATTGATAATGCGTTCAGCTGTATCTATAATAGTTCGTTTTGGAAAAACTATCCCACGCTGCGCATTATTTAACATGCTCTTGAGCAGGCTAAGCTGGTTCTTTTTCAAAAAAGGATCATTAAACAGATCTTTGTGAAATTGTATAGTAATCTCCTGTATCTGGTTAGAAGTGCATTTATGAGTAAACCAGGCATGATACAGATTTGGCCCGATAAATACGAGGTCAACGTCATCAATTATTCCTATGCTATTGCCAACAATTCTTTTAGCACCCTTTGCATTTAAAATTAGCGTAATCTCATACTCATCGTGATAATGCAAAGGGAAATCAAGACTCTTTCTTTCCCTGGTTGATACGGTAAAGCAATCTCCGGGACTTAAAGGCGTTATTTCACGCATTACCGGTGAGGTTACTGTTTGATACATAAGCTACTGGTATTGCAATTATAGAGATCGGGCACTAGTCTGGATGAATCAGTTATCGCTGATAATAAATTGGTTATGATTATAAAACTACAGATTTATAGATTTGAGCGCTACGATAAAATTCCATATTCATACAAAAAATGTTGAAGCGTAAATAAAAGAGGCCTACTCTTTCCTGGAGTAAGCCTCTGTATCATTTTCATGGCATATTAATGACCATATGCTGGATTTTGTGTCAGGTTTGGATTAAGCCCTATCGCAACCTGTGGAATGGGCAGCAGGTCACGGCCGTCCGGAAGTGAAGTACGCCAAACACCGTGCAACTGGCCGTCAGCAGTTGGGCCGTAAGGGTACGGCAGAGGGGTTGAAGTAGCATCTGTACCATAAGCTTGGTGAATAAATGCTGCAGCAACACCGGTGCCCGCCCTGCGGAGGTCATAGAAAAGAGAATACTCCCCGGTAAGTTCATGCCTATATTCACTGTAAACCATCTGCAATGGATCCGTTATTGGTGCAGATGGGGTACCATCATAATTCACTCCGTCTTGCATAACAGTTGGCGCTGTGCCTCCCCATGCCCTGTCCCTAACCAATTTAATATCAGCAAGCCCCCCCGGTACATCACCTGTGCGGATCTTACATTCAGCCCTATCCAATAGAATTTCGGCATAGCGCAATAATACCTGGTTTTGTGATCCAAAAATCACCTGGTTACCTGTACCACCTGTTAGTTGCGGATCTCTCCATTTTTTTGCGCAATAATACCCTGAACGTTTTTGATCCGAGACGCCATACCATGGGCGGGTAAGTGTTCCGCAGGTATTAATGATATTACCGCTATCATCTTTGTAACGTCCGTCACCGGCTGCAAAACCCGATACTACTTGCGGGTAGCCTTTTATACCGCCCCACTTGGTAATAATACCGGGGCTAATATTCTGATCGCCAGGGCCAATAATGGTAGCCGCCCTGCGCAAATCACCTGTCTGGTAAGAATAATAAAGTCCAGGATTTCCGTAATCGTAACCAAAGTTAGACACTTCTTCGGGCCAGCTAAAGTCATCTATCCAGGCTACTTCGCCGCCGTTTTGCCAGCCACCGTCCCAGCTTTGAGACCCTTGCACATCAAACTGGATTTCGAAAAGAGATTCGTCATTGTTTTGGTGATCAAATTCATGAACATCAACAAAATTTGGCAGCAAGTGGTAATTTGCTGTTAACTCCGTATTATTAAAGGCTGCCAATGCAGCAGTATAGTTTTTCAACCACATTTGTGCAGCGCCTTCATAGCCATATGCAGCACCCTTTGTCGCCCTGCCAAGATCACTGGTTGGAAGTGTTGATTTTGAGAGCAATAACTTTTCAGCTTCTTGCATGTCAGAAACCACTTGTTTAAATACATCATCCTGGCTACTCCTTGGTGTCAAACCATTAGTTACTGCATTTAACTCTAACGGAACGCCCCCAAAGGCACCTGCAAGATAATAATAGGTCATCCCCCGTAAAAAGAAGGTCTCACCGGATAAGCGGTCAGCTAAAGCTGGGGTAACTATACCTTTAGCCTTTGCAGTTGCTATAATGCCAAATGCGGCATTCGCCCTGGCAATGCCTATGTAGGAGTTGTTCCAAAATGTAGCTAGCGCGCCAAAATCAGAAGTGATCTGGTAGTTGTTCCATACTATGTCAGCTCCGTAGTTATACCAGTCATGTGTTTGGAAATTGGCATAATACCAGATCGACTTCTTTAACAGGTCGCTATTCTGATAGCTATCATAAATACTATTGACCAGGGCTACCACATCTGACGATTTCTGAAAAGTAGCATCCGCTGTAGATGAAAATGTATTGGTTTGCGTCAGAAAGCTCTTTTTACAACTGAGCGGGATGGTCAATGCCGCAAACAGTGCTATGAGGGTAATAATTTTTTTATTCTTTTTCATATCTCTAATACTTTATCTTCTTGTTTTAAAAAACTACATTCAAACCCACAGTGTAAAACTTGGATGAGGGATATGTGCCGTTGTCTACGCCATTCTGGGTTGCGTTTCCGTTCTGTAAGCCGATTTCAGGGTCAAGACCGGTGTATTTGGTAATAGTGAACAGGTTCTGGGTAGAAAAATAAACCCTTATCTTTGATAAGGATAGCTTTTTCACCAGGTCTGCGGGTAAAGTATATCCAATGGTGACATTCTTTAATTTAAGGAAGCTGCCATTTTCGATCCACGCACTTGACGGAACATTACTACCAACCGCATCGTCATTATAAGTAGCCCTTGAGTAAACATTTGATGGATTACCAGGCGTCCAGTGGTGCAGATAATAATCGTAGCTTACGTTTTCAACTCCCACAAAACTCCTGTTCTGGAAGCTTTCCAGGGCGCTTTCCTGGTAGTTAACTATTTTGTTTCCGTAAACGCCGTAGAAATAAGCATTAAAGTCGAAGGATTTGTAAGTCGCATCCAGGTTAAGGCCTCCATAAAATTTAGGAAGAGGGCTTCCTAAACTCACCTGGTCGGTGGGGGTTACCTGGCCATCGCCATTAACGTCTGCAAAATAACGGTCGCCGGGTCCTGTTGCTGTTTTTTGATAATAGGGATTGGATGGATTTTTCGCTGCAGCTGATGCATTTAAAGCATCAACTTGTGCCTGAGTCTGAAAAATTCCCAGTGACTTGTATCCGTAAAATTCACCCACCGGCTGACCTATATATGTTTCGGTAAAAGTTGACCAACCGATCCCCGCTACAGACAGTCCACCAAAATTGGTTACAAAGTTTGTTCCCGAAGTTATGCTGGTAAGCCTGTTGTAAACGGTTGTAATAGATAAATTAGCACCGTAAGAAAAATCACTACTGGGTTTATGATTGTAACTTAAAGCTATTTCCAACCCCTTATTGCTCATACTGCCCACATTACGGGTTAAGAAGTTATACCCGGATTGTGCTGGAGCTGCAAGAGTTAACAAGAAATCTTTAGATCTTCTGTTGAACCAATCTGCGGTCAAGGTAAGTTCGCCGTGCAGAAAGGAAATATCCATACCTATATCGGTTTGATAGTCGGTTTCCCATTTCAAGCCTGGATTAGATGGCTGAATAGCTGCGATGCCGCCCTGGTACAATTTGTCAAACGGATAACCGAGGTTACCACTGGTACTCGCTGCAGAGCCAGTTGAATAAAGCCCCTGGTATTGAAATAAGCCTATAGAGCCCTGGTTACCTACTTCACCATAGCTCCCCCTGAATTTCAGATCAGATAGCCAGTCTACATTTTTCAAAAATGATTCCTCTTTAGCTTTCCATGCTACTGAACCTGAAGGGAATGTGCCATATTGATGACCAACGTCAAATTTAGAAGATCCGTCTCGTCTTATTGTACCTGTTATGTAATACCTGTTTTCAAAATTATAGCCTAACCTTGCAAATTGGGATGCTAAAGAATAAATATTCTGACCGTTCCCATTCGGGTCAAGCTTCAAGTTAGTTACCTGTCCTAAATCCCGGATCACGCTGTTTGGCGGAATACCGCTGCCACCCATAAATGAATTGGTATTTTTTTGTTCAGAAACACCTCCAACAAAATTTATTGTGTGCTTGCCAAAAGTTTTATCGTACGATATAGTGTTTTCCCACAACCACTCAAAGGTTTGATTTAAATGCTGACTGTAAAAAGCATTTTGTGTAGGCCCTCCCAGTCCGTATTGTTGATCAGAGCGGTCATCTTCAGGCTGATAAAATGAGCCATTATAATCACTGATATTTATACCTGCATTAGTTTTGATTTTAAGCCCATCAATTATTGTTGCTTCTAATGACGAATTGGTCAAAAAATAATTGTTAAGATTCTGATACCTATTGGTTTCAATACTGTAAACAGGGTTGCCATATTTGGCTACATAGGTACTTTTGGGGTTATAAAAGCCATAATTACCTTTGCCATCACTTATAAGGCTGGTCACCTGGTTACCGCCGTCCATGGTTGGCGGCAATTCACTTAATTGCACCAATGATCCTGTGCCGAATGGGTTGTTCGAATCCTGGTAAGTGTATTTCGCATTAGTTGAAGACTTGAGCCATTTTGTAGGCTGATAATCCACATTAAGACCAAGTGTAAGACGTTTAAAATATGATCCAAGTACTATACCTTTCTGATCATAATATCCGATTGAAGTCGCCGTTTGAACCTTATCATTACCACCGCGTATGCCAACGGTATAATTTTGCGTTAAACCCGTGCGGTAAACTGCATTTTGCCAGTCAATGTTCGTAAGGGATGCCGGATCGGCCCAATTGGGTAATTCCTGGAAATTATGCTGTGGGTCTGCTGCAGCAACTTCATTAGCCAGTGTAGCCCATTGCTGTGCATTTAAAACCTTATACATTTTAGGTTTGCTTTGAAATGCGCTGTATGCATCCACGGTTACTTGTGCACCATCTTTCTTGCCTCTTTTTGTAGTGATAAGGACAACGCCGTTAGCAGCCCTTATGCCATAAATAGCTGTGGCTGATGCATCTTTTAACACATCTATTGTGGCAATATCATTCGGATTTATATTGTTAATACCGGTGCTTACAGGATAACCGTCGACCACATATAGAGGGCCATTGCCATAACTTGCCAAACTACCAACACCTCTCACCAGCACAGTTACATTACCACCAGGGGAACCGTCATTGTTAGTAACCTGCACACCTGCAGCACGTCCCTGCAAGGCCTGGTCCAACGTGGTAACCGGTACTTTTGCAATTGTTGCCGCGCTAACAGAGCTTATAGAACCCGTCAGATCTTTGCGTTTGCTGGTACCGTAGCCTATAGATACCACGTTTACTTCTACCAGGGACCTGGCATCGGTTGGCAGTTTAACATTATAGGCATTAGCATCGCCAACAGTTATTTCCTGTGTTACGTATCCAATAATGCTAAATGTCAATACAGTCCCATTCTGCACCGAAATTTTATAAACTCCATTTACATCGGTAGCAGTACCTGTTGTGGAGCCCTTGATCCTCACATTAGCGCCGGCTAAAGGGGAACCATCTTCGCTAGCGGTTACCTTACCTGTAATTTGCCGCGTCTGCGCAAATGAGTTGAGGCAAAGCCCTGTAGTAAACAAGAGAATCAGAACGACTCTCTTAAAACTATTTAACTTATTAAACAGTACATCTTTCATCATATTTATTCATTAGGGTTAATTGTTGATCCGGGGTTTGTTTTATTTCCCCGATAAAAAAAATTCCAGTGTCCAGATTTTACTTTTCTGACACTGTTCCGGGTGCGGACAGATATACTAATCGATCCGTAATTAGCTTTTACATAAAAATTTAAGGGTTCAAATTTTTAAGGGTTTCTCCATAAAATGACAGTTTAATCGGTTTAAGAAAATTGGTTGAACAAACTGTACATAGATGGTACAGTATTGAAATGTGAAATTACCGGAGTGGGCGCAAGGTCTGTAACAGTTTTGTTGCTATTTATACAACAAATGTTTAATTGACATTGCACATTTGTTGCACCCATATGCATTTATATAAATTAGCCTGAGAAGAGTATAAACCAGTCAATTATTTTATAATTACCTTTATTAATACCAGTCTTGATTTATGAAGATTTTTTATTGTGCATTTTTCTTTTTTTGCGTTCTGATCTTTTGTTCCTGTAAAAAGCATACTTTATTCCAGGAGATACCACCCTCTCACTCAAATATTCACTTTGTAAATAAGATAACCGAGAACGATACTATCAATCCATTAGATGTGACCAATATTTATAATGGTGGAGGTATTGGGATAGGGGATTTTAATAATGATGGCTTGCCTGATATTTATTTCTCGGGCAACATGGTTCCCAATCGTTTATACTTAAATAAAGGTGACTTCGAGTTTGAAGATATCACAGAGAAAGCAGGCGTAGGCGGATTGGGAGGCTGGGGTCGGGGAGTATCAGTAATTGATATTAATAATGATGGCTTGCCGGATATATATGTTTGCAATACTGTGTACGCTGATTCCACCCGCCGCCAAAATCTTTTATACGTTAACCAGGGACTTGATAAAGACAGTATACCGCATTTTAAAGAAATGTCGAAAGAATATGGCCTTGATGCACACCTTCAATCAACTATGGCTTCTTTTTTTGATTACGATAATGATGGGAACCCCGACATGTACCTTACGGTTAACGAAGCCAGTGAAAGTTATTATCCCAATATATTTGGTGGTGTTAAACATTCCACCACCAACTCCAATACAGGGAGATTATATCATAATGAATGGGACCCAAAGTTAAAACACCCTGTTTTCAAGGATGTCTCCACTAAGGCTGGGGTCAATATTCCCGGGTTTGGCCACGCAGCCACAATTGTTGATATTAATCAGGATGGTTGGAAAGACATTTATGTGAGCAATGATTTTCTTTCGTCCAATTTACTATTCATTAATAATCATGATGGCACATTCACGGAGCGATCTAAGGAATATTTTAAGCATACTTCTTACAATGCTATGGGCCAGGATGTGATCGATATTAACAACGATGGACTGGCCGATGTTATTGAGCTCGACATGAACCCGGAAGATAATTATCGCAAAAAAATGATGTTGAGTGCAACGGGTTATCAAACCATACAAAATTTCACGAGGTTTGGTTACCAGTTGCAATATGTCAGGAACACAATCCAGTTAAACCAGGGACCAAGGCTCTTACAGAATGATAGTATCGGTGCTCCCGCTTTTAGTGAGATAGGTTTTATGAGCGGCATTGCACAAACAGATTGGAGCTGGACGCCTCTTGTGGCCGATTTTAATAATGACGGGTATCGGGATGTGGTTGTAACCAATGGGTTTCCCAAAGATCTTACCGATCACGATTTTGTTACCTACCGCAAAAGTGCCTATGCCATAGCATCAAAAAAAACGATATTGGATCAGATCCCTATGGTGAAAATTCATAATTATGGATATCAGAATAACGGTGACCTTACTTTTAATGATGCTACCGATCAATGGGGGCTGTCGTTACCCACGTTCTCAAACGGTGCGGTGTATGCCGATCTGAATAATGATGGGGCTATGGATATGATCATTAATAACATTAATGATGAGCCTCTCATCTACAAAAACACCTCGCGTGAAAAGGACACAATAAGTGCCAATTATATTCAGATCAAATTCAAAGGGGATAGCCATAACCTGAATGGCTTGGGGACCTGGGCAGATATTTACTATGATCACGGTAAACACCAGGCGTCTGAAAACAATCCATACCGGGGTTATATTTCAACTGATGAAAACATCGCCCATTTTGGATTAGGGAAAATACGGAAGCTCGACTCTGTTGTAATACGCTGGGCTGACAATAAAAAACAAACTATAGAAAATGTAAAGGCCAACCAGGTGCTTACAGTTAATATCAACAATGCCACTGAGCAGTATACATGGGACCAGCCGAAAGTTGCCGAAAAGGCCTTGTTTGCCGAAGTGAGTAAAGCTAAAAATATACAATACCGCGATAATGATCTGGATAATGTAGATTTTAATATTCAAAAGCTATTGCCTCATAAACTATCGGCGTATAGCCCGGCATTAGCCGTTGGTGATATTAATGGAGATGGATTAGATGATATCATCATTGGAGGAGATGCTATTAATAAGGCAAAGGCATTTTTTCAGCAACCCAATGGAAAATTTATCCAGCGTGACCTGCTTTCTGATCAAAAATTTACCGGGCATAATTTTAAAGATGAAGGATTATTGCTTTTTGATGCGAATGGCGATGGTAAAACTGATCTTTATATTACCAGGGGAGGTTATATGGACGCTCCGGGTAGTGCCTCTTACCAGGATGCATTATACCTGAACGACGGAAAGGGCAATTTTACTTTGGCGCAAAATGCGTTGCCGGTAAATCATACCAGTAAGCTTTGTGTAAGGGCTTTTGATTATAATAAAGACGGTAAGCTCGATCTTTTTGTTTCGGGCAGGGTTGAGCCATGGAGCTACCCTAAACCGGTATCAAGTTTTATCTTGCGTAATGATAGCCAGAACGGGCAGGTAAAATTTACAAATGCAACCGACGAGGTGGCCCCGGCACTAAAAAACATAGGCCTTGTATGCGATGCCTTGTTTACTGATTATGACAACGATGGCTGGCCTGACCTGGTATTAGCTGGCGAATGGATGCCGGTTACTTTTTTGAAAAATGATCATGGTAAATTTAAGAATGTAACATCAACTACGGGCGTGGCCAATAAAACGGGCTGGTGGAACAGCATAGCTGCAGGTGATTTCAGGCATACCGGGCGCATGGATTATATTGTAGGCAATACCGGCCTGAATACATTATACAAAGCGAGCGAGCAATATCCCGTCTATATAACCGCGAAGGATTTTGATAAAAGCGGCAGCTATTCAGCCATAACTTCGATTTTTCTTAAAGATCACCAGGATGGTGAAAAGAAGGAGTTCCCGGCATTGGGCCGTGAGGATATGCTGAAACAAATGATCAGCATGAAAAAGAAATTTACCGATTACAAATCTTACGCTAAAGCCACGATGAATGAGATTCTATCAGATGAGCAGCGGAAGGGCGCCTTAAGGTTAAAAGTAAACACATCAGAATCGTGCTATTTACGCAACGATGGAAATGGAAAATTTACGATGATACCATTGCCTAAACAAGCCCAAATATCTGCTCTTAACGGCATGGAGGTGGATGACTTTGATGGCGATGGCAACCTGGATGTAATCATCAATGGTAATGATTTTGGCACCGAAGTAAACGTAGGTCAATACGATGCCCTTAATGGCTTAACGCTTAAAGGTGATGGTAAAGGAAATTTCTATCCTCAGAGTATATTACAAAGTGGCATTTATATTCCCGGCGATGGTAAAGCCCTTGTAAAACTTCAAAGTAGTACAGGTGATTTGATGATCGCGGCGAGTCAGAACCGCGATGCGCTGAAGCTTTTTGAATTAAAAAGAAAAGTGAAGAACATTAAGATCAATCCCGACGATATAAGTGCCCTGATTAAATACAGTAATGGGCTTAACAGGAAAGAAGAGTTCTATTACGGCTCTTCATTTTTATCCCAATCAGGCCGTTTCCTAACCGTAAACTCCGACGTGGCTTCTGTACAAGTAACAAATAGTAAAGGGCAAACAAGAAATCTATCACTTAAATAAATGAGAACTTTAATTCTATTTTTTGTCCTGTTTCTGCTGATTTCCGGTAAGGCCTTTTGTCAGCTGAGTGCTTCACCTATGCCTAAAATTGTTGAAAGGAATGGACGGCATGCGCTTTTGGTAGATGGAAAACCTTTTCTGATCCTGGGCGGACAAGCGCATAATTCAAGTGCCTGGCCAGGGATGATGCCCCGGGTATGGTCGGCCGTAGAGGCAATGCACGCGAACACACTTGAGGTGCCCATTTATTGGGAACAGATTGAAGCTAAACAGGGTGTATTTGATTTTTCGTTGATCGATACACTACTCAAACAATCGCGGCAGCATAAAGTGCGCCTGGTATTGCTTTGGTTTGCCACTTGGAAAAATGGCAGCAATCATTATATGCCCGAGTGGATGAAACGGGATGCCGCTAAATACCCGAATATCACGGGTAATAAGGATCATCCGATTGATTCGCCTTCGCCACACATCAATGCCACACTGGATGCTGATATTAAAGCTTTTACAGAAGTGATGAAATATCTGAAGAAATCTGACCCACAGCATACGGTGATCATGGTACAGGTTGAAAATGAATCGGGTTCATGGGACAGCGTCCGCGATTATTCGCCACTAGCCCAAAAACTATTTGAAGGCAATGTACCGGCGGAATTACTCAAACCAGAAGTACTTAAAGCGCTAAATGCATCCACCACTTCCGGCGGTTCCTGGCAAAAAGTGTTTGGTGACAGGGCGGACGAATATTTTCAGGCCTGGTCGATAGCCAGTTTTGTGGGTAAGGTTGCTGCCGCCGGTAAGGCACAATATGCTTTACCCTTATATACCAATGCAGCATTACGCGACCCACTCACCGATCCAAGTGCAACGACTTATGAAAGCGGTGGCCCGACAGATAATGTAATACCGATATGGAAGACCGCAGCACCTGCAATTGATCTGCTGGCCCCTGACATCTACCTGGATGGCAGTGAGAAAATATTAAAAGTAATTGATCTTTACGACCGGCAGGATAATGCTCTTTTTGTACCTGAAGCTGCCCTGAGCCCTGATAAAGTAAGATACTTTTATGCAGTCCTTGCACATGGTGGTATAGGGTTTTCGCCGTTTGGGATAGATGATAACGGAAGCGGAGAAACAATGGCTGAAACTATTAAACGTTTAGCACCCTTTGGACAGGAATACAAAATGGCAGCACCAATGATGAGGGAGCTGGCAGCATGGAGCTTTGAAGGCAAGATCAAAGCTGTTGTTGAGCGCGAAGACCATGCGGAGCAAAAGATCGATCTTGGATTGTGGCAGGCTATTGTGTCTTTCGGTCCCGGAGCCAGGAATGATAAAAAGACTAACGAGCAGCCAATCGGAAAAGCAATGATCGTTCAATTAAGTGAAAATAAGTTCGTGGTAATGGGTACGCTTTGTCATATTACCTTTCGTCCGCTGGGTGCCAATTCAGGCCAGGCCTGGCAATACCTGAAAGTGGAAGAAGGTAACTATTATAACGGCAAATTTAAACCACTGCGCATACTTAATGGCGATGAAACAGATTGGGGTGGCCCGCGTTTTGGTCCTGCACCAAAAGTATTACAGGCTACGCTGATTGTACGATAAACTCTTCCAAAAACTGAAAGCCCGCTTTACTTATTCGTGAAGCGGGCATTTGTTTTTAATACAGGTTGTGTTAATGCGGTTTATAGTTATATAGGACAGATTTGCGGATGTCATCTATCAGCTAAAATATTTTCAAAAAAAATTGCGCAAGTAAATGCTTGCATTTATATTTGCAAGTACTTACTTGCATAATATGAAAGCCAGACGTGATGTATACCAGGCCATAGCCGACCCTACCCGGAGGGCAATCATCAGCATGATTGCTGCAGAATCCCATAACGTAAATGCTATTGCTGAAAAGTTTGATATGAGCCGCCAGGCAATATCACTCCACGTTAAGGTTTTGACCGATTGCGGACTTATCGCAATCAGACAGCGTGGCAGAGATCGGTTTTGCGAGGCGCAACTAGATCAGCTAAGTGAAGTATCTGCATGGGCGGATCAGTACCGAAACCATTGGGAAAGCAAATTAGATACTTTGGAAACCTATTTGGAAAAATTAAAACAAGAACGATATGGAAAACCAAAAGAGTAACACAAAAGACCGGGAGCTTATCATATCAAGGAAACTGAATGCTCCGGTAGAATTAGTTTGGGAAGTTTGGACCAAACCGGAACACATCGCCAACTGGTGGGGGCCAAATGGGTTTACAAACACCATTACCAAGATGGATGTGACACCAGGCGGCGAATGGGACCTGGTAATGCATGGCCCCGATGGAACTGACTATAAAAATAAAAGCATATTTAAAGAGATAGTGCCCTTTAAGAGGATAGTTTATGAGCACATCTCAGCACCAAAATTTATTACGACCATCGATTTTGAAGAACAGGGCGAACAGACGCTTATAAACTGGCATATGCTTTTTGAATCAGCTGAGCAATTTATGCAGGTTGTAAAAACCTTTAAGGCAGATGAAGGCTTAAAGCAAAACATAGAGAAACTTATTGTCTACCTGGAAAAGCATAAATGAAAGTTATGAACTGGCCAGCAAATAAACTTAAATTAGGTATACTGATTATCTTATTTTTTATAACATCAGCAATATCAGTAAACGCTCAAAAAGCAAACCCTATGGAAAACTTAAAAACATCCGGATATGCCCCGGTAAATGGCATTAACATGTATTACGAAATTCATGGCGAGGGAGCTATCCCTTTGGTGCTGCTGCACGGTGGCGGCTCAACAATCGAAGTCACATTCGCCAATATATTGCCCATATTTTCAAGGTACAATAGAGTGATTGCCGTTGAGCTGCAGGCGCATGGCCGCACAAGTGACCGGAATTCGCCTGAATCTTTTGAGCAGGACGCGGACGACGTGGCTGCCCTGCTGAAATTCCTGAAAGTGGATAAAGCCAATTTCCTGGGTTTTAGCAACGGAGGTACTACCAGTTTGCAGATCGCCATCAGGCACCCCGAAATTGTGAATAAGATCATCGACGTGACAGGCGCCTATCAAAGGGAAGGATTTCTGCCCGGATTTTTTGATGGGTTCGAAGGAGCCACTATCGCTAGCATGCCGGCACCCCTTAAAGAAGCCTTTTTGAAAGTAACACCCGACAATAATAAATTACTGAACATGTTTAACAAGGATGTAGAACGGATGAAAAATTTTAAAGATATCCCCGACGATTACATCCGCGGAATAAAAGCGCCGGCCCTCATCATTGTAGGCAGCCAGGATGTGATGCCGGTAGAACACGCCAGAAAGTTGTCGCACATGATTACAGGAGCACAACTGGCGGTGTTGCCTGGTTTACATGGTTCCTGTCTAGGTGAGGTGACCGCAAAACCGAGCAAACAACCGGAAGCTACCGCCATATTGGTTCAGGAATTTTTAAATGAATAGATAACGAAAGCCAATATCAAAACCTATTGAAAGGCTGTAAATTTTTATTTACAGCCTTTTTTGTTGTCAGTATTTTCCTTCCAAATCCCATTATCAAAAATTTAATAAAAAAATAGCCTGAAAAAAATCTGAAAAGTTGGCTGATAAAAATTTATTGCGTTATTTTTATATAAAGGGCTTTTCAACTATTGGTCGATACATTTATGCTACTGCAGCGTTATTTGATAATGGCCCGAAGATTGTCGGAAGCAATGATGCGAAATTACCAATGGTGATAAGGTGAGCTACTGGGTTATCAAAAATGATCAGCATAGAACAAATTACCTTTCTCAATGAGATCGGGCAAAGATCGCAACTGGAGGATACTATTTACCCGGCACCAGGTAAAGTCACACTTTCGGACAAATTGTTCCTGGTATGTGATGGTGTTGGCGGAGAAAACATGGGCGAGGAGGCCAGCAGGATTGCATGTGAAGAATTTGGATCTTTTTTTGAACATAATCTCCCTGCAAGAGGTCCGCTGACTGACGAATATATCCGTGAAGCCCAGGTATATGTACTGCAACAAATGGGCAGGTTTGCAAACGAACATCCTGAAGCCCAAAGGATGACCACAACACTAACGCTGGCTTATTTAAACGGAAATAGTATTTCTGTAGCCTGGTGCGGAGATAGCCGGGTTTACCATTTACGTGGTGGAAAAGTGCTCTGGCGGTCTGCAGATCATTCCCTTGTTGAAAATTTGGTAAGACATGGTGATATAACAGAAGAGGAGGCACGAAAGCATCCGCAACGCAATATCATTACAAGGGGTCTGAGTGCGTCGGGAAGTCCATCCGAAATAGATAGTTATGTTATCCGGGATATACAGGATGGCGATTATATTATGTTATGTACCGATGGAGTACTCGAGCAAATTGATGAGAAACGTTTAAAAGAAATAGTTTTAAGTTATAACCGGAATAAAATGAGCCTTTTCATGGAATATTGTGAGGGGATTACAAACGATAACTATTCCCTCTACCTCTTGAAATTAAATAATAACGGTCATCAAGGTAACCAAATCAGATAAAGGAATAAAGAAAGCAGCATTTGATTACTTATAGCGATAGCAGAGAATAAGAAAGTGCCTGCCAGTAACAGCACCAAAACAGATGTTGCCCCACCACAAAAACTTGATTGTTCATCCCTCCAAGAAGTCTAAAAAATAGTCTCGTTTTTATCGCATTAGTTAATAATTGTAACTCATTGTAGTGATACTTAAATAAATTGCTGGGTGATTTATTTCTTCAAATTGTTTCGATATACTATAAAAGTTGAAACATTTATTTAATAAAAAACGTAAACTATCCAGTTTTAGAGGCTTTATTCACAATAAATTAAACATGGACGGGTTAGTACCCTTTCTTTATTCTTTATCACTTGCGCTGTGCCCCCAACAAACGATAGGTATCTTGTACCTAAACCATTTGTCGGTACCAGGAAATGATAAGCTATTTTTCAGGCAATTTTCATTAAGCCTTTTTGAATCTTTTCAGGGATTAAATACAGCAATAAGGTATGCCAAATTATGGAGTACCAACGAGTGCTGTCTATTATATAGTGTTATAAATCAGGTATTTATCCATAATTTGTTATTACCCCTACAAAGTTTATCATGGTAAAAAGGTTACTATTTTTAATTACTTCATTAATACTATTGGTTTCATCTGCAAAGGTAATGGCAGCCAACGCTTCGCTTAATGCCCTTACTATAAGTGCAGGTACACTTTCACCTACTTTTGCAACTGGTACTACAAGTTATACTGTAATTGAAAGCAGCACTACAAGTTCTATAACAGTTACACCAACTCAAACTCTTTTCGGATCAACAATAAAAGTAAATGGTATAACGGTTTCAAGCGGATCCGCATCAGGTTCAATAGCACTTAGTGCAGGTAGTAACACGATCACAATTGTGGTCTCAAAAGCCGGAAATACAACTATTACCTATACACTAACGGTTACCAGGGAAAATATCAGCTACACAGGCTCACCATTTACGTATACTGTAGGTACTGCTATTTCCTCCTTAACACCAACAGTGACAGGTAGCCCGACAAGTTATTCCGTAAACCCAGCACTTCCATCGGGGCTGGCATTTAGCACTACTACAGGTGTGGTTTCGGGAACACCAACAGCAATATCATCAGCTGCAACTTATACAATTACAGCAAATTATACCGGTGGTTTCACTGCTACCACAACCATATCAATTACAATAAATCCACCAGCACCAGTAATTAGCTATTCACCATCAACTAATGTTTATGTAGTGGGTACAGCCATCAGCTCATTGACTCCGGCAAATACTGGTGGTACAGCAACCAGTTGGTCAATAAGCCCTGCATTACCTGCAGGTTTATCATTTAATACCGGCACAGGTGTAATTTCAGGTACGCCGACTACAGTAACATCGGCAGCTACTTATACCATCACTGCAACTAATGCGGGTGGCAGCGGAAACACCACGGTTGATATTACTGTAAACCCTCAAGCACCCAATATCAGTTATAGTCCTGCAATAAATACCTATACAGTAGGTACAGCTATCAGCTCGTTAACACCAACCAATACAGGTGGTGCAGTTACCACCTGGTCAATAAGCCCTGCGTTATCAGCAGGTTTATCATTTAACACCAGTACAGGTGTAATATCAGGCACACCGACTGCACAGTCTTTATTGACGCTTTATACAATCACCGCCACCAATGTAACCGGCAGCAGCAACTTCAATATAAACATAACCTGTAATAATCCGCTGCCACCGAATATCAGTTACAGCCCATCCACAAATACTTATCTAGTAGGCACAGCTATAAGCTCATTAATACCAACCAATACTGGCGGAGCAGTTGTGAGTTATTCGGTAAGTCCATCGTTGCCTGCCGGGTTATCATTGAACACCAGCACAGGGGTAATTTCGGGTACGCCGACAGCAGTAACGGCCACCGCTACATATACAGTTACGGCAACTAATGCAGGTGGCAGCGGGAGTACCACGGTAACGCTGACAGTTAACCCTGCATTGCCTGTAATCAGTTACAGTCCCTCAACAAACGTTTACACAATTAATACTGCTATCAGCTCACTTACACCAGCTAATACCGGTGGTGCGGTTGCCAGTTGGGCTATAAGTCCCGGATTACCCGCAGGGTTGTCGTTTGATACCACAACAGGTATTATATCAGGTACGCCAACTGCAATTACTGCTACGGCAAGTTATACCGTTACTGCTACCAATATTACGGGTAGTGCCACAACAACAGTAACCATTACTGTTAACCCCAAGGCACCTGTTATCAGCTATTCTCCGGCTGCAAACGTTTATGTCATCAACACCGCAATTGCTACATGGAGCCCGACCAATACAGGCGGAACGGCTACAAGTTGGTCGATAAGCCCGGCATTGCCAGCAGGTTTATCATTTGATACAACTACAGGTACAATATCGGGTACCCCAACAGCATTATCTACTATAACAACATATACCATTACTGCAACCAATGCAGGAGGCAGCGGAAGTACTACAGTGAATGTCACTGTAAACCCTACTGCTCCGGTGATCAGTTATACCCCATCTTCAAATAATTTTCTTGTTGGTACGGCTATCACTACCTGGACACCTACTAATACCGGAGGCACATCAACCAGTTGGTCAATAGGACCTGCCTTACCTGCCGGGTTAATATTTAATATAACCACTGGTGTAATATCAGGCACGCCAACTGCAGTTTCGGCAACAACAACTTATACTATTTCGGCAGACAATGATGGCGGTGTTGGTACCACTACGGTAACAATTACTTGTGTTAACCCAACACCACCAGTTATTAGTTATTCGCCATCAACAAATACATACACCGTTGGTACAACCATTAGTTCGCTTACCCCAACCAATACAGGGGGCGCAGCGGCCAGCTACTCAATAAGTACAGCATTGCCTGCCGGTTTATCCTTTGATACTACTACGGGTATAATTTCGGGCACACCAACTGCAACATCGTCATCAACTTCTTATACCATTACTGCTACTAATACTGCCGGTAGCGGGAGTACGACAGTAACCATCAGCGTCAATGCACAATCGCCTGTAATAAGTTACAGTCCATCGACCAATGCTTACACCGTAGGTACACCTATAACCTCATTGACTCCGATTAATACCGGGGGGGTAGCAAGCAGTTGGACAATAAGCTCGGTATTACCAGCGGGTTTATCATTTAATACGAGTACCGGTGTAATCTCCGGAACACCTACGGCGGCATCAGTATCAAAAACATATACCATTACTGCTACAAACGTTTCAGGAAGTGCAACAACAACGGTGACTATATCGGTTAATACTCTTGCTCCTTCAATAACTTATTCGCCATCTACAGTCACTTATACTGTTGGGTCAACAATAACTCCGGCTACACCTACTAATATTGGTGGTGCAGCGGCCAGTTTTGCTATTACGAGTGGTACCTTGCCTACAGGCTTGTCATTTGATACAAGTACCGGTACTATATCGGGGACTCCAACTGTAACATTTGCAACCACAACTTTTACTATCAAGGCCACTAACACACAAGGTACATCCAGCACTTCGTTAATTATAACAGTAAGCCCGCATGCGCCTGTTATCAGTTATACACCATCAACAAACGCGTACCCGCTTAATTCAACTATCACTCCATTAACACCGGCGAATACCGGTGGTGCAGTTACCGGGTATTCTTACAGTTCAACAGGTACATCACTTACAGGCGCAACATTGAGTGGTCCAAGTTTGATGGCCATTGACGCATCGGGCAATATTTATGTATGTAATTACAACAACGGAACTATAAGTAAATATAATTCAAGCGGTACCTATTTGGGCAAGTTTGCTTCGAGCTTTACTTTCAATAATCCGTGCGGAATCGTATTTGATTCGGCTGGAAATGCTTATGTAATGGATACCGGCGACGGTAAAATATACAAATTCAACTCAAGTGGTACCTCCATCGGAACCATCGTAACTGGTTTGGGCCACCCTCTAGGTATCGCCATTGACGGATCTGATAATATCTATATTGCTACTTATAATACAAGTACTAATGCGAGTTCAGTTACCAAATATAGCTCTACCGGTTCATTATTGCTCACTTTACCTACCACCGGCATGAACCAGGCGGATGGTGTTGCTGTTGATGCATCGGGTAATATCTATGTCCTCAACCGTGCTACGAACTTTGCTACACCAAATAGTTTGGGTAACGTGACCGAATATAGCGCGGCGGGTACATATATCGGTGTTTTTAGTAGTGGTTATAACGATCCGCTTGCTATCTCCATCGATGCATCGGGTAACGTATTTGTTGCCGATTCACACAATAACCAGGTAAGAATATATAGCTCCGGAGGGGTTTTACTGAATACGATTACCGGGCTTACCGATGTGGAGGGCTTTGTAGCGGACGCTAATGGTAACCTGTTCATATCGGATTACACGAACAATACAGTTAAAAAATATGCAGCATCAGGTGGATACCATATCAGCTCACCCCTGCCTGCCGGATTATCGTTTAATACCAGCACCGGTGTAATTTCGGGTACGCCAACTGTAACGTTCGCGGCTACTACTTATACTATCACTGCTTACAATATTACAGGCAGCGGAAGTACTACGGTTACTTTATCATGCTACAGCTCATTTGACTGGGTAGGTACTACCAGCACCAACTGGAATACTGGCTCAAACTGGTTAAGCGGTACCGTACCAACCAGCGCAGACCAGGCGCTTATTGGGGTGAACAAGACATTTACTAATTTCCCGAATATACCTGCGTCAGCAGGAACGGTTAATGTAGGTTCAATACAATTTGGTAATGTTGGTGGCCAGGCATCAGGTGTGGTAGTCAATTCAGGAAGTACATTAAATGTATCGGGTGCAATTACTTATCAAAGTGATGCAAGTTCAGGCTCTGGCTATACAACTACGTTATCGGGTGTAGGTACCGTCAATGCCGGCAGCATCAGTGTGGTATCCAATACAACACTGGCAAGCTCATATACCAGTACGTTTACTTCGTCAGTTACCAATTTAAATGTCTCCGGAAATATTTCGCTCACATCTTCCAATTCAGGAGCCGCACTATTTAATTCGACATTTAAACTTACAGGAGGTACGGCTGCAGTTACCGGCATAATTCAGACAACCAATACTGCAGGAACCACTTCAAGTTTCATAGTGGTACCATCAACTACTGCTACTTTGCAGCTTGCTAATACAACGCCTTTATCAGGCCTCTCATCTACAGGAACTAATGTGGTTACCTTCAATAATACGGGGGCCACTATACAGTATTCGGGTGCTGCGCAGACAGTTTATACTTCTGCAAGCATTACTGGTTTGTCCAGCGGGGTGAGCTATCAGAACATAGCATTCTCTGGTACAGGTATAAAAACTGCATCATCGGGCAACCTGAACATCGCAGGAGATTTTACCAATACTATGGCTAATGATGGATCAAATTATGTTTCGTTAAGCAGCCCCGTAGTAAACTTTACTGGTACTACGCAAAGCCTAGCCGGTGGGTCGGGGAATGGTACCACACTTTATTATGTTACTTTCAGTGGTGCAGGTACAAAAACAATGACCAGCGGTGGCTTTAATGTTGCAACGTCTGGTGTATTGACCATGAGTGGAACTAATAGCGCTACTATTCTGGCGGCAAATGGTAATTTAACCTTAAATTCAGATGCTACGGCTTCTGCTTCAATTTCAGCTATATCCGGGCCAAGTATTACCGGGAGTGTGAACGTTCAACGGTATGTAAATGCTTATCGCAGCTATCACCTTGGATCTTCACCTGTTTATGCGGCCGCAGTAAGTTCAAATAACGTCTATAGTATAAACTATTTGCAAAACAGCATGTACCTTACCGGTGCTGCAGGTGGTGGTTTTGATAAGACTGGTAACCCTACAATTTACTTATATCGCGAGGATCTTATCCCTTCAAACGCTACATTTGTCAGCGGTAATTTTTGGGGAATAAATGCGATAAATAACTCGCCGGCCTACAATTATTTGGTATCGGGTACAAGCGGATCAGGAACTTATTCATTGCCGGCTGGTAATGGTTACCTTTTCTTCTTCAGAGGAAACAGGGCCTCGGCCTCGGTGGCAGCAGAAACTACGCCATCTTATGTACCTACAACGGTTACCATGACTGCAACCGGTACGTTAAATCAAGGGCAGGTTACTGTGCACGATTGGTATACATCAGCATCAGCGTACTTAAATTACACAGGCTCCGGAACAGGAACCAATTATGCAGTTCGCGGTTTTAACATGGTAGGTAACCCTTATGCCAGTTCGATTGACTGGGAACAATTCAACTCAGTTTCAACTACAAGTGGTATTTATGGCAGTAATATTAGTACAACAGTTTACGAGTTGAATCCTGCCACGGATAATTACGATACCTATCAAAAAGGTGGAGCCTATACGAATCATGGACGTAGAACAATCGTTAGCGGACAGGGCTTCTTTGTGCAGGCTACCAGCTCATCTAACCCGCAGCTGATATTTAATGAATCGGCAAAAACAGTAAATCAAAATACAGGGCTCAACCTGTTTATGGATACCCAGGATGGTTTAAACCTGGCCCAGAATACCGTTGATGTGCATTTGCGTTTACAGATGGCAATAGCACAGGACAGTATCAATACAGATGATACATATATTGGATTTAGCTCTGCGGATAAAGCTCAATTTGTTATTGACGAAGACGCCCCATATAAATTAGGTACCGGCAAAGTGAGTTTGGCCAGCTATACCAGCGATAGTGTGCGTGTTGCCATTGACAAACTGCCATTACCCGGATTAAAGCAGACGGTTATCCCATTATATGCCTCGGCCCGTGCAGCAGGCAGCTATACGTTGACTATGACCGAATTGGTGGGTATCCCGCAGATATATGAGGTTTGGCTGATGGACAGTTATAGTAAGGACTCATTGGATATGCGTAAAAACCAAACTTATCCGTTTACCATAAGTGCTGATACCAATAGCTTTGGCGGTCATCGTTTCCAATTGGTTATAAGACAGAATGACTCATTAATGTTCAAATTAGCAAACTTCACCGGTTCAAAAGCAACTGGTGGCTCACAACTTCAATGGACAACTACCAATGAGCAGAATTACACACACTTTACGCTTGAAAGAAGCACGGATGGCGGCACAACTTTTAATATCATCTATGGTACAAATTCAAGTTCGCTGAGCACTTATGGCTTTTTGGACAGATCTCATTCGGAAGGAGAAAACCTGTATCGCTTGAAGATCGAGGACCTGAATGGGAATGTTACTTATTCAAATGTAGTGGTGCTCATGTACGGGAATGGAACGAACAATAATGTCGCACTTTATCCTAACCCAACAAGTGGTCCTTTAAATTTAGTAATTGCTAAAATCGTTAATGCCAACACCCCGGCTAATCAGATCATCGGTGCGGGATTAACTGCTCCTCCAACGGTTACAAATACTTACAGCATTAAAATAGTAAGCGCAGCCGGAGCACTTATAAAAACACTGACAACAACCAATCCAAACTGGCAAACCGACGTAAGCGGTCTCTTGCCGGGAACATATATTCTTCAGGTTGTCAACAAAAGTGATAACACCCTAATCGGGAAGGGTACTTTCGTAAAACTTTAAATATCATATCGTCTCTAAATCTATCACATAGCCCCTGGTAATTACCGGGGGCTATTTTGTTGTAAAAGCAGGATGCTTGTTGTAATTTGGATTGATAATTGAATCGCACCTCAAAAGTGATAACCCCAACTAACAATTATAACAAGACACGTATCGCCCCTACGCCCAGCGGATTTATCCATGTTGGCAATGTATTGTCTTTTGTGATCACATCCGCCCTCGCCCAAATGACTGGAGCAAAAATATTGCTGAGGATAGACGACCTTGATCAGGTCCGTGTCAACAGGCAGTATGTACAGGACATTTTTGATACACTGAACTTTTTGGAAATACCCTGGCATGAGGGTCCACGGAATGTCAAGGAATTCGAAGAAACCTGGTCGCAAATACATAGAATGGATATCTATGATCAGGCGATCAGAAAATTATATGACAATGGATTATTATTTGCCTGCACCTGTTCACGGCAACAAATGAGGAATTCACATCCGTGTACTTGTTTTGATGAGCAAATTCCGTTAGATAGCAAAAATGCCAGTTGGCGATTGATTACAGACGTCAAGGAGCTGGAGATTAAACGCCATGATAGTCCCGTCATTCATACTATTTTACCTGTTGAAATGAAAGATTTTATTATCAGGAAAAAAGATCGTGTTCCGGCATACCAGCTGGCTTCGGTAGTGGACGACCTGCATTATGGGGTTGACCTGGTGGTACGGGGTGAAGATTTGTGGCCATCCACCATTGCACAACACGAACTCGCATCTGCGCTTGCTGAGCATCAGTTTAACAAGATTGCTTTCTATCATCATCCTTTGCTAACAGAAACATCCGGCAATAAACTTTCAAAATCAGCCGGGTCTACTTCGGTTCGGTACTTGCGCGAAAATGGTAAAAGCCCATCTGATATTTATACCCTCATTGCTGCAATGCTTGGTATAAACGATGAGGTAAAAAACTGGGAACAACTTGCCCGATTAATGAATCATGCGTGACAACCCGGATCGCAAACTACCCTTAATAGTAATAGAAAAATCCTGTGGCCTTGGCTTTTAAAGATCAAATTGATTATTATTGTTGTGTAACTTCAACACAGTTAGCCTAAATAGCTGTAACCAATTATTTTTATGGACCAACAATCTAAAACAAGGAAGTTTTTGATCGCGACCCACGGCGCTTTTGCAAAGGGCGCAAAATCGGCCCTGGATATTATTGCCGGAGAAATGGATAATGTGTTCCTGATACAGGCTTACCTGGATGATAGCAGGCCGGTTGAAGATGAACTGGAAGATGTGCTGGCAACCATTACCGATACTGATGAGCTAATCATTTTTACCGACCTGCTTGGAGGCAGCGTAAATAATATTATGCTGCGTAATGCGCTGCGCGAAAATGTGCATATCGTATCCGGTTTTAATTTGCCTTTGCTGATAGAGATTGTACTATCAGATGTTGATACACCGGCTATAGAAGTTATTGAGGATGCCATTAATAATGCCAAAGGGCAAATGGTGTATGTAAATAAACTGATCACCATAAATAACGACCCCGATAATGATTAAGCTAACCCGCATTGACGACCGTTTGCTGCATGGCCAGGTGGCTTTTACATGGACACCTTCAGTAGGTGCTAATTGCCTGGTGGTGGCCAATGATAAAGTAGCCAAAGATGAATTCATGAAAATGACGCTTAACCTGGCAAAGCCTGCTTCTGCAAAATTGCTGATCAAGTCCCTGGCTGATACGATTAATTTTTTGAATGATCCGCGCAGTCAGCCGTTAAAAATATTGGTGCTGGTTAATTCGGTAAAAGACGCTTCGGTTTTAGCCGATGGGGTTAAGGAGATATTGTCTTTAAATTTCGGCGGTATACGGACAAGAGAAGGAGCAAAGCTTATTTCAAAAGCCGTCGCTGTTACGGATGAAGATATTGTTGTTATAAAACAAATGCTGGCGAAAGGCATCGAACTGGAAGTGAGACAGGTGCCAACAGATAAGAAAGTATTGATTGAAACCCTAATTTAAACCTTAAAAAGTGCTCATCACCTACCTGCTGCTAACATCAATTGCCATATTCGGCCACTTTGAAGATTTTTTGGGTACCACACTGCTGAGCAGGCCATTGGTTTTGGGCCCGTTGGTAGGCTTGGTATTGGGCGATGTGACACAAGGCGTTATGATCGGCGCTACACTGGAGTTGATCTTTATGGGTAATATCAAGGTAGGAGCAGCCATCCCACCTGATATTATTACAGGTGGCGTACTGGGAACTGCTTTTGCCATCCTGTCGCACAAGGGGCCCGCTATTGCGCTGGCGCTTGCTGTGCCTATCTCAATATTATCCGAAATGGTGATCAGCGGATTATTTGTTTTCAGAGCGATATTCAATAAGAAATTTAATCAATATGCTGAGGAAGGGGATTACAGGAAAATACAGCAATTGCATATCCTGTCAGGTTTGCTAAAACCCTTGTCAATGGGCATTATTATTTTTATTGCTTTGGAATTAGGTACTAATGCCGTAAAATCATTTCTCGATCTGATTCCCGCCTGGGTGCAATCTGGCTTGCAGGTTGCGGGAAATATGCTACCTGCTTTGGGTTTTGCGCTGTTAATGAACCTGATGTTTAATAAGCGTGTAGCCCCCTATTTTTTCCTCGGCTTTATGCTGGCTGCCTATTTAAAGCTGCCCATTATTGCGATAGGCGGATTGGGTGTGATCATTGCACTCATCGTTACACAAACGCCACCCAAGCCCGCAACGGATGATGATTTTGATTTCGATGAACCTCCTGAGGAAACCAATAATGCTGCTGTAGCGCAAAAGTTAAACAAAAGCACCATACGCAGTTTATTTTTCAGATCACTCGCCCTCGAAGCTAATTTTAACTTTGAGACCTGGCAGAATACCGGCTTTGCCTTTGCGATCATTCCGGTATTAAAAAAATTGTATCACACCAAAGAAGCCATGGCATCTGCATTGAAAAGGCATTTGCAGCTTTTTAATACGAGTCCATATGGCTCGACATTGGTGATTGGCATCACAGCGGCTATGGAAGAACAAAACAGCCAGGATGCTGATTTTGATGAAGAATCTATCAGTTCAGTAAAGCTTGGATTGATGGGACCGCTCGCAGGGGTATTTGACTCTTTATTTTGGGGTACTTTTAAGGTGATCGCTGCAGGTGTTGGGACTTCTTTAGCAATGAAAGGTAATATATTAGGCCCGATCCTTTTCCTGTTAATATTTAATGTGCCGCATTTACTGTTGCGCTATAACTTAACCTTCATCGGCTACAATGCCGGCACACAATTCCTGCAGAACCTCTCAAAAAGCAATGTCATGGATAAACTGACACAGGGTGCGGCTATTTTGGGTTTGATGGTTGTTGGGGCGATGCCCGCAACCTTAATGTCGATCAAAACACCATTGTCAATTGGCGGAGGGGCATCATCGGTTACCGTACAGAGTGTTTTGGACCAGATCGTTCCGGCAATGATACCTTTAGGATTAACTTTCCTGGTTTACTATTTTGTTAAGAAGAATGTAAAGACGACCTATTTATTATTAGGCTTACTGGCACTTGGTTTTTCAGGCAGTATAATTCATCTTTTTGTATGATGATCAATGGCATAGGCGTTTCTCCGGGTATTGCCATAGGCAAGGCCCGCGTGATCAAAAAACAAGAAGCTGCTTTTACAGGGATTGTACTGCTGAACGATGCGGATGTAATGATCGAGATAGAAAAATTCCGTACTGCTGTAGCGATATCGATAACAGAAGTTGAGGCGATGATTGGCAATTATGATCCGTCTCAAGGCACTGATGGAATGGATATTTTGGAGGCACATATCGAGCTTTTGGATGACCCGCAGATCAGGGAAGATGTTACCGAAAAAATAGCAACCGAACGAAAGAATGTTAATGATGCTGTGATTGAAGTCATCCAAAATGCTGTGGCAATGTTCAAGAGCATGGATGATGAATATATGAGCGCCCGTGCAGCCGATGTGCGGGATATTGGAAACCGTATACTAAAAAACCTGACACCATTCAACACAACCGCAAATCAGGCTTATGATGCGGATACGATCATTATAGCTGAGGATTTGACGCCATCGGATACCATCACTATGGATATTACTAGAATTGTCGGGTTTGCTACACAGATTGGCGGTAAAACATCGCATGCGGCAATCATAGCCAAATCAAGAGGAATTCCGGCTGTGGCAGGCTGTGGTGAATCTTTGCAAAGCATTAACGATGGGGATATAATCATTCTCGACGGTCAAACCGGTACGATTGCGGTAAATCCGGATGAGGGCATAATAAAACAATACGAATCACAAAGAGAAGGCTGGCTGAAAGAGTTAGAGTTACTCAGATTACTAAAGGACACTCAGGCCAAAACGCTTGATGGTGTGGAAATAAAGTTATTTGCCAATATCGCCGATGCCGAGGAAATGGAATATGCCCTGGGATTTGGTGCGCAAGGAGCGGGCTTGTTTCGCACGGAATTTCTCTTTCTGGGACGAAATGATTTTCCATCAGAAGATGAGCAGTTTGAATTTTATAAGGCAGTCGCATTAAAATCAAAAGATAAGCCGGTTATTGTCCGTACGCTTGATATCGGCGGGGATAAACAACTGCCTTATTTTAATTTTCCGGAAGAACAGAACCCTTTTTTGGGTTACCGGGCTATTCGTTTTTGCCTGGACAGGAAGGATATATTCATTACTCAATTAAAAGCCATATTAAGGGCAAGCGCATTTGGGAACTTGAAGATCATGTTTCCGATGATCGCCAATATTAATGAGATTCGAGCTGCAAAGGCTGTTTTAGAAGAAGCGAAAAACGAGCTGATAAATGAAAACATTGACTATAATAAAGCCATAAAAGTGGGTGTCATGATCGAGATACCTTCGGCAGCTGTTATGGCCGACTTGTTAGCCAAAGAGGTAGATTTTTTCAGCATAGGTACCAATGACCTTACCCAATATACTTTGGCCGTGGACAGGATGAACGAGAAGATCAAAGACCTGTACGATCCATTTGATCCCGGGGTATTGCGGTTGATCAGTAATGTGATTGAACAGGGGCATAAAAATAATATAGAGGTGGGGATGTGTGGTGAACTGGCATCTGACCCGCGGGCAACACTATTGCTTTTGGGGATGGGCTTGACGGAATTTTCTATGAGCGCATCATCCATCCCGCAAGTAAAAAACAGGATCATTAGAAGCAGTCTGGACGATGCCCGGAAAGTTTATGAAGAAGTGATGAAGATGGATAATTCGAAGGCCATTATAAATTATTGCAGGAGATAACTCAATGATATCAAAAGACTACATCATCACTTCAGCCGAAGGGATACACGCACGCCCGGCAACCGCTTTGGTCAAACTGACTAAAAATTATAAATCTATCATCAGCATAAAAAAGGGGGAGCGTGTAGTGAAGCTGAACAGCTTATTAAATATACTCTCATTGGCTGCAAAAGGCGGAGAAACTATTTCTATCATTGCAGAAGGAGAGGATGAATTTGTCGCTATGGAAGCTATCGAACAATTTTTTAACGAACATCTGAAAGACCTATAATTATATCCGAATGAAAATCACCATAACCAAAAACGAGCAGGAATTTAATATAATAGCGGCATGGCGCATCATCGCGCAAATGCTGGAGAAACCTAACGCAGTGATCGGGCTATCTACAGGGCAAACCACCATCGATATGCACCGCATCGTATCGGATATCCATGAGCAATATCCTTTTGATGTTTCGAAAATTACGCTTTTCAATGTAGATGAACTGACCAACTTATCACGGGACTATGCCGGCAGCTGCTATACGATGATACTGAACCAGATTGCCGGTCCATTGGGCATCCCTGATGAAAATTTCATCATGCCTCCAACCTTATCCGATAATTTTGAAGCAGAGGCTTCACTGTTTGAAAAGCGCCTGGCTGAACGCGGCGGGGCTGATCTGCAAATGCTGGGCATCGGCAGCAATGGACACATCGGCATTAACCAGCCGGGAACGCCTTTTGAAAGCGAAACCTGGGTATCACCCATGGACCCGGATTTTGAAGCAAGGGTAAGGCGCGAAACTCAGATGCCCGATAAGATCGAACTCGGCGGACTAACACGTGGTATCAAAAACATAATGCATACCCGCAAGCTGATACTGATCGCCAAAGGATCTCATAAGGCGGAAATCATTAAACAGGCTATCCTTGGTCCTGTAACTACGGATACACCTGCTTCGGTTGTGCAATTGCATCCAAATTGCGAGATTTTACTGGATGCAGATGCGGGGGCTTTGATTGCGGAGATGGCGAAAGAAAGAGGATATAATTGGTAGAAAGTTGTCAAAATTGATGAGTTATAAAGTAGATTTAAATCGTATAACGTTTGAAAATGGTTATTCATTGGACTTTGAATATCCTATAAAAGCTACATTAATTGTACAAGACGTCATCATAATACTTATTGAGAGCCCATTTCGAATAATTTATAACAAGAATGTATTCGCTATAAAAACCTCTGGAGATTTCTTGTGGAGAATAGGCGATGTCAATTTATATTATCGCGGAACCGATTGCCCGTACGTAGAAATAAGGGTAAATGAGAATGATGAATTGATTCTATTCAATTGGTGTGATACAGCTGTTGTTATAGATCCACAAACGGGAGTTGTTCTGAGAACTTGGGTGACACATTAATTTACTCCATCCCCCAACCCATCCCCTTACCCGTCATATAAACAAAAGCCTCGGCAGCTTTTACACCAAGTTCCCTGCCACGAAATTCTTCCATAGTTGCGTGGCCGCAGCCGTAAATTCCCGGTGGGTCCTGGCTTACGTGGCAGTAAACGGATTTGCGTTTTTGTTCCTGCGTATCGGTAATATCCACATAATCGGTCGGGCGGAAGACCATGGTCTGCTCGCCGGTGCAAACCTCAAAAAAGTATAATGGGAATTTCTTTGATGACCGTACCCATGTCTGTATCATCAGCAGGCTGGCTATTTGATGGTCTTTATGACTATCGACTGGCCAATGGGTAAATACCAGGTCAGGTTTTTCATCAGCGATCAGCTTTTGTACTTTGCCCAGCCAGGCATTATCCATAATGGTATCGCCGTCTATTTGCCCCGCAAAAACCGGTTTGGTTTTTAATATGGCGCAAGCATTAATAGCCTCTTGCTTTCGTATCGCGGCTGCTTCACCGTGACTTTTGCCTTCGATACCGGCTTCGCCTGTAGTGAGGTAAATGATGGTCACTTCATGCCCGTTGGCAGCCAATTTGGCTAAAGTTCCGCCGCATCCACTTTCAGGGTCGTCTGGATGCGCACCGAAGCAAACTATCTTCTTTTTGGCAGCCTGCCCTGTTGGCTTTGCGTGCAATAACTGCGGCAGGGTCAATAATCCCAACCCTGCGGCCGAGCCTTTTATAAAGTTGCGGCGGCTGTTTGACGGTTTTTCCATATCATGAATGACTAATTGAAAATAAAGATATAACCTTATATTTATCCTTATCCTATGTAGAAATCTATTTTTATGAGAAGCATCCTCCTGGCCTTGCTATTTTTCCCACTATCAGGATTTTCGCAGGCGAAGCCCGCAAAAAGCTATGACATTTGTATTTATGGGGCCACTTCCGGCGGAGTTATTGCCGCTTACACGGCAGCGGTACAAAGCAAAAAAGTTGTTCTGATTGCAACAGGTGGCCATGTAGGTGGATTATCTTCAGGTGGTTTGGGTTATACCGATATCGGCAACAAATATGTTGTTACGGGCCTCGCCTTAGATTTTTACCGCAAGATAGGCCAGCATTATGGCAAACTGGAGCAATGGATATTTGAGCCGCATGTGGCCGAAAATATTTTCCTTGGCTACCTGAAAAATAAAAACATCACGGTTGTCTATAACCATAGCCTTGTCAGCGTAAAAAAAAATAATACGGTCATTACCGATATCGCACTTCACAAAACGGAAAGTAACACAGGCGCAACACTGAATATAAAAGCAAAGGTATTTATTGAATGCTCCTACGAGGGGGATCTGATGGCAAAGGCTGGTGTATCATACTTCGTTGGCCGGGAAGCCAATAGCAAATATGGCGAAACTTATAATGGTGTTGAACTGCGTGATAAGCACCAGTTTGCAGATGGGGTTGATCCCTACAAAGTTCCCGGGGACCCTAAAAACGGTTTGTTATGGGGTATCACTAACGATACTTTAAAACCAAACGGTACGGGAGACCACAGGGTACAAACTTATAATGTGAGAGTTTGCCTGACCAATGACCCGGCTAACAGGATTGCGATCACCCGCCCCAGTGATTATGATTCGACCAGGTATGAGCTCTATCTGCGTACTATACAAAACAAAAAGCCTGCAGAATTGCCTTGTAACATCAGCCTGATGCCCAATCACAAAACGGACATTAATAACAACGGGCCGTTCTCAACTGACCTGATTGGGTTAAATTATAAATATCCCGATGGCGACGAAGCTACCCGCCGGAAGATCATCGAAATGCATAAAAATTACACACAGGGATTTTTTTATTTCCTGGGACATGATATGCGTGTGCCTGAAAATATAAGGAAACTGATGCTGCAATGGGGTTATCCCAAAGATGAGTATACCGATAATGGACATTGGACACCACAGCTTTACGTGCGCGAGGCAAGACGCATGATAGGCGCCTATATAATGACCCAGGCTAATTGCGAGGGCGAAACAACCGTCAATGACGGCATAGCCATGGCTGCCTACACTATGGACTCGCACAATGCAGAACGCATTGTAGTAAATGGCATGGTGAAAAATGAAGGAGATGTGCAAGTAGGAGGTTTTGGCCCTTATCCTGTATCATATAGGGCAATTACGCCGGAAAAAAATCAATGTACTAATCTGCTGGTCCCGGTGTGCCTCTCGGCCAGCCATATTGCTTATGGTTCTATACGCATGGAACCGGTGTTTATGGTATTGAGCCAAAGTGCGTCGCAGGCGGCCATTTATGCTATTGATCATAACATCAGCGTTCAGGATGTAAATGTTAACGCAATAAAAAAAGTATTGCTTAATAACCCATTAGCCGATGGCAGCACGCCGGATATTATTGCTGATGATAATGATAAAACGCATGTTACCATAAAGGGGGATTGGTTAATCGGCAAAAACGGTTATGGGCCGACTGTGCTGATCAGCGATACCACCAAAGCAACACCCAAATCGGTAAAGTACAACCCGGTGATAAAAAAGGCAGCCCGGTATGGGGTTTATATTTATTCATCATCGGGCAACAAAAAGCCTTTTCAAATAAACGTTTTTGACGGGAAGCAGGCTAAGAAGATTATAATTGACCCGGCAACACTTCAGGTAGAAGGTCAGACAAGCGGAGAGTGGATACCTGCGGGTAAATACTCGCTTTCAGCAGGACGGTCTGCATGGGTGCAGGTGTCAACCATTCATCCAACTGATTTGATCCAGGCAGACGCGGTATTGTTTGTTCCCGAGCGATAGTTCAGGCAGATACTGCAAAAGAATACGCCACATAATGATCATGGTGGGCTAAAGATATCGGTACAGGGATTTCAATTCCATTTTTTAACAGGACCGGAATTCCATGTATGTTTTTACCGATCTGTAATTCTGCATCAGGAAAAAGAGAATTCAACATTGTAATTGCAAATGTTCTGACCGTTTCAGACTGGCGATCTGGTTCATCTGAATCAATTGGCCGTATCCCCCATAACACCCGTTCAAAATTATCCATGTGGTTAACGACTGAAAAGATAAAGTCTTCAGCAATAATTGACCGTGAATACAATATATGCGCCCCAAATTCAACCACACCTTTGTAAACTATCTTGTCATTAAAATCCCTGCCTTCAAATACAGATATAGTATTATTCGCAGGTGCTTCGAGTTGATTTATAATGACCCTGGTCGGCGAAAAAACTATTCCGGGAGTAATCCTTTGCAGGTATTTGTAAACTGATTCCTTTATGGACCATAGCAACCATACAAAATGCTCAAAAGGCAAACTCTCCGAAAATTGCTGATCATATAAGCTTTTTTCAGAATCAGAAATGATCTTGCTGTAAAAATTTTGCTGTTTGGTTCGGGTAATATTTATAGCCTTGAGCGCTACAATATCATTACCCGTGCTGATCATTATTTTTGATTGATTTTTTCGGTGATCACGTCAAGGCAGCTGCCCACGTTGGTCATTTTATCGGCCGAATCATAATCAATTTCTATATCGTATTTAGCTTCTGCGTCGATAATAATATCGACCAAATTGGCCGAATTAATTTTTAAATCTCTTATCAGGTCAGTCTGGTCATTTATACCGGCCAGCATCTCCTTATTTATTGTATAAGGGGCAATTACCTTTTTAAGCTCATTTAAAGTCTCTTCTCTTGTCATTAATTGTTAAATTTTGAAAATATTAAACAGGAATTAACGTCGCCAAACCCAAAATTTGCCTTCGCCACTATGTTAATTTCCTTTTTTATCATACTTGTTGGTAAGCTATCCACACTCACCA
>Ga0307517_10001004_pt1 | contig 47851 bp, 47 predicted proteins | sample 23_EM_MG_FD_194515 | JGI IMG/M metagenome (GOLD analysis project Ga0307517, IMG submission 194515) | Populus trichocarpa ectomycorrhiza microbial communities from riparian zone in the Pacific Northwest, United States - 23_EM | ecosystem: Host-associated > Plants > Roots > Unclassified | place... | reverse complement strand
CATCGGATTCTTTATGTACATTGAATTCATGGGTGCGCGCGCGTGTACACGTGCGCGCGAGAAGCCCGGATTGTATTGATGCGGCGTGGACGACCACGTGCCAACAGCGAAAGAAACATGACCAAATCACTCATCATTGCCGAGAAGCCCTCTGTCGCCCAGGACATCGTGCGCGCGCTCACCCCCGCGGCCGGCAAGTTCGACAAGCACGACGAATACTTCGAGAGCGACACCTACCTGGTCACGTCGGCGGTCGGCCACCTGCTCGAGATCAAGGCGCCGGAGGAGTTCGACGTGAAGCGCGGCAAGTGGAGCTTCGCGAACCTGCCGGTGATCCCGCCGCACTTCGATCTGAATCCAATCGACAAGAGCAAGGGCCGGCTCGGTGCGATCGTGAAGCTCGTCAAGCGCAAGGACGTCAGCGAGCTGATCAACGCCTGCGATGCGGGCCGCGAAGGCGAGCTGATCTTCCGGCTGATCCAGCAGCACAGCAAGAGCAAGCACCCGGTGAGAAGGCTGTGGCTGCAGAGCATGACGCCGGCGGCGATCCGCGACGGCTTCGAGCACCTGCGCAGCGACGCGCAGATGCTGCCGCTGGCGAACGCCGCGCGCTGCCGCAGCGAGGCCGACTGGCTGGTCGGCATCAATGGCACGCGCGCGATGACGGCGTTCAACTCGCGCGACGGCGGCTTCTTCCTGACCACCGTCGGCCGGGTGCAGACGCCGACCTTGTCGATCATGGTCGAGCGCGAGGAGAAGATCCGCAAGCACGTCGCGCGCGACTACTGGGAGATCAAGGCCACGTTCGCGGCGCAGGCCGGCGAGTACGACGGCAAGTGGTTCGACCCGAAGTGGAAGAAGAACCCGGACGATCCGGAGGCGCGCGCCGACCGGGTCTGGAACGAGCACGACGCGCAGGCGATCCGCGACGCTGCGCTCGGCCAGCCGGCCAGCGTGACCGAGGAAGCCAAGCCGAGCACGCAAAGCTCGCCCGGCCTGTACGACCTGACGACCTTGCAGCGCGAGGCGAACTCGCGCCTCGGCTTCAGCGCCAAGACCACGCTGAGCATCGCGCAGGCGCTGTACGAGAAGCACAAGGTCCTGACCTACCCGCGTACCGACAGCAAGCACCTGCCGGAAGACTATGTCGAGGTCGTCAAGCAGACGATGAAGATGATCTCGACCGAGGACATGCCAGGCCCGCTGCGCGCCCTCGCCGTGCACGCGAAGACCGCGATCAAGGAAGGCTATGTGAAGCCGAACAAGAAGATCTTCGACAACACGAAGGTCTCGGATCACTTCGCGATCATCCCGACCCTGCTCGCGCCGAAGAGCCTGAGCGAGATCGAGGCCAAGCTCTACGACATGGTGGTGAAGCGCTTTCTCGCGGTGTTCTTCCCGGCGGCCGAGTTCATGGTCACGACGCGCATCTCGACCGTCAAGGCCGATGACAAGGAACACAAGTTCCAGACCAACGGCAAGGTCATGGTCAAGCCCGGCTGGCTCGCCGTCTATGGCCGCGAGGCGCAGGAAGACGACGCGAACCTGGTGGCCGTCGCCGCGGGCGAGATCGTGCGCACCGAAGACGTGGCGGTGAACGCGCTGAAGACCAAGCCGCCGGCGCGCTACACCGAGGCGACCTTGCTGAGCGCGATGGAAGGCGCCGGCAAGCTGATCGACGACGACGAGTTGCGCGAGGCGATGCAGGAGAAGGGCCTGGGCACCCCGGCGACGCGCGCCGCGATCATCGAAGGCCTGATCTACGAGAAGTACATCCACCGCGAGGGCCGCGAGCTCGTGCCGGGCGCGAAGGCCTTCCAGCTGATGACCTTGCTGCGCGGCCTGGGCGTCGAGGACCTGACCAAGCCCGAGCTCACCGGCAACTGGGAGTTCCAGTTGTCGGAGATGGAGAAGGGCAAGCTCGAGCGCGAGACCTTCATGGCCGAGATCGCACGCATGGCCGAGCGCATCGTCAAGAAGGCCAAGGAGTACGACCGCGACACCATCCCCGGCGACTACGCGACGCTGAAGACCCCGTGCCCGAACTGCGGCGGCGTCGTGAAGGAGAACTACCGCCGCTTTGCCTGCACTGGCAAGGCGGGTGCGGCCGAGGGCTGCGGCTTCAGCATCAGCAAGATCCCCGGCAGCCGCGCGTTCGAGCTCGACGAGGTCGAGACGTTCTTGGCCGACAAGAAGATCGGCCCGCTCGAGGGCTTCCGCTCCAAGGCGGGCTGGCCGTTCACCGCCGAGCTCAGGCTTGCGTACGACGACGAGATCAAGAACTGGAAGCTCGAATTCGACTTCGGCGAGGACGCCAAGAAGGACGGCGAGTCCGGCGAACCGATCGACTTCTCGGGCCAGGAAAGCCTGGGGATGTGCCCGAAGGACCAGGGTCACGTGTACGAACACGGCGCCAGCTATGTGTGCGAGCACGCGGTCGGCGCGAACGTGACCTGCGATTTCAAGAGCGGCAAGATCATCCTGCAGCAGCCGGTGGCGCGGGAGCAGATGAGCAAGCTGCTCGAGACCGGCAAGACCGAGCTGCTCGAAGGCTTCGTCTCGAACAAGACGCGCCGCAAGTTCAAGGCACGGCTCGCCTATGACAAGAAAGAGGGCAAGGTCACGTTCGAGTTCGAGCCGCGTGCCGCGCGCGTGCCGGCCGCCAAGAAGGCGGCGGCGAAGAAGGCGGCGTGACGGCAACGGGCACGCCGGCGTGGCCGTGCCTGTCGCGCCACGGCGCCGCGGTGTGGCTGGCCGTCAGCGTGCAGCCGAACGCGAAGCGCACCGCGGCCGACGGGCTGCACGACGGCACGCTGCGCGTGCGCCTCAGTGCGCCGCCGGTCGACGGCAAGGCGAATCAGTTGCTGATCGACTGGCTGGCCGGCGAGCTGGGCTTGCCCAAGCGCGCTGTTTCGCTGGTTCGCGGCGAGACGTCGCGGCGCAAATGGCTGGCGATCGACGCACCCGTCGATCGGATCTCCGAGTGGCTCGCGACGCAGCGGCTCAGCCCGGGCACACCACCGACGCCGTCGCCACCAGCTCGTTGAACAGCGCCAGCGAGACCGCGCCCGACACCGCATACGGATCGAGCACCGCGGCTTCGGAGTACTTCAGCAGCAGCGCCGGGTTCAGCATGTTCATGTTGACCTGGCCCATCGCCCAGCCGGCGAAGCTGCGCTCGGCGATCTCTTCGTAGCTCAGCAGCACGACGTCGTGGTGACGCGGGTCGGCGGCGATGCGGTTGTACAGCGCGCTGACCTGCGAACGCCCGCCCTCGAGCACCTGCAGGAAGACCTCGCCCGAGTAGCACAGCACCCCGGTGATGCCGTGCTTCGGGTTGCCAGCGGTGGACTTCTTCAGGATCGCGCTCAGCGCCTCGGGTTTCAGGTCCGCGGCGGCGCGGCTTGCGTACATCAGGCGTACCAGCATGTCAGTTCTCCTGCCGGGCCGCCCCAAAGGGAACTGCGCCCCCTTGGGGGGTGGCGAACGTAGTGAGACTCGGGGCCAACATCATCTCCCTCAGACTTTCTTGCTCAGGAGAGACAAAAACTCGCGCCGCAGGTTCGCATCCTTCAGGAAGGCGCCGCGCATCACGCTGTTGGTCATCATCGATTGGTCGTCCTTCACGCCACGCCAGTGCATGCAGAAGTGATCGGCTTCCATCACGATCGCGAGGCCGTCGGGCTTGACGCGGCCTTGCAATTCGTTGGCCAGCATCGTGACCGCCTCCTCCTGGATCTGCGGGCGGCTCATGATCCAGTCGCAGATGCGCGCGTACTTGCTCAGGCCGATCAGGTTCGAGTGCTCGTTCGGCAGGATGCCGATCCAGACCTTGCCCATGATCGGGCACAGGTGGTGCGAGCAGGCGCTGCGCACCTTCACCGGGCCGACGATCATCAGCTCGTTCAGGCGCTCGGCGTTCGGGAACTCGGTGACCGACGGCATCGGCACGTAGCGGCCGCGGAACACCTCGGTCAGGAACATCTTGGCGACGCGCTTGGCCGTGTCCTGGGTGTTGTGGTCGCTGTCGGTGTCGATCACGAGGGCGCGCAGCACCTCGTGCATCTTGGCTTCGACCTCGGTGCGCAGCTCGTCGATCTCGCCGTCCTCGATGAAGGCCGAGATGTTGTCGTTGGCGTGGAAGCGGCAATCCGCGCCCACCAGCCGGTAGCGGATGCGCTCGGACGCCGGGAGCCGCGCCAGATCGTCTTCGGTCCTGAAAATCGGGGTGGGTTGATCGCCGCGCATGCGCTGCCTTCGATGCTTTACACGGCCTGAGCGTACCGCAGTGGAGGCCCGCGGCCGGCGCGGCGTGGGGCAGACCGTAGACTGCGCGCGGTGAACGACCCCGTGCCCCACCCCTCGTCCCTGCCGCTCGCCAAGCTCCTGAACCACACCGCCGACGCGGTCCAGGCGGTGCGCGCCGGCGAATCGCTGAATGCGGCGCTGGCCCGCTGCCCCATGCCGGCGCGGCCGGGCACGCAGAGCCTGAGCTTTCATGCGCTGCGCTGGCTCGGGTCGGCGCAGGCGGTGCGCGCGCTGCTCGCGCCCAAGGCGCCGGCGCCGGCCGTCGACGCGCTGCTGCTGACGGCGCTGGCGCTGCTGTGGCCGCCCGCCGAGGCGCCGTATGCCGCGCACACGCTGGTCGATCAGGCGGTCGCGGCGGCGAACCAGCGCGCCCGCCACAGCGCCGGCTTCATCAACGCGGTGCTGCGGCGCTTTCTGCGCGAGCGCGAGGCCCTGGTCGCGGCGGCGCTGCGCGACCCGTTGGCGCGCTTCAACCACCCGGCGTGGTGGGTCGAGCGGCTGCAGCGCGACTGGCCGCAGGACTGGGAAGCGGTCCTCGCTGCCGACAACCTGCACCCACCGATGACCCTGCGCGTGAACGCCCGGCGCGGCGACGCGGGCGCGTATGCGGCGCGCCTCGCGGGCCAGGGGCTGGCGGCGCGCGTCGTCGGCCCCCACGCGGTGACGCTCGCGAAGCCGTGCCCGGTGACCCAACTGCCCGGGTTCGCCGAGGGCGAGGTTTCGGTCCAGGACGCCGCCGCGCAGCTCGCCGCGCCGCTGCTGCTCGGCGCCACGCTGCCCGGCAGGCGCGTGCTCGACGCCTGCGCCGCCCCCGGCGGCAAGACCGCGCACCTGCTCGAACTGGCCGACCTGGACGTGCTCGCGCTCGACAGCGACCCGGCGCGGCTGATGCGCGTGCACGACACACTGGTGCGCCTCGGCCTGTGCGCACAGACCGTCGCCGCCGACGCCGGCAATCCGGCGGCCTGGTGGGACGGCCAGCCCTTCGACGCGATCCTGCTCGACGCGCCTTGCAGCGCCTCGGGCATCGTGCGCCGCCATCCCGACGTGCGCTGGCTGCGCCGCAGCACCGACCTCGGCGCACTGGCGGCCCTGCAGGCCCGCCTGCTCGACGCGCTGTGGCCGCTGCTCAAGCCCGGCGGGCGGCTGCTCTATTGCACCTGCTCGGTGTTCAAGATCGAAGGCCAGGACCAGATCGACGCTTTTTTGCAACGCCAACCCGATGCCAGCCCTGCGGCGAGCCCGCCATCCCCGGGTCACCTGCTGCCGCTGCCCGACAATGCACTTGAGCCTGCGCACGGATTCGGTGCGGCTGCGGATGGATTTTTTCATGCGTTGATAGCGAAGACCTGAGGTTCCCGGGGCCATGACCAGCGCCGCACGACAACACGACACTGCCAGGCCCCGCGCGACGCGCGCCGCCGCGGCGTGGCTGGCGCTGTGGCTGCTGTGCTGGAACCTGCTCTGGGCCCCGCTGGCGGTGCGCGCCGCCGAGCCCGAGCTGACGAGCTTCGAACTCGTCCACAACGAAGAAGGGGTGCTGCTCAGCTACGCCGTCGACCTGGAGCTCTCGCGCAGCGTCGACGAGGCCTTGAGCAAGGCGGTGCCGCTGTTCTTCGTCGCCGAGGCCGAGGTGTTCCGCAACCGCTTCTACTGGCGCGACCAGCGCGTGGCGCGCGCGGTGCGGGTCTGGCGCATCGTCTACCAGCCACTGACCACGACCTACCGCGTCACCTTTCTCGGCCTGAGCCAGAACTACGCGAGCCGGGAAGAGGCCTTCGCGGCGATCAGCCGCGGCGCGCGCTGGAAGATCGCCGAACCGGCGCAGATCGAAGAGGGCAGCCGCCACTACGTCGAGTTCAACTACCGGCTCGACACCTCGCTGCTGCCGCGCCCGCTGCAGATCGGCATCGGCGGGCAGGCCGACTGGTCGATGTCCGTCCAGCGCACGCAAAAGATCAACTGAGGCCGATATGAGCTCAGCAGTGATTGAAGCGGGAGCCCGAGCGCCGGGCCGCCGCAAGCGGGGCTCTGCCCCCGCGGGGGGCCGTGTGCCGTATTCGGCATGTGGGGGGCGCCAATGACAAAACCGCAGCGCTGGGCCTGGATCATCTCGACGGTGGCCGCCACTGGTGCCGGGCTGGTGCTGGCGTTCCTGCTGTCGATCGCGACCAACAACCCGGCGCTGTACGAACGCCACTACGTCTGGCTGTTCTGGGTCAACCTGACCGTCGCGACGCTGCTGGTGCTGGTCATCGCGATCGCCGGCGTGCGGCTGACCGTGCGGGTGCGGCGCGGCAAGTTCGGCAGCCGGCTGCTGCTCAAGCTCGCGGCCATCTTCGCGCTCGTCGGCGTGGTGCCCGGCGTGCTGATCTACACGGTGAGTTATCAGTTCGTGTCGCGCAGCATCGAGAGCTGGTTCGACGTCAAGGTCGAGACCGCGCTCGACGCCGGCCTGAACCTGGGCAAGGGCACGCTCGATGCGATCGTCTCCGACCTGGCCACCAAGACGCGGCTGGCGGCCGAGCGCCTCGGCGAAACCCCCGGCTCGGCACAACCGCTGGCGCTGGAGCGGCTGCGCGAGCAGCTCTCGGCCCAGGACATCACGATCGTCGGCCCCACCGGCCAGACCGTGCTGAGCACCGGCAGCAGTTCGGCCCGCTTGATGCCGGAGCGGCCCGCACAGACGCTGCTGCGCCAAGCGCGCAACCTGCGGGTCGTCAGCGATCTGGTCGGGCTCGACGAAGATGCGGCGACGAGCACGAACAGCGCCCGCGTGCGCGCGATCGCGCTGATCCCGAACACGACCTTCGCTCTGGGCGAGGAAGACCGCTACCTGATGGTCAACCAGCTGCTGCCGCGCACGCTGGCGACGAACGCGCTCGCAGTGCAGGCCGCCTACCGCGAGTACCAGCAGCGTGCGCTCGCGCGCGGCGGCTTGCGCAAGATGTACATCGGCACGCTCACGCTCGCGCTCGTGCTGGCGGTGTTCGGCGCGCTGCTGCTCGCGGTGATGCTGTCGAACCAGCTGGCGCGCCCGCTGCTGCTGCTCGCCGAAGGCATGCGCCAGGTCGCCGAGGGCGACCTGACCGCGAAGCCGGTGTTCGCGTCGCGCGACGAACTCGGCGGCCTGACGCGGTCGTTCGCCGACATGACGACGCAGCTTTCCGAGGCGCGCGAGCTGGTGCAGCGCAGCGTCGTGCAGGTCGAGGGCGCACGCGCCAATCTGCAGACCATCCTCGACAACCTGACCGCCGGCGTGATCGTGTTCGACCGCCACGGCCACATCGACACGGTCAACCCGGGCGCGACCCGCATCATGCGGCTGCCGCTCTCGGCTTACCGCGGCCAGCCGCTGGAAAACGTGCCCGGGCTGACAACTTTCGCGCAGGCCGTGGCGCAGCGCTTCGAGCTGCACAGCACCAGCCCCGAGGCCGGCGAACGCGACCATTGGCAGGATTCGTTCGAGCTGCAACCGGCCACGCCGGGCGGCCGCGAGCGCGACTCGATCACGCTGCTGGTGCGCGGCGCCTCGATGCCGCAGGGCGCGACGCTGATGGTGTTCGACGACATCACCGAACTCGTCTCGGCCCAGCGCAGCGAGGCCTGGAGCGAGGTCGCGCGCCGTCTTGCGCATGAGATCAAGAACCCGCTGACGCCGATCCAGCTCTCGGCCGAGCGCCTGCAGCACAAGCTCGGCGCCAAACTCGAGGGCGCCGATCAGGCGATGCTGGCGCGCTCCGTCGACACCATCGTCAACCAGGTCCAGGCGATGAAGACGCTGGTCAACGAGTTCCGCGACTATGCGCGGCTGCCCGCCGCCCACCTGGTGCCGATCGAGCTGAACGCGCTCGTCTACGAAGTGCTCGGCCTGTACGGCAGCGCGCAGGAAGCCGGCCGCCTGCACGCCGATCTGGCGCCGGGCTTGCCGGCGATCGTCGGCGACAGCACTCAGCTGCGCCAGGTCATCCACAACCTGGTGCAGAACGCGCTCGACGCGGTCGCCGACCAGCCTGACGGGCAGGTGCGCATCACCACCGAGGTCGCGCGCACCGAGCAGGGGACGCCGCGCGCGGTGCGTCTGCAGGTGATCGACAACGGGCCGGGCTTCGCCGACAAGGTACTCAAGCGCGCCTTCGAGCCCTATGTGACGACCAAGAGCAAGGGCACCGGCCTGGGCCTGGCGGTCGTCAAGAAGATCGCCGACGAACACGGCGCGCGCATCCGCATCGCCAACCTCGGCACCTCGAGCGAAGGCGACGCGGCGGGCGGTTTGCCGCGCGGGGCGCAAGTCTCGCTATCATTCGCGAAATTCGCGCCGGTGGCTGGCCCTTCCTCCATTCCCGCGGCACCTGTCACTCCCGACGCGCACTGAGTCAATGCGAACCCCCACGTCACTTCGTTCCTGCCCCCCGAGGGGGCGCTCAGCCGCGAGGGCCACGCAGAGGCCTCATCGTGTCCTTGAGCGGCCCGGCACCGTCTGAGATCCATGGCCACCATTCTTGTAGTCGACGACGAACTGGGCATCCGCGCCCTGCTGTCCGAAATCCTTGCCGATGAAGGCCACACCATCGAACTGGCCGAAAACGCCGCACAGGCGCGAGCGTGCCGCGAGCGCATGCGCCCGGATCTGGTGTTGCTCGATATCTGGATGCCCGACGTCGACGGCATCACGCTGCTCAAGGAATGGGGCGCGACCGCGCTGCTGACGATGCCCGTGATCATGATGAGCGGCCACGGCACGATCGACACCGCGGTCGAGGCGACCAAGTTCGGCGCGATGGCCTTTCTCGAGAAACCGATCACGCTGCAAAAGCTGCTGCGCGCGGTCGAGCAGGGCCTGGCGAAACCGGCGGCGCGCAATGCCGCGCAACCGAATTCGCCGCATCAGAACGGCGAAGGCGGCCTGACCGTCGAAGCCGCGATGACCGGCGGCGCGATGCTGCCGGCCACGCCGCTGATGCTGGGCCCGCAGGCCGAGCAGAGTTTCGACCTCGACCGCCCGCTGCGCGAAGCGCGCGACGCGTTCGAGAAGAGTTATTTCGAGTTCCACCTCGCGCAAGAGAACGGCAGCATGACGCGCGTCGCCGAAAAGACCGGCTTGGAGCGCACCCACCTGTACCGCAAGCTCAAGCAACTCGGCGTCGACCTCTCGCGCAACAAGCGCGGCGGCCCCTGAGGGCAGCCAGCGAGCGTCGGCTATAATCGTAGGCTCACGGCCTGGTAGCTCAGTTGGTAGAGCAGCGGATTGAAAATCCGCGTGTCGGTGGTTCGATTCCGCCCCAGGCCACCAGAAATACTCAATAAAATCAACGGGTTACGCGAAAGCGCAGCCCGTTTTTCATTGGTGCGTGTCAACCAAGTGTCAACCGCGCCAAAGGGTTGAGGTTTTTGGCCTCTTGCAGATGCTCTGGCGACAGGTGCGAGTAACGCATCGTCATCGTCACGTTGGCATGTCCGAGGATGCGTTGCAGCGTGAGGATGTTTCCGCCGTTCATCATGAAGTGGCTGGCGAAGGTGTGCCGCAGTACGTGGGTCATCTGTCCGTCTGGCAATGCCAGGCCGGCGCGGTCTACGCCCTCCCTGAACGCCGAAATCGAGTACCCGAAGATGCGGCCCATCGTGGCGTGTTTCTTCGCGTGATCGAGGATGCTCGCTTCCAGCGAGTCGTCGATGGGTACTGCACGCGTCTTGCCCGACTTCGTGCGCGCATACTCGATCAGCCCGCCCTTGACCTGTGTAGGTCGCAGTTGTTCGGCCTCGCTCCAGCGAGCGCCTGTCGCGAGGCAAATCTTGCTGATCAGCCCAACGTGCGGGTTGCGCGACTTCTTCAAGGCGTCGAGCAGGGCCTTGATCTGGTCGTATGTCAAATAGGTCAGCTCTGACTGCTGAATGCGGAACTGACGCAGGCTCCCCAACGGGTTTTCCTTCGTCCATTGCCCGAGTCGCACCAGCTCGTTGAACATGGCTCGCAGGTACGAATGTTCGCGATTCATGTTGTTGGCCGTGATGCCCGCCTCAATGCGCGTCGTGCGGTAGGCAGCAAACATCTCCACCTTGAATCGATCCGCCAGTGGGTCGCCCATGGCCGCAACCATCGCCTTCAGGCGCCGATGCATGTCTTGGCCAGCCGACAGGCCTGATCCGTGATGCATGAACCATATGTCGACCAGGGACGAGAGTTTCCGAATGTCCCGCTTCTCAGGCTGCCACTTTGCATCCCGGTTCACCTGCGTCGTGAGCCACGCTTCGTAAGCCTTTGCCTCCGCCTGGGTCTTGAGTGTCTTGCGAAAGCGCTTTCCTCCGCGGCCGCCAGGTTGGCTGTCAACTAGCCAACCGCCCTCAGTTTTCTTCAGAGCCATCGAGCGCCTGGGCTTCTGCACGGCGTTTTCGACGAGCGAGACCGATCAGTTCCACAAGTTCGTGCATCCGCTCGTCCCGCGCCTTCGCGACGCGCGCGTTGTCAGTCTTCCGTTGTGCTAACGCTGGATGGACGCTAGCCCAGCGGTACTTGGCGCTGTTCCGCTCCTGCTGATCTGTCAACCAGTCCTCCCAGCGCTGTTTCAGCGAGCGCTTTCCGTTTCCCGCCAGGCGGCTAAGTTCTCCGCGCAAGCGAAAGAACTCGATCGCCGCAGGGCGTGACTGGAACGCGGCATCGAGAGTGCCGCTTTGATCGGGAGCGCTGTGGCCAGCCTCGTTGTCGGTCCATCCCGATAGCAACCAAAAGACGTGCTCGGGCCAGAGCTGAGCCACTGTCTCCAGCATCTCTGCGGTAGGTCGCTGCCCACCGTTGAAGGCCTTTCGCCAACTTATCGCCGGTATGGCCGAGACGCCTTCGAGAAACTTGAAGCGCTGTCCCTGCTCGGTCTTCGCCGCTATGAGTTCTGTGAATCGTTCGGCCAACTTGCTCATCTGCGATCTCCGTGGATAGCCTTGACTGGACTCTGTGCAGTACATATAGTACTCTAAAGCGTCCTTAATGAGGTCATTATGAATTCGCAACAAGAGATCAAGCAACCGCTGTTCGCACCAACGATTGCGAGTCCACTGATGACGCGCGAAGCCTTTGCGGTAGCTATCGGCTTGCCGATCGGGGTACTGGTTGCGCAGTGCGATCGTGGGTACTGGCCGCAGGTCACCAAGGGCAAGCGCGTCTTCATCAACGTCGAAGCCGTGCGCTTAGAGGCCATCCAGCGTGCCCAGCTCAGCGAGCGCTGAAGAGCGTGGCCGAGTTCATCCTGCGCAACCGCGCCAGCCGTGACTTCACGGTCATCCAGAACCATGTTCTGCGAGACGACCGATTGAAGTGGGCGGATCGAGGGCTGTTGGTGTTCATGCTTCACCTTCCGCCCAACTTCGTCCTCAACTACCCCTACCTCACCTCACGCGCACCAGATGGACGCGACGCGGTCATTGCGATCACTCGAAGGTTGCGGCAGTTTGGGTACTTGCAGGTGCACCGCGAGCGTGACGACACCGGCCGCTATGCAAGGGTAATTTGGACCGTCACCGACAGCCCAGAGAGCGGGCCAGCGCCACAGACGGGTTTCCCGTCGCAGGCAAATCCACCGCAGGGAGGACCGACTCCGGTTGTACCTGCGCCGGTTCGATCTCTTCAGGCAAACCCGCTGCTACTAAGTACTGACTTAGAAAAAGAACTGAAAGAAACAACCACTACAACCACCGCGGTGAGCGCTCATAGCCCGCCAAGCCAGACAGCACGGCAGGTAGCGCCGGGAGGCGACGCGATGGCGATCGAGGGTGCGGCAAAACTGGTCCTTCCTGAGCGACTGGCGGAGTGTGACCGAGTGGCAATCGCGGCGATGTTGATGGGCTTCGATCCGGCCGCCGCGCAAACGTTGCTCGATGAACTTGCAGGCGCCTTGGAGGCGCCGAACACCATCAAGACGACGCCAATCCGTTGGTTTCGCGCCCTGACTGAACGATTTCGTCAAGGCAAATTCGCTCCGGCCGCAGGCATTCATATCGCTGAGCGCCGCGTCAACGAAGAGCGGCATCGGCTTGAGCGGGCTCGAGTCAAGCAAAAGCAGGCGGCGCCGACTCCGATGACACCTGACGAGCGCGATGCCATCCGACAAAGGCTCGCAGCCGTGCGATCGAAGTTGATCCAACCCAAAGAGTCGGCAGACACCTTTCGAAGCGCCGAGCTACACCGATAGCGAAACGATTCGAGTTTCTCTCCACCACCGCAACGACAAAGGAAAGCATCATGAAGTCTCTCAAAGCAATGCTCGCCTCGCTCGCGCTCATGCTCAGCGTGGGATCGGCACACGCCGGCATCCCCGTTTTCGACGGCATGAACTTCGCCCAAGCAGTCCAGCAGGTTCTATCCTGGGCGCAGCAGTACGAGCAGATGGCCGATTCGATCCAACAGCTTCGCAACCAGTACGCGCAGCTCCAGACCACCTACAACTCGATGACGGGCAACCGCGGCCTTGGGACGATCCTGAACGGCGCCGTCGATCAGGCCGCACGTCGATACCTGCCCAGCGAGGGGGGTCAGCTTGGGCAGCTCGCCAGCGGCGGCGTCGCCGGCTATGGATCGCTGCAATCGACGATCGCGGGGTTCAAGGCCACTGTGTCTTCGATGCCGACCGACACCTTTGCCGCTGGCACCAATGCGGCAAGCGCTTTGGCGGCCAAGATCGAATCACTGGCGACGCAGAAGGCGCTCGGCCAGGCCGCCTACACATCGGCCGCCCAGCGAACCAGCGACCTCGAAAACATGATCTCAACGATCGGCGTCGCCGACGACCCCAAGGCCATCGCCGAATTGCAAGCTCGCCTCGGTGCTCAGCAGGCGCTCGTCGCGAACGAGAACGCGAAGCTGCAGGCCATGGCCTACATGCAGCAGGCCGAAGAACAGCAGGCGAGGCAGCGTGCCGCGGAGGTGATCGCAAAGTGGTCGCGTCCGAGCCTGCCCGCCTTCGTGATGGAGTGATACATGCGCGAGCTCAACACCGTTACCGATGCCCACTTGTGGCTCGCCGCCGGCGTCGTCACCACCGTGATCCTGGCTTGTGCGCCGAAACCCGAGCCCAAGACCGTCGACTACTACGTCGACAACCAGGAGGCGCGCCTCGCGCGCTTGAAGGAGTGCGCAAACAACGTGGGCACGCTGAAGGACGATCCCGATTGTCTCAATGCGAAGCAGGCCGCCTTGAAGGTGTGGAGCAAGCCGAGCTTGCCGAAGTTCGATCCTTCCAGTCAGACCGGCCAGGCACCCGAAAGCGCGCCCGCTTCCGCAGCGGAAGCCACCAGGTAGGAGCGCACCCATGGCCACGCTTTCTATCGTCGCCACATACCTAACGCGAGTCGACGTTGCCGTCACCGGGTTCTTTCTCGACGCTTCGAGTCGGGTCGCTGCTGCGGCCAACACCCCATTTCGTGCAGGGGTCACGTTGTACATCGTTCTCTGGGGCCTGGCGATGTGGCGGGGACTGATCCGCGAGCCATTGAGCGACGGAATCGGCCGCGTGCTTCGCATCGTGCTCGTCGGCACCTTTGCACTCGGCGCCGGGGTCTACGGCCCCCGCATCGCAACCGCGATCTACAACACGCCGGCCGAGCTGGCCGCAGTGGTCGCCGGAGGCGCGGTCTCTCCCGAGCTGGTCATGGACAACGCGATCAGCAAGGGCGACGAGATTGCGCGCGCCTACCTCGCGTTGGTCAGCGTCACGGACATCGGAGGATCGCTTGCTGCCGTGCTCTCGGCGCTCATTGTTTGGCTGCTGACGGTTGTCGTGGTGCTGTACGGCGTGGCGTTGATCCTGCTGTCCAAGGTTGCGCTGGCAATCGTGCTCGGACTCGGGCCGATCTTCATCGCCTTGCTGCTGTTTGACACGACGAAGCGCTTCTTCGAGGGCTGGCTCGGCCAGGCCTTGAACTACATGTTCATCTTCGCGCTGGTCGCGTCGGCGGTGAACATCCTGTTTGCGCTGTGGATGCCAGCCCTGAACTACGCCCTCGCAAACAACTCGCAAGGTTTCAGCGCCTTGCTGCCGATGTTGCTGTGGGGTGGCGCAGCGTTCGTCGTCCTCATGCAGGTGCCTGGCATCGCCTCTGGCCTGGCCGGTGGTGCGCAGATCGGGACACTCGGAGCCGTGGGCTGGGTCGCCAACAAGACCCGCGGTGCGCTGGGCGCGGCTCGTCCGCAGAACGTTCGAGCAGCTTATCGCTCCATGCGTCGAGACGTGGGCGCAGTAGGCGCTGGCGCCGCAATGGGTGCCAGAGCGATTGCCGTCCCTGCGCGATGGGTCGCTCAGCGCGTGCGACCAGGCAACTCGGTAAAGCGCGGAGGCTGAGTGCCTGGGAACCTCAACCGTCAAGACGCAGAACCTCATCCGTCAAAAAGCAGGTCGCCCCCTGTCATTGGTGCGGCTTGTCGAGGCAGCTCGGTCAATCTGCGGGCAATCGAAGTTCAAAGCTTGACGGATGAGGTTCTTCACCGAATCGTAGAAATTAACAGTCGGAGGATTCAATGAAGGTCATCACCATTTCGTCCCGGGAATCAGGCGTAGGCAAGAGCGTTGTTGCTGTTCACCTCGCCCACTATTTGCGCGACATCGGCAAGTCGGTCCTCGTGATCGACTTGGCCTACACCGACAACACGAGCCGCACGCTGTCGGAGTTCGCAGGCTCGACCACAGTGCCCGGGCTGTTCGACGGGAAGGCGACAAGCCTGCGCGGTCAGCGCGAGGTGCCGCGGATAGAGCTGGTTCGATCCAATCTTGGCGAAGACAAAGCTCGTTGGCGACGTGGCGATTTCGGCGGTTCGCTCGAATCGGCGTCCGCCATGTTCCGGGAGGGTGTCGCCGCCTTCGCACCTCACTTCGACTACTGCGTCGTGGACACGGCGCCTGGTCTGTGCGTCCGAGCGCGTGCTGCGCTTGTCACCGGCGACATCGTCTTGATTCCCGTCGTGCCTATTGCTGGAGCCGCAGAGCAAGTGGACCGATTGTTCGTCGAACTTGCCGTTCTGAACACTCAGTGCCGCACGGGCGCGCAACCCACGTTGCTGGTCCCGAATCGATTCAGATCGACGAGGGCCGATGCGCGCGTCGCGCGAGCACAACTGGGTAAGTTCTTTCAGCACCCGACCATTGATGCGCCCATTGCCGAGTCCGAAGAGATTCAGAACGCACTCAACAAGAGGATGCCGGTCTGGGCGCTTGGCACCCGATCGTCTCGCAGGCCGGCGCTGCAAATGCGTGCCGCCTTGGAAGCGGTCGGTGCACGCATCGGCGCGTGCTGAGACTTTGACGGATGAGGTTCCACATGCACAACCAGAGGTCAGGCCAAAGCGAAGTGTTCAGGTCAGTCAAGTCTGCAACCGCAGGCCGCAGCGGAGCGCAGCCGCTGGCGAGCACCGAACGGGCGAGGATTGCACCCGAAGGGCTTGGGCTTGACGGGCTCGAATCGAACACGCTCCCGGCTGCGCCGGGGGGAAGTGAAACGCACCCCCGGCGTATGCCGCGCGGCGAGCGCTTGGTCGTTTCCGACACCTCCGCCGCGCGCATGTACGTAGAGATTCACCTGAACTGCGACACGCTCGATGCCCGGCACTGCTACGTTGCCCGCGAGAAGTGTCTTGGATTTCATGAGGGCTTCACCAACGCGGACTTGAGCGCGAGTTGGTATCAGACATTCGCGAGTCCCGCGGACGCGTTCACCGAGGCTCAGATCCAGGCCTTCAAGGGTTGGACGCAGGAGGCCTACAAGACGTACTGGCGCAACCTGATTGCCAGTCGGCGCGACCAACATGTGGTGTATGAAGGCACGCACTTTGTACTTCACGAAGCAGGTGCGCGTCTCGGCTATGGTGGCCCTGTCTACAAGGTCGACTGGTTCGACAAGCGCCGCGCGCCAACTCTGTGCAATCTCGCTGACCAACGGAAGGTGCCAGCGTGGTTGCGTGCCGAACTGCCCGACAACGCCGTCATATCCGAAGTTGGTGCGGTGCCATGAGCAAAGGATGGGTAGGCGAGTGTTTAGCCGCTAAACCGAAGGAGGTCAGTTTTCTTCTACGGCAGGATAGCGTGTGCGCGCGCATGTGGTTGTCCGAGCGTTTAACGGCTAAACCCGCTCATGAAGACCGCGTACCTTGAGGCCCCCGTTGAGCCCGCGCTTCTCGCCGGATTCTGGGCGTTCTCGGCTCGCAACAACGTGAGTCCGTCGGTCGCGTTGCGGCGCGTCGTCGGCCAGGCACTGACGAAGGCCGGCTACGAAGTCGATGACTACGACGCAGCGGCCGAGCGCAGCGATGACTACGAGCAATGGGCGCGGCGACGAAAGACCCTTGACGCGCGCGGCACGCGACCCTTCGTCAAGGCGCGCGTGTCGCCCGGCATGAAGGTCGCGTTTCAGCGATTCGCCAGCGCCTGCAACGCCTCGGCTCCTGTCCTGCTCCAGCGCCTCGTGCAGCACGTCGTTCAAACGGCGCGAATCGACGTGACCGAACTCGATCCTCCGAAGCCGCCGCCGCTCCGATCGGAGCGCGTCACCGTTCGGTTCGCGTTGGAAGAGATCGAAGCCATTCGTCCGCTTGCCGAAGCGTTCGGCGGTGTGCGGGAATGGCTTGTCGCGCTTGTTCGATCGCGCATCCGGCCAGGCTCGCCGCAGTTCAGCCAGCGCGAAGTGCAGGTGCTCTACGAGTCGAATCGTGAGCTGTGGGCGATCGGTCGCAACGTCAACCAGATCGCCCACGCGTTGAATCTCGACTTGAAGCAGGCCGGTCGGCTTCACGGAAGCAGTGCGCGCCTGGATGAACTCGCGGCGGTGAAGGCCTCGATCGACACGCACACGCGCAAGGTGACGGCGCTGTGCAACGCATCGCTCGATCGGTGGAGTTCGGCGTGAGCCAGCGAACGATCAGTTTGCTTTCCGGGCCAGCGCTTGGCTTGGCGCTCGACGGCCCGGTGCGGCCCAAGGGCGGCAAGCCGCCCGATATTCGCAGTTATGCCAGCAAGCTCATGCGCGTGGCGAAGAAGGCGCCGGAGGTCGTCGTCAAGGTCAGCGGCAGTGGGAAAAAGCCCGGCCAGATTCTGGCTCACATGACCTACATCACTCGAAACGGCAAGCTCGAAGCTGAGAACGAGCGTGGCGAAGCGGTCAAGGGACTGGCCGAGGTTCAGGAAGTTTTCCAAGAGTGGGGCCTCGACTCGTCGAGGGCAAGCACCAGGGGGAGGGCGCAGACCGTGAACGTCGTGCTGTCGATGCCGGAGGGCACCGATCCTCAAGCGGTCCTTGCTGCGAGCCGAGGATTTGCCAAGGAACAGTTCGGCGACAACCATCAGTACCTACTGGCCTTGCACACCGACACCCGGCAGCCGCATGTCCATCTGGCCGTGAAGGCGCAAGGCTTTGACCTGACCTGGCTGAAACGCTCGAAGGCAGATTTGCACGACTGGCGGGAGCGCTTTGCACAGAAGATGCGTGATCAAGGCGTGGAGGCCGAGGCCACGCCGCGGCGCGCACGGGGTGTGATCCGCAAGGCCAAGACCCAGGCGATGAACCATCTTGCGAAGGAGCCGAAGCGCTCGACGGTCATGAAGGCCAAGCTCGACGATGCGATTCGCGAGATCGACGGCCAGAAGCCGGCCACCGATCAACCGTGGGACCGTGCGATCGTCGAGCGGCAGCGCAAGGTGCAGGGTATCTATGAGGCGATCGCGAAGGAACTGCGTGGCGGTGGCGACGAATTGTCTCGCGACGTTGGTGAGCAAGTCGCGGGCTTTCTCGCAGGCCTGCCGCCGATCGAGACAGAGCGCACGAAGTTGAAGCGCCAGCTTGCGGCCATGATGTCCCTTGACCGGACGGCCGAACGGACGCCGGCCCAAGAACGGGGCAAGTCGAGCCAAGGCGCGCCGGTCGACGGCTCGGTAAAGGGTAAGGATGCTCGCGCGAGATAGCGGCGCTGTAGGCGTCGGTGTTTAACCGTTAAACGCGAAGCCAAAAGCGCACGCCGCCCGGCATCTGCCGGGGGTGCGTGTCACTTCCCCGGCAGATGCCGATAGCTTCTTGGGTTGCTATGCCGGCGATGACCACGCTACTCGCGATGACCTCGTCTGCGACCGGATAACGACTCGGCGGCGGCGAAAGCTAGGACCACTCAGAGACAAGAATAGCGACTGTTTAACGGCTAAATCGGCTTGTGCGGCGCGCACCTATGTAGCAGTCGCTTCAACGGTCGTTTAAGCGACGTTTTGGGCACCACCAACCCGACCCGGCTTGGCGGTGGGGCCTGGGTCACCTGGCTCTCAGGGCTTAGCCGTTGCCGCGACGAGCTTGCAGCGTTTGATGATTTCTCGGGCCAGCGCTTCGAACTCTTGGGCGGCCTCAAGCACCTGCGCGTTGTAACCAGAATTAACGTGTCCTTTAAGCCTGCCGATCGGCACGCGCAGGGTTTGCGCTTGGGGTGCAAGGCTATGAAAGTTCTTGATTGCAGCCAGCTTATTTGATGCGTGTGGCACCAGCGAGGGATCAATCGCGCGCAAGACTTCCACGACGCGCGTGCTGACTCGCGGAGCAATCTTCTTTTCCCAGAACTCATGAGGTGCTGTCGATGTGCGACCCGACAGTACCTTGTAGGCGGACGTAACGTAGCCGAGGTACTCGGGTGTTCCCGCAAGCAGAGTCTTTCGATCGGCCGGACTCGCAAGGCCACGAATAGTTTTCCAATCGGTGATCCAGCGGCCGACGGCGCGGCCGACCGTCGTGAGAGCGCGCAATGAAAAGAGGTCTGCGGCAACCGGGGTGGTGAAATAGTCAGCATCCAGCAGGATGGTTCGGTTAAGTGGGCCCACGTTCGGGCCGACATCGAAAATGATCACGTCTGCTTCGTAGCGTGAGCCCATTTCGCGGGATGCTCGGGACAGCGCAGAGGTCACGTCGTAGTCGCGTTCCTTCCTCGCAAAGGATCCGGTCCAAGCAGCCGGAAGTTCCTCCTCGTAGTCGGCGAGCAGCACGTCGCCGGCAGCCAAATAGAGGCCCTTCTCAATCTCATAAGCGAGAACCGGCTTGATCGGCCCCTTGCCGTCCACTACCGGCTTGATCGCCGACCAAATCGTTCCACCGCCTGGCTCGTCAGACTCGCCAAGCAATTCATCAAGCTGCTTTTCTGTAAGGAAGAACGAGGTCAGGTTGCATTGCGGGTCGGCGTCTACCATCATGACCCGGAAGCCGAGGTCTACGAGTGCATAAGCGACGTTGATCGTGAGCGTCGTCTTACCGACGCCACCCTTGTGGTTAAAGAATGCCAGTGTCTTCATGATGATGAGGAGTTTCCCTGTGTGTGAGATCAGGTTACCACCGGGTTTTGATAAGGTGTTATTTGGCGCTGAAGTTGGGAAACAGCCATTCAGGCCGGGCCGAACCGGGGCGCGGTTGATCATCGAATAGCACGTGGTAGTTCTCCAGCAGTGGACCTGAAATTTCAACGCCAGGCCACTCAGATGCGTTGCACAGGTGACAGCTTTGGGTTGGGTAAATCGGGCTAGGGATGGTCTGAACAATGCACTTCAACACATGCATGTGTGATGACCCGAAGGTAATGGGACGTGCCGAGGGTCATTTCAGCGCTCATCGGCGGCTTGAGCCGCTACGGCGTGGCCGGTTTCAGCCCGCTGCGGGCTGCTCGTCCGCGCAGCAGGCGCACTCATGCCTGGGCCTCAAGCAACTTGCTGCGCGCCATCCACAGGTTGGACAGCGCGAACAGGGTCGTGAGCTGCGCGGTGTTCTTCTTCAGCCCGCGGTAGCGGACCTTGTTGAAGCCGAACTGGCGCTTGATCACGCGGAACGGATGCTCGACCTTGGCGCGGATGCTGGCCTTGATGCGCTCGACTTCGTTGATCATCGCGCCCAGCGGGCTGCTCTTGTCCAGCGCCGCGCGCTTGCCCGGGCGCATGGCCACATGCCAGGTCACGTCCGGCGGCGCGTTCGCCCGCTTGTGCGCGCCCTGGTAGCCGGCGTCCCCGAAGGCGTCGGTCTCATCGCCGTGCAACAGCGAGTTGGCTTGGACCACGTCGTTGACGTTGGCCGCCGTGCCTCTGACCGTGTGCACCAGGCCCGACTCGGCATCGGCGCCGATGTGGGCCTTCATGCCGAAGTGCCACTGGTTGCCCTTCTTCGTCTGGTGCATCTCGGGGTCTCGCTGGCCGCCGGCGTTCTTGGTCGAACTCGGCGCGGCGATCAGCGTCGCGTCCACCACCGTGCCGGCCCGCAGCATCAGACCCTTGTCGCGCAGCATGTCGTTGATCAAGGCGAGGATCTGAGCGGCGAGCTTGTGCTGTCGCCGCCGGACGAATACTCCCCATTTCCGCCGGTTGAATATTCCCCAGTTTGATCTTTGAGCGCAGCCGGGCCGAGGCCCGGCTGCGCTCGGCGCCTGGCCCCGAGCATCGTCGTCCTGAGTGGCGACATGCGGAGGGTGGGTGGTCAATCTGAAGGGATGGATGATGATTCTGGAATTGCATCAACAGGGCTTGTCGGTGTCGGCCATCGCCGAGCGCACCGGCCACGACCGCAAGACCGTTCGCAAGATGATCGAGCGCGGTCTGGTCGTACCCAAGTACGCGTCGCGCACACCGCGGCCGACGCTGCTCGGCCCGTACGAGAGCTACCTGCGCGAGCGCGTGGCCGCCTGGCCCGAGCTCAGCGGTGTACGCCTGCTTCGCGAACTGCGCGAGCGCGGCTACGCCGGCGGCGTCACCCAGCTCAACGACTTCCTGCGCGTGGCCAGGCCTCCCGTGGTCGCGCCCTTCGAGGTCCGCTTCGAGACCCCCGCCGGCCGCCAGGCGCAGGTCGACTTCGCGCACTTCATGGTCGAATTCACCGAGCAGCCCGGCGTGCAGCACCGCGTCTGGCTCTTCGCCATCGTGCTCGGCCACAGCCGCTACCTCTGGGCTCAGTACGTGCTGCACCAGGATCTCGGCACCGTGCTGCGCTGCCACATGCTGGCCTTCGAGCACTTCGGCGGCGCACCGCACGAGATCCTGTACGACCGCATGAAGACCGCCGTGCTCGGCGAGGCGGGCGACGACACCGGCATCGTCTACAACGCCAAGCTGATCGGGCTCGGTGCGCACTACGGCTTCAAGCCACGGGCCTGCAAGGCCTACCGTGCCAAGACGAAGGGCAAGATCGAGCGGCCGTTCCGCTACGTGCGGGCCAACTTCTTCCTCGCGCGCAGCTTCGCGAACCTGGACGACCTGAACCGCCAGCTGCGCATGTGGCTCGACACAGTCGCCAACGCCCGGCTGCACGGCAGCACCGGGCGCGTCGTGGCCGAGCACTTCGCGGCAGAGCGCGCCAGCCTGAAGGCGCTGCCGGCCGGCCGCTTCGATGCCGTGTTGCGCACCGAGCGGCGCGTCAGCCACGAGGGCATGGTCTCGGTGGGCGGCAACCTCTACAGCGTGCCCGACGGCACCATCAAGCGCGTGCTCGACGTTGAGACGACCGCCGACTGCGTGCGCATCCACGACGGCCATCGGCTGGTGGCGGTGCACGCGTTGCTGCACGGGCGGCGCCAGCGCTCGCTGCTGCCGGGGCATCGACAGCCGCGGCGTTCGAGCACGGCGCCCGAAGTCGAGAAGCCGCTGCTGGTGCAGCCGCCCGGTCACAGCGTGGCCCGTCGAGGGTTGGAGATCTACGCGGCGGTGGCCGAGCGGCTCGGCGCGGCGTCGCGTGCCACCACGGGAGCCGCGCGATGAGCGGCGACACCACCGACCGCATCCGGCGACATCTGGTCGGCTTGAAGATGCCACGTGCGCTGGAGGCGCTGCAGATGACGCTCGCGCGCATCGAGCAGGGCGAGGTCAGCGCGCTCGAGGCGATCGAGTCGCTGCTGGGCGAGGAGTACACGACGCGCGAGAGCCGGCGCATCAAGATGGCGCTGCAGACGGCACGGCTGCCGACCGTCAAGACGCTGTCGGGCTACGACTTCAGCTTCCAGCCGAGCCTGGACAGGAACCGGGTGCTGGCGCTGGCCGAGCTGGACTTCGTGGCGCGGCATCAGTGCGTGCATCTGCTCGGGCCGCCGGGCACGGGCAAATCGCATCTGGCGATCGCCCTCGGCGTAGAGGCGGTGCGCGCCGGCAAGAGCGTCTACATGGCCACGCTGGCGGAGATGGTGGACTCGATGCGGCGCGCCGAGCGCGAGGGGCGCCTCACCGAGCGGGTGCGCTACCTGGCTCGTCACAGCGTGCTGATCGTGGACGAGATCGGCTATCTGCCGGTGGGCTCGGGCGGGGGCAATCTGTTCTTCCAGCTCGTCAACGCTTGCTATGAGCGCTGCGCGATGATCATGACGAGCAACCGCGGCTTCGGAGAATGGGCCGACATCTTCGGAGACTCGGTGGTCGCGACCGCCCTGTTGGATCGGCTGCTGCACCACGCAGTGGTGATCCCGATCGAGGGCAACTCGTACCGCCTGCGCGAGCACGCGAACTTGCTGCCGGAGCATCTGCGCAACCGCACGGCGCTCCAAAACGGCGCCCCGCCCGAGATCAAACGCGGCCCGGGCCGCCCTCGAAAGGAGGCCGCTGCACCAACGTCCGGCTGAGCACCGGAGCCGCTACAGGGTGGGGAAATTTACTCCGGCGGAATTGGGGAAAAGTAGTCCGGTGTTGACATGTGCTTCTCCAGCAGGTGGCGGAACCGCAGGATCGTGCTCTCGTCGGGCAGCCGGGTCGCCCAGTTGTCCAGCCCCGCAAACTCTCGGTACAGCGGCACGTCGTGCAGCGCTTCTTCCATCGCCGGGTCGCTCAGACCGAACCACTGCTGCATGAAGTGCAGCCGCAGCATCGTCTCGACGGCAAAGGGCGGGCGGCCTCGTCTGCCTTCCGGTGCAAACGGCGTGACCAGCGTAACCAAGTCGGCCCACGGCACCACGCGGTTCATCTCGTCGAGGAACTCGCGCTTGCGCGTTCGCTTCGCTGTCAGGTTCAGACCCAGATCGGCTTGCTTCATCGTTCACTTCGTCGCTGTGTCGGCCCGCTCACACACGCAATTTCTCTGCCGACTTGTGCAGAGCATCCCTAGCGAACGGCGACTTCGGATCGAGTACTGCCGACCAGCTCCCAACGGTGCGCGGCCGTTGTGCGTCGCTTTGCTGACGTTCGACAGCTGACCCGCCTGGTGCCGCCCTCCTGGTCAACGGATGCCGGGTCGTCATCGCCTCTACTTCTCGCCAACGAGCCGGCCGCCCGGCCGGCTCTGAGTAGCTATGTCTTGTGGCAGCGCATAACCGAGAGAAAGACAAGAACGCTCGCCGCTTGGCATCTGCCGGGGGTGCGTTTCACTTCCCTCCGGCATAGCCGAGAGCTTCTTGAAGTTCGTGCCGGTCAAGCCCAAGCCCTGCGGGTGCATCCTCACCCGTTCGGTGCTCGCCTGCGGCTGCGCTCCGCATGCGGCCTCCGGTGCAGGCCTGACCGACCTGAGCATCCGTGCCCACCTGGAAGCGCGCCCCTCGTTGGGGTCGCGAGTCAGCGGGCACCGAACTGTGAACTCCTACAAGTCAAGGTAGAGGCGCTCCGGAGCGACCAGCAGCAGCAACGTGTCGTAGACGTACGAGACGATGAACATGCCGAACGATGCCGCCGCCAGCATCAGCGCCGGCATGCTTGTCCAGCCAGCGCTCAGTCCCCACGCGACGGCGCCAACCAGCAGCGGGACGGTCGTGAGGTTGCTGATCATGCGGAGGGGAATGCGAAAGAAGAGCATGACCAGATACAGAACGCGGCGCGCGGCGTGGAGCGCCACGCCCGCGGGAGCCGATGGGCGGCTCGGTGCCGTTTCATCGTTGTGCGTCGAATGAAGTCTGAGTTCTCTTTCCACGTCGTTCCCCCTCCAGGCTCTGCCCGGGAAGTCTGTGCTCAATTGTGGCCGTAGAAGGCCCGCGGTTAGGTACCATCAAGTAGATTCGGACTGTGCCGGGCGGAGCGATTCGATTGGGTGCTGTAGGTGTTGAAAATTTGGCGTCTACGGCGCCGACCATTTTGATTGCTGGCAGCACGATGCACCGATTTCCGCGCAACGTCGTCGGCCGAGACTTCGCCGTGGGTGACATCCACGGTTGTTTCACCGCGCTGAGGCAGGCCCTCAAGGCCATCGGGTTCGACGAGCACGTCGATCGACTGTTTTCTGTCGGCGATCTTGTCGATCGTGGTCCCGAATCCGATCAAGTGTTGGCCTGGCTGGATCGTCCTTGGTTTCACGCCATTTGCGGGAACCATGACTTTCTGATCTGGCGCGCGGCGCTTGGCGACCCGTACTCGGAAGTGGACTATCGGATGCACGGTGGCATGTGGCTGGATCACGTTCCTGATGTCGAGAAGACCCGCATCGGTGAGCGCCTGGCGGCGTTGCCGCTGGCTATCGAGGTTGAGACCGGACAAGGCATCGTTGGCATCGTGCACGCTGATTGCCCGTTCGACGATTGGCGTGACATGCAGAGTGTTCGCTGGAGCGAACTCGACCCGACGAGTTCGGTCGGCGACTGCTGTCTTTGGTCAGTCGAGCGATACACGAGGAAATACGCGGGGCACGTCCGAAACGTTCGGGCGGTGGTTCATGGGCACATGATGGTTCCGATCGCGCAGGTCTTGGGCAATGTCCACTTCATCGATTCGTGCGGCTGGCGGCCGGGCGGCCATTTCACCTTCCTCGCCCTTGATACGTTGGATACCGTTCAAGGCCCAGTCAATGCAACAACGACGCTGTCTCGGCGAAATAGGTAGCGAGTGATTGTCGGTTCGGCTGAGCCGGCGATGTCCTGGGGGAATCTAGCGTTGTGAATGCAAATCCACCTCTGCGGTAAATGGCACGCGAGTGGCGCCTGCCACCGACTTCATGGCCCCCTTTCGGCCGCTGGATCTGCGCCATTGTTTTCTTCCGGTTCTTCTCAGGCTCTGAGTCGCCGTGGCAACGGAGGGGATGACCAACCTCATTCGGATTGCCAGCCGGCGCAGGCGGAAACGATGCCGATATTGGGCGGTGCTTCGCGCTCAGTCGCGCCGGTAAAGCATCACCAGCACGCGCCCACGCAAATGTTCGCTTTGAGCTGGCCGCGCGCGGACGACACTGCAAACGTTTCGCGTACCGGGAAAACGATCTCTTGCAATTCAGCCAAAAGGGCCAAGGTCCACGTGCGGGTCAGCCCTCTTCGAAGGGCGCCCTCGGGAGGAGGACACCCTTCGGCTGTACCTTCGTGCCGGTTCGATCCATCCAGCAGGAGAACGCCGATGAAGGTTTCGCTCAGAGAAATTCATGGCCCGTGGGATGCGGGTTGGGTGCTCGACAAGCACATGCTCAAGAGCACGTACTTGGGCGACGACGCCTACGGGCATGCGCAGTTCGACAACGAGCGCACCGACGTTGGCGAAGCGACATACCAGCTCAAGTACAAGAGTGATTGGAGCCAGGCGGAGCGGCTTGCCAAGGCGTTGGCCAACCACGTGTACCCGAAGTTCAAGAACGTGGGCCTGATCGTGCCGATGCCGGCGACAAAGACACGCCGGCGTCAGCCCGTCACCGAGGTGGCGGAAGAGCTGGGAAAGCTGGTGGGTGCGCCGGTCTTCGCCGAACTGCTCCTGAAGGCGCCGAACGGGAAGTCACTGAAGGACTTGAGCACGAAGCAGGAGAAGATCGAGGCCATCGGCGGCAGCCTCAGCGTGAAGGACTGCATTGAAGGCGATGATCGGTACAACCTGCTCCTGGTGGACGACCTTTTTGACACCGGCGCGTCGATGCAGGCAGCATGTAAAGTGCTGAGTGCGTACCCGAAGGTCAGGAAAATCTACGTGGCGGCGCTGACTTGGAAATAGTGACATGACAACAAAGGTTTTCATTGCCGGTTCGATGAACATCAAACACCTTGACCCCAAGGTGAAGGAGCGCATCGACAACATCGTGGCATCCGACTTCGAGGTCGTCGTGGGCGACGCGGATGGTGCCGACACGTCGGTTCAGTGGCACCTGTTCAACCTTGGCAAGTCAAAGGCCACGGTCTTTTGCAGTGGGTCAAGCCCACGAAACAACGTGGGCGAGTGGCCTGTTGAGTCCGTAGTGACAAAGCATGCGGAGGGCTCGCGCGCGTTCTTCACTGCAAAGGATCTCCGAATGGCGGAGGTTGCGGACTTTGGGCTCATGATCTGGGACACGAAGAGCACTGGCACGCTCAGCAACGTCATCGAGTTGCTGGTGCGCAAGAAGAAGTCGGTCGTGTTCGTCAACAAGGCCAAGGCCTTCAAGAACGTCGGCACAGTCGAGCAACTTGAAGAGCTCGTTGGCTGTATGTCGGAACATGCCAAACGCAAGGCTGACGAGAAGATCAAGTTGCTTGATCGGATCGAGTCACTGAAGCACGATCAGGCACAGACGCAGATGTTCGCCTGAGCGTACACACCACGAACGGGCGCCCGTTCGTGCTGGTGCGGCGATTAGCGCCGGCTAGCCCAGAGGCCAACCAGCAGCAACAGCAGCAGGAACAGCAGTCGCAGTAGCAGACACATTGCGGTCCTCCATCGAACGATGAGCCCGCCCCCGCGGCCGGCCCTTGCCCACTGCGATGGCCTGCACGAGATAATAAAAAAACGCTCGCCGCTGGGCATCTACCGGGGGTGCGTTTCACTTCCCCCCGGCAGGCCCGGGAGCTTCTCTAAGGTCGTGCCGGTCAAGCCCAAGCCCTGCGGGTGCATCCTCACCCGTTCGGTGCTCGCCTGCGGCTGCGCTCCGCGTGCGGCCCTCCGGTGCAGGCCTGACCGACCTGAGCTTTCGCTCCTACCTGATCGCGCGCCCCTCGTTGGGGTCGCCGACAGAAGAACCCGGCACTGCTGGCCGGCCTGGTCGGGCCAGGCCAAGCGGAATGGGCGCGCGCACGGCGTCCAGCAGCCCAGCAGCAGGGCGCGGCAGCGACGTTCGGGCCTTCCCGCAAGCCTGGGGGGGCCGCAGACCAGTGACGCGGCGCATGCCCATGCGCATCGAGAGCTTCGCGCGCTCGGTCATGGTTCAGTTTGAAACGCGCATTGTGTCCGTCATTTCCACGATGTCTTCCATCGTCCAACGATCAGCGGTGACGCCTGCTGCAATGGCTGGCGTGGTCTTGACGGTGCCGTGCACGTTCACGAAGTTGTAGACCATGAAATAGAAGCTGACCGCATGCATGTGATTCTCGAATTTCTTTGAGAGCGATTTGGTCAGCCGCGTGAAGCGACGCATCCCCATGCGCATGGTCAGGTTGGCGCGCTCGACGTGTGCGGTGGAAATCTTGTCCGTCGCAGGCGCGCCGCACACCACGTTCTTCGTAGCGCCTGTGCACAATGCGGGGCTGTAGCGGCGCTTCGCCTCGACGACTGACGGGCTGCCCTCATAGGACTTGTTCAAGACCGTGTAATCCACGTTTGAGCCGAAGTGCCGCGCGACGGCTGCCGGGTAGCCTTGCATGCCATCGCTGGTCAGTTGGACACGCTGCGCAAGGCGCTTTGAGAGGTCGGCCATGAAGATGTCGGTGCACTCGGTTGTGCGATGCCCGACGAGCCAGCAGGGCATCAGCTTGGTGACCGGATCGATCGCGGTGAATGTGTAGCAGTCGCCGACCCACCCGCCTTCCAATCCTTCCGGGGCGTTCTTCGGCTTCATCCCAACGAAGGACCAGATTTCATCGACCTGAAGTTGCATGCACTGCAGGTTGCGCATGACACGGTGTTGGTAGAGCGAACAGGCATCGCCGACATCGGCAAGCAGCTTCAAGACCGTGTTCTTCGACGCACCATTCATACGGCAAGCCGCGTTGATACCAACACCCTCAGACAGCACGGTCAGGATGCGGGCGCGATCTTGGGTGGTCAGGCGGTTCATGTTTGCTCAAGCATTCAGTGCAGGTCGATTCTATTCCATTCCACTTTTGGTCAAGCATAAACGGTCAATTTGCGAAAAAGCGAAACTTCGATGTAGACTCGCGGCATGGAAACGGAGCACAAGACAACGGAGCACAAGACACCGGGGCAGTTGATCGAAGCCCTTCTCGCCGGACGCGGTTGGACACAGAGTGTTCTCGCTGCAGTTCTCGAAATCAGCAAGTCGACCATGAACAAGCTGATTGCGGGGACGCAGACGGTAACCGCAGAAATCGCGATAAGTCTGGAAGAGGTCTTCGAGGTGCCAGCCGAAAGATTCCTTGAGCTGCAGCAGCAGTTCGATCTATCTAAGGCCCGCATCGTTAGCCGCCCGAATCCGGGTCGTGCGACACGCGCTCAATTGTTCGGAGGCCTGCCCGTCGCGGAAATGATCAAGCGGGGCTGGTTGGACGGCGCGAGCCTCTCCGACATGCCGAGCGTCGAGCGTGCGCTCGCAAGTTTCTTCGGCGTGGCGACTGTGGGCGAGATTGAAGTCTTGCCACACGCCGCCAAGAAGACTGCGGTTGGTGAACAAACGACGCCGCCGCAGCTTGCGTGGCTGTATCGGGTTCGCCAGATCGCCAGCGAAATGCTCGTTGGTCAGTTCTCGCCCTTCGGTGCTCGCAGGGCCGTAGAGCAGCTAAAGAAGTTGGTGCTGTCGACAGAAGAGTCGCGAAAGGTGCCCCGCATTCTGGCCGAGGCAGGTATCCGCTTCGTCATGGTCGAGTCGCTACCTGGCGCCAAGATCGACGGGGTCTGCTTCTGGCTGGGCGACGCTGCACCGGTCATCGCTATGTCGTTCAGGCACGATCGGATAGACAACTTCTGGTTCGTGCTGCGGCACGAGCTCGAACATGTCATCCAAGGGCATGGAAAGAATCAGATCGTTATAGACGCCGAACTCGAAGGCGAAAAGGCCGGCGTCGGCGCTGACGTTCCGGAGGAAGAGCGCATCGCGAACTCCGCTGCATCGGAGTTCTGCGTGCCGGCCAAGATGATGGACGCTTTCGTCGCTCGTAAGGGGCCATTCTTCGCCGAGCGCGATATCCGCAGCTTGGCTGCGGTACTGAAGATTCATCCGGGGTTGGTGGCCGGACAGCTTCAGCACAGAACCGGTCGGTACGACCGATTCCGTGATCACTTGGTAAAGATTAGGACGGTGGTTGCGCCGGGGGCCGCTGTTGACGGGTGGGGCGATGTTGCTCCGGTCGGCATGTAAAGGGATTGAAAAGTGCAAACGAAAGCTCAACAACGCCAAGCCCTCATCCGGCTCTACTGCGAAGAACATGCCACCGCCTCATGGGAAATGCACGATGTAGCGGAGTGGGCCATCAAGACGCACGGCGTGATCCCGCCGAAGCCAAAGACGCCAACGGCATTGCTGGCCGAGTTGCTTTCCGCTGCGGCGCGTGAAGAGTCTGGCAAGGACGATGTCACCGGTCGCCCGTATCGCATGAATTTGGCCGTCACAACGTGGGTTGGCGGCGAGCAAATGACCATGTGGCACACGTTGGACGACGCGCCGCGACCGGTGGCAGACAAAGGCCTCAAGCAACGACGTGATCAAGTTGTCGGCGATGTCGTGTCAATGGCCGACGACGCGGATCACTGGAATCGCCTGCATCCAACTGAAGAGCCGATCCAATTGCCGTTGGACTTCGAGCTGGATGTCCTGCTGGCGCGCAATGCGCCACCAGACGAAGACGAAAAGGCCGCTTAAGCCTTCTTCCAGCGCGCTTGCGCCGCGACGCGCGCGATGTCCGACCGCTGCTCTGGCGTCAGTACGACGGCGCGCGACGCGCCACCTTTGAGCCCACCTTTGCGCCCGCTCTCCTGCTTCTTGCTGGGTGTGGGCGCAGTCGTTTCCCCAGTGGCACGTTGCACCACGTCGAACGCGATCTGAGTGAAGTCTTTGCGCTTGGTGGCCATGCGCCTACGGTAACGCTGCTCAAACATTTTGGCGCTGGGCAAGTCCGGCGACTACTGGCCGGGGAGACGGAAGTAGCCCTTGATGCATTCCGAGTCGCATACGGCAATTTGAATGTGAGTCTTCTTTCGAAATCCAGCTCCCTCGTACAGCTCTGCGCCTTCGAAAAACGCGGCTCGCATAGTCTGAAATGGGGTCAATCCTTCATCACGCCGAAGATCCTGCATTGACTTCACGACTAGCTTGTCTCGAAACCTTTTCACCTTGTCGGGTCCCAGTTGGTTTTCCGGCAAAGGGATCATGCTCGCGTCGTGCACGCCCTTGATGAAGTGATACGCCCGTTCGAGGTCGGCGCATCTATCGAAATCAAGGAAGTTGCAGCAGAGTCCGAGGTCGATTACAGCGCCGATCACGTATGGGTCGTCCACGGTGCCGGCGGATTGGCCGGGGTGCGCCTTCGACTCATTCGCCCAATCTAGGGCGCGCCAAGGGTCGTTCTCCCAAAAGTAAATGCCGTCACCGAGCCAATCGTGCGAATTGCGACTGATTTGCAAGTGTCTACTCGACTGAGACAACACCTTCTCTGCATCCAAGCGATCACAACCGTGAAAGCCAAGGACCATGCCGGGCATTCGCTTGTACGTGGCCCAATCAGAGGGCGCAATAACCTTAGCAGGCGGCTTAGCCGCCATATTTCTTAGGTGTGCGCCCGCTTGGTGTAACGAAGCCGTTCCGCTTCAGATACTCAAGTGCCTTCGTGGGGTCACGAAGTTTTTCTTGCAACGAATCAACGCGCGCTGCAACCTCCGGGTCGGTAAGCCGCCACGCAGTCCCAGTCCGCGGATTGATAGGCTCACTGAGCAAACGACGGGCCGTCGCGCTTGTGGTTGCCATGTGGACTCTCCGGGTTTTAGGAGGGCCGGTGGCCTTCCTCTTAGGTGAACCTAATTTATCCATGAGTGCCTGTGGATAGTGTGGATAAGTATTTCTTTATAGGGGCTTGACGTGAAGGAAGCAACGAGATAGCTACGCATCGCGTTGTCAGACCGCAAGCCGTTCGGCAAGTTGCATGCCCGACTTTGTAACGGCCAAGAATCCAAACTGAACCATGACCGCGCTCGACGTGCGACGTTGAAACGTCCGCGAGTTCCGCCGGGCAGCGGCCCACGTTCTTGGTTGCACCGATGCACCGCGGTGCTGTAGCGCTTGGCTTCGACCTGCGGCGTGCTGCCGTGCTGCCGCCTTCCTAGCTCTTGTTCTGGATGAGACCCAAGGCGTCAAATCCCGGGGAGGCTTTCATGGGCGTCCTGATCATGAGGCCGTGCGGCCTAGCCCTATGTTCGTGCTCACCGTTGTGGTGTAGAGTGGTGCATTGCGGCTTTCAGCATCTCGACAATGGCCACGAAGAAGCAAGCGAAGGCAACGGCGGTAAAGCCGACCACCCGAATGTCGGTCAGCTTCCCCGCCGATCTCCACAAGACGCTCGAACAGATCGCCAAAGAGCAGAAGGTGTCGATCGGCTGGGTTGTTCGGGATGCTGCGGAGAAATACGTGAGTGATCGGTGGCCGCTGCTGAGCACGAGGAGATAACAAGATGACGAACGCCGCAATGATCCGGGCCAATCCGGAGGCCGTGACCAGGCTGGCCGCGGCAGCGTGCGACATGTCACCTATCAATGGCCTCACGCACAACTTCTACCGCTACCCCGCGCGGTTCTCCCCGAAGCTTGTTCGCGCCGTCATCGACACGTTCACCGAACCTGGCGACCTCGTCCTCGACCCGTTTGTCGGAGGGGGAACAACCCTGGTCGAGGCGCTTGTTTCGGGCCGTCACGCCATTGGTGCTGACATCAGCTCGTTGGCTACGTTCGTCAGCGAGGTTAAGACGACGCTTTATACCGACGATGAATTGGCGCGGTTGACCCGATGGGCTGCGCGCATCGCAGCAACCTTCAGCATTTGGACCCCGGTCAAGCGCGACCAAGCCTACGAGGACGCTGGGTACACGAAGCATCTCGACGGCGTCAACACGTGGCGGTTGAAGCGCTGCATCGAGCACGTTTTGGATAGCGCCAAAAGACTTCGCGATCAGCGGCTAGAAGCATTCGCTCGATGCGTCACGCTTCGAACGGCCCAATGGGCTCTGAATGGCCGCAAGAAGCTGCCGTCCATCGACGACTTCCGCGACATGATCGTGACGGACGCAACGGCCATGATCGAAGGCGCGCGTGAGCTCCGTGTGGCTGTCGAAGCCTTTGGCAGCACGTCGACGGTCTGCTGTATCAATCGGACGACGAACGGCCTTGAGACCGATGCGTTGTTCGCGAGCGGCAAAAAGCCTCGCCTGGTCGTGACATCTCCACCGTACCCCGGTGTCCACGTCCTGTATCACCGCTGGCAAGTCGATGGTCGCAAGGAGACACCAGCACCGTTCTGGATCGCGAACCGTCTCGACGGCGACGGTGCGGCGTACTACACGATGGGTGCGCGGAACACTATCAAGCTCAACAGCTATTTTGCAAATCTAAAGGCGTCGCTGCAGTCGGTCGCGGCTCTATGCGACCGCGACACCATGATCGTCCAGGTCGTGGCCTTCTCTGAGCCGGATTGGCAACTGCCTCGGTATCTCTCTGTCGCCGACGATGTCGGGATGACTGAGTGCATGCTGCCTGACTGCACCGACTCGCCAGACGGCCGCCTGTGGCGCACCGTGCCGAACCGGCGCTGGTACGCCGATCAGCGCGGTGTCACGAACGGCAGCGAAGAGGTCGTTCTCTTCCACCGCTTGCGCGGCTAGAAGCCTAGGCCGCAGCGGCCATCTTCGACTTCGGCAGCTTGTTTGGCAGCGACAGGCAAAGCGGCACGATGACGCGCGCAATCGCTGCGGCGGATTCCTCGATGCGCTTGCGGCAAGTGGCCTGATCTCCCGTCCACTCTTCGGTCTTCTTCGCGCTGTCGAGCAGGCCCATGACGGTCAGGGCCAGGCCGTACTTGAAGACGAACTCGACCGCAGCAGACTCTTCCGGTGCGCGCATCTTCTTCGCCTGTTCGAGCAAGGCCGAGTCGACGTTCAGAAGCAGTTTCAAGCGAGTGGATTGCGGGACGGGCTGGATCGTCAACGGTGGCGCTTCGGGGCCTTCGTGGACCTCCTGGATGTCTGGACGGCTTGGTCCCGCTGCAGTCTTCGGCACGACTTTCAGCTTGGGCTTGCTCGGCTCCTTCTTTTCGACCGGCTCCACGACGGTCATGAGCACGTTCAGGGCGAAAGGTCCGCTGCCCTTCTTGTCCGTTATGACGACTGCGCAGGCTAGTTGGTCGCCGACGGAGTGCTTCTTGTCGGGCGCGAATGTGAGGGTGTAGCGCCCATTGAAGAGCCGACTCGTCGGAACGATATCGCCCGTGAAGGTCGCCTGGCCGGGGTTCTGTTTGCGCGTGAAATACTCGTTCTTGACATCGGTCAAAAAGGACACGCTGCTGGAGTCGCCCTTCGGCACATCGGCCTCGACGTAGAGCGCGCCATCCTTGCGTTTGAAATATGACGGAAACTGCTGACCCTTGAAGGGCGTCGGCTTGCCTTCGACGGTACCACCTGCGCCGTTGTTGGCGATCTTCGCGCCTGCGTTTCCGGCCAGCATGGTGCCAAACAGTTCAGCCAGGTCGGGGTCTGTCTCAAGCAACTCTTCGAGTGCTTTGACGCCATCGTTGTCGTTGACGGCGTCCTTGACCTTGTCCTCGTAGCGCCGCTTATTGAGTTCGATCAAGCCTTCATGGTTCTTCAGCTCGCGCTGAATTTTCTTGAACAGGTCCGTGAGGAGAGGGTCTTCGCGGAAGGTCTCGCGGTTGCTCATGAACAAAGCGTTTCGCGAAGCCTGCCCGAGCGACGTGCAATCGAGCAGGACGAGCATGCTTCCAGCGATGTGCTCCAAGTCGACCTTCTGAGTCCGGAAAAATGACGCATCCCGCTTGGCGTGCGACTGGCCATTAATGATCGCGCGCAGGCCCGTTTGCGGCTTGTCGCCCTCTGAGTCGAGCGCTTGACCTTCCTTCTTGATTGCCTTGAAGACCCGGATCTCTACCGGGATCGTCTCTCCCGTTTCGAGTTGAACGAACACGCTCGCTCCGTTCTCGAAGCCGGGTTCCATCTTGGACTTGCCCCAGGCCGCAAGACGGTCCCAAACCGTGTTACGCATAACGTTGGCCATGTAGGCTTCACGGCACTCGATCAGACGCAGCGGCAGCGGAGGACGGAGCAGAAACTCTTCGAACTTCTTGAAAAGTTCGCCGCAAATGTTCGATGCCGGTGCTTTGAAGTCGTACATCTTCACCAGCGTGCCGGAAGGAACCTTGCGCTCGCGCGGCAGGCTCGCCTTCGGAAACTTCGCGGGCTTGACGTTCGCCATCGGCGCTAGACCTAAGGGCTCCTTGCCGGCGGTCATAACGTTGCCATCCGTGCCCACGAGGTAATGCCACGATGGATCTTGCTGCGAAGGAAAGAAGCAGATGACCGTGAAGGCCCATTCGTGATCGTCGGTGCCGGCGACATCGGCAGGCACACGAGAGACGATGAGCTGCATCTTGTGCTTCTCTGAACAGAAAGGAAGCACGCCGCTGCTCCCCATGTTGAAGCGCCCCTGCACAAACGGGATGGCACCCTTGTAGGAGCCACCGCCGTTGCCGTGAATGAGCGAGCAAAACGTCGACGGGAAATTCTCAGCCAACTGCCCTTCGCCGTTGTCGAACAGCGATAGGCACGGGCGCGACTTCGTGCCGGTGGCATAGAGGACGAGGTTGTCTTCCGCGTAGCTGCGCAGGACTGCCTGAGCCTTTACGTCCGTAGCGGCGTTGGCGAAGGGGTCTACCTTGTCGGCCAGGAACGCTTCGATGGCCGCGGCCATCGATTGCGGCGCGTCCGGGGAGCGCGGATCGATGCCCTTAGCCTTGCAATACCGCAGCAGCAGCGCATCCTGGCCGTTCGTGAATTTCTCGACCAGCGCTGCCGTGGGCGTGCTCTGCTGCGCGTGGACGATCGACTGGTTATTCGGCATCCCGCCGAGGTAGCGCCAGCGTGACTTGTCGCTCAAGAGGCCCTGCAATTCCAGAACCTTGATTGCAGCCTCCTCAATTTCCGCGGCCAGGAGTCCATGCAACAGTTGAGCATCACGCATATACGTACCTTGTTGGTTTTTGCAGCGATGGCTGCGAGTCTTTTTCGCCGCCCGATCCGTTATAGGAGCTTGAACTCCACCTCATCGCGACCCGATTTGTCACCCATTCGGGACTTCAGCGACTCGATTTCCCTGTTCAAAGCGCCCACGATCTTTTTCACATCGGCCTCGCTGTAGTCGTAGTGCGACTTGTTGCCGAGCTTTCCGATCACACGGATCGCACGCATCGCATTGGCAGTGCGACTCTCTGCTAATTGAACAAACTTCTCACGTTTTCCGCTGACTGCTTCCTTGGCGACTTTCTTGCCCTTAACCTGCGCATCCATGCCACATCTCCTTGATAAATGAAACGGCGTGTGACGAATCATACGGGAAGTATTTGTGCGCGTCAATTATGCTAGAAAGGTCGTCTAAATGCGGCCGATTTACGGTCGTAAATGAGGCGTCTCAGCGAAATCGCATGGACCTGACTGCCTTCGACGGCGCGGTTGCAAAATTGAAGGCGCCTCGCTATCCGAAGAAGAGCGCAATAGTCCGCGAGCGTCCCGGTGTGATTGACCTGACCTGGTCTCGCAGCGTCACGTGCTCGGCCCGGTGGCGTCAACAGCGTGTCAACGGCATAGGTGGACAACGCCGATTTAAAGCGGCCTGTCGAGAGCTAAGTGGTTGATTTGCAGGACAACGCATGATCAATGCGGTTCCTTCGGACGGATTGAAAATCCGCGTGTCGGTGGTTCGATTCCGCCCCAGGCCACCACCGCCTTTTCTCAAGCGGTTTCAAGCGATCCCAAGCCAGTCGAAAAAGCCCTTGCACATCAGGGACTTAGCTCGAAAGAGTGGCTCAAGCGGACCCGCTGAATCCCACAAGATCTTCTTCTTGCAGGTCCCCATTTGTGTACCCCAGACTGTTTTTCACAGCAGTCTTTTTTCCTGGGGTACACCGTGGCAAAACTCAACGATTCGCTGATCAAGGCGGCGCCGCAGGGCGACAAGGAATACATACTGGCCGATGGCGATGGCCTGTACCTGCGGGTGCGGCCAACCGGCAAGGCCTGGTTCTTTCGGTACAAGCTGTTCGGGAAACCGGCCAAGCTCAGCCTTGGGCCCTACCCGGCGGTCTCGCTCGCGGCGGCGCGGAAAAGGTCCTGGGAAGAAGCCGAGAAGCTGACGGTGGGCGTCGATCCCCACGATGCACGGCGTGTCGAGCGCGAGCGCGCACGCGTCGCGCGGTTCAACACCTTCGAACTGATGGCCCGCACCTGGCATGGACAGGCCCAGAAGGACCACCTGTGGTCAGCCGGGTACGCGTCCAAAGTCATTCGGCATCTGGAGCTGCACGTCTTCCCGTGGATCGGCGACCGCCCGATGGCCTCCGTCTTGCCGACCGAGCTCGTGCGCTGCCTGCATCGCATCAAGGAGCGTGGTCACCTCGAGACGGCCCAGCGTGTCCGCGAAGCCGTCAATCACGTTTTTCAGTACGCGGTGGATGTCGGCGCACTCGAGCCCGCCAAGAACTTCGTGAACAGCCGAACGGGCGGCCTGCCGTCCCCACGGACGCGTCACTATGCTGCCATCACCGATCCGCAAGAGTTCGGAAAGCTGTTGCGCGACATTCAGGCCTACAAGGGCCACATCGTCACGCGAGCAGCCCTCCAGCTCTCTCCGATGCTGTTTCAGCGACCTGGACAGTTGCGTCTGGCGCACTGGGAAGACGTCGACCTCGAAGGAGCTCTCTGGCGCTGCCCACCGCAGAAGATGAAGTTGCTGAAGTTGCGGGAGTGGAAGAAGCGCGATCCGCGGACCCCCGCCCACCTCGTTCCGCTGCCGACGCAAGCCATCGAAATTCTCCGAGACTTGCTCCCGTTGACGGGTCCGACCGGGCCGATCTTCAAGAGCGTGGCCAAACGATCCGAGGCGACGCGGTACATAAGCAACAACACCATCAACAGCGCGCTGCGCGCCCTGGGTTACGACACCAAAGAGGACATCACCGGGCATGGCTTCAGGGCGACGGCTCGAACGCTGGTTCGTGAGCTGCTGGGCTGGGACCGCGAAGTCATCGAGCGGCATCTGGCCCACGTGTCAGACGAGGAGCTGGGCGGAAGCTACGACCGGACGACTCATCTCGAGCAGCGCCGCCGAATGATTCAGGCGTGGGCAAACCTGCTCGATGACCTGGCGGCCGGCAAGTCGAGAATCCTGTCGACTGACATGCGCCATACCGGTCAACCAAGCCGTTCAGACGCCCGAGAGCTGAGCAACGAGGCGCGCTAAGGTCTCGCGGATTCTTGTGCCGACGGAGATCTGCGGATTCGAAAATCCGTCGGTCTTCTTCGCCTCTTTCTCGCGTTGTTCGATCACCGTACGCGCCGACGCGTGCGCATCTTCGAACGAGAGTGTCCGGCGCAGCTGTTCGCCGAACATCGCGCGGCCGAAGTAGGTGAGTTCCGAGTGACGTCCGCACCCGTAGGACGTGTGCTCGGCATCCGCTGCCGTCATGATCAGCGTGTCGTCCCCTGACAGCGGCGCGATCCAGCTCCCCGAGTAGCAGGCAGAGATGCTGATCACCCGATGCCGGATGCCGGCGTCGTCCAGCCACTTCTTGAGCTGCTGGGGTGTCAGTGCATCGACGTCCAGCGGCCACATCGACGACGCCAGTTCGCCATTGCGTGCGCCGTGCGACGTGAGATGGAGGAAGAGCACGTCCTCGTCTCGATTCATCAGCGCGGCCATGCGCGCGATCGCACGCTGCAGGTTCAACGGTGTGGCCCACGCGTTGCGCGGCGCCTGATCGTGCCGGCTGACCAACTCCAGCGTGTGGCCCGCCGCGTCGAAGCGCTCACGCATCACGCCGGCGACGAGCGCGCTCTCGCGTGAGAAGACATCCTCGGCGGCATTCGGGGCGTACGTGATGGCGAACAGGTCGATGTGCCCGCGACGCTGTGGTTTCAGCGCCTGCAGGTCCTGCGCGAGCACCTGCCCTTGGGCTTCGATCACTTCCTGCGTCAGGCGAAAGCGGGGCGCCGTCTCTTCCGCGGTCGACTCCACCCGCTCCGGGTACCAATGGCGCAAGGGAGAGTAGAAGAGCTCCAGGAGTGTCACGGCAATGATGGCGCCCATTGCCAGAACCCAAGGGAGCGGCCGCCGCACGCTTGCCCGCCAAAGGAGCACGCCCTGCACAGCGAACATCCAGAACAGGCCGGCGATCCAGACGGCGCGCCCGATCCCCAGCAACGGACTTCCCTCGGCAAAGGCGCCGTTGCGCATGAACGGCACGAGGACGAGAGCCAGCACCAACTGCATCGGAAGCGTCTGTGCGCACAGCATGGCCAGCAGCGCCGGGGGGTCGCGCGGCCCAGGCATTGCCGAGGGTCTGCCTAGCACGAGCCACCAGCTGACGAGCAGCCAAACCATCAAGTGCATCCAGCCCGACGTGAGCAACGCGGGCCAGTAGAACGTGGCCGGCCCCTCGAACCCCAGGCGTTCGACGCCCACCGCGAACGCCGCAGGCAGCAGCCACAAGATTGCCAACACTGCTGGCGTGAGTTGAAGGCCGCCCCAGTCGGGTGACTGAAAGACGATGCTGCGTGCACCTTGGGCCCACCACGCGCCGAGCGCGCCTCGAGGAATCGCGGTTTCGCGCGGCGTCATTTCACCGACGGCGGTGTCGTTCATTGTTGTGTACTCCCTGACCAGTGGCCAATTTAACCCGGCTGGTCGCTTCCTGATGTGATGAACTGGCTTCAAGCAAGCGGCGTGTAGCCATGCATCGTTGTGGAGCGGGAGGCTTTCTGAAGGCAGGTCAGGGCGTGCCGCTGATGGAACGCGCGGACCCGGAGGGACAAACCGCAGGTGACCAGGCTGCTTTGCCCTACAGGTACTCGTTCTTGATTTTGGCGGCGTCGTTCGCCAGCGCAGTCAACCTTGCCGCCTGGCCCACGACGAAGTCGCGGAGTTGCGCCGCAAAAGCTCTCTCATCGTCCGCATAGTCGTCCGCACTTGCTTGTACCGGTGCGTGCTCGACTGCAAGCTTCGCCAGGCGCGTGGCCTCGCGCTTCAGCAGCCGCTTGTCGACCTTGCATCGCTTCGCGAAGTCCGACAACTGAAACGCCCCGACCTCCTCGAGCGAGAACGCATCGCCATAGGCCATCGCCAACTGGTGGTCGATGCCGGGGTACTGCACGACGCTGACCAGGTCATACCAGGGCGCGGGCTCCAATCCCTGGCGTCGAACGAAGAACGAGAAGTTCTTGCCGTGCGCGTCGCTGTTGCCAATCAGAAACTGGAACAGCGCCCACCTCAGCATGGTCAGGCGCGCAGCAGCCTTGTTGACCGTCTGCTCCACGCGGTCGAACAGGACTTCGAAGCTGACGCCCTCGCGGATGTTGCGAACGTGTTCGCCGCTGCCGAAGTTTCGTTCGTACTTGTACGTCGCTGGCAGGTCCGATGCCTGGCACGCGTCGATGATGTGCAGCCGTTGCACGGCGGGCTCCATGCCCTCGTTCAGTACCAGCCGGTCGAAGCGACTGACGACCAGTACCGGCCGCGGCGTTCGATAGAGGCTGACCTCGGCGACCGGAAGGCCCATGCGCTTGGCGAGCGACATGCAGAAGTGCTCGTTGACCACGAGATGGGTCGTCACCGTCCGCCCAGGCTCAGGCTTGAGGATGTGCGTCGATGCGAGCGGGGGCTCGGCCAGGAACATGCGGCCGCCTTCGTTGAGCGATCGGTCGAGGTAGACCATCAGCTTGTCCTGCACGCCCGCGATGGACATCCGGACCTTGCCGTCCCACACGGCAAGCGGAATCGCGTCACGCTCGCCCAAGCGCTGGTTCAGCTCGTCGCGGGTCACCTCCCGTGGCGGCGTGGCTGCGATGGACGGTGGTTCTTCTCCTGACCGCCAGAACCTGAACGCGCCGGTCGTCTCGGTTCCGAGGGCGTTGATGAGCGCGAAGATGTTCGACTTGGACACGTGGTAGGTCGTGGCGGTGATGTCGAGCGCACGCCCTTCCGGCAGCAGGTTTTCCACGAAGCGTTTCACGGCACCGGCTGCGTAGCCGGCCAAGGGGGGCTCCAGCGGCAGCGCGGGCGAGAGCGGGAACGCCTCCGGCGTGTTGACCCAGTCGTGGTCGTAGTCGAGCGACCATCGGTCGTTCAACGGCTCGTAGCCCAGCGTGGCGACCTGTCGGCCGTCTGCCCACAGGATGAGCGAGTGCGGAGGCGCGGTCGCCGGCGTCATGGCTGATCCAAGCCGGCGCCGGGTCGCATCGCTGACTGCATCCAGGGGTGGTCCTTGGGCCCGACCACCAGCGCCAGCCCCAACCCGTCCAGCACCGTCAGGAGCTTGTCGAGGCGGACCGAACCTTTGCCGTTCTCGAGTCGGGAGAGCAGGTCGACCGAGACACCGCTCAGTGAAGCCGCGTCATCTATGCGAAGTGACTGCTCGCGTCTACGCGCTCGCACAGCTGGACCCAGGTCCGAGGCACTGGCAATGCGGAGCGGGACGAGCGGTGTGGTTGGATTCATTTCGGAGTTCCAGAGCTAGAGCAGCCTATCAGCTTCTCAAGCGGAGTATTTCTGAAACTACGAAACTATGCCATGAGCACGCGTCCGTCAATGGTAATTCATTAAATTCCGAAATTGATGCGTCGTGGCCATACTTGGAGTCAAAGAAACGGAAAGTCCGAAACAGACCGGCCCGGACGAACCTGCCGGACGAACTGTCGGGCAGGACCGCGACGCTCGCGGAGGTAAGCGGATACGGGGTGCTTCCGGTGGCGCCCCCAACGGTGTCACAGCAAGCCGGGCTGACGGATGTCTGCGCCAGGTCGGGGGGGCTATTCGAGCCTACCGTCGTCGGTACCCTCGTCTTTCCAGAGCAACTGGCGACTCACCGGGCTGGATGTCTCAGGCTTCTTCGCCCAAGGCCGACGACCTTTCTAGCGCCAGGCATCGCCTCTCCCCCACCTCCCGGACGGTCGATTCGGGAATCGCCTCATCCGTGAACCCCGGCGTACTGGCTCATGACGGCCATGTCGCCCAGGTGGTCCCGCGGAATCTCGCCGCCGAGCTGGCCACGCTTGATCACGAGCACACGCTGAGACACCGCCGCGATGAACTCGAGGTTCTGCTCGACCAGCACGATGGTGAGTTTCATGCGGTCGCGCAGGGCCGCGAGGGTCTCGGCAATCTCTTCGATGATGGACGGCTGTATGCCTTCGGTGGGCTCGTCCAGCAACAGCAAGGTCGGCTTGCCGGCCAGGGCCCGCGCCAGCGCCAGCAATTGCTGCTCGCCCCCCGACAGTGACCCGCCGGGCCGATCGAGCAGCGGCTTCAGCCGCGGGAAATCCTCGAGCAGCGCCTCGATGGTCTGCAGGCTGCGCTCGCCGGTCTTGACCAGGCCCATGCGCAGGTTGTCCATGGCGCTCAGGGTGGGGAAGATCTCGCGGCCTTGCGGCACGTAAGCCATGCCCAGTTTGGCGCGCTCGTGCGGCGCGGCGCGCGTGACGTCGGCCTCGCCAAACCGGACCGTGCCGGCGCTCACCCGCAGCGCGCCGATCAAGCTGCGCAGCAAGGTGGTCTTGCCCATGCCGTTGTGACCGAGGATGCCGACCGACTCGCCCTGGGCGATGCTCAGAGAGATGTCGTAGAGCACCGGGATGGCGCCATAGCCTGCGTGCAGACCCGAGACTTGAAGCATGCGATTCCTGCCGGCTCAATGCGGCTTCTTGCCGAGGTAGATCTGCTGGATCAGCGGGTCGCGCATGATGCGGTCCGGCGTGTCCTCCATGATGACGGCGCCCTGGTGCAGCACCGTCACCTTCTTCGCGATCATGCGGATGAAATTCATGTCGTGCTCCACCACCACCAGCGCGTGGCGGCGGTTGATCTCGAGAATCAGCTCCGCGGTGCGCGCGACCTCGGCATCGCTCATGCCGGCCGCCGGCTCGTCGAGCAGGATCAGCGGCGGGTCGGCGGCGATGACGACGCCGATCTCCACCCACTGACGCATGCCGTGGGCGAGCAGCCCCGTGGTGGCGTCGCGCAGCGCCAGCATGCCCACGCGTTCCAGCGTCTCACGCGTGATGCGGTCGGCCTGCTCGGTGCTGTTGGTGCGGCGCGCCGAGAGCCACACGTTCTCCCACACGCTCAAGCCGTTGAAGAGGCTGGGCACCTGGGTCTTGATGCCGATGCCCAGGCGGCCGGGCTCGTGGGGCTGCATGTTGGAGATGTCCTTGCCGCGGAACAGGATCTGGCCCGAGGTGGGCTTCACCTGGCCGGTGAGCAGCTTGAAGAACGTGCTCTTGCCCGCGCCGTTCGGGCCGATCACGCAGCGCAGCTCGGCCTCGGCAAGCGAGAAGTTCACATCGCGGGTCGCGTGCACGCCACCGAAGCGGACGTTGAGGTTGCGGGTCTCGATCAGCGGCGTCATGTGGCTTGCTCGGTCGGGGGCAACGCGGCAGTCGATGCCGCCGGTGAGATGGCCGCGGCAGGCCGCCGCAGCTTGCGCAACAGCCACTCGCCCGCACTGCCCAGGCTGGGCACGATGCCGCGCGGCACCAGCAGCACGAAGAGCAGCAGGATCGCGCCGAGCACGAGGTTGGAATTGAAGGTCTGCTGCGTGCCGATGGCTGTCGTCAGCCACTGGATCAGCGCGCAGCCGACGATCGGGCCCACCAGCGTGCCCAAGCCTCCGACGATGACCCAGATGATGATCTGCGCCGACTGCGCCAGGCCGAAGATGGTCGGGCTCGTGAACGCACCCCAGTTGGCGAACAGGCAGCCGGCCAACCCGGCGATGGCACCGCCGAGCGTGAAGCAGAAGAGCTTGTAGGCCCGCGCGTCGTAGCCCAGGAGCAGCACGCGCTGCTCGTTCTCCTTCGCGGCGATGATGACCCGCCCGATCTTGGAGCTGATCAGCACACGCAAGCCCAGGTACACCATCAGCAGGCAGACGAAGGTGACGTCGAACAGGTCCTTCGGGCTCAGCACGTCGTCGGGCCGACCCGGCACGTTGAGCGTCGGGATGCCCGGGATGCCGTTGAAGCCGCCGAGCGGGGCGCTGCCTATCCTCCACTCCGGGCCGGCGGTCGAATTGATCAGATTGAACAGGATCAGCGTCACGGTGAGCGTGATGACGCCCATGTACACATCGGACAGCCGCCCGTAGAAGATCACGTAGCCGATGACCGCCGCGAAGAGTGCCGGCACCAGAATGGCGAGCGCGAAGGGGACGGTGCTGTCTCCCATGTTCATCACGGCGATCGCGTAGGTGTAGGAGCCCAGCCCGAAGAACGCGGCCTGCCCGAAGCAGAGAATCCCGCCGAACCCCCAGATGAATCCCAGGCTCACGCCGAGGATGGACATCACCGCGTAGATCGTGACCTGGATCAGCGTGTAGTCGTCCATCACGCTGGGCAGGCCGAACAGCATCGCGGTGCCGATCGCGAGACAGAGCGCAGCGCTCATCCATGACTTCGCGAAGCGGTTCATCGGAAAGCCCCCGTGCCGCGCGCCGTGGCGCTCGTCTTGCCGCAGCTCGGACGCCTCACAGCGACCCCTTGAAGAAGCGGCCGGTGATGCCCTGCGGCAGCAACCGGAGCATCACGATCGCCGCCACGAGCAGCGCCACCTCGCCGAACACCGGAGTCGTCACGAAGGTCGCCAGCTGGTTGATCGCACCGAACAGCGCCGATGCGCCCACCAGCCCGGCCAGGATCGCCGGCCCGCCACCGATCACCGTGATGAAGGCCTTCGCGACGAAGGCCGCTCCCATGGTCGGCACCACACCCGTCAGCGGCGCGAGCAGCCCGCCAGCCAGCCCCGACAGCGCCGCACCCACCGCGAAGGTGACCGAGTACACGCGGCTCGGGCTGATGCCCAGCGCGTTGGCCATGTCCGGCTTCTGCATCGTGCCGCGCGCGATCAGGCCCCAGGGCGTGCGCAGCAACACCCAGCGGATCGCCAGCGCCAGCACCACGGCGACCGCAATGATCACCAAGGTGTAGCCGCTGACCGAGTAGGCACCGACGGAGAAGCTGCCCAGCGGCGCCGAGACGCCGGCCGTGGTGTTGCCTGCGATCGATGTGACGATGCCCACCAGCAGCAGCGACAGCCCCCAGGTTGCGAGCATCGTGTCGACCATGCGACCGTACAGGCGCCGGATGATCAGCCGCTCGAGCACGACGCCGATCAGGCCGACGGCAACGGGCGCGACCAGCAGCATCGCGACCCAGAGGTTGATGCCTAGCTTGATCGCCCCGATGACCGAGTACGCGCCCAGCATCATGAACTCGCCGTGCGCGAGGTTGATGACCTTCATCATGCCGAAGATGACGGCGAGCCCTGCCGAGATGATGACCAGGCTGGCGACGGCATAGAGCACCTGTATGACAACGATGACGGCGAGGTCCATGGCGGTGCGACTCGTTTCTGCGCGGGGCGGACGGGATCAGGCCTTGATCACGTACTGCTGGTTGTCGTTCGGGTTCTTCTTCAGATTGCAGACCGCGCTGGTGTCGGTGGGCTTCTGCTGCAGGAAGGTCTCGACGATGTTGAGCTGCTGGTTCTTCACCTCGGCAATGCTCACGTTCAGCACGCAGTGATGCGTTTCGGGGTCCAGCGTCACCTTGCCGCTCGGCCCGTTGACGCTGATGCCCGATTCGAGCGCCGCGATCACCTTCATGCGGTCCAGCGAGCCGGCCTTCTTCACGCCCTCGGCCCAGAGCTTGAAGCCCTGGTAGGTGCCCATCGCCAGCTCGGTGATGTTGGGGTAGTCCTTGCCAAAGCGCTTGTAGAAGCGCTCCTTGAAGGCCTTGTTTTCCGGCGTGTCGAGGTTCTGGAAGTAGTTGTACGAGATCAGGAAGCCGTCGGTTTCAGCGGCCGACAGCACGATGTGCTCGTTGCCGCCGGCGAAGGTCGTCGAGGCGAGCGGGATCTTCTTGGTCAGCCCCGCGGCGGCCCATTGGCGATAGAACGAGATGTGAGCCCCGCCGACGAGTGCAGAGACGATCATGTCGGGCTTGGCGGCTTCGATCTTCGAGATCGTCGGGCCGAAATTGGTGACGTCCAGCGGGAAGAAGTCGATGGAGGCGATCGATCCGCCGTTCTCCTGCACGAACTTCTTCACCCACTGCGACGTGATCTGGCCGTAGTTGTAGTCGGCCGCAACGACATAGACCTTCTTGCCCCACTTCTTCATCGCATACGGGACCAGCTTGGCCACGGTCTGCGCCGGGGTCACGCCGGTGCAGAAGGTGTTGCGGTCGCAGACGCCGCCTTCGTACTGCGTGTTGTAGAAGTAGAGCGTCTTGTTGCGGTCCAGCACAGGCCGGATCACTTCGCGGGAGGCCGACGTGATGCCGCCCATCACGACCGCGGCCTTGTCCTTCAACGCCGCCTGCTGCGCGAACTGCGCGTACAGCTGCATGTTGGACTGTGGGTCGTAGGTGGCGAGCTTGAGCTGCTTGCCCAGCAGACCGCCCGCGGCGTTTTGCTCCTCGATCGCCAACGTCATGCAATCGGCCATCGGCTTGCCGTAGATGTCCAGCCCACCGGACAGGTCGTGAATGCTGCCGATCAGCATCTCGTCGGCGGCCAGTGCGGTCAGCGGGAACAACGGTGCCGTGGTGCCGGCGAGCGCCGCACCGGAGGTCTTGATGAATGAGCGTCGATCCATGGGTTCAACTCCTGGTGTAGGTTTGGCGGCACGAGGCCGTGCTGGTCTTGTCAGAGAACGAAAAGGGTCAGATGGCCTTCCAGTCGCCGGCCTGCTCGAACGCATAGGCGGCGCGGTAGATGGTGGCTTCGTCGTAGAACTTGGCCGTCAACATCATCCCGACCGGCAGCCCATCGACCAGCCCGCATGGCACGTTCATGGCCGGGTGGCCGGTGACGTCGAACGGGCACGTGTTGGGCAGCATCTCGAACGCGCGCGTGACCACCTCTTCGATCGGTGCACCGGGCTTGGGCAGCGGCGTCGCAGTGAGCGGCAGCGTCGGCATCAGCAGCAGATCGAAGTCGGACAGTGCACTGTCGTAGGCCGCGGTCAGTTGCCGCCCGAGGTTCTGAGCCTTGGCGTAGAAGTGGCCGCGGTAGTGCTTGATGAAGTATTCGCCGAGCACCATCGTGAGCTTCAGCGTCTCGGAGAGTTCGTCGGCACGTTGCTTCCAGCCCGCGTGGAAGTCGACCATGCTCGTGACGTACAGGCCCTTCCAGTTGAAGCCATGGCCGTTGTCCTTCATCATCTGCTGGGTGGCACCCTCTGCCGCAATGGGCAGCCAGATCGCCGGGCCCACGCTGTGCATCGGCACCGACACCTCCGACACCTTGGCGCCCAGCCGGGTGAACACCTCGGCGGCCTGGCGCACCTTCGCGTCGACCGCCGGGTCCGACTGCGGCCAGCCGAAGCCTTCCTTGACGATGCCGATCCTGAGACCGCGCACGCCTTCCTTCATCAGGGCGCTGTAGGGCTTCGCGGTCTGCCCGGCGTGCTGCCGCGGGTCCAGGCCGTCCGGGCCGGCGAGCACCTCGAGCATCAGCGCGTTGTCCGTCACATTGGCCGTCATCGGGCCGGTGTGGTCGATGGTCAGTTCGATCGGCATCACGCCGGTGTACGGAACGAGGCCGTGCGTGGCCTTCATGCCGTAGATGCCGCAGTAGGAAGCCGGCATGCGGATCGAACCGCCCTGGTCGCCGCCGATGGCCAGATCGACCTCGCCCGCCGCCACCAATGCTGCACTGCCCGAGGACGAGCCGCCCGCCGAGTAGCCCATGCGATGCGGGTTGTGGACCGGCCCCGTCGAGCTGGTGTGCGAGCCGCCCGAGAAGCAGAAGTACTCGCACACCGCCTTGCCGACGACCGTGGCGCCGGCATCGAGCAGACGCGTCACGACGGTGGCGTCGACGTTGGGAACGTAGCCCTCCAGCGTCGAGGCGCCATTCATCATCGGCACGCCGGCAAGGCAGACGTTGTCCTTCAACACCACCGTCTTGCCCGCGAGCAACCCGGTGGCCGCACCCTTGATCGTGGTCTTCACGTACCAGGCGCCGTACTTGTTCTCTTCGCCGGAGGGCCGGTAGCCCGGCGTGCGCGCATAGGTCACCGCGGGGACGAAGTCGGGCAGGGCATCGACAGCGTCGTAGGCGTCGAAGTTGCCCTGCAGCAGTGTGTTGTAGGTACTGGCCTGCGCTTCGGACAAGTGGATGCCCAGGCTCAGTGCGACCTCCTGGAGCTGATCGAGAGTGGGGCGTTTGACTGCCATGAATGACTCCAAGGGTTGGTTGATAACGCGGAGTCATTCTCTCGGCATGTATTTTCCAAGTCAAGGAATTTATTTGCCTAGGAAAATAAAACAGACCCTCCCAACACACCCTGCACAGACGAGTCAGAGTCGGGTGATGACGCGGAACGCGTTGCCTTCGGCGCGTGCCAGGTAGATCGGGGTGTGGTTCACGCCGGCCCCCGCGTAGGCGGCATCGCGCGCGCTGCGATAGGCGAGCGGCGCCCGGCCGAGAAGATCCCAGTCGGACGACGAATG
>Ga0307517_10001003_pt1 | contig 47863 bp, 40 predicted proteins | sample 23_EM_MG_FD_194515 | JGI IMG/M metagenome (GOLD analysis project Ga0307517, IMG submission 194515) | Populus trichocarpa ectomycorrhiza microbial communities from riparian zone in the Pacific Northwest, United States - 23_EM | ecosystem: Host-associated > Plants > Roots > Unclassified | place... | reverse complement strand
GCCCATATTGAGTGTCCGGCTTCCACTCGGCCGCAGGAGTACTACATGATCCGTGGGCGTTTAAGGGAATGTTTTAAATAAATTGAATTGAATAGGCGGCCAAGTTGAAGCCGGCGACTTAAGGGAAAGATTCCCGTAGAAAGTGTCCGGCTTCAACTCGGCCGCCTGAGTTCTGCGAATGATTAATGCGAAACTATGCTCTCCTGTGGGCAGGGAAGCCAACCAAAGTAGGGGGTCTGCATGGCAGCCGCGCCGGGCGTCTTGTGAACAGTAAGGGAATTATGGAACTGACAGTAGGGTGCAGACTAAGAAAAAAGCGTCGTAGGATGGCAGCGGACGGAAGCGGATGGAGGCGGACAGATCTAGGTCGCCAGAGGTGTGAGGGTAGCAGAGATGGTCGCCGGACGCGCGCAACCGCAAGGAGTAGGCAGGAGGCCAGTAGACGAGAGGAGAAGGGGGCGGATACAAGGGGGAGGAACGAGGAGGGGGTGGGGTCGCAACAAGTGCGTCGGACGTTGTGGAGGGAAAGTGGGGCGTCCGGGTGCACCAGACCCAAGAAATGAAAGGCAAAGAAGGCACGGGAGAACTGGGAGGACCGGACGCAAAGAGCGGACGCTATTCGTCCGGAAGCGTGCTCTGTCCGTCCGGAGAAAAACCTTTTTTTGCTGATGTGGCTATCTCAGCCAGCGACTTCGAGGTTGGGATTCCGTGTACCAAAAGGTGTGATACGAGGGTGTCCAGGTGAACGCTAATCGTTCCTGGTATTAGGTGTAGGAATGTTCCCACCTTGCTGTTAAGCAAGGTGGCCTTGATTGATTCCATCGTAGTGAGAGTGACAGTATTCCCTCGTAGGGAGACAGTCTGTACATAGGTCGCAGCTAGTACCAAGTTGATGTCATCTCTTAAGTCTAGGGCGGTTGTAGGGAGTGGCCCACCCTCGCGTTTAACGACAAGGCGGCGCTCTCTGGCAGTGAGACCCTTTTTCAATTGGGGCCTATTGTTCGTAGTTGGTTTTGCTGGCGTATTAGCAGCCCTAGCAGCCATGGCAGTTTTTTCCTTTCTGCCCTTCCTGGCCACAGTGGCCCACGATTTGTGTGGCACGGCTGTGGGGAGAGCGAGTGGGCGGGAGTTGGGGGCAGCAGCCTGCTCAGGGGCTGTTACTGGTTGTGGGAAGGGTCTCGGGGTGGGGGTGTCAGGCCGGGGAGTAGCTTTCTTGAGGGTGCTAACTTCCTCGGTGAGGGCTTCGATCTGTTCGCTGAGTGCATCGATGGCCGTCCTGTGGTCCTTGTGAATCTGGTACATCATCTCGATCATGATCACATTTTCTTTGCTGGCAGTGGTAGCCCCAATCTCCTGGTTCTGGTTTATCTGGTGGAAAAGGTTTAGGAAGTAGGCGCTTGGAGGGGCGTTTCTCAAGTATCTCTCATCAATATGTTGGAGGCTCGTTATCGTGTTGCTTCTGGGTCGCTTAAGCGAGGGGGGGGCCTTGCGGCATGAAGATTGGGGACAGGATGGGGGCGCCGTCCTGAGTGGAGGAGCTCCTAGCCCCAGTGGGTAGTGGGGGTGGGTCGGCCGCTTTGCCTTTTCCTTTGCCACGACAACGCGAGCCAAAGGGAGGGACAGAGGGATCCATGTGGTATTAGTGTAACCTGACAGATCACTTTACTCGGAAATCTCGAGATAGTGTATGTGGTGTTTCTGAAAGTGCAAATTGCACTTGGAGGGAAAATAGGGGGGTTCAATATCTTTTATTCATAACTACATAGCTAATAGAGCAACTGCCTATCCGGGCTTGCACAACCATACGGCAGTACGTTCCAAGGAGTACGCTAGTCCCAACCCCCCCTAGCCCGCAGTACATCTGGAAAGGTACCACCCGCGCGATTTGTAGACCGAAGCCCAAGTATCCGGCCAGCACACGGGAATCACAAAAAATAAACCAACCAACTACGGTACAACAAAGTAAATCCACCTCCCACAGCCACCCATCAAAAACAACCTTCAGCAAGGCCATAGCCACAACCCAGGCTACAATCCGGCAAACCGGTCACGCATCTCTCCAACCAAACATAAATCCAATTAATCACAACACATGGACAGCCATCCATCTCGCACCCCAACACACTATCCGCGTCTCCACTCCGTATCCATCCCGACCAACATCGGCCGGCCACCACCTCTCGACCACTCATCAAAGTCGGATACAATACAACTCACACAACCCTCACCAGCGCCCAGTCTCAATTGATTATTAACCACAGCCGGGAAATCCAGACCGGATACACATCGGTCGGACTGGCTCAACCACCACTGTAAGGCAGCCGTATTCCGATCAATCGCAGGTAAATCGTCCCAGCCAACCACAACATTACTCCAAAACGGTATAAAGTAATGTCTGGCACACTCAGGGAACCGACCCAGATTACTCTGAAATATCTTGGCGCTACTGCCGCACTTGCTGCAGGAGCCGACCGAGAGGCACCACATGAGGCCAACATGCCTCCCACGCTTTTCAACCAACTTCAGCGGAAGCTTGCATTTGTCCTTGCCATTGGAACTCTTCAACAGGCATCTGGGGCATCTGTCATCAGGGGTCCCCAGGTGAAACAGGCTGAGAGTACCGTTGATCAACTGTGTAACCGTCCGTTGGAAAGAGTTCCCGCACACCGTAACCACCCAGTCATTGTCATGGTGCTCACTCGGAATGCACAAACCCAAATTAAAATGGGACTGCCACCAGTCACGCCACTCAGGAACCCGCTTATCCTTGAACAAAGTCCGGAAACGGGGGCGTTTGGTAAGATACCTGTCACAAGACACCAGGTGGAAGGGATCAACACCCGGACATCCATCATGGCCAGTGACACCTGTACCGCTGCGAATTCTCAACAGGATATAATGATCAAGTCTGCTGAGACCTCGTAGGTGTCTGGGCTTCTTCGGTGATTGATCGTAGTAGCCATGGCCCTCGGATATGTGCCAATGGGTCCACTCAGCCGATCGCAGCTCTCTAGCAATCATAGGATGGCCAAGTCCCAATACGACACCGGCCCAGTTGCGAACATGCAAAACACCACCGACTGCCTGTTTGGCCTTGGCATCCGACATCTCGTTGCCAGCAATACCATAGTGACCAGGGATCCAGCAAATACGGATTGCACTAAAGCGATTGAACAGAGGCGTCAAGACCTCCCACATGCCAGCAGATTCACCCTCAGGCTCCATTTGTGCAATACACATAATGGCCGGGATGCAGTCAGAAAAGCTGATGATCATGCCGCCGAACTCCAAGCGTACATCCCGTAAGGCAGCGACAATGGCAAAGATCTCGAATTCCACAATGCTCCACGTTGAAGGCGTAGCAAAGGCTCTCGCCCCCTCCATCATTCCGCACTCCTCAGTCATCCATACAACCGCTGTCCCCTTGTGGCTTTTCGAACCATCAGTGTAGATCATAAGGAGATCAGGTACCAGAACCGCGTCCTCATAGGCCTCATAAAAAAGCCTCGCAGCCAGTTCCTTTCCCCTCAACACATTGAAGCTTGGCACAGTCGTCGCAACCTTGTCCGACAACATCGGGTAAGCCAACATACATTCCACCTCCCAGTCGCCCCGAATTGCACCGAACCACGGATGGTCATCGCAAAAATGCTAGTTAATCATGAGACTGTAGCATCGTCTTTGAAAGTAACGCCCCTCAATATGCACCGGGGGTGTCCCAAATTCCGCAAGCATAATATTGTTGGTAAGCTTCATAGTACACCTGAACAGGGATCAGAGACAATTGTTGACGTGAACCTGAATCCGCTTCACATACGACATATAGTCGGTTACGAACTCAAGCCCATAGTAGACGGTCGGAAGATACGTAGCCTGAAACAATCGGTAAGTGCACACATGCATCCAGCCCTCCATCACTCCCAAACCTCCTCCCCAACCCGGATATCCTCCTCCTAACACCTAAACCCCTTTCCAACCAGTAAGATACATGAGAAGACATATTAAGGAAACCATTAAACCTATAACCAAGAACCCTAAGATCCTCCACAGGCGTCAGTAATACCCCTCAATATCCAAACCCTCCTATGCAGTTCCACCAAAACAAATCCACTTAGTCTTGATTGTGCTAAACCCCATCTTCCTACCCCTTGCAATCCTGTCACAGTCTTTAAACCACTCCACCATCGTGTACCTCATGAGATCCCTGCTATCAGAAGCAACAAGGATGACCCCATCGTCCACATAACTGCTAACCACAGTGCAAATTGAAGTGGAGTACCGGAGGGGAGGCTCAAAGATGTCTGCGACATATGCGCCAAACAAAAAGAGGGATAATGGGGATCCCTGAGGGATGCCACAGTTGACGAAATACGGCTTCGATATCCGACCATTGAACCTGAATTTAACCACGCGGTTCCCAGCCCATCTCCTAACCCAATGTATCAAAACAGCAGGGCATTCCTGGGCGGCCAGAAAATCACACAGCAGGTCAATGTCAATATTGTCAAAACCTCCCTCAACATCCATCGAAAGCATGGCACACTTAAAACTCTCGTTGTGTCGCAAAAACTCAAACACAACAGACATAGCGTCATGGACACCTTGCTTGCGCCTAGACCCAAATCGAGTTTGGCCCAGCACCACATGCTCGGCAATCCTTAGCAGGACAATCCTCTCAACCACCTTAGCAATAGTCGGCAGCAGGTGAATCATACGCCAGCTCTTCACTATGTCATCACGGGGTTTGTCCGCCTTCGGTAAAAGTACAACCTCAGCAGAGTGCCAGTCAGGAATGTCGTTCGTCAATCCATAGTCGATCAGTTATTTCAGACAGTCAGGTTTCTCCTTCCACCAATATCTAATGAAGGGGTGCCCAATGTTATCAAGACCAGGACCGGTGTTAGTCGGGCTCCGCTTAATAGCAGACTCCAACTCACAGGCAGGGTCGATCTCAAGCGAAGACGGATGCTATGGTTGTTCAACACCAGGGTGTAACTGGGCGGTGATAACGTCGCTAATGTCGGCATACCGACAAACAAGGTTACCATCAGAATTCCTCATAGACGGAAGTGTTCGCCTCCTATCCAGTTGCCTGGCAAGTCTGAAGATAGTACGATCTCCGGCCTTCTCAATCGTGTCCCGAATCAATTCCTGTCGGGATCTCAACACCATGGCTCTGTATACCCGCGGAACAACGTTATAATCATCCGAAGCTATTGGCAGCCGTCGTCTGATCCGTCTCATTCGATTTAAAGCGGAACGAATGCGCTGTAAGTCGGGGTTCCAAAAGGGGCATCGGCCGACATTCCTTCCAGACCTCGGAAGTGCGTCCACACCACTCCTCAGTCTCAACCACATCTCCTCGTCCCACCCAGAATCGACGTGTTCCAGTATATCATAACAATCTGATGCTGGTATGTTCTTCCAAGCCGGTCATCACCTAACCATATCAATCGGCTCATCCGCCTCAAGCCTCGCGATAACGGCAACATGCTCAAGGCCAGCCTTCCCATCATATGAAAACCTCGTAGTTGATTTCCCAATGAACAAATCGATGGCACTGATATCTCGAAACGTACAACCCGGAGGAGGGTGTACCCTCAGACCATTGCGATTGCAGAATCGGGTCAACCACAAGCCGTGACAGTCAGCGATATTCATACTGCCATGCCTCGGGTTCGGGTTTCAATTATGGTGTTTAGCATTAAAGTCGCCCATGAGGAAGTCGCAATCATCCCATGTTGTCTCACATGCCGACCACTCCAGCGTATCCATCTTGGGAGGAACATAAACACCGCCGATCCTTCTCCTCACCCCACCAACATCATATATAATAACACAGGTCATCATGTCATGTACGTCCACCAGGAACAAACTAGACAACGATGACCTAAGAAACACTTCAACTCCTGACGCCTGAACAAAAGAAAACAAATCAAAATCCACATGCTCATGTACAACACTGCCCCCGTCCACCTTATGGGGAGGATCAACAACAAACAATAAATCAACAAAAGAAAAAACATCCATCACCAACAAAGGGTTAGCCCAGCTCCGTCCAACATTAATCAATAATGTCGTAATAAACATCAGGCCTGAATGGCGGACGAGGTGATATGGGAATCAGAGGCCCGCCTCTTAAGAATGCTTTTAGCGGGCGCATTCAAGCCCAAGGAAAAGCCCATAGTCTCATCGTCATCGATGGTCTTAATGGGGGGGTCGACCGACGAGCCAGCTGAACTAAATTACCCTGAGCCCCTGTTAAATCTGGCTGAGGGGGCCGGTTCCACAATTTCGGTAATACCGGAGGGGCCAGCCTGCTCGTAAGCATCAATAGCCTTACCCTTACCTTTCCTGTCAACCTTAGGCCGAACAACCTTAGCCTTAGGCAGAACACTGTCAGTCATGCCCCTTCGATGGTCAGCACGTACGTCAGCATATCTCATGCCCTCAACCACATCGTCAGCAAGCCCTTTGGCAGAAACCTCCTTCTCAACTATCACCTCCGAAGTGTTCTCAACGTGAAACCCACGATGACGACGACGTTGACGATTCCTTGATCGGTCAGACACACCAGTAACAGATGTATCATCGGCAACGATAGGAGATCTAGCACCGGCGGGGGCAGGGGAAGAACCGGAAGCAGTAACCACAGGACACGTATTATATCCGGTGAAGTGGTCCGATCTCTCGCATAGCATACACCGATGCACAGTGTGGCAACACGATTGACCGTTCTCACCATGGCAGTTAAGTTTCTGTTAGGTGGTACCAGATCTCTAAGAACAAGCGAGATGGGTAAGACCAGGGTACTTTATCGTAGACAGAGATGTGTCTAGGAAGGCTCAATATAAATGTGTGTAAAAATAGTGATAAAGATTTTTCTTGTAATAACTTATTATATTAATAAGGGCTCTTCTCCGTTGCGTGATGATTTCAGTAAAGCTCGGGAGGCACCTCGATATTTATATCCCGCGTCAATAGAGTACGCGGCCTACAAGTAACTACCATACTAACTAAGTCCCTGCTAACCATTCCGAACATTTCCTATAGTGCGAACACCTTTTGACCCTGAATAATATCGCCCCACCATTGACTTCCGGACTGGAGAGCTCTTGATTTCTCTGGTGTGGCACCATGTTCCAGTCAGAGTTCACAATCCTTCTTCCGTCAGGAGGAACTGAAACTTGTCTGCATGCTAGACAGTGTCCTCATCATCGGACGAACGAAGTGGCCAACTTCGTAATCAGGCCTATCGCAGTAGCAGATATCACTCTTGCTTTATGCGCTTAGGCTTCGGTCAGACTATCAGTCGGGATCGTGCCAGTGGCACAATTCTCTCATAGTCTTTCCCTACCGAATGATCCTATATGGTACTCTACCATTGGTGTGGGTGCGGTCATACTCTTATTTCATTCTAGAGTAGACACGACGAAAACGTCCCGTTACTTGAGTGACATAGTTTCCTGTGCCGTTCCGCTATGTTTGTAACTTTATGCGACGTCGACCGATCTCGCCCAGGACACTTGCATAAGCTCGCCAAAGGTCCCCTCTCATATATCCTGCGAACAGCATCCGGTCGGATGGACCGCCGCGATGTATACGGTGTTATGAGATAGGTTCCAATGATAGTGTCCTTTGGTGTTGGGACGCAACTGCCACGCCTTCAGGTGTTGTCGCGCCGTCCCAACGCCGTGGCCAGAGGGGGGTGTTAGCTTCACAGGGTGAAGGTAGGGTAACCCCAGGGTACACCAAAATAGGTGGAAAAGCTACGCTTTTCTCATATGCCTAACAGGAGCTCCCTCCTTGAAAGCTTCGTCCTCGAATCTTCATAGCCAGGTACAACAATAAACAATATACATTAGATTCCTTTTTGAACTCAGGGTCGTAGGGTAAAAAACCTCATGTGTTTGCTTGTCCACACGAGGAAAACCTTTCCACCTTATTCAACGTCTGCCCTTCCTGGCATTTCCTCATTTTCCCTATGAAATTCCTCCACCAGTTCTTCCGCATTATCCAAGCTCTCCGGCGGTTCCCAAGTGTTCTCATCCTCTGAGCAACCTTTGCATTTAACAAAATACCTAAGTTTGCGCATCCGCTTATTGCGTCCGCGAACCTTTCTGGTATAAGCGATTATCTCACTTCTAATGATTTTCTCAACCTCCCATTCGAAATCGCCGTCGATGTCTTCCGGCTCGCGAGGTGGTTGTTCCCTTTCATCGCGGACGGCAGTTCGATAAGGTTCTAATAGTGAAACATGGAAGACAGGGTGTATCTTCCACCGCGGAGTGATTTCCAGTTTGAAAGCACGGTTGCCCCGTTTTTCGAGTATCTTAAACGGGCCATAAAGCTTCGGGCTTAGCTTCTTGGAGGGTCGCTTGGTACGAATGTTTTTTGCGTTCAGCATGACTTGATCTCCGACCTTAAGGTCTGGTTGTTCAATTGCTTTCCGATCGCAATATTCTTTCACGGCTTCCCTTGTCTGATCCAATGCTTAATGTGCTTTCTCGTGAACTGATTTCATCCAATGGCTATATAAGCCTGCTCTGGGGTTCTGAGCTTCGCGCTCTTTCATCCACTCCGTTTGTGGATGGAAACCGTAATTCGCATAGCAGGGGGTAAGTCCGTGAGCATTTGTCGCGGAGTTATTGTATGCAAATTCGGCTAGTGGCAACAGCTGATACCAATCGTCCTGGTCGTAGTTGACAAAGTTCCGTAGGTAACCTTCCAGCACTTGGTTGGTTCTTTCGGTTTGTCCGTCCGTTTGAGAATGGTATCCTGTTGACATTCTTTGTTTTATCCCTAATGCTTTGCAGAGGGATTCCCAAAGTTCGCCAGAGAATTTGGCGTCCATATCCGATATGATTTCCGTAGGTAGACCGTGAAGCTTCCAAACTTCTCCGAGGAAGACAGTTGCAACCTCTTTTGGTGTTGCTTCAGTAGGTAGGCCAATGAAGTGTGCCATTTTGGTGAACCGATCCACTACTACCATGACTTGGGTATATCCCTGGGATTCAGGTAGTTGAGTGATAAACTGTGTGGAGATTGAGGTCCACGCAGCGTAGGGTGTTTCTAAGGGTTGGAGCAATCCCCATCGAGTGTGTCTTGGGGACTTGTTGTGTTGACACTCATCACACGATCGGACGTAGTCATTCATCCATTGTGTCAGCTTGTCCCAATAGAAATCCCTTGTTACTATCTCGATCGTTTTTTCCATTTCAAAATGTCCAGCTACCTGAGAGTCATGGCATCCCTACGCGATCTCTGTTTTGGGCTCGTCGTTGTTGGGTATGTAAAGGCAGTTCTTGAAATAAAGCATTCCGTCTTTTAACTGCCAGCTCTTCGGGAGTTCCTGTCCCAGACTTATCCTTTGGTTAAGTTCGACCTTTCTCTCACACCACTCCTGATCTTCACTTCCTGCCAGTACTACTTTTGCTATTAGGCTTGGTTCATAATTTGTAAGTAGGATTTTAGAAATCGTCAAACTAGAAACCATCACCTGTTCGAGTAGTAGCCTCAGGTGGTTGTTGATATCTTCTTGACCGAAGAACTCGTTTTCGATATGGTTCGCTTGGAGCATGCATACCATCGGTGGTGTGTCCATTGCCTGAACTAATCTCTTGGGTGACAAGTCGGTGCTTCCGAATCCTCCGTCGCCTCGTATAGTGTCCTCCAGTTCGTCTACTTCCATAGCATCTGACATGTCAATTTTCTCGATTATCATTTGGGCTATTCTTTCGCCTTCCATGATGTGACAGTCATCGTTACTATGGTTAATCATAATCACCTTTACCTCGCCGGTGTAATCAGCATCAATTACTCCCCCGCCAATGTCTATTCCCTTTTTGCTCGCTAGCCCGCTTCTTGGTGCTAGTCGTGCCTAGGTATTTGGTGGTAGTCCGACCGCGATTCCCGTTTCAACCAGCATTTGTCCCCGTGCTCCTATGCGGATTGCCTCGATCGCGTATATGTTGTGCCCTGCCGCCATACGTGAACCTTTGGTTGGCATTTTTGCCCTGGGATCTAATCGTCTGATTTTTAGTCTTCCAACTTCAAGTCGTTTTCCCTTATACCCGGATTTCTCCTGCCCTTTCCATGGCTGGATTAATGTAACCTGAAAATGTTCCAGTTTCAGAATTGACTATTGGGTGTGCTCAGCTCCCTCCTCTGGACGATACTCCGGTCGTCTGCTGAGGGCATCGGGTTTTCCACCACGGGTTCCTGGACGGTACACAATCTTAAAGTTGAAATTTGCCAACTCTTGTGCCCATCGCACCTGTCTCGGGTTCCATTTCTTAGTCGTCAGGAAATGTTGCAGATTCTGGTGGTCGGTGTAGACAGTTATAGGCTTGTCTGCTCCGGCCAGGTAACACTTCCATTCCGTGAAGGCTTGCAGAATTGCTAGCAATTCCTTGTCATGTATCTCGTAGTTCCGCTCGGCGGGACTTAATTTTCGAGAGTGGAATGCTACAGGGTGTAGTCTGCAATCCAAGAATTGTGACAGAACGCAACCTAACGCAAAGTCGCTAGCGTCTGTTTCGACTACCGTTTCTCTTTCTGGATAGAAATGCGCTAGGATGGGTGCTATGGTGAACCTATGTTTGAGTTCCTCAAACGCCTCTTCATGCTCCTTCCCCCAACTGAAATCCCTCGGATTTCCTTTTAACGTTTCCGTTATTGGCTTGCAGATTTCCGAGAAGTCCTTAATGAATCTTCTGTAAAAATTCGCGAAGCCAATACAAATCTGTACTTCTTTTACAGACTGTGGCGATCTCCATTTCTTAATGGATTCAACCTTCCTCTCACTCATCGTTACCCCGTCCACTGCAACGATGTAACCCAGGAATTCCACCAATGGAACGTGGAACACCAATTTCTTCAGGGATATGGCCAACCGGTGTTCTTCCAGCCTGGCGAGTACTTTTTTGACCAGTTCAATGTGTTCCTCGTAATTCTCCGAATAAATAAGTATGTTGTCCAAGTAGACAACAACCCCGTGGTCCAAGAATTCTCTTAGAATCTTGTTCATCATTGCCTGAAAGGTTGCAGGGGCATTAACCAATCCAAACGGCATGACCTTGTACTCATAATGTCCATATCATGTTCTGAACGCCGTTTTCCATTCGTCTCCAGCACGTATGCGGATGAGATGATAACCGTCCTTTAAGTCGATCTTGCTGAAAATCTTTGCTCCGGCTACCCTGTCTCTGAGCTCGCTCATGAGGGGTAAGGGATATTTATTCAGGATCGTCAGTTTGTTCAACTGGCGGTAATCGACACATAGTCGAAGTCGACCATCTGGTTTCGGGACGAACAGGATCGGGGCTCCGGCCGGAGATTGGCTGTGTACAATCTTTCCTTGCTTAAGCATTTCAGCAAGGTATTCGGCCAGAACATCTAACTGGTATTGGGACATTGGGTAAATGGGTCTCCATGGCGCTTCAGCCCCTTCCTTCAACTCGATTGCGTGGTCAAAGTGTTACGGGGTAGCTAACACGGTAGGATTCCGGGCTATCTAGGCCGAGGATATTCGAGACAACGGAATATAGGTCAGGAAGACTCAAGAAAGATTGTTCGCTAAAGTAATAAAAGAATATCGTAATGACTTATAATATTGTTAAGGTCTCTTCTCCGTTGCTTGATGATCTCAACCATCGGGGAGAGCCCTACTATTTATACTAATGTTCACGCTACTTTGACTTCTCTAGTAAAAAAGTATCTTTCTAAGAATTCAGTTCGTCAGAACAAAGTGCGAACACTGTTTGACCCTGAATCTTCCCCAGCTTGACTCTGAGAATCTCCCGACTGCTATTTCTTCTGAGGGTGTCCCCACTCCACCAGTAGCCAGTCTTCGATCTCGTCGTCCTGATAGACTATAATGGAATATGCAGTCTAAATGCCTACATACCAATAGTATCATGAGTATGGAGTGATCAAGTCCGATACTCATTTATCAATGCATAATGCGTATGCATTAGTAAGAGTAGAGAACTGGTTCTCTAATCATCGTTCCAATCAGTTAGCCATATCTTGAAACGTGAACTCTTTGAGGTTCCTGAGTAGTCTCCCAGATGCCTCCGGGAAGTCCGTACTCAGGAAGCTTGGGTTCGGATATATGCTCTCCCCTATGGTGGCATATACCTCGCGCATAATTATGCAAGCTATTTCCGCTAGGGTAATAAAAGGTCCTTCGAGGAGGTATCCTTTCCGCCGTTTCTGGTAGAAATAATTTTTTGTATTGTAGGTATTCCCTCGGTAATGATTCTAGGGTAATTTCCTTTTCCCCTTTTTCGTATCCGATTCTTCCTATATATTGGGCTTGAGGGTCATATGCGACCGTCTCATCGTATTCGTATAGGTCTGCCACGGCCTCGTCCTCGACATCTGTATGGCAGCTATCGTGTTTGAATTCCCATTTCTCCGGGTTTTCTAAGTTGGATAGAGGATGTTTCTTATACCACCATCCAAATGGTATGACCAAGTCATACTGTCCTGCCGCCGCGATTTCTGCAGATACTGTGGACCTATGTCCATTTCCAATTTCCAACGTGATTGGGTGAGAGTACTTTTTTCCTGCCGAGGATGCAACGACGCCGTCAAAAGCTACGATATCGATGGCTTTCTGGCGTACTTCGTAAGGTATTTCAAACTGGTTAACCAGTTTCTCGTTTAGTAGGAAGATGTTTGAACCAAAGTCTAATAACACGTGAATCCGAATTCTGTTTCCTCCTGTTTCGAGGTATGCCCAACCTTGTGGGCATTCGTAGTGTTTAGGTATCGGAGGCCTTGGACGTCTGTTACCATAAGGTAATTCTGTCTTTCGTTTGGGATTCATTTTTGTCTCGTTGACTGTGGCTGTTTATTACCGCGCCAGCACGGTTTCGACCAGATGGGTCTCCTCAGATAAACTAACTCTCTTTTCTTGGTATACTGGGCAGCCCACTACTAGCGGTCTTTATTTCCTGCCGAGGAGTTCCCACATACCCAGGCATGGTCCAGTGCGCCTTTGGTCAGTAATTTGCGACTAGGTCCTTGCGCAAAACCGTATCATCGACTTATTGTTTCCTGCCTAGGCCGGCTTATATTTGGTTTCCATGACACCTTCGCCTCCTCCTGTATGTAGCCGAGAAACCTGGTGGGCCGTGCGACGCGTAGAGCCTCGCCGAGTAGGGTGCACGCCGACTCCTAGCCACAGCTCGGGTAGCCTACTTCGTCCATGATCCGAAGATATCTTTCTGTGCGCCGCCAAGCTCCGGTTTCTAACGTACCTTTACCAGGCTTTGTAGAGTTAAGTCTGAAATTATCGAGCTTTTTAACCCCCAGCCCCCCAGTTCCAGTTCCACAGCCAAACCTTTGCTTCGATACGCTTGACTTTTTCTCAGTTGCCACAATATCTCTGCCGGCGATAACCTAGGTTATGTCTCGGTTTGATATTACCTCCGGCTTCCGGATCCTAGTGTTTTTCGATTCTCGAGGAGGTGTTCGAACTACCCACGTGCCGTTGCCAGTGGTGCCATTGGGACATCCTAGGCCTCGTCCATATCCGTATCCCACGCCCTGGGCCGCTCAATCCTATTCACTTGTCGTGAATTTCTTTCCTGGCTTCGATCAGCCATGGCGGCGACCTGTGGTCTTCGCGGTTGGAACTTGGGACGAAATTTCCCCGAGTTGCGAGGGTCGACCTTTCGTCGGCCGATAGTTGATACCTGAATGGGTTTGCGACAGTTCTTCCATCTATGACCTGGAATGCCGCAACGGGTGCAACCATCTTTCTTCCCTCGCTTGTCGATTTCGTCTTCGTGGATACCCAAGTGAGCCTCTTTGAAGTTTGTGTATTCCACTTTCTGTCCCTCTGCTGCCGCCTTTCTCATTTTTTCTCCTGCCTTTTTTGCTTTATAGGCGGCTTTCTCCGATGGAGAGTACTTTTTCCGAGAAGGTTTTTCTCCCGAATCCTTTTCGCGCTTGCGTTTTCCCGACGAATCCGACTTCATGGACGGTTCATGCCGGAGGCCCCGTTGCTCTTTAAAAGCTTCCTCTGCTTTTGTGACGGTTCGGATGGCCGCCAGCCCTTCCGGGTCGCTACCGTATTCCTGGTTCAAGAGGTGGCGGAGTGCCTCCAATGGCAACCTTTTCTCGACCATATATCGCCACGCGATACCCGTAACCTGTGCCTGAATGTTAAGGTTTTCTAGTTCCAGGAGATACTTCTCTATGTCCCCTTGGTACTTAACCAGTTCCATTCTTCTCAGCACCCTTTCTGCTTCATGGGAAACAGTAAACAGCAGAATGACTTGTGCTTTGAATATGTGCCAATATTCATAGCCTTCTTGTTTTTGGAAACCTAATTCACCAGTCATTTGTTTCCTATACGCCAGCGCAAATGGGGCTACTTCCTTTCCTTCCATTCTACCTATGGCGTATATAATTTTATCCTCCACTTTCATCCAGTATGTAGGATTTCATGCAAAGTACTCTTCACATGCTAGGAGCCAAACCTTTAGATCTTGGTAATCCAGATCCTTATAAACGAAGGGGGGGTCTGCTGGTTTGCGTTTTGATCCCCTGAGTGCCATACTCAGGACCTTCACCAGTTTGTCCAGTTGTGGGTCGTCATCTTCTGGAGTGGTAGGCCTCATGGGCCTCTTTCCTTTATGGATCTTGCGTCGATTTTGGCCATCCGAATCGTGATCACTTGGATTGGTATCTTCACCGTTTCCTCCTGGTGGTGGGGGCATCCTCCCCCCCTTCCCTCCTCTTGGTGGCGTGGGGTCCGATCGTTTCTGAACCCAAACGTCTTCTTCTTCTTCTTCTTCTACCCTCGGCTGAAGAGCTACTCTCATTCTGTAGGACGGGCCTTCGCCATCGTCGGTAACAAGTACTGTTGGTGCTGCTGACTGGCTTTGTGCCAACTCTCGAATCTCCTCTCTTGACCATTTCATTTCGTCCAGCACTGTGGCAAGTTCATTACGGTCGGCTTGTTGTTGCTCGAGGTATTTTGCATCTGCTTTTTCCAACAGTCTTTCCAGAGCTAGGACTCGGTCCCTATGTTCCTCGTCCTGTGCTTGTAACCTCGTGCTAACCTCAGCTTGGCGGTGTTGCTGCGCCGTATGGGCCTGTAATTCATGCCCTACTCGTGCCATCACCTCGGACTGCATGTTGGTTGATTACGTTGTGACCTGATCCAATGCACTTTTTAGGGTATCTAATTCTTCTCCAACGATCTGTTCCCCCTTTTCCAACCTTCGAGCCTGTGCTTCGAGATAGGCCGCATGGGTTTGGTTGGCCTCCGAATGCTCAAAGGAAGCTAGATGCTGGGCCTCTCGAGTGGCAGCCAACGTTCGATCGAATTGCCCCATGACCGTGCCTATCCGAGCGGCTAGTCGACTAAGTTCAAGATTTGAATTGGGCTATCGGGATGGTCCCCCGCTTCCTCCACTGCATCCTTTCTGAACTCTCTTCGAATCCCGACGGCTAGGTCCAAGGCCCACAAACAGTGAGCCGGGCCGGTTGATTTCTCCCGGGGAATAGACCGCTGTATCCCCTCCTGAGGCCAGTGATCCCAAGGTGGATACTGCTCCTACTTCGTCTTCCGTGGCCATGGGTTCCGCTCTGATACGTAGTTGACCCATCGTATGGCGGGTAGAACCTTCTTCAGTGGGTCTTGCTGAAGTGTTCTATCTTCATCTGCCTAACCAAGCGGCAGGTATTGTTTCTTCTTTTCGAGAAGGGGCGTATTCTGTGAACCAGATTTCTGAACAGGCTAGTTCCGATCCCGCGGGTTCCGAATTTATTGCGGGTATATTGAAATGCGCGTAAATGCGCCAAAATTGTTCTTCGTTTGGAAAACAAAAGGGTCCTGTGAACCAGGACGGCCCGTGTGTCCTGCGTTCAAGGACGGTAACTATTGGTAGGTTTGAGGATATCTGACAACGGCTTTGTTGTTCAGATAGTGGATAGTTCTTATAAAGGAGTAATGCGCTTATAGCGGGTGCGTTTAAGACTTCTTCAAAAGGTGAAGCTATGTCTTGATGTAGGTAAGGTTCGAAGATACCGCTTGTATCTAGTGTGTGCATTTATTGAGCCTTGGTTACAAGGAGAATGTCAATATACTGTTAGGTGGTACCAGATCTCTAAGAACAAGCGAGATGGGTAAGACCAGGGTACTTTATCGTAGACAGAGATGTGTCTAGGAAGGCTCAATATAAACGTGCGTAAAAATAGTGATAAAGATTTTTCTGGTAATAACTTATTATATTGATAAGGTCTCTTCTCCGTTGCGTGATGATTTCAGTAAAGCTCGGGAGGCACCTCGATATTTATATCCCGCGTCGATAGAGTACGCGGCCTACAAGTAACTACCATACTAACTAAGTCCCTGCTAACCATTCCGAACATTTCCTATAGTGCGAACGCCTTTTGACCCTGAATAATATCGCCCCACCATTGACTTCCGGACTAGAGAGCTCTTGATTTCTCTGGTGTGGCACCACGTTCCAGTCAGAGTTCACAATCCTTCTTCCGTCAGGAGGAACTGAAACTTGTCTGCATGCTAGACAGTGTCCTCATCATCGGACGAACGAAGTGGCCAACTTCGTAATCAGACCTATCGCAGTGGCAGATATCACTCTTGCTTTATGCGCTTAGGCTTCGGTCAGACTATCAGTCGGGATCGTGCCAGTGGCACAATTCTCTCATAGCCTTTCCCTACCGAATGATCCTATATGGTACTCTACCATTGGTGTGGGTACAGTCATACTCTTATTTCATTCTAGAGTAGACACGACGAAAACGTCCCGTTACTTGAGTGACATAGTTTCCTGTGCCGTTCCGCTATGTCTGTAACTTTATGCGATGTCGACCGATCTCGCCCGGGACACTTGCATAAGCTCGCCAAAGGTCCCCTCTCATATATCCTGCGAATAGCATCCGGTCGGACGGACCGCCGCGACGTATACAGTGTTCTGAGAGAGGTTTCAATGATAGTGTCCTTTGGTGTTGGGACGCAACTGCCACGCCGTCAGGTGTTGTCGCGCCGTCCCAACGCCGGGGCCAAAGGGGGGTGTTAGCTTCACAGGGTGAAGGTAGGGTAACCCCAGGGTACACCAAAATAGGTGGAAAAGCTACCCTTTTCTCATATGCCTAACAGTTTCCCACATCGGTGGGACTTCGACAAATGGTCCCCAAAACAAAAACACCAGCGGGGAGGGAACGCACACAACATCTCAACATGGCCAACATGAAGGCACTTGTTGCAAACCGGAGCAGATCGGTGCTCCTCAAAAAACCTTGCGTTCCTGGACTTGCCAAACAAAAAGAGACGCCAGCAGGACAGAACCCTATCACTGGCATCATTACGTTCCAAAGTGAACCGAATGCCGCAAGAGGTGGGGCCTGCCTGTTTCATGGCGAAGACTGATCTGAGTATATTGGGCCTCCCAGCAGTGACAACCCCCGGATTCGAGCCCTCAATATTGGTCCGGAGGCCGTCAAAGGCCCTATCGCCGGTCCAGTCCTCAGGCTTCCACAGGGAGCCCCTACCAGTGGGAGCCAGAGGGACGCCGGAAATAAAAATCTTAACCTTTGCCATATCCTTATGGAAAGCAAAGTTCGTCAAACCAGAGGGGCCAACTTCCCGGATCAGGGTCAAGTGGCACTGTTCCAGCCTATCCCAAACCTGAGTGGCAGTGTGTTCCGCCAGTATAAAGTAAATGCACGCAATCTCAAGCTTGGAGCGGGCTTCCCGAATATACGGGGTCTTGGCCGAAACCTTTCCAAGATTGCTCAAGGACAGGTTCAAACGGATACGGATAGCTTCGGGGGTAACAGGAAGCTGTGTCCGTCTGCCCGCATCGAAGCGCATGGTAATATGGCGCTCACGGGCATCAGGAGAGGGGGAGGACGTAGGAACCCTAGTTCGGGAAGGACCCAGGTTAACAACGGCAGGGGGTGAAGAGGTCACCAGTCTTGACCGAACCTGATGACCTGGCCTAGTTGTATACGGCACAGGTGGAGGGGGAGGGGCAGCTGCAACTCGGCTATACATCGCCGCCCCGGTCGGGGGTGATGATACCGGAACAACAATAGAAATGGGAGCAGGGGCCCGAACAGCAGCCGGGCCGGCAACCCGATTCCCTCTCCTTCTACCGGCCTTGCGACTACGGGAATCCATCCTATCCACCAGAGCAAAGACGGTATCGGGCGACTCCTCAAAGGCGACCTTCTTACCGACCGAAGAAAATGCTGCACCAACATAAGTAGGAGGAGGGGGGAATGAGTCACACCACCGTTCATGCGCTTAGCAGCTTCGGCACCAACCGATCCCCGAATAGTCTCCCAAGAGCTCCAGACAGGTACACCCCTGTCAATGGTTAGCTCAGCCTCATGGGCAACCGTGTCCCCTTCCAATCGGGCAATAACAGCCTTCAACAACTTGATCTCCCCTTTCAGGGAGACTATTTCATTCAAGCAGTTGTTCTGTTGCTTGCTCAGATGCTGTATGTCGGCAGCCACTTCCTCACAGGAACTGTACGCTTCCTTTCCCCCAACGAATGTGTAAGTCCGGCACCCATCAATCATGGAGGCATCATCCAAGTCCAAGGATGAAGTGACCGAACCGTGAGAGGAGGCGGGAGAAGACGAAAGGGGAACCGCATTACCGGAACGAATGTCCTCCAAACTGCTCAACAAAGCAACATCAACCTGTGAAGGTGATCGGTAGCTCATTGTGAGAGGGAGGGCGGGAAGAGACGAAAAGGTTGGGTCGGCGCAAGGGGAAAGGCTCCGAGTGGCTGACCGTGGCTGAGCACCGGTGGCGTACCTAGAATCACCAATACCTGTGCCGTTAGTGTCAGACCCACCACCCAAGTCCATAGGGGTATCGCGAACGATAACCGCTAACGATGGAACCACTTGGCTAGTGGTCAAAAGGGGAGGGGAACGGGGAGTGTCCTTGGGGGGGGTGTTGCCCCGTTGTTCCTTGGTATGAGAAATACACTCATGGTGCCTTTTGGACACAGGAACATAGGCACGGCGGCCAGAGGGGGTGGTGGAATCCGGGGCGAAACCAGAGCCGGCACCGGACCGCAAAAAGGGGCGGACGAAGGGAGGAGGGGACGACACCTGAGTGATCCGATCCTCAGGGTGGATGCCACCTGCAGGAGGTGCATAGTCCTCGTCCGACGATCGGCCCAATCGGAAGTTGGCATACAGTTTCCACTCACCGGAGAAAAGTCGCTCAACCGGGGAGGGAAGACGACGTTGGCTATGGTCAACCTCGACCACAGAAGGGACGTACATGGGATCCTGGGATCAAGCCTCGTCAATGGACGGCCAGGATGCAGAGGGGACCATGGGATCAGACGCCATAGTCGAATGAAAATCCGAGCTCACCACACGGGAGCTGGACTGGGCAAAGGACTGGGAGGAGCCCTCTGGGGTGTGAAAACGGGTGTAAAAACCCAAAATAGTGGTGCGGTCGACGTGGCAACGTGCAGACGAGGTGTCACCAGTAATACAACAGCCTCGAGCCCCCATGATACTAGTGCAAACAGACTCAACGGAATCAAAAGCACGAAGGTCAAGGTGAGCAACAATAGCTCGAACCTCAGAAGTAAAGAAAAGGGAGTCATTCCGACATTCCAAAACATGAACCAAGTGAAGGCCCTGGTAGGCCCCACCCGGCGCGGCATAAGACAATTTGACAGCTGGGATAGGACCACGGCCACCAGAGGTATTCATCCTACCCGGGACAATCTGGGTGCCCGGAGCAGGGGAAGGGGAACGAGGAGGGGGGGCAACAGAGTCACCCATCGCGAAATTTCACCTGTAGCAAAGGCCAGGCGAGCCACCAAAAGGAAGAGGAAGAAAAATATTCACCACCCGGAGGGGAGGCAAACAATCAATCAAAAAACGTAAATTCACCGGTAGTAAAAGCCCGGCGAGCCACTAAAGGGAAACTGCCCGAAGGCCAAAAAGCTCCGACCGCCCGAAGGCAAAACCCGCCAAATGCGACCGTCAACGAAAGGTTCTCACGATAAAAAACGTGGTGTTGAGGGTGGCGAAACCGTGGATTCTTATTGGTTGCAACAAGAAGATAGGAAAATAGGGGGGAGGAAGCATGTGTTGAATTAGAGGAAGCCCCTCTCTAAGTTGTACATTGGCGATCTGTCTTTCGGTGTTGCTTTGGGCTTGGCGTTCCGTTTCATAGTCGCCGTTTCATCGTCCGCCGTCCGCTGTTTAACTGCCGCAGTTTAACAATTGGGTTACCGTAGTGCCAGGAGGGTAGTACCCTCGTAGCTATGGCCGGGTATTGGGTCCAGGTAGCTTGAGGGGAGGTCAGTGTGGCCAGGGAAGGATGTCTAGAGCGAAATATGATTGGAGGAGAGGCTAGGGCCCTTCAAGCTCATGATTCCCCGATGCACTACTCCCACAGTCCACTAAGGTTTTGGTGCCCCAGGATTTGTAAGCCCCGAGCGGGGGCGGACCTGGAATGATAAGTTGAAATAATTCTAACAGGTAATAATCGGCGAGTGGGGGTTTGGTCGGCGGTGTGGAGCAACCCAAGCGAGCGGAAGGGTCCTCTATTAAGCCGTGAAGGAGTTCATTATTTCTTCCACCAGGTATGCCGAAAAGAAAGTCGGAGGGAAAAGTAAAATGACAGGAGGATCAAGCCGTGGAAAGGACGGGAAGGAAGGAAAACCAATAAAAGAAAAACTTTCTAGAATTCTGAGTCAGTCCTGGAGCGTTTGGCCATAAGAGGTCACTGGATGGTGCTCACGTGATTCGAGTGCCGGTATTAGTCCGTTGCCATATCTAAGCGCTACCGAAGGGCTTGCGTATTTTTTTATTCCGTTCGTCCATTCGTCACTGCATTGAATTCAATTCCATGTGTCCCTGTTCCAAAACGGGGACGGTTCACAAACGAAGGCCAAGGATCAGTGTCCTACTTGTCTTGTGATTAGTGCTTGTCTTATCGGTTTTGCCCTCTGGATTCGAGTATGGTTTCTAGCCTCAGCTCAAAGCTCATGCGAAAGCCATCGGAGATGGGAGAATGTTCATCTTGCTTTAAAAAATTTCCACCATTTTTGGCTATTATCCATTCTCCTTCAATTTTTGTTTCAAGTACCGTATCATACTGCGGACGATGTTGCGATATTCTGAAAATGGTTAAAGAAAGTTGCCCAGCTCACCGGATCGAGGTCATATTTTCCTTTTTTGAGGTGACAGGCCAAAGCTGGTGGGCCTTCAACCTACCCCACATGTCCCACCAACTCGGGCGCCAGTATCGCCACTGCATTTTCACACCCAGCTGACTCATTTTGAACACCGGGACTCGACTTAGTGCCTTTGCGAAGTCCGAGCCCAGCATCCGCTGCGCTTCGGGTTCTTGATATCACCATGCCCTGGAGGTCTATGTATGAAGCCAAAAAATCCCCACCGGAGATTACATGACACCTTCGTTTTCCGTTTCTTTGATAGAAAAGAAAATCGGATAATCTTGAGCTGCTGTTGCCCAAATCTCTCGAGCGATGTATTGTGAGCCCTTCGCTTAGCTTGCACGATTTTCCTTACTCAAAGTCAGGTGACAAAAAACTCAATCCAACAGCCATTTCACACCATAACCAGGCACTCTTTACCAACCCATTTAATCACCCTTAATAAACCTAGTGGTTTTACCTTAGACTAAATCAAACTGGGGAACGGGTAGACAGTAGTTTTCAAGAAAGACTTTTTAGGTAGAAGGTTTATAGAATTGAGAAGCCAGAGATACGGTAACCGACAACAAAGAAAGTCCTCATGTATCTTCCTTATGGCATCCTAATGAAAAGTGTCAAGTCACTTTCCCATCTTACCATACCATTAGACAAAATATTATGAATTAATAATTTACAGGCTTGTTATCTTCATTACAGAAGGAAATAGTTGTTCTCATTATTCTCACAACTTCTTGAAATCCCTTGCTTAGGCAGTGTCAAGCTATGAGCTTCTGAAAGTGAGTTAGATGTGAACCTAGGCTTAGATCCGGACTATTGTACTGAGTAGGAGATGCAGCTTCAACACCCAACCGAGATTCCCCGGCTCCTAGGAGATTTCGCCAAGTACACTAGCAAATCAGACATTTACTCCTAATGGAATGACATTTGTGAAATTGGATTGCGCTTGGAGGCGGTGGAAAGTCTGCGGCTCTACCCAACCTTTTGGCTGAATGCGAGAGCGTAAGACAATTCCGAGAATCACCATACATTGCATGTTTGTGGAACCGCCAGAGAACTCCAGAACTGGTATTTTATCGGTCGGCCTTACAAACGTCGAGGATTATATCATGGTACTCGAGTACGGAGCCGGGGTTTCCGTTCTTGATTTTCATAGAGCTCGGTGGTGCTGCGGCTAGTTTGTCCTAGAAACACAAACCTTCTATTGCTCAACAGTAGCCTGGAAAGAACTTTTTCTTGGCTGGTGTATTATATTGAACCAAAGGCCAGGCACCTCATCCATCAATTATATCTTTTCAAGGCCAGCGAAGGCGGGAGGAAATACTTGTAGGGACCCCTGCGAGGGTCATGTTGTAAGCCCTGTCGCGTGCCATTGAGGTACGAGCACATTACCATGACACCATCCCCGGCCCTTACGCTCGAGTACTCGCTCATCTTTGCCAAGGATACCTCCTCCAGCCGATATTTTGCTCTAGTGCTCACCAAATATGCAGCTCCCCGAGGTATTCTTGGCAAAGACGGGTGGGTAGTGTACTAGTACTCGAGCGCCGCCGGACAATTAAATAGCTCTCTGTTAACTTTCGTTATTTTCGCGGATTGGGTTATTGTTCGCAGTCGAGCCAGTGAGGAGTCTGGGTGGACCTTTGTTTTTGATTAGGGTGGAAAACCCGTTAGCGGGGCGGAGGTTCAGTTGTTGTTTTTCTTCGGTTAATAAGAACCGTTCTATTATCATCATCCCTCATCAATTTCCGAGGGTTGATCACTTAGGTTTATCATAACCATCAATGTTCGGCTTTCACTTCAATTTATTAGTTTCCGTGTCTTTTGTCTTTCTCTTGCCTGTGGTCCGCACCTGAAGCCTCCCAGTCCAGATAGCCAATACCCGCAAAACAACATGGGGAAGACCTGCGACAGTACAGGACTAGCCAAAAAACCCGAGGATGAGCGATGGCACCACAAGAAATGACAGAGCAAATCCCTTGTACAGTAGGCATCTTGTGTTGGAGTAACTTCGAATTGTGCGCATGTCACTCTTGTGCAGCACCGGTGGGCCTTGGACCAATCGCCTCATGTGGCATGCCGATAGGGTAAGAGTAGATAAACAATACTATTTGGTTCGAAAGTGTAGTGGATGTACCTGAGCTTCTTCAGACCCGTTGAATGTTTGTGATTAAAGGCTCGCGTACTGTGTTTGGAGGGTGGCGGAATCGGGAATGCAATTAGAAAATTTTAGGGGAAATTTTGAAAGAGCCTCATGGCGGAGTGCTGAGAGTCGGTGGCATCAAACGATTGGATGAGGTGCCGGTTTGTGACATCTTGCAGCCTGACTCCTCAACATGTTTTCTTAATCTCCGAAAACTGTCCACAACCTTGACACCTCAAGTCATTACCTTTCCGTTCCCTTCAAATCGGCTAGTGTTTGAGCAGTATGGATAGATCGATTACTAGGTCATTCAACTCCAACAGCTTCAACAATGTCAACAATGTCAGTAACTTCAACACAACCATAAACGATGACAAGGCTCAGGTCCTACAGTGGTTGTCACCACTCGAGCCTCAAAAACGACATCAACATTTGAGGGAGAGCCGACTCGAGGGGGTGGGAGAATGGATTTTCAGAACGAGCGAGTTTCAGAGATGGAATGCGGGAGAAGATGGATCGGCTCATTCTGTGCTATTTTGTCATGGTGATCCGGGGGTGGGGAAGACTCATCTTAGGTAACACAAGAGATCGCGGGGAGATCCTAGATCGCTAACAACTTGCGATTTTAGCTCTCTTGTAATCGATCACTTTTATGGGAGTGGGCAGGATATAACGGTCGCTGGGCTGTATTGTGACTACCTCGATAGGAAGGAACAGACTACATCGAACATGCTAGGAGCCATGCTCAAGCAGTTGGTGGGAAGAGGAAACATCCCGGAGGACATACGGAAAGCTTTTGAAGACGCGAAGGATCATTTCGGCGGGGTACGGTCACAAGTTCCACAACTTGTCAATATGCTAAAGACGGCGATTGGTCAACGGAAGCGGGTGGTTATATGTATTGACGGGTTGGATGAATCTCTCGCGGCCCATCGGGATGGGCTTCTCCACTCCCTGCAAGCTATTATACAGGAATTGCCAAATATTCGGTTATTCCTCACTGGAAGGCCTTTCGTCACCAGTGAGGTTGAAAAGTACTTTCGCAATGTGGATACTACCTCAATCAGTCCAACAGAGGAAGACACCAAGACATTTTTGAGGATGAAGTTAGACAGGGACCCAGAACCTGACGCCATGGATGATAGCCTGAGAGCCGATATAATGGAAATCATTCCGAAAACAATATCCGAGATGTAGATTCAGACCCCCCCCTAGTATTCCATTTTCTGTTAAAGTCACCCCACTTACGAGTGATTATGCACAGATTTCTTCTTGTCTCGCTCAGCATCGAGGCAATTCTCGCTGAGCCAACAATTCATCGAAGGAAGGAAAGGCTTAAGCAGATGTCAAAAGGTCAGGATGTTGGAAACGTATACAGTGCCACTTTCGAAAGGATCAAGGGGCAGGAGAAGGCCAGATCACGACTAGGAATGGAGGCCATCATGTGGATAGCATTTTCAGAGCGGCCGTTGAAACCAGGCGAATTATGTCAAGCATTAGGGGTTGAAGTGGGGTCGGAAGATCTCAACAGGGACAACTCACCCAACATACGGACCATATTGCGGTGCGGACTAGGACTGGTCATAGTCGATTCATCATCGTCAACTGTCCGGCTCGTACATTTCACTCTACAGGAGTATATCCTAGCGAATCCCACGCTTTTCCAGAGTCCCCATTCGGTCATTGTGGAGGCTTGCTTAACTTACCTCAACTTTGCGTGCATTAGGGACCTTTCGCCGACTCTTTCTTCACCCCCTCCAACAACTCCCTTTCTTGAATATGCTTCCTGTCACTGGGGAGCTCATGCTCGAAGGGAAATCAGCGAAGGAGCAATACCACTTGCACTAGAACTACTCGATAGATTCGATATGCATATATCTTGCAAGCTCCTCCTATTGAAAGAGCCTAGTTGGCAGCGGACCTTCGATAATGATGGTAGCCCAATTGGATTCACCGGGCTCCATGGTGGAGTCTTGCTCGGGGTTTTGGAACCAATGGTCCCTTCATTTGACATTCAGAACTGGGATCTTAACGCGACTGACTTGCATGGTGGCACGGCCTTGTCATGGGCTGCGAGGAAAGGACACGATATGGATGTGAAGGTCTTGCTGGAACAAGTAGGACTCGATCCCGACAGAGCAGATAATGAGGGCTCTACACCATTGTCATGGGCTTCACTGGGTGGGCACTGTGAAATTGTCAAGATGTTATTGGAGCAGAACAATGTCAACCCCGATACAGCCAATCACTGGGGCCAGACGCCGTTATCATACGCCGCTGAATGGGAGTGGAACGAGGTCGTTGAGGTGCTGTTGCAGAGGAGCGATGTCAATCCCAACACTATAGCTAGGAGTGGCCATACACCGTTATTATCGGCTATCTTTGGGGAGCAAGACGAAATTGTGGAGATGTTATTGCAGCGAAACGATATCAGCCCCGACGTTCCGGATAAGAATGGCCGAACACCACTTTCCTGGGCTGCCGAAAGAGGGTATCAGGCGATTGCAGAGATGCTATTGGAGAAGAACAATGTCAATCCCGACACCCCAGATAAGAGTGGCCGAACACCACTTTCATGGGCTGCCCAGAGCTGGGAGGTTGAAATTGTGAGCATTCTATTGGAGAGGAACGATGTCAATCCTGACACTCGAGATGAGAGGGGGCGAACACCATTTTCATGGGCTGCAGGGGGCTGGACTGAGGCCTTCGATGACGATCCTGACGTGGAAGGCGAGAGTGACACGGGAGAATATATATGGGACACCAGGAATCAGTGTGGAAGAACAGTGGAGATTCTATTGGAGCAGAGCGATGTCAATCCCGACATAGCAGATAAGAATGGCCGCACACCGTTATCATGGGCTGCTAGTCACAGGAGCCCGAAATTTGTGAAGATGCTATTGGAGCGGAACGATGTCAACCCAGACACGCCAGATAGGAGGGGTCGAACCCCAATTTTGTGGGCTGTCATATATGGTCATAAGGAAGTTGTGGAGATTTTATTGGAACGGAACAGGATCAATCCCGACATGGCGGATGGGCATGGTCGTACGCCATTATCATGGGCTGTCACTGGTGAGAAGGATGGAATTGTGGAGATGCTATTAGAGCAGAGTGATGTCAATCCTGATCGAGCAGATGACTGCGGCCGAACACCATTATCATTTGCTGCCGAGTATGGGTACATAGAAGCTGTGGAGATTTTATTGAAGAGAAATAATGTCAATCCTGGCAGGGCAGATGACAGTGGGCGGACACCCCTTTCATGGGCTTCCAGAGCAGGGTACGAGGAAATCGTGGAGATTCTATCGGAGCAGAATAACATCAATCCAGCCACAGCGGGTGGTTCGGGCCAAGCACCATCACCAGGAGCCGCTGGGAGCCGGTATGAGAGAGTTTCGGAGATGCCACTGCAATGGAGCGATGTCAATCCCGGCCCAGCAAATGAGAGTGGTACCACATTATCCTGGTCTACAGAGACCGGGTATGGGGGAGTTGTAGGGATGGTATCGCAGCGGAGTGACATTAATTACGGCCTGGGGGACATGAGCGTCCAACCACAATTATTACATGATACCATATTTAGGCATGATGAAATCATGGACCTGTTATGGGAACAGAGCGATATTAGCCCCGACCCGATACCAGCTACCGCGAGTGGATATGAGGGAGACATGGACATATTATTGGAGTGGAACGATATCAACCGCGACACCGCAGACGAGATCGGTGGAGTGCCATTTCCATGGGCTTCTGGAGATGTGCGTGAGGCAATTCCGGAGACACCATTCGAGCAGAACAATGACAACCCCAACCCGGCATATCCGTTTAGCCAAACGCCATTCCCATGGGCTACACAGAATGAGTGTGCTAGAGTATCACAGCTGGTAGAAAGCCCGTACGACCACTTCACCCAATTACCATTCGAGGGGGTGTTCTCCGAACCCTTCATACCTGAGCCGTCCGAGATACCCGAACCGCCCCTCAAAAGGATCCGGAGGCTTTGATCTCGCCTCTGCCACTTTCACACCTTCACTCACACATCCGGCCCACTCTCTACCGTCTATCGGTGGTCCCCCGCCCCGCTCACCTGAACCCATCTCCTTCAACTACCTACTCCTCCCTCCACCTCGGCCACCGCTCGCCTGCGAACGAATTAGTAATTACCGCCTGAAATTCAACCTTTTGGTGGTGGGCAAGCTGTTCGTAGCTCTGCCATGAAGGGGGAAAAGGCGCCGGAAGGGGCGACAGATCCACTTCCTAATCATTTCCAAGTCATGCTCTGTAATACTTTATTTTCTGCTCACACCTTGTTATTTCTCTCTTATGCACTTCTGCTCCAATATATTTATCATTTGTGCCCGCGGTAGAAGCCTTATTTCCGCTTCCATATTTTCCATTTTTACAAATATACTCCAGCCCTTCGAGGTGTTTATCACCAATACTATAATAATAATACCACCACATTCTAATCCCCACTATCCCCAATTTATCCACTTGTTACACAAAACGAGGAAGGGATCAAAGCAGAGAACCGCTGAGGTTGAGAGATGGTTCTTGTGTATCGATCGCGATGGCGGAAGTTTCTTATTCTTCATGAGTGTGGTGGGTTACCTGATCTATTTCGAGGTTATGGTGATTTGGGAGGAGGTTTCTCCAGATATATTTTCTTTTATCACCATAGAAGTGTTCAAGGGAACGGAGGTAGAAAATTTATATATTACTATCTACCAAGGGATAGATATTTCATTGTATTGTATTTATGCTTCCGCCCCCCGCCGGCGCCCTAGTACACAATGGGCCGACAGAAGCCTATAACGATACCTCCCCCACCCAATGCCCAAGTCCTCAGTAAATCGGCAACTCTACAGATGTGCCATTTATGCAATATGCCAATAAGCGCGGGCTGCCGAGAAATCCCCTTCATGTCCTGAATATTCGTTGGAAAAACCGGAAGTCCTGCGGTTCCTAAGCCTCCCCTCCTAGCAAATATCTCCTCTAGCGGACACCTACTCAGGGCGCACTACGAAGTTGCGAGATGAAAGTGTACCGCCTCATATCACAAGTCATCTACCTGATAAGGGAATTGTATCATCCGGCAAAGGGGCATGAAGCAATATTAACCGTGAGCACCGGGAACGGGGTACCAAACTATACAACAGAGAGTGACTCTTCCGCGTAACAATTGCCAACCCCCTCTCCGATACCATGCCTTCGGGGGCTATGTTTAATCCCGCATTCCTAGTTCACTGTTCGCTTGTATGATAGTTTTATCTGAGAGAGGGAATTCTTTAAGGATACGGGTGCCGGGAGTGTGGTCAAGCATTGACAAAGTGAATAAGGCCAGTCGGTGATAGACTGATCGCGAATCGAAACACACTTGATGGTTTAAACAGCAACCTAATCCAGCAAACCAGTGGGAGCAGCGTTCCAAACAGTACCCATCCCAGATCCTGTCCCCTGTTTTCCGAACTCTGTGCACCGCAATCCACAAATGCAGAGGTAGCCAGGTATCCGCCCGGGTTACAGTGTTTCCGCTGGTCTCTCTTGCCTATCCTATCATACTTGTGCCCTCTAATGGGTTAGTAGGGCATGGGAGTGTTGGATTGCCTATAGGGCATGCGGTTAATCTATTGTGCGGGTATGCCTGAAGGCGGATATATCATACTACCAGGATAGATGCGGTTATAAGGCATGTGGCTTTGTAGTTTACGGCAGTTGGGCACTCCGCGGTTAGTTTTTGTTCTCACATCCTATGCGGCTATGCCTCTAGGCATAGCGTATCGGTTTTATGGCTTTGTTGATGCCCCCTGACATAGGGTATTAGGTACCGGGTATCTAGTTTCATTGCCTCTTGCAAACCCTTCGTCACTAGACCTACTGCAGTTGGCACACTGGCGGGGCATAGCCATTAGGGGCCATGGAGAGTTACGGAGCATCAGGAGGGTTCTAGGTTGCTTGAGTTCGTTAGGGATCAGGTTTCGTTAGCTGCGTGTTTTTCTTGAGGATTTGTTGAGTTTCGGGAGTGTTCTGTTGTTGTTAGCTAGACGGAGAGATATATCTCCTGGTGTGTCGTTAGCTAGAGGGAGAGCAGCCATCCAGTCTATGGTTCCTCCATCCTTCACCGCTCCACTTGGAGCCTATTCCGATTGCATTTTTATTCTTTTCTTCTTTACACTTTCCTTAAGCTCCATCAGGGGGTACCATGGGTGTGAACAAGCAAAACTAATAGCAATTCGCAATCTATGGAAACCGGTGTTGGAATTCTTTGCCGGTTCTCGGCATTCTCGCCATATCGCATACCGCATATCGTGTTCCGCAATCGTTTCATGTTTGAAGGAGAACTTCGGAACAGCGCTTTGGATCGATCACGGGGCGGAGGAAATACCGCAGAGCGTTGAAAGTCTTTGATGCGGTTCGGCATGTTCAGACTACCCCATGCGCGCACATCCTACCTCTTTACCGCCTAGACAAACCCGAGGATATGTGCTTGGGATCCATGCAGTGCCGAAAGTAGCACGGCATGAAAGAGTCGAATGCGCGGAGGCCATAAACCGTCGGAGTTCTTTGTGATCTTTGTCTTTCTTTGTTAGCATGGCAGTTTGCGGAGGAGAGAAGGGGACATAGGTGGAAAGGTAGGGACTCGGGTTGCGATCGCTGGAAGGCTGGGAGGATGATTTGTGGCTTATATATAATCCTGTCCCTACCGATGGTTAGTTAGTCAAGCGTCGTGAGCCGTGAGCGAGAGCGAGCAGTTGAATGCGAAGAAGTTACTCTCTAAGTTGTGCGTTGGCGATCTGTCTTTCGGTGTTGCTTTAAGCTTGGCGTTCCGTTTCACAGCCGCCGTTTCATGGCCCGCCGTCCGCTGCTCAGCCGTCGAAGTTCAACAATCCGGTTACCGGTACCGTGGTGCCGGAGGGGTAGTACGGTATTGGGTCCAAGTACGGTAGCTGGAGGGGGGATCAGTGTGGCCAGCGGGGATGTTTGTGGAGCGAAATATGACGGGAGGAGATGCAGGGGTTTTTGAAGCTTAGGGCTCCCCGTTACGCCACTCCCACGGTCCACAAAGGTTTTGGTGTCCCAGGATTTGTAAGCCCCGAGCGGGGACGAACCTGGAATGATATTTAAGTTGAAATAATTCTGATAGAGGTAATAGGGTAATCTGCAAGTGGGGGTTTGGTCGGCGGTGTGGAGCAACCCAAGCGAGCGCGAGGGGTTTTATTAAGCAGCATTATTTCTTCTACTGGGTATGCCGAAAAGAAAGTCGGAGGGAAAAATCAAAAGAAAGGAGGATCAAGCCGTGGAAAGGACAGGAAGGAAGGAAAAACAATAAAAGAAAAACTTTGCCAGACATTTGTGTTAGTCTGGAGCGTTTGGCCATGAGAGGTCGCTGGATGGCACTCGTGTGATTTGAGTACTGGTATCAGAATTAGGAGGGGGGTCAACGAACACGGGGGTTCAACGAACAATACACTAAAAGTGCATTGGCCAACAGTGATTTTGCCTGGTGTGTTCGTTGACCCCCCTCCTAGTCACCTGCCTTATCTAGGTTCATAGCAACCGAAAAAGTTCACCAAATTGTCCATATCATACCAACGTGACTAAGATATCTATCGACTACCCTCCTATTATAAAGGCCAAAGAAGGATGAGAAGGGCTTGCATATATTTTTTATTCGGTTAGTTCATTTGTCACTGCATTGAATTCAATTCCACGTGTTCTTGTTCCAAAACCGGGACTGTCCACGAACAAGGGCCAAGGATCAGGTGTAGCAAGTATCGGTTTTGTTCGGATTCGAGTAACTTATGGTTTCTAACCTCAGCTTCAAACTCATGCAAAGTTATCGGAGATGGGAGAAAGTTCATCCTGCTCTAAAAATTCCCTACCACTTTTGGCTTCTGCCTCTTCCCCTTGAATCCTCGTTTCCAAGTCTCACCCCGCGGACGATGTTGCGATACCGCAAAAACTCAAATAGAAGACACATGTGCTAGGACGTTGGAATTTCCCTTCTGAGCTACGCGAGGGGAAAACACCGCAAACTCAGCCCCCAGTTGAGACAAAATAAAAGGAATATACGAGGCGCCTTACTAGGAGAGGCAACTCCAACGTCCTAGCACATTTTTCTTCTATTCGAGTTCTTACGGTATGCAATAGTTTCCGGAAGTGTGGAGACTGGGCTTGACACTTTTTATAAGACGGCCACATCCAAGTTAGCGCCAAGGCAAAGTCCACATTTCCGTAAACTTTTGCAATGCGCGAGGACTTGCGGGCAAACTACTCGAGTACATACCTCACGCTCTCGTGCCTACGAAGATCACTCATGTATCCACAGATGTTGAAGGACAACGCTCTGGTAGCAGAACCCTAACCCTATGGAAAGTACTCACCAGGCTTTGCCAAGAATACCTCCGGGAGCCGAATATCTACTTGTAGCAGGGACTCCAGCAAAATATCGGCTAGTGGAGGTATTCTTGCCAAAGAAGAGCGAGTACTCATTGGACTAGTAAACTGCTAGGAGAATTTCAACTTTGTTGATGTATTATAGAAAGTAAAAAAGGAATCAACCCGGTGGCTGATTATTTGCTGTAAATTGTAGTTCTTTGGGGGTATCGGCTAACCTAGGGTCTTTCTCGCTTCCTTTCGCTGGTTATTGTGGTGACTTACGGGTACCCGTATAATCTGGCAAAAGTCGGATTGAGCCATCATACCGAGGATTTTCTTGAACCTATCCAACCACCGCGGTCTACTCGAGTATATGTTTAAACTATGGCGAATTCGCCCTCTTCGCGCCCTCCTGTTGGCTCGGTTGCCCTGGTTTCGCTTTGCCTCCAATCCGACTTTTGCCAGATTATACGGGTATTGCGGATTACCGACCCTGGTCCTGATGTGGCCTGTCGATCTAGATTGGGAGTGGGTTTCATTGTGGGACCCCTACCAATTTCCTGCTCTGAGAGCACTTTGGATAGTTTGTCAACTAACATCTAAATTGTCTTTCACCTGCTTGTTTTTTTGGCTGTATGCCTACGAGTACCATACCGTCATACTCGCGGCGAGAATAAGTTCTGAGACAGTTGGGCCGTACCGTAGGGTGTACTCGAGTACTCGAGTATGTCATGCCTTTCCCTGCAGCGCGCAACGAATAAACCGCGGATTCAACGGGAGAAAAAAAGAAAGGGGTTTGAGACAGCGGGCGCAGCGCGCAGCTCCCACAACACTCAATCATCACAATACAAGTACTAGTACCACGACAACTCAAGTCATGCCGCAGTCAAAATGGAAGGTCCTATTACTAGATCCGATGCTTCCAGAGGCAAGGGGAGATCAAACACACTGGTTTTGGTATTAATAGGCATTGCAGTTGTGGTTGCAATTCTATGAGCGAGGCTGATAGATATAAAAGTCACGTGGGTCTGATAAGAAATGTTTGGTGAGCCTTCTGGTTGAAGTGCGTTTGGACAAGCGGCACGTGACTATTATATCTATCGGGCGCGCTCGTAATCACCATTGTGGCTAGCTCTATCATAATTTTTGAATTTCGCGGGGGATCGATCGTGGTTGCACCCGTCTTCTCGACCTATTCACCTCGGGTATCATAGATCAAGAGCAAAAAACCAAAGTAGCGGCACACCGTATATCCACCAGCTTATAAGTCACAAGGTATATAAAAGTCATTATAAAATTCCCTAAATGGTTTGATCCCGTCTCAACTAGATGGCCCTTCTGAGCCTCAATATGAACTTCATCTGATACCGTGATGGCGGTTGGTAAAAGGCATGGGATTCTTTGCTGCCCAGAGATGAAATGCCCATTTTCGCCTATCCAGATCATCGACTTCAATTTTTTTCTCTTCGCCAACTATTATGCAACATGTTCGCTTCCAATTGGCTGCCACAAGGGGTCCAGACTAACGCACCTCAAGGCAACCCCGGTCATGTTCGCAAATATCATGCACGGTATTACCAGTGTTTGGGATACCTGACCGTTGTGCAGACAATACCGTGGAGAGGCGTCATTGGCGGGCACCCAAGTGGAAGCTTTTATTTTCATCCGTTGTTATGTGCAGTTCGCCCCCGGCTATTTTATTTAGCTGGCTCAGACAGTCGGCGCAGCTTCATGGTACTTTGTGCGCTTTTCTGCAGCCTAGCTAGTTGATTTAAAGGATGTCGGGTCTCTTGTTTTGCTCCGCATATTATGATAAAGTGAAGGACTCCCCTCCTCCTCCTCCACCTTCTTCCCTCCTTTTACTCGTCCTATCCCATCGTATCCCATCCCGGTGGTCTTGTTTCCTTGCTGTTGGTCCTGCTCGGACCAAACATAATCGCAACACCTCATATCGGGTCGGTGGGTAAATACCACCGCACATTTACCGAGACCAGATTAGTTTCCACGAGAGAGCCCGATACACTCTACGATGGAGATACCCCCGGCACGATCCGAGTCCCCATCAACACCTCGCAACGGGAAGGTTAAACGGCAGCGACAACGAAATAACAATCTAGGTACTTTCTTCGCCTGCAACTCGACCCAACTCCCCCTCCGAGCCCTTTTCCAGCCCCGGGGGCGAGTCCCACAGACTACCGAATGCCTACCAATAAAAACCCCTCCCACACATGGCAAACCTAAAACCCTTGTCAAAAGGCGTCCGCTAAAACCACAAAAGCAACAAAAAGAACCCCAGAGCCCGTGCGCCCCATGCTCGATGAATTTTTGTCCCCGGGGCAACCGCCGGTTCACCGGAGACAGCGACAGAAAGGATGGAGGTGGAGGCTTCCGAAGCATACGGGCTCCGAATAGCCGGATGGTTAGCCCGACGAAGCCGGCGTCCAACTTGCGGGATAGTCCGATCGTTGACCCCCCCGCGATGCCGAAAACACCTAGCGGGGGGCCAAGCGTTGGCTCCCCCGCCATGCCGAAAACACCTAGCGGGGGCCCAAGCGTTGGCTCCCCCGCCATGCCAATGGTACCCCAGCCCCCGCTGCGGCCACCGTTGTCTCGTCGTGTATCGTCAGGAGGGGTCTGCCTGAGATGCACGGATACACCTATGCCGTGTGAACATTTGATATCAGAATCCGATGAGACAGACTCTGAAGAGACAGACTCCGAAGAGACAGATCCCGAAGAGACAGACTCCGAAGAGACAGACCTAACGAGCGAGCAGGGGCCTCTCGGGTTTGAGCCAACGCCAGAAATGCCACTGGCGACAACATATGAAGGCCAGAGCTCACCACCGCTGACACCTCCTCCAGCACCCATGGAGTGTGAGGAGAGGCCGGAACCAGTGCCGGCAACAGGGGCCCCCCGGGGAGGTGTTTCCCGGGAGTTTGAGAGGAACTGTGATATTATCAGTGCTGCTACTACTACTTCCAGTGGTAGGGAAACATTTGCACCAGCGCCCGTGCAAAATGTTCGCAAACCCCGGCTCAAATTCAAGGGCTTCCAGGAGATGTCCTGCACGCTCGAGAATTGCAAAACACATGGAGGTCATGGGAATCCAGGTACAACAACGGCTACGACCGTTGGCGGTAATAGGGATTCTGGCGCAACACTTGCCGCATCTCCGCACAGTCAGAGCGAGGACCAGCGGCCCGTGCACCACAGGCCTTTCAGTGTGGTGACACCCCCCACTCTCAAGTGCTGGGGGAGGAGGAGACAGGGCAGAGATTGGGGTAGAGCGGCGGCTAGGATCATTAGGACCACAAGGGATTCCGGTGCAACACTTGTAACGTCTATGCACAGCGGGAACGAAGCCCGTCCCGAATACAACCAGCACCTTGGGGGAGTGTATTGTGTGCCGGAGCAAGGCGGGGGGTGTGAGGTCGGCGTTGGAGGCCGGGTGAAATTGCCGGAGAAGAAGAAGCGGCGGCGGCGCGTGGATTGGATATGGATGAGTTGGTTAGCGACCCTCACCCGGGGTGTTACAGTACACTCACACCCCGCCGCCCCGGGTTTAGATAATCCGGATACCTCGCTGTCTCGTGTGAATCTTAGTAAGTTCTGAATTTTCTTTACACCAGAGCCTGACCTGTTGTCCCGGATCACTCGCTGTGCCTGACAGATTCTTCGGATTTTGGCCGCCCGGGACAGCGGGGTGTGAGTGTAGCTAGCTGAGAGCTGGTTCTGGGTTTGCCTTTTTTTTCCTCTCCGCTACTTGCTTTTATTTTATTTTATTCTCTTTACATTACCTTTTGCACATTTCCGCTGTCATTTCCTTCGTCCTTTAGAGCCCTTTTGCCGGCCCCTTGTATTTCTTTAGGCTGTATTTTTCTCGGCGTGCACTGGAGGTAGTTTGGATTTAGGGTCGTAGCTTAGTGGAAATGACCAAATAAATCCTACGGACAGGAGCCTTATTGGCTCCACTGTCTTATAAATTGTCCGAGCAAACAATCGCTGCGGGATGAAGTCATCGTTGGTCACTCGCTCTGACTAGTGCTCGAGCGGTAAAATACAGTAAACCCACAAGCCACTGTTTTTTTTTCCGACCATCATGAAGCTTCAGACCGAAACCTCTGATCTCAGCATATTACTCATCTCGTTGCTGGGGGCTCTTACCTTAATCAATATTTCGCAGGAGTCGTCATCTGTTCATCAGTCCTTCAAATCCCTCAAACTATTTTTTTTTACCCGAGGTTCAGTTCACAAAAGTATTCATGCGAAAGGAGTGGTAAAAGGAAAGAGAAATCACGGAGAAATTTGGGCACTGTGGGCCTGTGTAAAATCGATAATGGGGAGCTGGAAAAGAGGAGAGGGGAATTTAATGTGCTCGAACTTTTGTGTGAACTTAATCACATGCCACGTATTTATTACTCGGATAGACTCCGAAGGCTAGAGATTGGATTGTCCGTGCTCCAACTAGTGATCCCGGGTGGACAGTCTGTTCGGCTTTGGGTACGGCCGGACTGGTAGAGGCATTTTTAGAGACGGCCGGGTGGGACTGTGGGAAAGGGGCTTTCTAAATCTGGAGCCGGGCCCGGCATAGGCCGCCCGCGGGTTTCGGGTTAGGAGTGATAGCGTGTTTCAACCTTGGCCATCATACGCAGAGCCATTTCTGGGTATTAAGCTAACGTATCCCACGGGGAAGCGGGAGACTACAAGAGAGTAGTCAAAAGAGGCAACAACCCAATCAATTATGCACTAAATTGAGGCCAAACAAATGGGAATCGATTGATAAAGAGTAGGGGAGCTAGTCTGTGTTGTATATGGAAAAAATAATCCAGTATCTTCCCAAGTAAACTAGAAAACAAGAGGAAACCAGCCCCAAAATGGCAAGGGAAGAAAAGGAGAAAAGTTGAGGCATCGGGGCTATGCAGAAAGGGAGTATAGATAATCTGCTATTCGCATAAGCGACAGGGGGGATAATAGTGAGCAGCTACAGAGGGTAGAAGAGTGGTAGAGTAGGAAGAATTAAGACAGGTTCAAGGATATCGATATTCGTAACGTTAAAAACACATTAGGAAGATGTAGCAATAATATGACGGATGAGAATGACGGTTCCGAGCCCGCTTAGGGTGAGAGCGCTTGGGGGGGTCAAGTTTGTTGGCAGTCTTTGATGCTGCTCGGTGGACTCGGCCTATCGCGCGCGCAGCCGATCCTTTTTTCGTTCGGACAAAGCCTTCGAATAAGCGCTTGGAGTCGATGGAGCGGCCGGAAAGGGATGCGACACTGAAAGAGTCGGATGTGGGATGCGGGAAAGAGTCAGATACGCGGAGGCTATGGGAAGCGGAAGTTGTTTGAGATGTTTGCCTTTCATTTGTTAGCACGGGAGTCTGCGAGCGGGAAAGGGGGGCATACGTGGAAGAGTATGGATATCTGTCGTGGTGGGTAGATGGATGGGAGGATGGCTTTGCTGGTTTAAATACGCTCCTGTTTATGCTGTTAGCTAGTTTAGTTAGTAGATCGTTGCGTTGAGTGTGAGAGCGAGCAAATGGATGGATGAGAGGAAGTTTCCCACTCCTGTGTTGTGTGTTGGCGATCGAAAGGTACGGTTAGCCACGGAACTCTTCGAACACCTCGGGAAACTTGGCATAGACTAGGATCTTCCTAGTTCCTCGGGTGGCACGCAGCCCTCCAAGGGCTTATCATTTCGGTTCTCGGTTATGATAAGGTCGATAATGCACCCTGTCAAAATATCGCCCTCGATAACTTATCGGAGCCCTTGCTTACAAGAGCCTCAGTGCTGGGTGTTGCGGCAAAACCTTAAAAGAAGCGAGTCAATTCATGCACACGACAAGACATCTATCGTCCCCCTCCCCTCCGGTTGCTTTTTCATCAAAATGATCGACAGCGAATATTTTCTCAATAGGATATCCAAGATAGAATGTCTGACCGCGGCGATATGCGCCTTCGGGGCGCTCGCCGTTTGGAGAGTTATTTCCGGCCTTTTTTTCTCCCCGCTATCACATATTCCCGGGCCCCCGGTGACGGCAATAACGCCACACTACATAAACTTCCTCTCAGCGCTCAACCGAAGGACGATCGGGACTTATTCACTACACAAACGGTACGGGCCAATAGTTCGGGTATCGCCCACCGAAGTCTCAGTTCTTTCCCCCCAAGCGATCAAAGAGGTTTACTCTTCCCCTCAATATACCAAATACACCCCCCTATACTCCATCTTCACGCACTTTGGGGCGCAGAATGCATTCACTAGCTGCACCCGTGAAGAGCACGGATGGAGGAGAAAGGCCGTGTCGGAAACCTATTCCCTATCATTCGTGCTCAAGGACGAAGCAGCAACGGGAAAGGTGCTCAAGGCCGTCAAGGATTATCTGGGTTTCGTTGAGAGCGATAGGAGAGTTGACATTTATAATGCAAACACATTTTACGCGACGGACGTGGTTACTGGGAAGATATTTGGATTGGAGGCTTCTATGCAGACTCTCGCTGGAAATGAAGCGCATCGCGAGATTGTTCTTGGACATTATGCCCATACCCGGAGAACCCAGGTTTGGATGTATATTGAGTTCCCGTTGGTTATGAATGTGCTTGAGTGGGGTTTGTTCTACACGGGGAAGGTCTGGGGTTGGGTGTGTGGTGAAGAGGTAGAAGATTGGGAGATGGTGAGTCGGATTCAGAAGTGGGGTTGGGATGCATATATGGATGCCAAGTCAAATGATCGTGAGGGCACTGTTGCTGGGAGACTTGCGAGACTTGTACAGGAGGGTAGTAGCGCTGATGGGGTTTGGGACGATAAAGGGGCTGTTAGTGAAGTAATGGTAGGTGATTTATTGTTTTCATCCTTTGGCGGACTATCACCGGAAGGAGCGGAAACCGCTAGCCCAACCATCGGAGAAATAAGATACACAATGGAGTCTACGTTTGGATGCTCTGATGGCTTCCTTGTGGCTCTAGATTGCGGGGCCGGGGATGATGACCCGACTTCCTTATGTTGATTTTGTCTGATGCTAGTGACTAATAGTTTTTCTGTAGGACCAAATGTTGGCGGGTATGGATACGACTGGTATGTTGACAGGATTTTATGTTTCACCTCAACTGTCACCAACATTTTGGTAGCAAAACTTCTTGCTCGCTAAGCTAGAGATTTCAAAATTCGCCGGGCCAATCCATCCAATATACAACCGTCTCGCTAACAAAGATAAGGTGACACTTTATCATTCCTGATGTACCAGCTGTCGCTCGCAGAATCTAGAAACGTTCAAAAGAGGCTGCACTCTGAATTGCTCGATGCTTTCCCCAAACCAGCGGAGAAGTCCAGTTCCGGCTGGCCCCATTCAATGGATATCCAAAGCCTCCCTCACGAAACGATTCTAAAAGTTCTAAATCTGCCGTACCTCGATGCGGTTCTGAAGGAGACATTACGAGTGTATACAGCCATTCCCATTACACTGCCGCGAGTTGTTCCTCCCTCCGCAATCACCGATAGTATTAGCGGTCACAGAAATGGAAGAGTTGTTGAAGGGAAATTCATTCCTGCCGGTAAGACTTGTCTCTGGCGGCGATTTTCTAACGCTCACCGCGGACCTTAGGAACCACTATAGGGACATTGGCCTACGGTATTCACCGTGACAAAGTCTTCGCTGTGGAGCTCGGGCAGAGAGATGGGTCCGGAGATGTCGATAGCTTCCTTCCGGAAAGATGGTTGGCCAACTTCGGCGCCGAAGGCCAGCTAACCCCCGATGAGTTGGCGCAAGAAAAACAAAGAATCCGGACAATGGAGGCAAGGCTTTGGGCCTTTGGCAGCGGCGGGAGAAATTGTGTGGGAAGACAGTAGGTTCCCCCTGCCCCGTCACTCGACTCTATTGCGATCTCGTCCGAAGTGCGATGCAATGTCGTTCCAGAGTTTCGGCGCAGGGCCCGTGCTTACGAATTATCACTTATGAAGTCTATCTATCCTGGAAATGAAACTATTACTCGCAGCGATATATTCGCGTTATCAAACGCAGGCCACGCCCGATAGTGGCATAAAGATCACACACAAGTAAGTTCTGCATCAATTAGCCCCTTGGCTAGGAGAGTCTGAATGCTAAGAGCAGCTTACCGTATTAAGTCGATGGAATGAGCGCAGGACATTTAGGGACGTGCTACCTTTCCGTGGGGTGGACGGTGTGGTTACGTTCACTCCTTATGAGTCTTAATTACACTGTACGATATAGGATGATTTGATAGTATTGACAACTACTTTTTCGTCCCGATTCTCATTGACGAACAGTGATCCATTATAACATGCTGTTCGTTGGGACCCGAGTGATGAAATAGACAAACGGAAGATCATGGCGAGCAAAAAACCATCCGCAAAAATTATCCCACATTAGGAGTCGTAGTTAATCTATCGATTGGTCCTCCATATTATGGCTTCGCGCGCATGATCCGAATTATACTACTATTAACCCCCCCTGTAGCACATCCGGGCAACTCTTACCAATCAGCCACACTTTTCCATCTCCATTACGGCAAAAATCATTCCAGACCTCCATTATATTCCGGCTCAGAATCAACTATGATAGACTGTGCTTGCCGCCGCGCACCAGGCACAGATGAGGCTGGGCGGGAAGGGGAATGGTCATCACCGAGACCGGGTTTGGTTCGCTCTACACTTCCATAGGCTACCTTGATCTCCGCCTTGCTCCTGCCCTGATAGCGGCTGCTTTGCCTCCGGCTAATATGCGCTTAGCACTGTCTTTTGAGAGTAGGGGACCAGAATAGTCTAGGGATTAATACCCTTCGAGGGCTGGCTGTGGAGCGGGATGGGAAGGCGGAGAGAGCAAGAAATGAGGATGGAAGAAATTCAATGAGAGTCGTTTCGCTCGCAGCATTACCATAACATTTTCATTTTTCAACCGGGAGAGACGGGAGGGAAGAAGAATATACTGTATTCGCACAACACATAGCCAGGCTGAAATATCCCCTTCTGCATCTTTTGTATTACCGTTATCATGGCCATATATCGTCGCGGTCAAGAGCAGCGGGGTGGAATGGAATGGAGGGGAAGAAAGACGGAGACTATTATTCACACATTCTCAACAGCCGATTCTCTTGTCTAAAACTTTGCAGGGGTTTTTTTTTGCTTGAAGAGAATCCTGCTCTTAGTGTTTTGCCGTCCTTGTGGTGGTTTCTATAGCAAAAATTAGTAGGCTTCTTGCCGCTGAAGGTAAACCTCACCCCACTTCAAGCAGATCTAGCACTTGACAAGCCTATTCATTCATACTATTACTCTGATGCTGTACTCTGAATTCATGCTGCGCTGCAGCTACAAGTTTACAAACTTGTTTTTCTCGATCGCGCCACTTTCTCCCCATAAGGTTTCATGTTCCAGGTAAGTTGACTCAATTGTCATCGGTGAAGGTTTCGAGTCCTCCTTTCAAGTGCGCGAACCGGTACTGAATGTTCGGATTATCACGCTCCTGCTCTTCGCGCCCAGCTTTCCGGCGTGCTTCTCTCCACGATGACGAAGCAAGAATCGGTAAAACTGCCTCGCATAAGCCATGATGATAAACCATGCATCCCACAACACAAGGTAAGAGTGGTGTCAACTTTTTCATTCCTCGGTAAAGCACTGCTACCACCCTCGGTTCCCTTCTCCCCCTCCTGTGGGACTTTCCAAACTCCTAATATTGCCCGGCTCCGCTAGTACTGCTAAGTTATTCGAGAACTAACCGGAATCGCCCCAGTGCCCGCTTGGACCATTACCTTTGCGAGGATACCGTCGTCGGGGGGCTTCGGGGTCCATTTGGGTTTTATCGGGGTTGATCTCCAGCAAGGCGTCCGCAGCGGAGAAAGTGTCACCTGCTTTCAGCTTCCACCTGGTGATTGTGCCTTCGGCTATGGTAAGGCTTAGAGCTGGCGTGGGATAATTTGAGGCTACGAGCGGTTCTTGCGAGGTCTGGGGTTTTTTTTTTGGTTGGTTGGTTGTTAGCGGGCAGATAATATTTGTAGGTTGAACGGTAGGAGAGGGATAGTCGCAGAGAATAATTTTTATCTCTCACAAGATCATGTTGTAATTATGGTGAGAGGTGGAAGGATAGATGGCGGATCAACGAAGACGAAAGGTGAAGGTTGAAGTGACGAGTGAGGGGCTGTGAATGTGGGATGGAAGGGGAGGTTGGATGTTTGATGTTTCGAGGAAGTTGGAATTGAAAGATTGACAAATTTACCAAACGAAGCCCACGAACAGCACGGACGAAGGTGAGCATTAATATATATGTGACTGGGTAACCACCTCCTATACTAGATAACGATAACACCGCTGAATGATAGTTTTAAGGGATTTAAGTCGTTAGGATCTCTTATTATATTAGATGCTATAGTGAGGCAAATACATAAATAATAGTGCCCAAATTTAGTGCGTTGGGATAGAGGATCGCCTCCAACCAAATCCAGGCAAACCCCCTGTATCAATACTTACACGGGATTCCTCGCCTTGAAAGTTCTATCCAACCCTCTCCTCTTCTCTCCCATACTCACCCATCCTTATGAATCCCATAGCTTCCCATCCCTTCACCTTCATTAAGATAAACCTGCTCGTAGAAATACAGCTCGCCACTTGGGGGATCTTTGCCTGGAAATCTTACTCCCGACCTTCTGCCATCCTGTACTTTTATCCCCAACAACAGGCTTCACTACGAGCCTTATGGCTGGAGAAATTAGTTCCCTGAGACTTAGAATGTGAGGTGACGCCACGCAAGGCTTCTTGAAAAGGATATATGGGTGGGATTGGACGGCGGTGGAGTGGTTAGCGATATGCTCTCTGGCCGGGTGACAGTCTTAGGTAGGGGATGGGCGTAGATAGCGCGTGTGAATTTGTAATTCCCCTGGCCATAGATTAGTGATATTCCTGGGGGCTGGAAGGGGGGATTGAGTACCCGGGTAGGATAATAAGCCACACTCATAGCCATTGCCGTCATGAGTGCGATGCCTCCCTAGCTATTCCTAATCACTTAAGTAAGTTAGGTAACCTAGTCCGGGCAGTCCCCAACCTTTCTATGATGGGAGTAGCACGACCATGCCAGCATTGAACTCGAGAGGCTGTAACAACTCGGGAGAAACTTGCTGGTGTGATAAGTGGGTAGTCGCAGGATAATCAGAGTTGCCCATAGATTCTATAAGGGAAAGGTGTTTACTAGTTGGGGGTAGCGGGGTGTGGCTCTCATCATATTTTCCGAGGTTTGTTTCTTTTTTTTTTTAACATTGGTGCTAGCATTGCGGATTAGACGAGCGGGGTTGGTGAGGTGCCTATTCGACTGCTGCCGCTTACGGTGGGTTAGTAGGACCTTTGCCCCTTAAGCACCTTGAGCGTATAGGGGCGAACCCCCCGTGGATACTTCAGGGGCTTGTGGAGGAAAGTGGGGGACATGTACTAGTCGAGGGAGAGGCTACAGAATGACATGTTCTTGACCATCCCTTGCGTTGGTCTGGTGAAGTTTATTGATGTGAGAAAGTTGTGCCAGGAGATGTCGGTTATGGCTTCTGGCAGGTGGGATGGTGATGCGCCGGAAATTGTTGGTAGCGGGGGGTCGGGTTCCTTTTGATTGCTCTGGAATTTGCGAATTGGTACGGGGGGCAAGCTATATCTGGTAAGGAGCCTAGGTAGGAGCTAGTCAGGTTGGCTGGCGGCTTGGATTATGGCTTAGGGTGGGAGGAGTGGGGATTACAGAAGTTGAAGAAGGACATGTCCTTGCGGTCCATATTGGTGGTTACGGAGTGAACGAGATCCTGTTGGTTGGGTAGCTTAGGTGGAGAGGAAGGTAGTTAGAATCTGAGAGGAGTTGCGTCAGTCAGATATTCGAACTTGAGAGCATCTTTTGAATGCTCTCTAATTAGCTCGTAGTTCCATACCAGCGGGGAGGGCAAAAACTTACGAGAAAACCGAAGCCATTTCAATATTACCACCAAGATGGCACTGCCGCTTTTTCTTGTGATTTCCCAAATCCTCTGGGGATGTCCCTTGTCCAATCTTCTCTTATCGGCTTCATGCTCCGCATGTTCCTTTTCGCGCTCCTTCTCAATCCTTTTCACTTCTTCGTCCTCTCCCCCTCCCCCTCCCTTTCCCAATAATTTGACGGGTGTACTGATCCGTCCTCGTTAATAGTGTTTAGTCCCTCCTCCTGTCACCATTTTTTCCTGGCTCACTCCGGGAACCGCCCTTTCAAAGATATTCCAAGAACACCTTATCGAGAACCCGGCATAGTCAGCTCTCCAAGTAGCAGGGCCAATAGCGGACCCCCTCTGGCAATTAGCTTCGCTATCTATACATTTATTAGTTCCATGCAGTTTCCTGACTAATTTACAGACACCTTGCTTACCTTCTTTATCTGCAAACAAAACCCGTTGGCTACTCGGTGGGGGAGGTGGCAGTGTCTGCTGTACCGGGGGGGCACATTGAGATTGGCATATATAACTTTCAAAAGTACAATCACAAATGCTTGTAGCTGATGCAATGCAGCTCTCCGCAGCAAAACATTAGTAATAGATACTAGGAGATAAAAAATAGACAAGGGTTTAAAAGTTGGACAAACACAAAACCCTTCTACCGACCCCATCCGCTTCTCTCATTCCACAGCTGGTCCCTTCCACCGACCTCCTTCCTCGCCTTCACGATCTCTTCGTCAACATCCCACCCCCTCTGGAATTTCAGAAATGGTTCTCGCTCATCCCACAAATTCCTCATTGCCAATATCGATCTTACCCTCTCGGAAAATAAATCTTGCAGCTTCCGTGATGTATGGGGGACCCCGCCACTACATTCTTCTCTAGAAAAAGCACCACAATCCTCCTTCCGGCAACACTTTCCAGGAAAATTCTTATCTACATCAGTATTCGCAAGCGGACAGTTCGGCTTTAAGGGCCTATCTGACCGTGTCCGGCCGGACTGCAGATATATGCAGGTTTTCGAGTGATAAGGTGGGATTTTGATAAGAACTAGGGATTTTTGCTTGGAGTAACATGGGAGGGGGGTTGAACAAACACGGGGGTTCACCAAGCAGAACAGACAAAATCGCCACTGGAATTACCACTTGCTGTTGGCGGTCTGTGATGATGCTGCTTAGCATGCACGGCTTATGGACCGCCTATGTGTTTCTCGTTCAGACAAAGCCTTCGATTATGTACTTGGGATGGATCCAGGACTGGAAGGAATTCGGGGTCTACGGAAAGCGGAAAGTCAATGCAAAATTTGTCTTTCCTTTTTTGAGACAGGAGTCTGCTTGAGGGAAAGGGGGACGTTTGCGGACAGCGTGCCCAACCGTCCGGGGGACTGCCAAGAGCCCCGGACGGGGCGGGACGGCTGGCAGTGGTCCGTCCCGTCCGCCCTAAGGGCAGGACGGCCGTCTTTGGGTAGGACGGCGGGCCCTACAGGGTGAGACACGTTAGTGCAGGGCAGGGGGGATGGACTGCCGGGGGCCGTCGGGGATGAGTCAGGACAGCCGGGGACTGTGGGGGACGGCCCGGAATGGGTGAGGACGGCGGGGGACTGTGGGGGACGGCCGGGCATGGGTCAGGACGGCGGATGACTGTGGGGGACGGCCGGGCATGGGTAAGGATGGCGGGGGACTGTGGGGGACGGCCGGGCAAGGGTCAGGACGGCGGGTGACTGGGGGGGACGGCCGGGGACGGAGCGAGTGATGTCTCATGATGTGATAATGATTCGTTCGGCGATTTATGAGATCAACTCCGGCCAATACCTGTGGGAAAGTATCGGTTGGAGGATACTGTGAGTGAATAGTGATAAATAGGACATGATGTAGCATGTTCGGAATAAGGCACAACCCAAGGATAAGCATATTCCTTTCTCTATTATTAGCGACTTATATATTTTGGCTGTTATTCCTATTATACCCGATTTCGATACCTTGATAATGTCAGAGGAAGGCAATCCTGTGGTCCATCTCAGTAATGCAATATCAATTGATACTATTTGGGATTTTGAAATTCAAGGAATCGAAAATGATGCATCCTTACCCTTGACCGTGGAGAATTCTGATAATTGTGGAAGTCAAAGTACAAGCGCATTGAGCACTGCTCCCAGTGGACGATTGACTCCAACACTAAGTAGTAATACGGCTGATGGGAGTTGTTCCGGTGGTGACAGGGGGATCTATGAGAAACGTAGGAAAGTCCAGAAGAGTTGGGTCGACCATCCGGAAAATAGAGGAGAGTATGCAACTCCAGATGGTTGTACCAGATGGCGTTGTGCCTGATGTCAGTTTCCCATTCCCATGATTGAATATTGAACAGACAGATTAGGTTTCAATAAGTGTACAGCAATTACATTTGCCGATGCATCTACGAAGAATATGATCGAACACCTCAGTGATAGTCATAAAGTCGGCAAACATTGCCCAATCCAAGTCCAACTTGAGAAGGGTCAAATACCCATCGATAAAGCTTTTGGGAATACCCGTCTATAGATTATATTCAATCAAGAAGTTTTTCGAAATATGCTCCTGCATTGGATTATCCAGAATAATATAAGTTTTCGAGCTGTCGAAAAAGCGAGCTTCTGGGTTCTCCTTGGGTATCTTGCTAGATGTATGAGTATAAGTGAGAATTAATTTCCACTCTTCTAAAGAGAAAAATCTAACCAGAGTTGGCTTAATAGAATGCAAATGTATAGCGAAATTCCATGCACTCTGCCAAATTCGGGTGATACCATACGATCCTGGATTCTACAAAGATTTCAGAAGACCCACCAACAGCTAATCAAGTTCTTTCACAATACGCAAACCAAAGTTCACTTCATATTGGATCTGTCCACTTCGCCAAACCATCGTGCATTTTTGGGTATTGTCGCGCACTGGATTTGTAACATGGTCTTGGCACTGGACGTTAGTCCAAGGCACATAACGACGAGAAGGTCCTAAACGATGAGAGTCGTTTAGCGTGAGGGTTCGGAGATAACAATCTCAGGTCAAGGCTGATCGGGTAATGGCAGATGAGGGGTAGGGTTTGTGGGTTCTTGGCATGGGTCTTAGATATCAGAAGAGAAAACGTTATATGCTGAAGTACAGGAGTGGGGAAAGAAATACCAGGTAGCGTAAAGAACCAAGGAAATAAGGGGTTTTTTTTGTTTATTTTTTTCTTTTTCTTTTGTTTTTTTATTAAATCACATGTTGATTGTTAAAGTACAAGAATCAGTATGGAGCACTGGCTATGACGAAAACAAAACTATAAACAAGCCAACGGCCCACTTCACACCCTCATGGGGAAAATAAGCCCCCTGAACTCAGAGAAGACCATTCCGCCCAATAGCAGCTAAGAGGAAAGCAAGATGAAGCAATGAGTTCTTCCAGATACGTAAGCAAAGACATTATAGGAACAGAAACAGGACAAGATGCAAACCCTTCGATGGGCTCCCCAAAACAAAAGAAAGGTTTATGTTAGGCACCATGTACTGACAGAGAGGAAAGAATAAAACTACTATTGCCCAACCTTGAAAGACCAGTACTTGAGACCCAAACCGACAGGCTACAGGGGCATGCTATATCTCAACAAGGCAAAAGCCAAGGAGCAGGGACGCTTTGGATTTTAGTATGAGCCAAGGATGTGGTGCTATATCATGACACGATGTAACCAATGGCTAGGTTTGTGACCATCAGCAAAAATAATACCTTGCGTCCTGTGCGCCCCGTGCGTCTGACGCCCGGGACGTCGGAATGCTAATCGCGAATCAGGATGTAACGTCGGATCGACGTCGCGTCCTGACTTTGCGTCACCTAGCGCCATCCGTCCTGACGCCATCCGGACACAGACCCCTACGTCCTGTGCGTACTGACTGAGTCTGGTGCTCCTCTATTACCTCCTGACTCCCCCTGATCTACGACTCTTCCGTTCCTACTGTGTCGGGTCCTGCGCTATTGCGTTCTGACTGCGTCAGATCTAGGACTCTCCAGCCCTGATGCCAGTTCCTTCTCAGCGAATGTCAGGGCTTCGCTCATCTTCAGATCTCGCGTCCTAATGTTTTCACACCCTGCCGACCTCGTCTGGATCCCACGATCCGCATCTCTCCCTTCCTGACGCCTGCTCACTTCTTCCTGATCTTACGCCCTATATATGCCGC